>ERZ1370068.7616-contig-6522_pt1 | contig 78250 bp, 131 predicted proteins | sample MGYA00561227_ERZ1370068 | MGnify/ENA primary metagenome ERZ1370068 (study PRJEB38410, sample SAMEA6850437) | metagenome | study: Metagenomic assessment of the ecological functions of the soil: analysis of the soil microbiota associated with the... | reverse complement strand
CTACGTACGCTCATTAACTTTTATCGAGACGCTTTTGAAGGAGTCAGACAATGACCAGATGCGCGATACCAGGGCTTCACACTCATCGAGCTGCTGATCGTGGTAGCGATCATCGGCATCATCGCGGCGATCGCGGTGCCGGGCCTGCTTCGCGCCCGCATGTCGGGCAACGAGGCGTCGGCAATCGGATCGCTGCGCGCCATCAACAGCGGCCAGGCGAGCTTACTTCGTCGAGCTGCGCTCCGGGCGGGTATGCCGTTGACCTCGACGGACCTGGTCAAGCCGCCATCAGGCAGCAGCGCAGGGCTTCATCAGCCCCGACCTGAGCACGAATGGCGTGACCAAGAGCGGCTACAACGTGACCATCGCTGGCGGACGCCGCGGCCGGCGTGACCGACATCGGCACGGCTGCGCCTGCCTGCAACGCTTCGGCCGAGCCAACCGGCGAGTCTCGTTCTTTGGGAAGGCTGATCCGGCGACACCGGGAGGCACACGGCACGCGGTACTCTCGGGACCGACACGCGCGGCACGCTCTGCCAGAAGACTGGTCGATCGATGGCGAATCCGATTCCCTCGTCGACCGCAGTTGTTCAGTAACTTCGGGATCACGATTTATCAGGCTCGAGGCTAAGTGGCTCAGGGAACGGGCTCCTGGGCCCTTCCTTTTGGCCTCGTCAGTAGCTTTAAGTCACGCTCGAGCCGGTTCTTGACGCCAATCCTCCGGCCCGGTCTACAAACACTCGCATCCCATGAGTAAAGCTGTTGCCCGTTTCGCTTGCTGTGCGCGCTCAGGGCCTGGGCGCCTCGGTCGCCGCCACTTACGTTCATTACCACTTGATCGTCGATCCCAGCTAGCAGCAGCTTTTGCGATGTCAGCGCAAGCGGAGCTGCACGCAGGTTTACCTGAGCCCCCAGCAGCTACGTTCCGCGGAATCCCGGTCGCGGTGCTCGGGTGCGCTCTGGTTCGCTGGGCGCAGCGCTCCTGGTCGGCGATCGGCCTGATTGCCGTTGATGAAGTCCGGGAGAACGTCACTGGCTACCTTTTCGCTGCCTCAACCCTGGCGATGGCGGTCGTGCTGTATTTCGAGTATGCGTCGCTTTCGATTCTCGAAACTTGTCTGTGTGTTGTGCCTGGTCATGTGGCCTGGTTCGGCTCGTCGCGCTGTTCTTCCTCACGGGCGCCAAGACTCCGTCTCCCGCATGACGCAGACTGCTCTCGACGAGCGGCCCAGGACCTGCGGCGGCTGATTTCGACACCGGCAGCCATTCTCGTGACGGTGTTGTTCTTGGCGCGCTGCTCGCATCTGCGGCGTTGGTTCCACGCAAGGGCCAGGTGAAGGCGGCTGCCGCGCCGGTGTGACGGCTCCGCCGCCGTCTCATGTGCTCAACAGTCCGAGTTCGAAGGATTCACGGCGACCTCGCCACGCGTGGATCTGGGCGTGCCCTCAGAGGGCGCAACGGTGCTGGTCGTGAAATTCAACGACTTCCAGTGTCCGCCGTGCCGCCAGTCGCATATGGCGCTACAAGCCCATCCTGGCGAAGTATCAGTGCCGAGAATCCAGGCAAGGTTCGCTACGTGCTCAAGGATTTCCCGCTCGACGCCGAGTGCAACGACAGCGTGACCAATACGATCCATCCCGTCGGCGTGCGGAGGCGGCAGTCGCGGTGCGGCTGGCGCGCGAGCACAACCGGGAAGACGCGATGATCGAATGGGTCTTCGCCAATCAACCCTCGCTGACGCCCGATCTCGTCAAACAGGCGGCGCGCGAGGTCGGACAGGTGCCCGACTTCGACGCGAGATACGCTTCCACGCTTGAGTTGGTAAAGCGCGACATCGCCCTGGGCAAGCAGTTCGGCGTGCGAGCGACCCCGACGTTCTTCATCGACGGCCTGAAGCTGGACGGCGCTCCTGCCGCCGCAGTACTTCCAGCAGGCGATCGGTCGCTGAGCCAAATGCGCCGGGCGAAGTCGAGCGGCAATGAACCGATCGACGCACGACGGCGACGTGAGTGATGCAGAGTGACACCACGAAGACGCGAAGTTGCGAACTAGAATCCGACGACGAAAGTCTTGTGCGTTCCTCGTCGTGGCTTTGTGCTCTCGTGGTTGCAGTGGATCATGCGTGCGCTGGCCACCTTTGAGCTGACCAAAGACTACGCTGTTGGATTCTGGCGCAAGCGGCCCTACCGCGCGCTCGACTGCCTGACGCTCGACGTCGAGGCCGGCGAAGTCTTCTGGCTTCCTCGGCCCCAACGGTGCCGGCAAGACCACGACGCTGAAGCTGCTCATGCAGCTCGTTTTTCCGACCGCCGGGCGCGCCGAGATTCTCGGCCGGCCGCTCGGCGATCTCGCCATGAAGCGGCGCATCGGATATCTGCCGGAGAACCCGTATTTCTACGATTATCTGACTGCAGAAGAACTGCTGACGTATTTCGCGTCGTTATTCGGTTATCGCGGTCAGGAGCGCCGCACCCGAGCAGCGCGGCTGCTCGATGAAGTCGGGATCGGCGCCGAACGGCGATTGCAACTTCGGAAATTCTCGAAGGGGATGTCTGCAGCGCGTCGGCATCGCGCAGGCTCTCATCAACGATCCGGATCTCGTGATCTTCGACGAGCCCATGTCGGGGCTCGATCCTTGGGACGGCGCGATGTGCGGGCTCTCATCCTGCGGCTGCGCGACCGGGGTTGCACGGTGTTTTTCAGCTCCCACGTGCTGAGTGATGCAGAGGCGCTCTGCAGCCGGGTGGCGATTCTGGCGAAGGGACGACTGGTTGCCAGCGGCCGGCTGAGCGACATGCTCGCGTTTCAGGCGCGCGGCTGGGAGCTGGTCGTGGCCGACCTCAGCGAGTCGGTGGTCTCGGCGCTCGGCTCCGAATGTCAGCCGTGCGGTCCGGATTGGCGAAGGTCGATACTCCTTGGAGCTGCCGCTCGATCCGCCGCCTCAACACCTCGTCACTCAACTCACGGCGGCCGGGGGCGCCTGATGTCCATCAACCGCTGCGGGAGACGCTGGAGGACTTCTTCGTCAAGCAGGTAGCAATCGCGGAAGGGCGAGCATTCGAAAGTCTTCGGTCGAGCGCGAAGACCCCCGAGGCCGAGAGTCTACGCTCGAGGCCGAGGAGCGAGCGAAGTTCCGTCAGCGAGCGGGGTGGGGCCACGCGAGAGTAAGCATGAGCGCCACCGCAGCAATCGCCCTTAACGTGTTTCCGCGAATCGGTGCGCGACAAGGTTCTCTACAACCTCGTGTTGTTCGCGATCATCCTGATGGCGGCATCGTATCTGATCGGTCAATTGACGGCCGGACAGGATGTCAAGATCATCAAGGATCTAGGTCTTTCCGCCACGTCACTCTTTGGGTTGTTCATTGCCGTGTTCATCGGCATCGGACTCGTGTCCAAAGAAGTGGAACGGCGCAGTGTCTACAGTCTGCTTGCCAAACCGATTCATCGGTATCAGATGGTGGTCGGAAAGTGCGCGGGTCTCGTGCTCACGCTCTTTGTCAACGTTGCGATTATGGCCGCGGCTGCAGCACGTGGTCCTGGCCTACATGGGATGGGGCGTGTCTCCCGATGTCCAGCGGGCATGGGATGCGCCGGCGCTCGATCCTGCGATCTTGAAGGCGGTGGTACTGATCCTCGTCGAGCTGATGGTGATCACGGCCATCGCGCTCTTCTTCTCGACGTTCTCAACGCCGATACTGTCCGCGGCTTTCACCATTTGGATTTTTTGTCGTCGGACACTTCAGCACCGACCTTCGAAACTTCGAACAGGTTGTCGACTCGCCGGCCGCCGCCAAGCTCGCTCGAGCGTTATGCTGGATTCTGCCGAACCTCGCTCAGTTCGACATCAAGACACAGGTCGTCCACGCCCAGCCCGTCCCGCTTGGTTACATGCTGGTGACGTCCGCCTACGCAGCCTTCTACATCGCCGTCCTGCTGGTGGCAGCGGTGGTCATCTTCTCGCGCCGTGACTTCAAATAGCGCAAAGAGCGGTTCCTTCCGCCTGCGTTGGTGCGATCGCGCTCGTCGTGATTCTGATGGCCGCCGCCGTCCAGTTGCAGAGCCATCCGCGAACGGGTCTATCCGCCCTCGCAAAGCGAAGACCTCACGCTCTACATCACGTCGGGGACGGCCGCCCGCCGGCTCGCCCTGGCGTTTCCGACCTTGGCGGCCGACCTGTACTGGATTCGGACCCTCCAGTACTACGGGACCACCAAATTGAGGCTCGAAGCCAATGCGCCGGCATTGACCCCTCCGCCGATGCTGGCGTCCGATCCTTCCGTCTCTTATCCGTTTCTCTTTCCCCTTCTGGATCTGACCACCTCGCTCGATCCGTGGTTCAACGTGGCGTATCGCTTCGGAGCGGTGCTTTCTGGCCGAGCCCTACCCCCGGGGCGCCGGGCGGCCCGATCTGGCGGTAGCGCTCCTGGAAAAGGGTTTACGGGATCAGCCCGATAGATGGGAGTACATGCAGGACATCGGGTTTGTGCACTATTGAGTACGCCACAACTACCGGCGAGACGGCGTCGTGGTTCGGACGGGCCGGCGCCGTTCCTGGCGCTCCCTGGTGGCTGCAGTCGCTGGCCGCGACCACGCTGGCGCAAGGTGGTGACCGACAAATCATCGAGACAGATGTGGTTGGCGATACGCGAATCGGCACAAGTCGATTGGCTGAAGAAGGACGCTGAGCGGCGTCTGTTTCAGTTGCGCACGCTCGATGAGATCGATCAGCTGCAACAGCGCGTTGACACGTTCGGCCAGTCTGCTGGAGAACGCCCGACGAGCTGGCAACAGCTCGTCCGCGCAGGCGTCGTGCCCGGCCTTCCGATCGATCCGGCGGGAACGCCATGCGAGCTCGGCTCCGACGGCCGCGTCCAGCTGTCCGCGACATCGCCTCTCTGGCCGCTGCCCGAGGAGCCTGAGGCCATCTCGCAGCGGCCCCCGGCATGACGACTTTTCCTCTGGTGATCGCGGCCGTCTTCGGCGCGATCTTCGGTAGTTTCCTGAACTGTCTGCATCTACCGGCTGCCGCGTGGTGGGTCGATCGTCTCGCCCGCTTCGACCTGTCCGCAGTGCGGACAGGCGCTCGCGTGGTTCGACAACATTCCGATCTTCAGCTATCTCGCGCTGCGCGGCCGATGCCGCAACTGCGGGGAGCGAATCTCGTGGCGTACTCCGCTCGTGGAGCTGGTCACGGCCGCGACGTTCGCCGCTTGGCTGGTGGCTACTACGGTCCGGGGTGGTTGCTCGCGTCTCGACTGGCGTTCGGCTGCGCGCTGATTGTGCTCTTCGCGATTGACCTCGAACATCACCTGCTTCTGAACGTCATCACGCTACCGGGAATCGTGGTTGGATTTGCGTTCAGCTTCTTCACGGAACCGGGCTGGGTGGCTTCGCTCATCGGTCTGCTCATGGGAGGCGGGGCGCTCTGGGGTGTCGCGGAAGCCTATTACCTGTTGCCGGCATGAAGAGGGCCTCGGCATGGGCGACGTCAAGATGCTCTCGATGATCGGCGCGTTCCTCGGTTGGAAGCTCACGGTCGTGACACTTCTGCTGGCGTCGCTTTCAGGATCGGTGATTGGCCTCGCGTTGATTGCCACAGGTCGTGGAACAATGAAATACGCGCTGCCGTTCGGGACCTTTCTGGCCCTGGGCGCTGCGGCCGCTGCAAGCGTCGGTCCGGGCCTCCTGAACTGAGTACTGGGGTTCTGGTGAAGCGTATTCCGACAACGCTGCTCGTCGTGCTGTTTCTTGGCTACGCGACGGTCTTTGTTCGAGCATGCTCGGCGGCGGGGCTTCGTCTGCGTCCGGTATTCGATCCTTTGAGCCACGTCCGCGTCTCAGTCGAACAACTGATCGTCGCCAGGCATTACGCGAAGGCGCTGCCGTTGGCAGCAAGATCTGCGCGTGAGCTTCCCGAGACGAGCCGCAAATCGTTTCAGGTTGGCCACGATTTTCCGTGGGCTGAACGACTCAGCGGCAGAGGCAGTGGCATGGGAGGATTATCTGCGCCTGCCTGGTGCGCCAGCGGTTGCGTGTCCGGCGTTGCCGGAAGCGTACCGACGTGCCGGTGATCTCGGGCAGGCTCTCAGAGCGTGCGAGCGGTGTCTGGCGCTCGATCCCGAGAATGCCGATCGCCTGTTCGATCTGGCGGACGCCTACGAGCGTTCAGAGCGTTCCAGTGAGGCCGTAGCACTGTAGCCGGCGAGCGGCGGCATCGGATCCCTTCAACCCGGTTGTGACAGCGCGGATCGCTTCATTGACTGAGAGGACGCAATGAAGTGGCTGTCGCGAACACTCATCTTAGTGTTCTGTGTCATAGTCCGCCGTGTACGCTTTTCTTGCGTCGAGCTCCTTCACCTATCAGCAGTTCCTTCGTCCGCGAGTCATCGAGTGGGTGGCCCGCTTCGGTGATTGTGCACGCCGTTCTCCTATTGGCCCTGGCTCTTGATCGCCCTCGCGTCGATTCTGCCCGAGATGAGGAAGACAGGCGTTATCCGAGTATTGACCGTCGGATTCGCTGTCGTCTGGACAGGCGTCGGCCTGGCGTTGGCTATCCATCCTGTTTTGCCGAGGCTGGTCGACGACAACCGCAGCATCCAAGTAGGGCTTGTGGCACTGGCTCCGCTCGTGTGGCTTGCGGTCATCGATCACATCGCGGTTGGCAGGTTTCTGCGAGAGCAGCCGACACACCTCCGCGTGGACGATGTCGCGACGACCGAACGTCGGTTGTTGATCGCGGCGGTCGGGACGGCCGTGTTCGTGCCGACGGTGTGCGGCGTGTTGACGCCGCTGGCGAGTCGGCGTGCGTTCGAGCCGGATCTGCTTCAGCCTGGGACTGACGCTCGGCCTGGCATGGAGCTACTTGGAGCATCTTGTGCTCTTTTGCGGGATGTTCCTGCTGATGTCCCTTACCGAGCGTGTCGTGCAAGGGATTCCCGACTTCCGCCTGCGGTATGGCGCAGAGTCCGCGTTGCTTGCAGCGACGTTCTGGGTCGGGCTTCAGCGGCTGGTCGGAAACGCCCTCGGACTGGACACAGCCTGGGGCGACCTCGCCATGCTGTCGTTGAGCGTTTCAGTCGTGAGTAGCTGGGGGCATTGCGCTGCCGACAATGGGCCGCCGGCAACGCCCGCTTGATCCTCCGGGTTCGATGTGTAGCTTCGGTCCATCCGAGAATGGCCGTGTCTCAACGAGCGCGACTCTTTCGTTCCTGGCCATTCCGTTCTTGGCGTTTGTCCTCGCTGGCATCGCGGCGCAAATGGATTGGGACTTCCTGATTCTCAAGCTCGGTGTCCTTGCGGTGTGGGTCGCCACATTTTGCGCAAATCTACCGGAGTTCGTCCGGCAATCTCCGCTCCGGCGGATGGAAAATGCTTCTCGTCTGTGCGACTCCGCTCCTTGGCTACTACCTCGATCCATCGATTCAAGCTCGGCTGCCGCGATGAGCTTGATGATCAAGGGCTCAGCGTCCGGCACACGCTCGATCGCTATGTTGTGTATAACCCTACCTTCCGGCTGGTCGACAGTGCGGTGCACCGCGGCGCCGCGGCCGAGACATCATCGTTCGACCGGTTCGTTCGGGCGAATACCGGCCTGAGCAGCCACGACGTGTCGAGCGTGGACATCAACTTCGTGCCCGTTCTTCAGGCATCGCCGCTCGCAAAAAGCCGAATGTGTTCCTGTTCGTGATTGATAGCCTCAGACCCGACTACCTCGGTCCGTACAACGATCGCGTGAGCTTCACGCCGCGGATTGCGGAGTTCGCGTCCGACAGCATCGTTTTCCGCAATGCATTCACCCGTTACGGAGGCACCGGGCTGTCGATGTCGTGCCGTGTGGATGGGCGCGGCCGGACCGCACCGTCAGTACGTCCAGCCATTTCGGCCCATGAACGCGCTCGAGAGCTCCTGGACTCCAACGCCTATCGACGCTACGTGAGCATGGACCACATCATGGAACAGCTGCTCACCCCGACGCCGTTGCTCGTGGCGCTCGATAAAGGTATTCCCGAGCTGAACTACGACTTCTGTCGAACACTTGGAGAAATCGAACATACGCTGCAGGCGAACGATGAGCCCGGCCCCGTCTTTGTGCACACACGATCGATGCCGAACCTCCATGTTGCCGCTCTCGGGAAAGGCAGCGTCCCGCTCGGCGACTCGTATCCAGGGTTTGAAGCACGGTACGCGGCGCGAGTGCATCGAATGGACGGCTGCTTTGGCGGCTTTATTGATTTCCTCAAGCGGCGGGGGCCTCTACGATCGCAGCGTCGTCATCCTGACCTCGGATCATGGAGAAATGCTCGGGGAAGACCGCCAGTGGGGCCACGCCTACTACCTGTTTCCTCCCGTGCTGCAGATTCCGCTCGTCGTCCACTTGCCGCCGGCACTGGCGCCCAGCGCCGCCGTCGATGTAGACGCGATCGCGTTTTCGACCGATATCACACCAACGATCTATGCCGTATTGGGCTATCGGCCGAACCGGCAGACGGACTTGATGGGGCAGTCGCTGATTGGGGCCTCAGGGGCCGACTTTACGAGCCGCCGGCGGATCACCGAAGTCGTTGCGGCCAGCTACGGTGCCGTCTGGGGAGTCCTGCGTCATAACGGTCAACATCTGTACATCGTCGACGCCAATCACGGAAAGGAGTATGCCTTCGAACGTCTGCCGCGTCAGCCATGGCACGCGGTACAGTGAACGCGGCGCTCAAGGTCGCCAGATCGGCAGGCGATTCGTGAGCACATCGATGAGATCACGCGCGAGTACGGTGTGACTTCGCGACGAATAACATGTCGGACAATCCTTACGCCCTGCTCGTGGAGCTGACGATCGTCGTGGCCTTGCTGGTCTCACTCGTTGTCTACGCGATGCTCCGCTTCATGGAGGCTGCAAGGACCTCGCGCAGGCGCTCCAAAGACAGCAAGAGATGGTCCTGCTGTCTGCGGCGCTTGCACGACGCGGTGGCGAAGCTTCAGGCGCAGGAGCGGGCGACCGCGGCCAGGGCAGATGCCTCCGAGCGCTTGAGCGAGGAAATCATCCTGAGTCTTACCGCCGGTCTCCTGGTTGTCGACCTCTACGCCCAAGATTCGGATTCTCAATCCAGCCGGCCGTCGAGTTCTCGGCCTGGCACATTCAACGCCACTCAGCGACTATCGCCAGGTCTCGCCGAGACCCTTGTCGCAGGTGATCGACGAATGCCTGGCCGCACGCGGAACGATTCACCGTCGAACCGTCAAAATTGAGCAATGATCCAAGCGTAACGCATCTGAGCGTCACGGTATCGCCGCTGTTCGACGAGGGCGGAGAACTGCACGGGGCGATTTGTCTATTTTCGGATCTCTCGGCGATCAAGGATCTCGAGGAGCAGCTGCGATTGAAAGAAAGCCTCGCCGCAGTCGGTGAGTTGACCGCCGGGATCGCTCATGAATTCAGAAACGGTCTGGCAACAATTCAGGGTTACAGCAAGCTCTTCGATCTTCAGGCGCTGCCAACCGCCTATCGACCGTACGTCGAAGGCATCAGAGACGAGTGTGAATCGCTGAATCAAATGGTCACCAACTTTCTCAACTTCGCCCGTCCAGCGCAGCTCATTTTGTCTCGTGTGGATCTGGGCGGTGTGTGCGAGTGGGCGGTCGAAGAGGTTCGAGCACGACGCTCGGGCGCTCGGTGGCGACATCAAGCTTCGCGGCCAGTTTCGGCGCCATCGAGGGCGACGAGGTGCTGCTGCGGCAGGCGTTTTCCAATTTGCTGCGTAATGCGGTCGAGGCGTGTGCCGACGCATCCGTGGCTCCCATGGTCGTGATCGAGTCGGAGGTCGATGCGAGGCAACAGGATCTCCAGAATCTCGGTCAACGACAGCGGGCCGCGGATCGAGCCCGGCGCACGCGAACGTATCTTCCGTCCGTTCTTTACTTCGAAGCGCAATGGCACCGGTCTCGGTCTCGCCGTTGTCCAGAAGATCATCGTCTTCCACAACGGGCGCATTGGTGTGGGCGTTTCACCGCTGGGCGGCGCCAGCCTTCAGATCACGCTGCCAATCAGCAGCTAGCGCGACCGTTCTGATTCCCACCGACCGGCGAGCCTTCGTCGCAGAGTTCGGGCCATGGATGAAATCGCCTACCAACTTCAACATTCCGTGGAGGTCGAAGCTCGACAGTCCCTTCACCACGGGGGCCCCGGGTTCGACGTTGCTGCCCGGGCAGCCCTCACTTCGTTGGCGAATACGGGAGGCGCGTCGCCGAAGGCTTACATCATCGACACCCCACTCGATCGAGCGACGTGGTTCCTTCGAATGGCAGTTCGACGCGCTATCGGAACGCCGAACGAAGCCTCACCCAGCGCATCGTATTGTGGGGCGCCAACGCCGCGACATACGTGCCTGAGGTTCGGGCGGGTTTCCGGCTCGACTCTTGCGGGTGGAATGGAGCGGATTGGCCGAGCCACTGCCAGGCTTAAGCCGCGGGAGAAGTAGGAGAACATTCAGGGATGTTTACCCTGGATCGGGTCGTCCCCTGGGGCCGCTCGTTCGATGAGTATCGACGGATGTTTGCGTTGACCGAGGCGGATCTTCAGTTGACGATTCTTTGCTGCGCGGATGGTCCGGCGAGCTTCAATGCCGAAGCCACGAGCCGGGGGCTCGAGTCATTTCTTGCGATCCGCTCTATCGACTTGCAGGATCGTCAGATCCGCGACCGTATCTCTGCGACCTACAGCGAGGTCCTCGACCAAACGCAACGCAACGCCGAGCGAGTTCGTCTGGGACATGATCCCTTCAGTGGAAAGAGCTGGGGCGGGTTCGCATACGGCAGCCATGGAGATGTTTCTGGACGACTACGAGGCTGGGAAAATTCAGGGCCGGTATGTCGACGCGGAGCTTCCAGTGTTGCCGTTCCACGATCGAACGTTCCAGCTGGCGCTCTGTTCGCATTTCCTGTTTCTCGTACCAATCACTTGGATGAATCGTTTCATCTGGCGTCGATTCAGAGAAATGTGCCGCGCACGGCCGTAGAAGTCCGCATTTTTCCGTTATTGGCCTTGGGCGGTGCTACGTCGCCTTACGTCGACCTCTGCGATCGATGCTCTCCCGGGTTTCAGGCTACGACGCCTCGATTGAGGCCGCACCCTATGAATTCCGGCGAGGCGGAAACCAGATGCTGCGGATTCGCGCACTCGAATCTACCTCCAGCAGACCCTGAATCGCTTTGTCGAAGGCGAGAGATTTTCCACGTCTCACGCTTCTTGCCCGTTGCAAAACTCTGATCCTTCCGTGTAGTCGCCACAATATTCCTGTAGATCGACAGGTTTCCGATTGGACCGGAGGTTGCACTCAGCGGCCTCGTGGAACGCGGCTCTTCTCTGATCCGAGGTTCTGCGTGGCCACCGTTCTCGCCACGATGGCGACTGTGGCGCTGGCCGGGATCTCTCTGCAAACGCTTCGCATGAACGCCGACGCCAGGTCGATAACCGTTTCCACCGTGCTGGCATCCCAAAAATGGAACAGATCCAGAGCTTGACGTGGGCTTTCGATGCTTTCGGCACAGCCGTGTCCGACACATCATCGGATGTGACGGTCACTCCGGCGCACCCGTCGGGCGGCGTCGGCCTCACTCCATCTCCTGCTGACGCTCTCTCATTGAATCGCCCGGGCTATTGCGATTTCGTCGACGCCAACGGCGCTTCGCTCGGCGGTGGCGCCAGCGCGCCTCCAGGCGCCCGGTTCGCGCGCCGATGGTCGATCGACCGGTTCACGTCCTCCGACGACTCGCTGCTGATTCAAGTCTCGGTGACTCCGGTTGGCAGCGGAAGGGGTGCTGGCTCGGGCGTGAATCGGGTTCATGACGAGTCGAGAATTCTCAGCATCAAGAGCCGGAAAGGACGTTGAGCGGATTTGTCGAAGTGAAGGGTTTCCTCGCTCGTTGAGTTGTTGGTCGCGATGGGTGTGGCCCTTGCACTTGTTGCAAGCGCATTGACCGTTGTCAACCGCATGCAACTCGGCTTCGCGACAGAAGGTGAACGCTCGGACATGCAGCAGCGCATGCGGGTCGCGAGCGACGCGCTCGTCAGGGACCTTGCCATGGCGGGGGCGGGTGCCTACCAGGGCGCCTACATTGGCCCGCTCAACTCGTATCTTGCGAGCGTGTTGCCGTTCCGGTCTGGCGCGAAAAAGGCCAGATCCGCCGGAGCGTTCAGCACGAACACCATTTCCGTGCTCTTTGCGTCGCCTGCTACGGCCGCCCAATCGACGATTGGTCAGCCTTTTCAGGCGCAGTCGGGGTCCGTTTCGATCAATCTCGATCCCGGGTGTCCTCCAATCGACAATGTCTGCGGCTTCGCGGTCGGGATGGACGTGATGATTTACGACGAAACCGCCTCGTGCGACACATTTCGAATCATCAGCGTGCAGCCAGGCTCCGTCCAGATGCAGCACACGATGACCGATGGTTCGCATCTTTATGCCACCGGTTCGAAGATCGTCGAAGTGGCGAGTCACACGTGCCTACCTGAAGGCGGATCCGGCGTCGGATACCTATCAGTTGATGCACTACGACGGTGTTAATTCCGAAGCGGCGGTCGTCGATCACGTGATCGCCATGGAATTCGAGTATTACGGCGAGGCGGCCCCACCCGTGTTGGTCAAACCACCCACCGAGCCTGTCGGGCCATGGACGACGTATGGACCGAGGCCGCCAGGTTCCGGCGCTCCGACGGATGCACCGTCCGGTGAGAACTGCGTGTTTCAGCTCGACGGGACTGGTGTTCCAATTCCACGCCTCGCATTTCTTGGAGCGGAAGGGGAAACCGCGCTCGTCAGACTGACAACATCCCAGCTCACCGATGGTCCGTGGTGTCCCGATGCGGTAAGTCCACACCGCTACGATGCGGACCTTCTGAGAGTCAGACGGATTGGCGTGCGGCTGCGCCTCGAGACACCGCAGAGCGCACTGCGAGGTCCGGCCGGCGTGCTGTTCTCACGCGGCGGCTCGTCGCGCGACGCGACTCGCTGGGTTCCCGACGCGGAGATTCGATTCGACGTGTCTCCCGGAATCTCAATCTGGCGAGATAACGATGGACTGTCGCGCCGCCGATGGCATCGTAGTGGTCGTCGTGCTCCTCGTGATTCTGCTCATGAGCGCCTTGGTGGCGGCGCTCACCTCGATGACGGCGTCGGAGCTGCTGATTGCGGCAAACTTCCGTCACAGTCGAGAAGCGAGCTACGCGGCCACGGCCGCCGCAGAGCGGGTCCTGAGCGAGCTATCGACGTCGGACTGGGCGTCCGTCCTAGCTGGAAACACCCGGTCCACGTTTGCGGATGGCGCTCCCGGCGGAATCAGGTCGCTTCCAAATGGTGATCGGATCGATTTGACGCGTCTGTTGAATCTGGCGAATTGTCGGAAGCCGACGTCGTGCAGTGACGACGAGATGGACCTGGTAACCGCCGAACGACCCCGAGGTGCGAACAATCCCCGATGGCAGCTATTCGCCTACGGTAGCTGACCGCTGCCAACCCTGCCGTCGTCACCGACTCGCCGTTCTATGTCGTGGTGATGGTCGCCGATGACGCTTCAGAGACCGACGACAATCCGCTGGTCGATGCGACTCCAGGAGATCCAGGTGCCGGCATCCTCGCTCTGCGTGCCGAGGCTTTCGGACCCCGGAGTACGCACAAGACGGTGGAGCTCACGGCCGGCCGCACGGCCTCCGGACGCGTGGGAGTGCTCTCGTGGCGCGAGCTTCGCTAATCCCGGAAATCACTTGACTTGACGTGGTAGGTGAGCCCTTCCATGAAAGCGAGATCGTCGGTTACCACGTCAAGTCAAGTGATTTCCGATCTAGTTGTCCTGATTTCGAGCACCTCGTGGCTTGACCCTCCTGTAGGCCTCACGTACGATCGACTTGCAGCCGATACCTCTTTCAGTCCATGCATCTCCGACTGCATGTTTTAGCACTTGTCGTCGCCTCGCTGTCAGCCGCCGGTGTGGCTTCAGTCCTCGGGCAGTCGCTCGGGGACGTCTCACGCAAGGAGGAAGCCCGGCGCAAGGACATGAAACAACCCTCGAAGGTCTACACGAACAAGGACCTGGGAGGCGTTGTCGCCGGTCCGGAGGCACCACCTTCAACGGATCCGTCCAAGCCACCCACGGCTGCGACGACCGCTGAGCGGGACACCGAGAAGGACAAGTCGGCGAAAGCCACGGATCAGAGTGCTTCGGGAGAGAAGAAAGATCAGGCGTACTGGTCGGGGCGCATGAAGGGCCTCGCCGAACAGCTCCAGCATGACGAGACGTTCGCCGAAGCCTTGCAATCCCGGATCAACGCGTTGACCGCCGACTTCTCGGCGCGCGACGATCCGGCGCAACGTGCGGTTATCGGCAAGGACCGTCAAAAGCGTTGGACGAGCTTGCTCGTCTCAAGAAAGCCATCGACTCCGACAAAAAGGCCGTCGCCGATCTTGAAGAAGAAGCGCGCCGTGCAGGGTGCCCCCGGCTGGCTGCGGTGACTTCTCGATCGCGGCGTTCAGCCGATCCGCCGATTCTGCTCGTCGAGGACAAGGACTCGTTGCGGGCGATGTTGCGCCACGCACTCGAGGCTCAGGGACACACCGTCATCGAAGCTCGCGATCAGGCTGAAGCCGTCAAGGCGCTGCAGACGCTCTACCCAGCCGTCGTCTTGTCGGACTTGCGGCTGCCGGAAGGTGACGGCTTCGGAGTGCTTCGGGCTGCGAAGGAAGTGGATCCCGAGCTGCCGGTCATTGTCGATGACCGCGTTCGGCAGCATCCAGGACGCGGTTGTGGCGATGAAGGAAGGCGCAGTCGATTTCCTGGCCAAGCCGGTCGATCCCGATCATCTGCTGCTGTTGGTCCAGCGCGCGCTTGCCGCCCGCCAGCATGGCGACCGAGAACATTGTTCTGAAGGAGGAGCTCGCCGCCCGCCGTGGCGCTCCGCAGATCGTCGGAGACGACCCTCGCCTGAAGCAGGTGTCGATGGCACTGCATCGCGCCGCCGCGACCGACATGACCGTGCTCCTCGAGGGCGAGAGCGGCACGGGAAGGAACTGTTTGCGAGAGCGCTGCACGCGTTGAGCCCACGCGCCGATGGACCGTTCGTCGCGATCAACTGTGCGGCGATTCCTGAGACGTTGCTCGAGACGGAGCTGTTCGGTCACGAGAAAGGCGCGTTCACCGGGCGCCAATGCCCGCAAGCCCGGCAAGTTCGAGCTCGCGCATCGCGGCACGCTCTTTCTCGACGAAATCGGCGACCTGCCGTCTGACCTTGCAGGCGAAGATCCTGCGGGCGCTGGAGGAAAAGCGATTCGAGCGGGTCGGCGGCACCGCACCACTCCAGGTCGACGTTCGGGTCGTTGCCGCAACCAATCGAAACCTTCGTGCCGCCGGTGGCCGCGCGTCAGTACCGCGAGGATTTGTATTTCAGGCTGTCGGTCTTCCCGATCACCATTCCGCCGTTACGCGAGCGCCTCGATGACATTCCGCGGCTCGCACGACACTTCATCGAGCGCTTCTGCCGCGATCTGAACAAGAAGCCGCTGCTCGCTGGCGCCGCCGGCGCTTGAACAGATTGCAGGCGTACGAGTGGCCGGGCAACGTGCGTGAGCTGCAGAACTGCATGGAGCGTGCGGTCATTCTGACTGAAGGCGATACGATTCACGCGCGTCATCTGAGTCTGTCGGCGCATGCGGTGCGCTCGCTTCAGGCGGAGGAGCAGGACGCGTGGGCTCGAATCGATCTGAGCGGGACGCTCTCGAGAAGCGACACGACGCGTGATGAACGAAGCCGAGCGGCGAAAGATCGAGCAGGTCGCTCAAGGACGTCGGCGGCGATCGAGGTCACGCGGCCGACGTGCTTCAAATCGGCGTGCAAGACGCTGATCACCAAGTTGAAAGACTACGGCCTGGAGTGATCACGCCCGGAACCCTGCCTTCTTGAGAGAGGCTTTCAGCTCCTTTTCCGTCACATCATCGACGATCGTCGTTGCGCCGATCGCTGTGGGCAGCACGAAGTGCAATCGGCCGGCCGACCACTTTCTTGTCATGCCTGACCGCTTCCACGCATCTCGGCCGCCGACACGTCCGCAATCGGCGGCAGCGGACCCAGGCTGGTGATCAAGATCCGCCAGCGCGGATTGATCTTGCTTGGCCAAAGCGCCTCGATCGGCTCCCAGCTGAGCCGCGACCAGCATTCCGTATGCGACAGCTTCGCCGTGGCGATAGCGGCGGTAGCTTGGTGACGGCTTCCAGCGCGTGACCGGCCGTGTGACCGAAATTGAGGATTCGCCGTAGACCGGACTCCCGCTCGTCGGCCGCCACAACGGCCGCCTTGATCCGGCACGAGTCCGCAATGATGGTGGTGAGAACGCTCGGCTCCTTCGCAAAGATCGCGTCACGCGACTGCTTGATGCGATCGAACAGAGGCGCACTCGACGTCATTCCGTATTTCACGACCTCGTGCAGACCGGCACGGAACTCCCGGCGCGGAAGTGTCGCGAGGACCGATGGGTCGATCACGACGGCGTGCGGTTGGTAGAACGATCCGATCAGGTTCTTGCCGAGCGCGTGATTGACGCCGACCTTCCCGCCGATGGCGCTGTCGACCTGCGCCAGGAGCGTCGTCGGCACGTGCACGAGCGCGATGCCACGGAGGTAGGTCGATGCGGCGAATCCGGCCAGGTCTCCGATCACCCCTCCGCCGAATGTGACGAGTGTCGACGCCCGATCCGCGTTCGCGCGGATCAGCGCTTCGTAGACACGCGAGACGGTTTGAAGATGCTTGAAGCGCTCCCCATCGGGGACAATGATTGGCTCGGCGGGCTTGAGCGATTGGGCGAGTCGGCGGCCGTGAAGCCGCCAGACCACCGGGCTGGTGACCACAAACCGCCGTTCGGGCAGACGGAGCCCGTCCAGCAGCGGGCCGATCCGTTCGAGCGCGCCGTCGGCCAGTGTGACGGTGTATGGACGAGACGGGGTCGAGACGTCAATGCGAACCGGATCCATCGTGTCGAACGGGAAATGTCAAGGCTTCGAGTCTGAAGCCGTGGCGGCGCTGAGCGTTTCCAGTCTCGGGACTTGGCCGTTGGCGGTCCGCGTCCACCACGAATGCTAGGATAACATTCGAATCGCTTTGACCACCGACCGCACGGACTTCCTCATTATCGGCAGCGGGATTGCCGGCTTGCGAGCTGCAATCGGTCTTGCAGGCGCGGGCCGTGTCACGATCCTCACCAAAGCGGAGCCCACCGAAAGCAATACGGGCTATGCGCAGGGCGGAATTGCTGCGGCGATCGGCAGCGACGACAGCCCGGCCCTTCACGCGGCCGACACCGTGCGCGCCGGTGACGGGCTGTGCGATGAAGCGGCCGTTGCGGTGCTGGTGGAAGAAGGCGTCACCTACGTCCGCGAGCTCGCTTGAATGGGGAACGCAGTTCGATCGCGGCGCGGACGGCCAGCCCGCCCTGGGCCGCGAGGCCGCCCACTCCGTGCGTCGGGTTCTCCACGCCGGCAGACGCCACCGGTCGTGAGATCGGACGCATCCTCAGGCAGCGGTGTCTGCTCGCTCCCGTCCGTGACGACGATCATCAATCATGCGCTCGTCATCGAGCTCATCGTCGAGCGAGGTGTTGTTCTGGGAGTCCGATACTTCGATCAAGCAAACGCAAAGCATGAAGTGGCGGCGCAAGCGACGTTGCTGGCCACTGGCGGCGCGGGTCAGGTGTTTCGAGAGACGACGAATCCGCCGGTGGCGACTGGCGACGGCGTGGCGTTGGCGTTTCATGCCGGGGCCCGGGTCGCCGATTTGGAGTTCGTCCAGTTCCATCCCACGGCACTCAACCGAACGGACGCCCCGCGGTTTCTGATTTCAGAGGCCTTGAGAGGGAAGGTGCCCGGTTAGTCAACGAACGGGGCGAGCGCGTTCATGATCCGGCATCACCCGACGGGGATCTGGCGCCTCAGAGACGTGGTGGCCCGCAGCATCGCCCGTGAAGTCGAGCAGACCGGCGGGGCAGTGTTCCTGACGCTGGCCCATCTGGACCCATCGTTCGTGCACGCCCGCTTTCCGACGATCACGGAGATGTGTCGGCGCCTTGGCCTCGATCTCGCGCGCGATCCCATTCCGGTCGGTCCGGCTGCGCACTACATCATGGGTGGGGTCGAAACCGACGAATGGGCAAGGACATCGCTCGCCGGACTATTTGCGGCGGGAGAGGTTGCCTGCACGGGCGTCCATGGGGCCAATCGACTGGCCAGCAACTCGCTGCTCGAGGGGCTGGTCTTCGGTGCGCGCGCGCGCGTCCGCGATGCAGCAATCTCCCATGGCGGCTCAGTTTGAAGCCCGATCGTCACGAGGCGAGCCTGGCGTCTCCTCCTCGGGGCGACCAGGCGTCGGCCAGTCAGTCGGATGCTGCGATGACGACGGCGGCCGTGAGAGAGTTGATGTGGAGGTCGGCCGGGCTGTTCAGGACACGTCAGCGGCTGGAGGAGGCGGTCAGGCGACTTCGAGCGCGCCTACCTCGCCGAACAAGCCCGGATGCGCCAGACGCCGCCCGATGGTGAATCGTGGCGGCACTTTAACCTCGTGACGGTGGCCAGGCTCATCGCCAGCGCGGCGCTGCGTCGTGAGGAAAGTCGCGGCGCCCATTTCGCGAGAGATTTTCCGGCGCGCGACGATCGAAGCTGGAAGTTCCACATGGTGGATAGGCGTCCTCCTGAATAGAAGACCGGCTGAGCGCCCAAGACAGTTCGTCCGACTTGATATGCTTTCGTTGACCGTTCGTCTCCGATAGAGCTACCACTGAATGTCCAAGAAACCCGCAACCGAATCGTTCGTAACCGAGATCACTCCGCGTTCGCAGGACTTCTCCCAATGGTATTTGGATGTCGTCCGGCGCGCCGAGCTCGCGGACTACACCAAAGTCAAGGGCTGCATGGCGCATTCGCCCGTACGGCTACGCCATCTGGGAATTGATTCAACAGGCACTCGATCACGCGGATCAAGGCGACGGGTCACGTCAACGGCGTAGCTTCCGCTGTTCATTCCGAGAGCTTGTTGACACGCGGAGGCTGAACACGTCGAGGGCTTTGCGCCGCAGGTTGCCTACGTGACGCACGGTGGCGGCGAGGAACTGAAGAGAGGCTGGTCGTTCGCCCGACGTCCGAAGCCATCATCGGCACGATGCGCGCGAAGTGGATCAATCGTGGCGAGACTTGCCGGTCCTCATCAATCAGTGGGCCAACATCGTGCGATGGGAAAGGTGACGCGCCCGTTCCTCCGGACGACTGAATTCTTGTGGCAGGAGGGGCATACGGCTCACGAAACGGAGTCGAAGCCGAGGAGGGAAACGAGGAAGATTCTCGACGCTGTACAGAGATGGTCGAAACCGAGCTCGCTATGCCGGTGATCACCGGACGGAAGAGCGAGAGCGAGAGTTTGCAGGCGCTCTCCGGACCTACTCGATTGAAGGCACTGATGGGTGATGGCCGAGCGCTTCAGGCCGGCACCTCACACAATCTCGGCCAGAACTTCGCGCGGGCGTTCGACATCACCTTCCAGGCTCGCGACAAGTCGGTTCAGCACGTGTGGGGGACTTCGTGGGGTGTCACGACGAGGTTGATTGGCGCCGTCATCATGGTGCATGGGGACGATAGCGGCCTCGTATTGCCGCCGCGGGTGGCGCCTTATCAGGTGGTCATCGTCCCGATCGGGCGCGACGACTGGCGAGAGACCGTCCTGCCGAAAGCCAAGGACATCGAAAGGCACACTGGTGGAGTGCCGGGGTGCGCGTGACGCTGGACGAACGAGACGAACGACCGGGCTGGAAGTTTTCCGAATGGGAGTTGCGGGGCGTTCCGCTGCGGATTGAGGTAGGACCGAAGGACATCGAGAAGTCCCAGGTCATTGCCGTCCGCCGCGATACACGAGACAAGATCGCCGTGCCTGATGGCCGTGCTGGTCGAGCGTGTTGGCGAGCTTCTCGTCAACATCCAGCGCAACCTGCTTCGACCGGGCGTCTGGCATTCCGCGAAGAGCATACCCAGCGGGTCGATTCATGCACGGGCGTTCAAGCAGGCGATGGAGGGGAGACCTGGATTCGTGATTGCGCCCTGGTGCGGCGCGGCCGACTGCGAAGCGCAGATCAAGGCGGACACCCAGGCGACCATCCGGAACATGCCGTTGGACGCCGCTCCTGTTCGAGGGCCGTGCATCCGCTGTCACGCGCCCGCTGAACAAGAAGCGTGGTTTGCCAAATCCTACTAGCCCATGCGCAAGCTCGTATCGAGTGGCAGTCCTTATGAGCCCAAAGTCGGCATTTCCAGGGCCGTTCGCGTGGGATCCATCGTGACGGTGGCGGGCACTGGCACCGATCGGGGCCGACGGCCGGACGGTTGGTCCGGGCGACGCTGCGGCGCAGACCCGACGGTGTATCGAGATCATCGGTCGGGCGCTCGAGGAAGCTGGCGCCTCGCTCGGTCAGGTGGTCCGCACCCGGATCCTGCTGACGCGCATCGGCGACTGGGAGGTCGTGGCGCGAGTGCATGGCGACTTCTTTCGAGACATTCGTCCGCCAACACCATCATGCGAGGTCTCGCAGTTCATCGATCCCGATTGGTTGGTCGAGATCGAAGCCGATGCGGTGATCGACAGCTGAGGCATGTCCTCAGGGAGGAGGCCATCATGCCGACCGAAGAGTTGAATTCCGATCGTCAGGGCCCACTCTGGTCACGTGGGTCGAGTTGCGCCGAAACCGTCGATCGCCACGTTGCCGAAGCTCCGATCCATTTCCGATCGCCAGGCGGATCAGCCACGCGCCCCAGGGAAGTGGTCTCCAAAGCAAATTATCGGACACCTCATCGATTCTGCCGCCAACAAACCATCAGCGGTTCGTTCGCGCGCAGCGAGGAACCGAGCTGACGCTTCCGGGCTACGAACAGGACCACTGGGTCCGCTGCCAACACTATGCGGATCGATCGTGGGAGGATGTCATCAACCTGTGGCATGCGGCTAATCGCTCACCTTTCTCACGTGATCGGACTGATCCCCGAGGCACGGCGCGCGGTCCCGTGCACGATTGGATCGGATGCACCGGTGACCTTGGGGTTCCTGGCTCACGACTACGTCAGGGCACCTTCGGCACCACCTCGCACCAGATCGATGCACTACGCTGATCGACGCTGGATCACGTTCGACTGTTTTGGAACACTTGTCGACTGGAACTCCGGCTTCTCAGCTCTGTTGCGACCGTTCGCCGGACGGCACACACGCCAGACGTGATGAAGGCGTACCACCGGTTCGAGCGGCTGGTGGAATTCGGAGACGCCTCATCGTCTCTACAAAGATGTCCTGGTCACGTCCCTTCGACGCGCAGCTGACGTGAAGTAGGCCTTACGGTCACGGACTCGCAAGCGCGCACCCTCGCGGATGCCTGGGGAACATTACCTGTCTTCGAAGACGTGGAGCCAGTGTTGGCGAGGTTGCGGACGATGGGATGGAGACTTCGCCGTCCTCACCAACTGCGACGAGGACTTGTTCGAGCAGACACAGCGCTCATTCCAGGCGCGCCTTTCGACTTGGTTGGTGACAGCTGAACGAGTCCGGACTACAAGCCGTCCCATTCTCATTTCCGCTTCTTTTCGAGATCTTCAGGTGCAGAGAACGGCGATCTGGGTTCATGTGGCGTGCAGCTGGTATCACGACATCGCCCCTGCTCGCGACCTGGGATAAGACGGGTTTGGCTCGACCGGGACCACACCGGCGAAGATCCGACAACCGCTTCAGTTCGGATCACGTCGGCTTCAGAGGTCTGCCAAGCAATAGGCCGTTTGCTCGGCACCGGCATGGCTCGCCGGACGCCAGCTCGAGAACGCAGCACGATCACCGGTCACCCGCCTGAAGCGCTTTGGTGGCATCACCCCATCGTTTAGCGATCCTCTTGACCACGGCGTGTCTTGGCGTGATCCGCTCGCGCTTCGCAATCTCGCGAAACACTGTTGCAAGATGCTGCGTCCACCCATCAGTTGCTGAACCGCCAGTCTTTGCATACGCGGCGGCGATGGCTTCCAAGCACGAGCTGTCGCCGATGAGCGACTAACGCAGACAGGAACTCCACCGGCAACGGCCGTCGTTGCGCCTTCCAGCGACTCCGAAGGTCGTGCAGGCCGAGGCGACTGCCTCGATTGGCCAGAGCGAGGTGGGCGGCCGCGCGTGCGGTCGTCCACTCCGTCCGCTCGATGCGATGGCTCGTTCACCTCTCGCTCCCGGATCCGTTCCAGAACGCGGTGAATCAGCGCGAGCGAGACCGAGCGATCCAAGCCGATAATGGCATGCTTCAGCATCGCAGGGTCGGGCAGTTCTCCCCGTGCCGCCGCTTCGATGGTTGTGGCGAAGGTGGCATCCGGCTTCGTTTTCTTCGATACTGCTCCCGCGCCTTCGCCCGGACGGTCGAATTGGTATCCTGTGCAGGGCCTTCCAGAGCGGCATGAGTGTCGAAGCTTCCAGATCGGATAGCGCTTGTATGTGCGGCCAGGCGCACCTCCGAGTGCCGGTGCGTGTCGAGCGCAACTCGTGTAAGGTCGGTCTACGACGTCGGCGCCTCGCGCGCTGCGGAGGAATACTTGCACCGCCGACGCCGCGCCGCACGCGACAGCATCGTCCGGGTCGTTGAGGACGTTCAGCACGACATCGAGCGCCCGCGGATCGGCTATGCCTTCGAGCGTGCGCAGAGCGGCGAGCCTCGTCGATGTGGCAGGCCGGCGTTTCGAGGATGGCGATGAGCCGGTCAACGGCTCGTGCCAATGATCGTGAGCCGTGCAACTGCGCGTCGCGCGTGACGGCGCGGCCGGCCGGAGGTCGGCGATCAGCTGATCGATCTCGTTTGCCGGACGAAGGCTGATCGGCACCCGGACAATTTACTTCCTTCAGCAATTCACAATTTACAAGGATTGCGCTGGAGCGGCTGCGCCTCTTCGGTGCGCACGGTGCGCGTACGAAGCGGCGATGCCGCACGGCGACGGCCCGCACGCGCACCGCAGATCGGCGAGACGATGATCGTGATCACGGAGAGCAGCCGCCCGGCTCGATCGGGCGATGATGTCGCTCGCCGGAACCAGTCGGTGCTGCGCCGACGATATCGCCATCAGCGCCGTGACGCCGCGGAAAGCCGGAGGTGCCGATCGCGACATTGCTACGGGACGGATATGGGCGGCCCATCCGTCCGCCATCTGCAGCAATCTCGACGGTCAGAGATGATGACGCCCGAACAGGTCTACGAGCATGGCGGCGGCGAGATCGCTCGTAACCGAGGCTGAGGCTCTCATCCAGCCTCCCGCCTCAGTTGGTTTACTGCAAGCGCACTAATCATCGCGGCGCGCCGGTTGGAGCCGTCGCGTTTCTTCCGCGCGTTGTCGTACAGCTCGGCCGTTCTCGTAGCTGATCGTCTGCAGCCGGTCGGCGCTGATGCCGCGGCTCGTCAGGTAGTCCCGCACCGCGTTCGCGCGCCGCTCGCCGAGCGCCAGGTTGTATTCCGCCGTGCCGATGTTGCACGTGTGCCCTTCGATCGTCAGCCGCAGCGTCGCGTCCTGCTGCATCGCCGTCGACCGCTTCGTCCAGCACCCGCGTCGCTTCCGGCCGCAGCGAGTAGCGGTCGAAGTCGAAGTGCACGTCCTCGAACGTGTAGGTCCGCGGCGGCGGCCGCATCACCTGGATGTTCACCGTCGTCCGATCGCCGTCACGTTGTCGGTCGGGCACGTCACCGTCGACCGTCACCGGCACCGTGCCCGTCCTGCTGCCGCGCCGTCCAGGCCGTCTGCCGCTCCGCCGGCGTTCGCCAGCGTCCCGCGTCGGCGCGGTCCAGCGATACGGTCACCGCGCAGCCGATCGAATCCATGCGGCGTCGCCGTCACCGTGCGACGTCTGCCCGGCTGCCACCGTGCATCGGGTTGCACGTCCGCCGTCACCGTCAGGTTGTGCTGCGGCGCGGGCGGCCGGCGGGGGCGGCGGCGGGGCGGGGGCGGCGGCGGCGGGCGGCGGCACATAGATGCGCACGCCCGGGTGATAGCCGATCCGCACTCTGCCAACCCCAGTAGTCCCTCGTCGGGTCGTTGTCGTCGGCCATCGTCGCGATCGGGCAAGCGGTCGATCGTCGGCGTCGTCGTCGCTCAGCCCGCCGCCGACGAAGAAGCCGTTCTTCGCCTGGTAGGTGAGCCCGACGGTCAGCGCGGTCAGGTTCTCCACGTTGCGAATCGATCGGCGCGATGCTGCCATCGATGCCGACCAGCGGCGGGTTCTGGATCGTCCACGTTGTTATCGACCGGCGCCCGGCCGGTCAGCTCGCCGAGACCGCAGCGGGCTGCGCGACGGGAACGCCGCGCCGGCCCCATAGCCGGAAGGCTCGCCGTTCGGCGCGTTGACATCCGTTCGGCACTGCTATAGAAGCCCCGCCCCAAATACCCGAGACCTCGACAAAGCGCTTCGTTTCTTTGCTCGCAATGATGAAATCGAACGTCCAGTCGGTGCCGCTGCCGCGCGATCATCGTCGCCCGTCGGCAACTGGACCATCGCGCGCGCCGCGACGGCGACCGCGCTGCTGGCGATATTCCGACAGGATGTTGACCTTCGCGCCCAGGTACAGGTCGCCGATGTTGTCGCCGGTCCAGTGCTGATTCACCCGCGGATACCGATCGATGATCCCGCCGAAGTCCGGTTCGACGCCGAACAACGGCCGCAGGTCGCGATCGATCCGCGTGTCGACGATTAACGAGCCGAAGATTTCCGCCCGATTCTTAATGCCCACGCCGAAGGTGCCGGCGAAAGTCGCCCGACGTTGCGTATAGCCCCTGGACGAAGTTCCGTGCCGCGGCGATAGCCGCTCACCGACCACTTCTTGTCCGGCAGGACCTCCGCCGTCGGCACGAACCAGATCCCCGTGTCGCCGAAGAACGTGTTCGTCGCCGGGCGCGTTGCCGAATCGGGTTGAAGGACTGCTTGGTTGTTGGCTCGACGTCGCCGGTGTCGATTGCGCGGCAGCGCCAGCGGCCCAGATCAGACAGGTTGCTACGATGCCGATTGAGCGAAGCGTTCGAGTCATCAGGCTGTCACCTCCCGCGGTATCAGCGGCTCGACGGCAATAGTAATGGCTGACATCTACTGGCAGTCAATCAAGGGCTTACAGCACTCGTGCAGATCGCACGACAACGGCGTCCGGGCTAATCAGTGGCCGGTTCTTCTCGCTGGACCAACGAACCAAGCGATGACGATGCCGAGGAGATAGAGGCCGATCATCGGCGCGGCGAAAATGGTCTGCGTGATCATGTCGCCGCTCGGCGTGATGACGGCGGCCGACGACGAAGATGATGAGGACACGCGTATTTGAAGTTCCTAGCCAGAAACCGCGCACGTCACCAGCTTCATCTTCGCCAGGAAGAACACGACCGTCGGCATCTGAAACACGAGGCCCATGCCGAGCAGCATCTTCGTGTACAGGTCGAACACGTCTTCGAGCCGCGGCAGGAACATCGAGATCCGGCGCTGTTGAAGCTGGCGAAGAACGTCATCATCCAACGGAAAGACGATGTAGTGGTTGAAGCGCCGCGCCGCCGACGAAGCCGATCGTCGACATCAGCACGAACGGGATGGCGAGCTTCTTCTCGTTCGCGTAGAGCCCGGGCGCGATGAACAGCCAGACCTGGTACATGATCACACGGCGCGGCGAGGACGACCCCGGCGATCAGCGCGATCTGGACGTTAAAGCCGAAGGCTTCGCCCGGCTGCGTGTAGATCATCCGGCTGCCCGGCGGCAGCAGGCTGCGCGTCGGGCCGAGGAGGAAATCGACGATGCGGTTGATGAACGACGAAGCCGATGCAGACGCCGACGGCGACCGCCAGCAGCGCAGTGAACGATGCGTTTCCGGAGCTCGTCGAGATGCTCCAGAAACGACATCTGTCCCGCCGAGGGCTCTTCCTCGTCGTCGTGTTGAGCGAGGGCGTGCGCTGTGGCTCCGAGCGCCTGAACCTGGAAATGGAACGAGAGCCAATTACGCGCTCTTATTGACGGCGCTGGTTGTCGACGTGGCTCCCGTGACAGGTGCGGTCGGATGCGCTGACGCCGGCTCCTCGATGTTGCCGATGGCGGGGCGGTCGTCTCGGCCGGCTTCGGCGTTTCTTCGACTTTCGGTCGCTGCTCCTCCATGACGGATTTCTTCTTCGAGCGTGCTCTTCAGCTCGTTCGACGCTCGCTTGAACTCGGCCAGGCTCTTGCCGAGGGACCGGCCCAACTCGGGCAGTTTGCGGGGACCGAAGATGATCAGGGCGATCACGAAAATGATGATCAGCTCGGGCATCCCGATGGAACCAAACATGATGTGCTCCTGACTTCCAGAACGAGGGCCCGACCGATGGCAGCCTCAAGTGCCCTTCGTCATTATAGGAACCGTGGCGCTGACGGGTCAAGAAATTCTGCCTCGGAATGTGCCCAGAAGTCGTTGCCCGTAAGGAAGTTATCTGCTACGATGCCTGTCATGCGACGTTACCGCCCTCTGCCTGCTGTCGTCTTCGCGATCGCTCGTGTCCGCGCTGGTCGGCGGGTTGTTCGGCAAGAGTGCGCTTGCCGTCGACGACAAGATCTCCGAGCACTACAAGACCTTCACGGCGGCGCTGAGCGCGATCGAGGCGAACTACGTCGACAAGGTCGAGTCCGACAACCTCGTGTACAGCGCCATCCGCGGCATGCTGGCGCACTCGATCCGCACTCGAGCTTCTTTCGACCGCGCTGAGTATGCGCGCAGATGCGCGAGCGGCAGGAAGGGCGGCTATTACGGCATCGGCATTCAGATCGTCGCGGCCGACGGCGACATCACGGCGACGCGCGTGTTCGAGGGCTCGCCCGCGCTACAAGCAAGGGCATTCGCCGCGGCGACGTCATCGCCCGAATCACCGGGCGAGAGACGCCAAGGGCTGGACTGCCGATCGAGGCGATGGCAGAAGCTCGCGCGGCCGAAGGGCACGACCGTCGAGATCGAGATCAAGCGGCGCGGCTACGAACAGCTGATTCCGATTCGAGCTCACGCGCGACGAGGTGCTACATCCCGACGGTGCCGACGTATTTCATGATCGATGCGACGACCGGCTACGTCGCAGCTGCAGCGATTTCGGCGAGAACACCGACCGCGACCTGAAGCACGCGCTGCACGATCTCGCGTCGAAGGGTATGCGCCGGCTGCTGCTCGACATCCGCGAGCAATCCCGGCGGGCCGCTCGATCAGGCGATCAAGGTCGTCAAACGAGTTCCTGCCGCAGCGGCAGGATGATCGTCTACACGCGCGGCCGCGTCACGAACTCGGATCAGGACTACCGCGCGACTGAGGACGGCGAGTTCACCGACATTCCGATCGTTGTGATGGCGAACCGCAGCAGCGCGAGCGCGTCGGAGATCGTCACCGGCGCGCTTCAGGATCACGACCGCGCCTACATCGTCGGCGAAACGACGTTCGGCAAGGCGCTCGTCCAGTCGATCTATCGAGCGTCAGCGGCGGCGCGCGGCCTGGCGCTGACGACCGCGCACTACTACACGCCGAGTGGCCGGCTCATTCAGCGGCCCGTGGGATGCGACCTTCGACGAGTATCTCGAGCTATCGGCTCAAGGATCAGACGTCGAGCGGCCGCACAACCCGAGCGATCTCGAGACGAACCGACTCAGGCCGTCCCGTGTACAGCGGCGGCGGGATCGAGCCCGACAAGCGGGTCGCCGGTCCTCTTCGAGGGTTTCAATCCGGGCCGATTCGGACGCACGCTGCAGGCACGTCAAGCCTTCGACAATTACGCACAGAAGTTCACGGCGGACGGCGACACGCGCGTCGCGCAGCAGTCAACCGGCCGTCAGGTCGTCAAGCCGAACTTCGTCGTCGACGATGCGATGGTGGCGGACTTCCGCGAGCAGTCTGAAGAACGAGAGGATCCGCGATCGACGATGAGGCGTTCAAGAAAGAACGCGATTTCATCCGCGCCATGATCCGATTCCGGATCGACGAAGCGGTCTTCGGCACGATGGAGGCGCAGCGTCACCTGCATCGACGCCGACCCCAGGCTCAGGTCGCGATCAGCATGTTTGGCGAGGCCCAGAAGCTCACCGAGTTGGCAAAAGCGACCGGACGGTCAAGGCTCACTAGCAGCGTACTTGCAGTAGTGTGCAATTTGGGCACAACCCCAAGGAATTGTGTCGTAGTTTGTCCTTGTCCCTATAAGTAGCCCTTGCTACACTGACGACCGCCTCGCGGTGAGGGGGCGCCTCCTAAGAAGTCGGAAGGCGAAAAGCCGCGAGTCGGGTTGTTTGCTCGTCCTTCGTCCGTCGTTCAGGAAGATCCTGGGCGGAGCCGAAAAATCGGTCTGTATTCCAGCCAGACAAGTCTCGATCGGAAGGAAGGCATCCGCTGCGATGCCTAGGTGTGTCCCATGCGTCTCGAGCGTCTTGAAATCAACGGGTTCAAGTCCTTTTCCGATCGGTCGGAGCTGGCCTTCGACAAGGGCGTCACAGCGATCGTCGGCCCGAATGGCTGTGGCAAGAGTAACGTCGCCGACGCGATCACATGGGTGATGGGCGAACAGAGTGCCAAGAGCCTCCGCGGCGAACGCATGGAGGACATCATCTTCAGCGGAAGCGACGCCCGGAAAGCCGACTGCGTCGGCCGAAGTTCGCCTGCGGTTCAGCGGAGTCGTCAAGGGCGTCACAGGCCCTGCGTTTCCTGCAGACCAAGAGCAGAGTCAGAACGGCAACGGATACGGCGGCCACGACTCGATGCCGCACCTGAATGGCAATGGACATGGCAATGCCACGATCGTGGCCGGCGGAAACCGTCAGCGCCGAACAGTTGATTCAGTCGGTCGCGCGCGAGGTCGAGGTCACACGGCGGCTTTATCGCTCGGGTGACAGCGAATATTTGATCGACGGACGCGCGTGTCGCTTGAGGGACGTGCACGAGCTCCTGATGGATACCGGGCTTGGCGCCAAAGCGTACGCCATCATCGAGCAAGGCAAGATCGGTCTGATTCTCAGCTCACGTCCAACCGATCGTCGACAGCTGATCGAGGAAGCGGCCGGGGTCACGAAGTACAAGTCGCGGCGGCGAGCAGCCGAACTGAAGCTCGAGGCGGCCCAGCAGAACCTGACTCGAATCGAAGATATCGTGTTCGAGGTGGAGAAGCAGAGAGGGACGCTGAAGCGCCAGGCGGCGAAGGCGCGACGATATCAGAAGCTTCGCGGTGAGCTGCGGCGTTGGGAAAAAGTTCTGTTCGCTCGAAGTGCCGCCAGCTGGCGGAAGCCATCGAATCCGCGCGCGCTCGGGTAGCAGCGGCACGTGAGAGAGATGCGGCGTCTGCCGCCCGGGTTGCCGAGATCGAGTCCGACCTCGGAAGGCTGAGGATCGAGCTCGTCGAGTCGGAAACCCGCGCAACGGCGGCGCGCGACGCGGCCCACGCGTGCGAGTTGGCGATCAACCGCCAGCAGCAGCAGATCGCCTTCGATCGCGAGCAGATTCAGACGTTCGATGCCAGAAAGACCGTGGTAGCCGCGGAACTCGAGGTTCTGGAAGCGCGGCGCGAGCCCGCCCAGGCCCTGCTCGCGGCCCGCCGAAGCGCTGCCGCCGACGCTGCTCTCGAGCGCGATCGAGCGGAACAGGCACTCGCCGACGATTCGGACGCATACGAATCGGCTCATTGTGCCATCGAGGGTCTCGAGGCTGACGTCGAGGCCGCCCGGAGCGAAGTGTTTTCCGCGATCAATTCGGCCACGGCGCTGCGTCATGCGTTGGAGCATGCTGGCGCGGCTCGCGAAAGGTGGCCGAAACGCTCCACGAAGCTCGACGTCGAAATCGACGACGTTCGTGTCGAGTCGGACCGTGTGGCAGCGGATAGGGCAACGGCCGCCGGCCGCCTCCGGCAAGGGCAAGAAGCAATCGAGGCCACGCGCCTCGCGCGACGTGGCGCGGGAATCGGAGCTGGCCAGTGCGCGCATCGAACATGAATGGCGGGCGCGTTCCGTGCGTGCGCGCGAGCAGGAGCTGGCAGGGCTGGAGGCGCGGCTCAAGTCATTCGAAGAGCTCGAGGCGGCGCGAGCCGGATACGGCGATGGCGCGCGCGCCGTGCTGGCTGAAGCCAACGGCACGGTGCACCAACGAGGGGCCGTTGCCGATTACCTGGAGGTCCAGCTGGGGCACGAGCGAGCCGTCGAGGCTTGCCTCGGGGATCTTCTTGAATATGTCGTCGTCGAGAGTCCCGAGCATGCCGTCGCGGGATTCCAGCTCGTTCGAGAGCAGGGGCGGGACATTGCGGGTTCGTCATTGCATCGGAAGATCTGAGTAGCTTCCGGCTTAAGCCGGAAGCCACAAGTCTCCAGCCGGAAGCCACAAGCCTGACGCCGTTGTCGTCCGTCGTGCGCGTCAACGGACCGTATGCCGACGCCATCCGCGGAGCAATCGGCTCGGCTTGGATCGCGGGCGATTATGCCGGCGCTGCTGCCGCGAGCCAGCACACCACGTTTCCCGTTGCGACGACGGCCGGCGATCTCTTTCGCGGACCACACGTCGTTACCGGCGGCAGTCCCGACGAGGCCCGCGGCATTCTCGAAACCAAACGCCAGATTCGTGAGCTGCGGGGGCGTCTCGAAGAGGGCCGCGAAGCGCTCAGACAGCTGGCTGAAGAGACCCAGCAATTCGAGATCACCATTGCGCAGGCGTTGAGCGGCATTACAGCCCTTACCGATGAACACCACAGGCGGGAGAAGGCCACCGTTGGTTTCGAGGCGCAGCTGCAACGCTCGGCCGACGAGACAGCGCGGCTCGCGCAGAAGGGCGAGCAGCTCGCTCGGAGAACGCCGGCAGGCGGAGGAGGAGCGCGAGAACTTGAACCGGCGCGAGGAGGAAGCGCGAGCCTCGATCAGCCGCCTGGAGCAGGACCAGTTGTTGGCGGACGAGCGATTGACGGCGGCCCAACGGCGGCTGCTCGAAGCCCGTGAAGCCGCCGACGGCTTGAGCCGGCGCGCCGCCGAGGCCGGAGCGTCACATGCTGCACTCGTCGAACGGGCAGCGGCGCTCGAGATCGGACGTTCGACGGCTCGAGGAGTCTGGAGCCGAGCTGGAGGCCCGCGCGCGGACGCTGAATGATGAACTGGCGCAGGTCGCCAGCCGGCTCGGCGCGCTTGCCGCTTCGGTGTCTGCCGGCGAATCACAGCTCGATAGCGATGTCCTCGCGCTCGAGACGATGCGTCAGGAGGTCGAACAGCCGACGAATCACTCGCCACCCGGCGAGCCACGGCCGAAGAGCAGGGAGACCGTCTTGAAGGACGCCCGAGCAGCGCTCGATTCGGTCCGTGCCATCGTGGCCGAGCTCGACATCACGCGCGCGACCGCTGAGGGGGAGCTCTACACGTGGCCAATGCGTGCATCGAATCGGTTCAGGTGACGCTGGACGAGGTCGTGATCGAAGTGGAGCAAATGGAGCGCGAGGGAAGCGCCACGCCTGATGCTCGCAGTCTTGGTGTCGACGATACGGAGGATGCTTCGGACGAGGGCGGCGACAGCGGCCTGGAGCGTCGTTTCCAGCGACGGCACAGGTGACGTCGCGGTTCACGATTCGAGCGATCTGGCGGTTCCAAGCGCTTCGGTTCTCGCTGCTGAGCAGCAGGCCCTTAGCGCCGAGGAAGCGATTTCGAGACTGCGCGCGAAGATCGATCGGCTGGGTCCCGTCAACATGATGGCGATCGAACAGTTCGACGAACTGGAGACGCGGCACGGGTTTCTCGCCACGCAGCGCAAGGATCTCGTCGATTCAATCGCCCAGACAGCCGAGGCCATCAAGCGGATCGATGAGACGACCCGGCAACGCTTTGCCGAGGCGTTTTCGGCTATCAATCGCAATTTTCAGGAGACCTTCAGCACGTTGTTCGGAGGTGGCCGTGCCGGTCTCACGCTGCTCGACGAGACCGATCTGTTGGAGAGCGGGATTGAGATCATCGCGCAGCCGCCCGGTAAGCGGCTTCAAAGCGTCCAACTTTTGTCGGGTGGTGAGAAGGCGCTGACGGCCATCGCGCTCATGTTCGGCCTGTTCAAATACAAGCCGAGTCCGTTCTGCCTGCTGGACGAGATCGATGCTCCGCTGGACGATGCCAACATCGGGCGATTCGTCGAGATGCTCCGCGGTATGCAGCAGCACACGCAATTCATCCTGATCACTCACAACCGGAAGACCATGGAGATCGCCGATCGGTTATGCGGCGTGACCATGGAGGAGCCTGGGGTGTCGAAGCTCATCTCGGTTCAGCTAAACTGAGGCAGGTTGCGAAGTATCCGCTAACATAGCTCGCAATCACACCGAGCTTGAACGAAGACAGAGCGTCCCGCTATCACCGCCTGAAGCGCCGAGCGAGCGTGGTTTCCGTTGCTGTGGAGCGTCGCACTGCTCGGCGGTCTCCTTTGGACCGGCCTCAGCCTGGACTTGCGTTCTTTCGCCGAGTCGGCCGCTGGGGCAGTCGTATTTCACTTCAATCCTGCCCGGTCGGTCGTTCCACAACTGACGGTGATCGTCTATGTCTGCTTCCTGATGCTGCTCAGCGAGTTGGGAAACGTTCAGATCGGCTTCTACGCCGGTTTCTTGTTGGAGCGTCGCTATGGATTGTCGAACGAGCGTTTCGGAGCCTGGCTGCGAGACCGGATAAAAGCTCTCGGCGTTGGCCTGATATTCGGGTCGGTCGGCGCGCTGATCCTGTATACGCTCATGACGGCTTCACACGAGTGGTGGTGGTTGACCTCGGGCCTGATCTTCGCGGTCATCGTGGTCGGCCTCACGCAACTCGCGCCGGTCCTGTTACTGCCGCTGTTCTATCGCTTGAAGCCGCTGGACCGCGAGACGCTGAGGATGCGGCTTCTGGCGCTCGCGGATCGCTCGGGTGCGCGCGTCCTGGGTGCTTACGAGTGGGGGCTTGGAGAAAAGACCAAGAAAGCCAACGCCGCCCTGACCGGCCTCGGGGCGACGCGCCGAATCCTGGTGTCGGACACGATGCTCGCGGAGTATTCGGACGACGAGATCGAGGTGGTGCTCGCGCACGAGCTCGCGCACCACGTGCACGGCGATATCTGGAAGGGGATCGTTTTCGAGAGCGGCCTGATTCTCGGCGGTTTCTATCTCGCCGCGCGCGTGCTTCGCGCCCTCGCCTTGCCGCTCGGCCTGCGCGACGTAGCCGATGTCGCAGGGCTGCCGCTGTTACTGCTGGCCGCCGGCGCCGTGTCGTTCCTGGCCGTGCCGCTGGCACACGCGATGTCGCGGGCGTGAGGCGGCAGTGCCGATCGGTTTGCGCTCAACCTCACCAGAAACCCGGAGGCGTTCATCTCGGCCATGCGCCGGCTCGGGAACCAGAACCTCGCCGAGGAGCATCCATCCAAGATCGTGCAGTGGCTGTTCTATAGTCATCCCCCAATGCGCGAGCGCATTGCCGCAGCGCAGGCGTTCGCGAATCGCTAGACCAGATTCCAAGTGCAGTCCGTCGGTTACGATCGCCAGTCGCCAGCGGGAAAGGCTGATCAACCACAAAGGACACAAAGGACACAAAGGACAAAGAGACGCGAACGGGTAGTCAGTTGGTGTCCTTCTGTGGTGAATCAGCGCTAGAAAATGGAATCGAAGATTGCGTGTTAGCGTCGGAACGCGGTTATCGAGTCGGAACCCGCTGCTTCAGCTCCTCGGTCCAGTTGAGGACCACATTGATCACGGCTGCCGATGCCGACTCCGTGATGTTTGGGTTCACGACCCCAACGACTCGATTGCCGTCGGGCAGAATATCGCTGTCCCGCGGAAAACCGGGACCTCGCTCGCGAGCGGCTCCCGCGCTTCTCAGCGCGGTCGTGTTCCCGACGGCGAAGCTCGGGCGCGTAACGACGCTGACAACTGAAAATTGGCCGCGGCTGTTGAAGAGCAATTCCTGTCCGTCCGGCGACCACATCGGATGTATCGCGTCGGCGGCGGCCAGAGTATTTCGCGCCAGTCGGAGGAAATGGCTGCACAAACACCGACGCTGCTCCATCAGCGGACGACGATTCATACGCCAGCCACCGTCCATCCGGTGAAAAGCTCGAGGCGGTCAGGAAGTTTGAAGACTGTACGTCTGAAAATGCCGCTGTCTTCTTGTCCTCAAGCGCAAGTGTCCAAAGCGAGTGGCGAGAGCCTCTTTCGACATCGAAAGAGAGAATCTTGCCGTCGGCAGAAAACGATTCAGGAACGTGCGCCGTGTCTTTGTCCGGCTTTTGTCAGACGCTCTGCCGTCCCGGTGCCGTCGGCGAGTTGCCAAAGATCGCGAGATCACCTTCCCGATCCGATTGAAACGCCACCCGTCTTCCATCAGTGCGTCCACACTACGGGACCTTGTTGCGGCCAGCAAAACGTCAATTGACGTATCGCCGTTGACGCCGAGAGATCGTAGATCCAGACATTCGCGTCCTTGCCATCGTCAGTGCCAACGGCGATGCGGCTGCCGTCCGGTGACACGGGGAGATTCATAGGCCGCTAGTCGAACCTTCAGGCTGCTCGGCGACGCCCTTGCGGTCCGACAAGCGCGAGCGCCTGCTCGTTGGCTGGTGGTCGTGGCGGGTCCCGGAATGTAGATCAGAGACCCCGTATTCGAGACGCTGAACTGCGCTGTTCCAGTGGCTGTGGCGACCGCTCGCCTCACGCCTTCGATGACTGGCGTACTCAGTCCAGGCGTGACCTGCAGTCGCTCGGCGTCGAAGGGAACGGCAAACAGCACCCCGCCGCGGGCGCACGATGTGGCCGGTCGGCAAATAACGCGCATCGCTGCCGCCTTCGATGAGCGTCTTTCCGCTCGCCCGTTTTCAAAGATTGCACAACGATCTTCGCCCTATCCCAGCGATCGCCGCCGCCGCCACTGGCAAGCGTGAACAGTATTGTCTGCCCACTCGGCAGCAACTGGGGACCGTGCGCGACCTCGCCTTCTTTCACGCCGACGAGGAGTTCCGGCTTGCCGCCGTTCGCTGACACCCGCATGATTCCACGAGCACCCTGGCCGAAAATGATGCCGTCCACGCCCCAGCTCACGCCGAAGGGATTCGGTGGCTTCACAGATCCTGACTGCTGCTCCGCCACTCACGGCGATTCTTTTCAGCTGCTGGTCCGCCTGCGAGGGTAGAACACGAGCGACTGCCCATCAGGCGAAAAAGCGGGACTAGTAATGCCGCCAGATACCGGCCTCGGCTCCCGCGATCGGCCTGGCCTCGTGCTCGGTCATTCGCCGTGAGTACAGCCGCTGATTGGCAGACGTAAACGATTCGCGTACCGTCTGGCGAAATCGTGAGGAGCTGGCGGCCGACATTTGTGAACCTCTGGTCCTCTGGCAACGTGAACGGGAATCTGGTGATGGGTTGCTACTACCGAGCGGGCGTTCACGCCACCACATCACGCTGGTCACCAGACTGGCGAGGATGACGCCGAGCAGGACCGGCGGTGCGCGCCTCCATAGAGGCCGTTCCAGCATCGGCGGCTGCGGAGCCGGCGCTGCCAAGGCCGACGCTGACGGTTCATCGATCTCGAAACGCGCGATGGCGACATGCGGCAGCCGTTTCTTCAGGTCTTTTTCCAAACACTGATCGGAGCAGCCGTTCGATGTGAGGAGGCGTATCTGGCTGGCAACGCGGTCCAGTCCGGCTCCTTCGTGAGCACGGCTGCAACCGCGTCAGAAACAGTGTCGCCTGTATCTCGAAGACCTGCCTGCCGGTCGGCATCTCGAAAGCACGCACCCAAAGGCCCACACATCGGTCCGCGTGTCTGACCGGCTTGCCGCGTGCCTGCTCGGGACTCATGTAGGCGGCCGTGCCGAGGATGACTCCTGCATATGTCGCCTGAATGCTCAGCGTCGGCGACATCGAGAGGAAGGGGAAGATCCCTGCGACTCCGCCATCTTCGCCAGGCCGAAGTCGAGGACCTTGACCGTTCCATCAGGCGCGATCTTGATGTTGGCGGGCTTAAGGTCCCGATGCACGATGCCCTTGTCGTGGGCCGCTTCGAGCGCATCGATGATCTGCCGGGCGATCGGAATAGCATCGCCGAGCGGCAGCCGTCCTCCCGCGAGATGCTCGGCCAGCGTTTCGCCTTCAACCAGCTCCATCACGAGCGCGCCAGCTGCGCGGCCTGACCCCGCAGAAGGCTCTACATCCTCGAGTCCATATACCGCGGCGATGTTTGGGTGATTGAGCGTCGCCAGTAACTCGGCTTCGCGCTGGAACCGAGAACGCCGGTCGGCGTCGCCCAAGAAAGTCGGCGGCAAAACCTTGATGGCGACATCCCGTTTCAGCTTCGTGTCACGCGCGCGGTAGACCTCACCCATTCCGCCTGCGCCAATCAAGGCGATGACTTTCGCGCGATCCGAGGCGCGCACCGTTCACGAAGGGCATGTGGCAAAGGTCGGCTTCGCTGAAGCCAAGGGCCGGGCAGACCGCGGACATTATAGAGGGAGCTTCGTTGCCTTCGTGGTTAAGATGCGTTCGAACGACTTGAAGCCGCTTCGGGCTACTGACGCGGTCTGACGACCAGCTCGCCGTGCATCTGGCGGCAGCCGTCTTCTATCTGAAGGTTGCAGTAGAAGGGGAAAAGTTCCGGGCTGGTCTGCGCGAAATTCGAAGGTGATCGGCTGGCCAGGACTGACCCGCTTGGCGATCCGATAGGCGTCAATCGTCATGCTGTGGGCGATGTCTCTCCGAGCGAAGCTCGATCTTCACCAAGTCGTTTTGAGAGACTTCGATTCGCTGCGGGCTGTAACTTGCACCGGCTTCGCCGAGACCGCCCATGAACGGACGGTGGGTTCCTGCCCCGATACGACAGGCTCCCGCTGAACGCCGAACACTCCGGCGGCAAGTGCTCCGACCAGCGCGACCGAACGGACGCCGCGCTGCAGGGTCATCTTCTGCATTCGGTTATCTGATTGCATGACGAACCAGCAGGCGAGACGGTTTGGGGCGGAAATCCAAGCCGCCCTGTGCAGCCGTGGGACCCGCCGTGAAGCCAGTTCGGCGTGGTTCCCTTATGAGGCCTGCGGGGCCGCGCCGGAGGCTCCGGCCTCCTGGAGCAGGGCCTTGCGGCTGAGGCGTATCTTGCCCGTGGGATCGATGTTGATGACCTTTACGAGCACCTGTTCGCCCTCCTCGAGCTCGTCGCGCACATCCTTTACGCGGTGGTTGGCAATCTCCGAGACGTGCAGGAGTCCGTCGGTGCCGGGCATGATCTCGACGAAGGCGCCGAAATCGGTGATGCGCTGAACTTTGCCCAGGTAGGTCTTATTCAGCTCCGGCGTGGCGGTCAGCTCCTGGATGATCGAGATCGCCTTCTGGGCCGAAGCGCCGTCGGCTGATGCGACGTTGACGCGTCCGTCGTCCTCGACGTCGATCTTCACGCCGGTCCGCTCGATGATGCTGCGGATCATCTTTCCGCCCGGACCGATGACGTCGCGGATCTTGTCTACCGGAATCCGAATGGTGACGATACGCGGCGCGAACGCCGGAAATGTTCTGCCTGGGAGCCGCGATGGCCTCGCGCATCTTGTCGAGGATATGGAGACGGCCGCGTCGCGCTTGTTCGAGCGCTTTACTCATCACCTCGGTGGTGATGCCAGACACCTTGATGTCCATCTGAAGGGCAGTGATGCCGTCCGCTGTGCCGGCGACCTTGAAGTCCATGTCGCCATAGTGGTCCTCGGCGCCGGCGATGTCCGAGAGGATTGCGTATCGGCCCGTCTTCTCGTCCATGACCAGGCCCATGGCAATGCCAGCGACCGCGGCATCTAGACGGAACGCCCGCATCCATCATCGCCAGCGAGCCGCCGCAGACCGACGCCATCGACGACGAACCGTTGGACTCGAGAATGTCCGAGACCACACGCACGGTGTAAGGGAAACTGCTCTTCCACGGGGATCATCGGCGCGAGCGCCCGTTCGGCGAGCGCACCATGGCCAACTTCGCGGCGTCCCGGTCCGCGCAGAAATGCCACTTCGCCGACCGAGAAGGGCGGGAAGTTGTAGTGCAGCATGAAGCTCTTCCACGCTTCGCCCTCGAAGCTCTCGATCTTCTGCGCGTCTTCGGCAGTTCCGAGCGTGCACGTCACCAGCGCCTGTGTCTCGCCGCGAGTGAAGACCGCCGGACCATGAGTGCGGGGCAGGACACCAACTTCGATCCAGATCGGGCGAATCTCGTCGAACGCGCGGCCATCGAACCGACGTCCCTGTTCGATGGCCTCGTCGCGGAGCACTTTCTCTTTGAGCTCCTTGAAGATCTGCTTCGGCCTCGAGCCTGCGTTCAACTTCGGCCTCAGGCAACGAGCGCGACCAGTTCGTCGCGCACCTCGTCGACGCGGTCGTAGTTTTCGAGCTTGCCTCGGATTCGCATCGCCTCGGTCAACGGCACCAGGACCTTTCCTCGACTTCTCGATAGAAGTCGTGGCCGATCTCCTTTCGGCCGACCGCGAGTTTCTTCTTGCCGGCCTCGCGCGCCAGATCGTCAATCGTCGCGACGATCTGCTTGATCGCTGCATGCGCCGTTTCGAGAGCTTCCACCACCTGCTGCTCCGACACCTGCTTGGCACCGGCCTCGACCATGACGAGGCCGTCCTTGCTGCCGGCAACGACGAGATCCAGCTTGCTCTGCTTGCGCTGCTCGAACGTCGGGTTGACGACATACTGATCGTTCACCAGGCCGACGCGCACGCCGGCGATCGTCTTCTCGAGCGGAATCTCCGAGATGGCGAGCGCAGCCGATGCGCCGGTGATAGCCAGGACGTCGGTGTCGTTTTCGGAATCCGCGGACAGCACCAACGCGATGATCTGCGTTTCGTGCCGCCAGCCGGACGGAAACAGCGGGCGGATCGGCCGATCGATGACTCGGCTCGTCAGCACTTCCTTCTCGGCGGGCTTGCCTTCACGTTTGAAGAATCCGCCGGGGATGCGGCCGGACGCGTAGTGTATTCGCGATAGTCGACCGTGAGAGGCAGAAAATCGATGCCTTCCCGTGCGCTCGCCGCACGACACGCCGTCACCAGGACGACCGAGTCGCCGTATCGAACGATCACCGAGCCGGAGGCCTGCTTGGCCAGCTTGCCGGTTTCGAAACGCAGGATCTGTTGACCGATGTTGAGTTCGCGCGTCGTCATACCAAAGCTTTCACAATCTTGGAGTCTCAAGTCTGAAGGGCGTGATTGGGAACGGCTGAGACGAGGAGCCGAAAGAGCGAGACTCGAACGCGGAAACTTTCGGGTTCACGTCAGGGCCGGCGATGCTACTTGCGGATATTGAGGCGCTTGATGAGGTCCGCGTAACGTTGTGCATCCTTTGTTTTGAGATAGTCGAGCAGGCGGCGTCGGCGTCCGACCAACATCAACAGGCCGCGGCGGGAATGATGATCCTTTGCGTGTGCTTTGAAGTGGTCGGTCAGATCGTTGATGCGCTCGCTCAGAATAGCAACCTGCACTTCTGGAGAACCCGTGTCGGAATCATGCGTCCTGTAACTGCCGATCAGCTCCGTTTTTGCGATCTTTGCTCAACGTCACGCTGCCCTCCACGAACGGCCCAGAAGCCTGACGGCCCCAGACCGCCGTATGCGGAAAAACTCTCAGATGAACAAGCCCAAGATGTTAGATCAGAACAACCGCGGGATGCAAAGAACCGGACTGTGCGTTCGGTCGCGCAATCCCCAAAAGCTCCCCGCGCGGATCCAGCAGGCGGATCCAGTTTTGCGGGCGACGACCGATCAGCGACATAGTCGTTCGGCCCGAGATCGCGCCCGTGACGGGCGTGTTTCGCGCCCTCCGCCGTCAGTGTCACCGATGAGAACCCCTGGAGAAGCCCGGAGAGGGGGATGACCGAGGCAAGAGCCGCGCGAGGGTCGCGCTCGACGAGGTCGAGCGTAACGGCCTGCAACAACGTGAATTCACCGGACGCGGTCCGCCGCAACCCGATGAGGTGTCCACCCGTCCCCGAGTCGTTCGCCCAGATCGTGGGCGAGCGCTCGCACATAAAAGCCGGCCGAACAGATCAGTCTCAGCGCCACGACACTCCCGTCGATACTGCGGACGTCGATCTGGTGCGCCGTGACCTCCACCGCGGACGGAAGCGGGCCGGCTGGTTGGCCGTCGCCGCCTGAACGTTGCCGCTCGGGACGCGCGCGCGCGATCTTGTAACTTCTGCGTCCACCGATTTTTTCGCTGAAAAGGCAGGCGGCTGTTGTGGAAAGGTGCCGCGGAACGCGTTCACCGCCGTATCGACCGCCTGCAACGAAGGCGTCGGACCGGCATGCTCGCCACCCAAACGTTCGCCTTCCGCATCGCCGGTTCGAGTCGAAATCCCGAGCTGGATGACGGCGTCGTAGCTCTTGTCGGCGGCGCTCAGGAATCGAGCGAGCCGCGTCGCACGGCCAGAACCAGCGGCAGGACGCCGCTTGCGGCCGGATCCAGCGTCCCGGTGTAGCCCACTCGGCGCTCGCCGATCGCCCTCGGACTCGTGAGACGACATCGTGCGAAGTAGGACCCACGGGCTTGTCGATGACGAGCACGCCATCCATGGAGTCTGGGGATTTGAGAATCTCAAAACCCCACGTCCTCAAATTCTCACTTCACGAAGATCGATGGCCCGTCCGATCTTCTCGACAAATAGCTTCTGCAGGGCATCCCGCGTGCCGCGTACGTACATCCTGCGGCGTTCTTGTGGCCTCCGCCGCCGAACTCCTTTGCGACCTCGCCGATGTCGATATCGCCTTTCGAGCGCATGCTGACGCGACATTCGTCGCCTTCGAGTTGCTTCGAAGAAAACGGCGGCTTCGATCTCCTTCACCGAAAGCGGCAGGTTGATCAGCCCGTCAGTGTCCTCGTATGTGCCGCCAGCCACGCGGGTCATCTCTGAATCCACGTGCAGGATCGCGATCCGTCCGGTGGCGTCGAGTTGCATCGCGCTCAGCACTGCACCGTAGATCTTGAGCCGACCCAAACTGTTACTGTCGTATACGCTTTCGGGCGACCTGCACCGGGTCGACTCCAGCGAGGAGGAGTTTCACGGCAGATGTCGAAGGTGTGCGGCGAAATGCTCGAGTAGTGGAACGATCCGGTGTCGGTCAGGATCGCCAGATAGATGTGCGTGGCGATTTCGATGGACAACGGTACGCCAAGCGCGACGATGAGCTCGTAGACCATCTCGCCGCAAGCGGCGGCCGTCGAGATCGAACCAGTTCAGCTGGCCGTAGTTCGCGTTCCGGGATGGTGATCGATATTGATGACGAAATAGCGGTCGAGACCGGAGACTCTCGGTGCGGCGAAGGTCCCCGCATTCCATGATGATCGCGGCGTCGAACGTCCCGTCGACGTGATCGGTAATCTCGATGCTGGGCACGCCGGGAAACGCCATTAATGGCGCCGACGCAGCGTCCTTGTTGACGATTCGTACCTCCTTGCCGAGTGTCTTCAGCGCGTAGGCCATCGCTAATTGCGAGCCGATTGAATCGCCGTCAGGTCTGGCGTGCGACGAAATGACGAACCTCTGGCGGGCAAAAATCGATTCGACAATCTCCTGGACACGGAGTGAATTACTGTGGGGTGGAATCGTCATCGCTGGAATCTGTGCGCTCGGCATTAATCTCGTTCAAAAGCTGTTCGATACGGTCTTGACCGGCAATCGAGTCGTCGTAAATGAATCGCAGCTCTGGCACCCGTCTCAGCCGCAACCGCGCTCCGACTTGCCGCCGCAAGAACGGCGAAGCTCGATCGAGCGCCGTGCCGTGTCGCGGCGGCGCGCTTCGTCCCCGAGCGCAGTGTAATAGACCTTTGCGGCCTGGAGATCCGGGCTCACCTGCACGCGTCGGCGTCACGAACCCGATGCCGGGGTCGTGCACGTCGCGCGTCAAGAGTTGGGCGATTTCAGCGCGAAGCTGGTCCGCCACGCGACTGGGACGTGAGCCTTGTGACATTCGTGAACTTGCAACACACAGCCGCGAGGCGCCAAGGCACCTGCGCGCCGGGAGACGTTACGTTACGTGAGGAACTCGACTTCCGTTCGAGTGATGAGACCAGGCTCGACCCGCTCGATCTCGTCCGCCACCGCCGCCAGCTCGCGGTCCGCATGCGCTTGATCGGTGCTCGACGGTCACGACAGCTAACCCCGCCCGCTGCCAAAGATCCTGGTGCTCGACTTCGGAGACGGCGACGTTGAACTTCTTGATCCGATCTTTGACACGTCGGAGGACCATGCGCTTGTCTTTCAGCGAATGGGACCCAGGAACGTGAAACTCGACAGTCAGCAGGCCGACCACCATCTACCTACGCCATCACGCCGACTCGCTCCATGACGAACACTTCAATGACATCGCCGACTTTGATGTCGTTGAACTTCTCGAATCCGATGCCGCACTCGAAGCCCGCTTTGACCTCGCTCACGTCGTCCTTGAAGCGGCGCAGCGAGCCGATCTTGCCCTCGTAGATCACGACGTTGTCGCGCAACGAGGCGGGCCTGTGTGTCGCCAGCGCGCGTGATGCGTCCTTCGGTAATCATGCAGCCGGCAATCGTGCCGTATTTGGGCACTTTGAACGTATTTCGTACCTCGGCCGTCCCGAGCCGAACTTCCTTGAAAGTCGGGCTCGAGCAGCCCGGCCATCGCCTTCTTCATTTCGTCGGTCACGTTGTAGATGACCGAGTGCTGGCGGATCTCGACGCGCTTCGCGCGTGGCGATTTCTTCCGCGTTGCGGTCGGGTCGGACGTTGAACGCGATGATGATCGCGTTGGACGCCGAGGCCAGCAGCACGTCGGATTCGTTGACCGCGCCCACGCCGGCGTGAATGATGCGAATCTTGACCTTCTCGTCCGTCAGCTTGGTCAGCGTATCCGCCAGCACTTCGGCAGAGCCCTGAACGTCCGCCTTGATGATGACCGGCAGTTCTTTGATGCCGCCCTCGGCGATCTGCGCCTGGAGCGATTCGAGCGTGAGGCGGCCGCCCTTCGCGCCGAGCGCCCGCTCCTTGGCCTGCGCCTGGCGGAACGTGGCGATCTGCCGGGCCTTTGCAGCGTCGGCGAGGGCCTGGAACGCATCTCCCGGTTGCGGCAGCCCGGTCAAGCCGAGCACTTCGACCGGCGTCGACGGCCCTGCCGATTTGACCGGCCGGCCACGGTCGTCGATGAGCGCGCGAACGCGACCCACGATCGGGCCGGCGATGAAGGTGTCGCCGACGTGCAGCGTCCCGTCCTGAACGAGAATCGTGGCGACCGGACCACGGCCCTGATCCAGCTTCGCCTCGAGCACGGCGCCTGATCGCGTTGCGCTTCGGGTTCGCCTTGAGCTCGCCGATGTCGGTGACGAGCAGAATCATTTCGAGCAGCAGCTCGAGATTCTGCTTCTTCTTCGCCGACACTTCGACCGTGACGGTCTTACCGCCCCATTCCTCGGGCATGAGATCGAGGTTCGGTGAGCTCGCGCTTGACGCGTTCGGTGTTGGCGTTCGGCTTGTCGATCTTGTTGATCGCCACGACGATCGGCACGTTCGCCGCCTTCGCGTGGTCGATGGCTTCCCTGCGTCTGCGGCATCACGCCGTCGTCGGCCGCGACGACCAGGATGACGATGTCGGTGACCTTGGCGCCGCGGGCGCGCATCAGCGTGAACGCTTCGTGACCCGGCGTGTCGAGGAACACGATGTTGCGACCGTTGATCGTCACGTGATACGCGCCGATGTGCTGGGTGATGCCGCCGGCTTCGCGTTCGGCCACTCGTGTCTCGCGAATCGCGTCGAGCAGGCTCGTCTTGCCGTGATCGACGTGGCCCATCACCGTTACGACCGGGGCTCGTGACACGATGTCTTCCGGATGCGCTTCGCCGGTGTCTTCGTTGAGCAGCTCTTCTTCGAAGCTGCGCAATCTGAACGTCGGCTCCGAACTCGCGAGCGACGCATCGTCGCTGTCTCGGCGTCGAGCGTTGAGTTGATCCTCAGCATCAACCCTTTCATGAGCAGCTTGCCGAGCACGTCATTCGCCCGCATGCCGAGCTTGTCTGCGAGGTCTTTCACTGTCATGCCCTCGGCAGACGTGATCGTGCGCGAGACAGGCGGCGGCTGCTGCCGGCATTTGCGGAGCATCGGGCGGACAACCTCGCGCCGCTGGCGCCGTCGGCCGTGGACCGGATGTCGTCGGCCGCATCGGCGGACGCATTGGAGCGCCGGGACGCTGTGGAAACTGACCCGGCCGCTGGGCTCCGGGTTGCTGAGTGCGAATCGGTTGAGACGGCAGCGGGCCGCGGACCGCCAGGTGGCACTGACGGACGGGTCCCGGTCCGGATATGTTGACGGTCGGGGCGGCGGGCTCGAGGCCGGTCGGGTAGTCGGCTGTGCTGACGGTCGCGCGGCTACCGGAGTCGGCTCGTGGCTGGGCGGCGCGCCGCCGCTGGGGCGCCGCCGGCCGCTCGGTTCTCCGAACCGGCCGCGGGACGACCCGCGGCAGCGGTGCTGCTCGGAAAGTGGCGCGGTCGGCGTCGTCGGCCGCTGCTCTTCGATTCGCAGCCGCAGCGTTGGCGGGACGACCCGACCTGGGTGACGACTTTTGGTGCCGGCGCGGGCGGCGCTGGCGGCCATTTCCGGTTGGGGCTGCTCGATGACGGCAGGTGCCGGCGTCTCGACGCGTGCTCGGGGACCGCAGATTCCATCGACAGCGGCTCGAGTCGCCTCGACAATGGGCTCCACCGGGTGAGTCCTCGCGAGCGTCGGGCTCCTCGACCGGTGGAGCCTCGACAGTCGTCACGGCGACCGGCTTTGACCGTCTTGACCAGACGGGCGGCGGCAACACGGGGGCCGTGGGCTTGGCTGGCTCTGCCGCCTTCTTCGGCGGCGTTCTTCTGCCTTCGCGAGTACGGGCGTCTCCGCAAAGATGTCGCCGCTCGGCAGCGAGATGTTCCGCTGACGCGCAAGGCGCTCGACGAACTGACGCGCGACGACTTCCTCGATCGTGCTCGAGGCGCTCTTTACCTCGATGCCGTGATCGCGCTTCAGTAGGGCGGTGACTTCCTGGCTGGTCGTGTCCAGAAGCTCCGCGACCTTGTAAATCCGGACTGTGGCCAAATCTCGTCCCTCAGAAATGCAAATGCCAGAATGCACGATGCAGGCACACTGCATTATCCATGACGCGCTTCACTGGTGCCGCTACTACTCCTCCGCTCCGGTGGCGGCTTCTGCGGCCTGGCTCCCTGCCTCGCGCAGCCGCGAGAATCTTTTCGGCGGTCTTCTCGCCGATTCCCGGAATCTCCGACAACTGCTCGACGGTCGCGCTCGCGAGTGTCTCGACTGATCCGAACCCGGCGTCCACGAGCTTCCGGACGGTCTTCTCGCCGATCCCCGCCAGCGGGTAGGGGCCGGGGTGCTCGGCCGGCGCTTCCTTCCGGCGCGGCCTCGTCGCTTCCACCGGCTTCGGCCGCCGGTTTCGAGACCGTTCGAACTGTGCTTCGACCTCGCGGCGCTTTTCTTCTTCGCTCTTGATGTCGATGCGCCAGCCGGTCAGCTTGGCGGCCAGCCGGACGTTCTGGCCCTTCTTGCCGATCGCGAGCGACAGCTGCTTGTCCTCGACGACGACTTCCATGACGCGCTCGTGGTCGTCCACGATCGACACGCGCTGCACCTTCGCCGGGCTGAGCGCGTTGGTGACGAACGCGATCGGGTCCTCCGACCACTCGACGATGTCGATCTTCTCGCCGCGCAGCTCGCGGATGATCGACTGCACGCGCGTGCCCTTCATGCCGACGCACGCGCCGACCGGATCGACGTCGCGCTCGCGCGAGAACACGCGCGACCTTGGCGCGATCGCCCGCCTCGCGCACGGCGCCGCGAATCATCACGGTGCCGTCGTAGATCTCCGGCACTTCCTGCTCGAACAGCTTGATGAGCAGCGCCGGGTCGGTGCGCGACAGCACGATCTGCGGACCCTTGGCGCTGCGGTTCACGCCTTTGATCACCGCTGCGGACGCGGTCGCCGGGCGTGTAGCTTTCGGCGCGGGACTGTTCCTTGCGTGGCAGCACGCGCCTCGATGCGTCCGACTTCGATGATGATGTCGCCGTTCTCGAACCGCTTGACGGTGCCGTTGACGACTTCGCCGATGCGCTGGTTGTATTCCGCGAAGATGTTCTCGCGCTCGGCCTCGCGGACTTTCTGAAAGATCACCTGCTTGGCGGTCTGCGCGGCGATCCGCCCGAGCACTTCGGTCGGCTTGGGAACTCCATCTCGTCGCCGAGCTCGATGCTGTTCGCCACCTCGTCGCCGTAGACGCTGCGCGGTACATCTGGCGGGCCTCGTCGAGCCCGATTTCGATCGCCGGGTTGGTCACCTCCTGGACGACCTGCTTCAGCGCGAACAGGTCCACCTGTCCCGTTTCCATGTTGAAACGGGTCTTGAGGTTTTCGCCCGTCTTGTAGCACTTGCGCGACGCTGTCGCGACGGCCTCTTCGATGGCGCTGATGACGACATCCGGCTCGATGCCTTTCTCTTTGGCCAGCGCCTCGATGGTCTGTTGCAGAGGATTAGACATTTCATAGAATTCCACTTCCAAGTTCGCCCGCGTGATGATCCCGTGCGGCACCCTGTGCCGCCGCCCGTCGTCGTCCTCGATGAGGACGTCGGTGTCCTCGACGCCCCAGTGCTCCCTTGAAGAACGTCTGACCATCCACTGCCTCACGCATGACCAATTTGGCGCGACGGCCTTCGAAGCGCCGATAGTCGCTTCAGTGTGGCGAAGCGGACGGTCGAGACCCGGTGACGAAACCTCCAACGTGTATGCGGTCGGCACGATGTCTTCGACATCGAGCATGGCGCTCAAATCCCGACTGACACGGGCGCAATCGTCTACACTGACGCTGTCTTCCGGCACCGCCGAAGGTCCTGGTCGATCGAGCCGGACGCGAAGCACCATACCGCTCGGACTCGCGGCGGAACTGCACGTCGAAGATCTCGAGCTCGTGCGATCCAGCGACGCGGTCGGCGATCGCCCGAACCTTTTCAAGCAGGTCGACGACCACCATTTTCGTGCGACGTGTCCGGTCCGATCCGGACGGAGCTGGGCCCTTAAACTAAAAAAGTGGGCACTCGCCCACTCTGGTTCTTCAGCCAGGCTTCGAATCAATAACTATATCACAGGTGGGGGTTACGCCGTCGGCGTATGCCCCCTTCCCGAGCATTCGCCGCCTCTCGGCCTCTCTCCTTCTGGCTCTCCTGCTCTCTTCTAGAGGGTGGACAGCCCTCCGTTGACCGGACGACGCGATCAAGTCGTATTCGCGCGTCCCGACAATTTCAACCTCGACGAAATCGCCGCTTCTGAAGCTCGAGGGGTCGCATTCAGTCAGGAAGACGGATGCATCGATGTCGGGAGCCTGGTTTCGAGACGGCCCCGCAGAACGAGCTCGTGGTCGCTCGCCGGGCCGTCAATGAGCACTCGGGCCAGCTCGCCTCGGCGTTGGCGATTGCGCGTCCGGATCAGCCGTTTCTGAGCGGCCATCACTCTGGCGCGCCGTGCCGCCTTCCTTCCCGGGCACATCGTCGTCCAACTTGTGGGCGGAAGTGCCTTCCTCATGCGAGTACGTAAATACGCCGACATGGTCGAAGCGATGGTCATTCACGAACTCGACCAGCTCCGCGACGTCGTCGTCGGTCTCGCCGGGAAGCCGACGATGAATGTCGTGCGAAGCGCGACACCTGGGACTCGAGCGCGGATGTTTGCCAGGAGGTCATCATATTTCTGGCGCGAACCGGGCCGCTTCATACGTCTCAGGACCGCATTGGATGCGTGCTGGAGAGGCAGATCGATGTATCTGCAGACCTTTTCACAGTCGGCCATCGCCGCCAGGGCTTCGGTATCGATCGTGGTCGGATACAGGTAGAGCAGCCGGATCCATTCGAGGCCGTCGATGTCGTTCAGCCGCCGCAGCAACCGCGCCAAGGCTCCGGCTTCCTTGCGGTCGTGGCCGTAGAAAGTGGTGTCCTGGGATATGAGCAGCAGCTCCTTGACACCCCGATCCGCCAGTTTGCGCGCCTCGCTGACGATAGAATCCGCCGGCCGGCTTCGGTACGCCCCTCGCAACGTCGGGATAATGCAGAACGCACACTTGTAGTCGCAGCCCTCCGCAATCTTGAGATAGGCGTAGTGTTTCGGCGTGGCCAGTAAGCGCGGCGTGTCCGCGTCGTAGATGTAAGAAGGGCGGGGCCGGGAATGGTGCTGGGTGCTGGTGCTGGGTGCTGAGTGCTGGTGCTGGGTGCTAGGTGCTGGGTGCTAGGTGCTAGGTGCTGGTGCTGGGTGCTAGGTGCTGGGTGCTGGGTGCGCGGTAAAACGTGAGCGGCGCCCCCTTCTCGGACCCAACTGCGCCGCCAATCGCGTTCACAATCTCGGGGACTTCTCCTGTTCCAAGCACCGCGTCGATCTCCGGGATCTCGACCTTAAGTTCCTCGCGATATCGTTCCGCCAGGCAACCGGTGACGACGAGCCGGCGGCAGGCGCCTGTCTTCTATGTGCTCGGCCATTTCGAGAATGGCGTCGACGGACTCCTGCTTCGCTGAGTCTATGAAGGCGCACGTGTTGACGATGAGCACGTCGGCGGCAGCCGCGTCGTTTGTCAGTTCGTGTCCGGCCTGCTGCGCCAAGCCGAGCATCACCTCCGAGTCAACCAGATTCTTGGGACAGCCGAGGGAAATCAGACCAATCTTCATCGAGACCTCAGGGATAGAGCCTGTAGAGCATTCTCGGAGTACGGGATCGTCTCACGCACGTGCTCGAGGCCGCAAATCCATGCGACCGCGCGCTCGATGCCCATCCCGAAAGCCGCCGTGAGGCACGCTGCCATACTCGGCGGAGATCGAGATACCAGTCGAAGGCCTCTTTCGGCAGTTGGTGCTCCTCGATTCGTTTCAGCAGCAGCTCCAGATCATCGAGGCGTTGGCCTCCGCCGATGATCTCTCCATAACCCTCAGGCGCCAGCACATCGACGCCAAGTGCGAGCTCCGGTCGGTCAGGGTCGGGCTTCATGTAGAAAGCCTTCACGGCTGCCGGATACCGGTGAACCATCACCGGGCGATCGAAATGTTCTGACAACGCCGTTTCATCTGGGCCGCCGAAATCCCCGCCCCATTCGAACGGCAACCCCTTTTTCTGCAAGATTGCCACGGCGTCGTCATGCGTGATTCGGGGAAACGGCGTCTGGACACGTTCGAGAGCACTGACATCGCGTTCGAGAACGCTTCAGTTCGCGCCGGCGCGTCTCGAGCGTACGGCCGACGACGTAGACGAGCAGACCCTCTGCCAGATCCATGACGTCGTTCAAGGTCCGCAAACGCCATCTCCGGCTCGACCATCCAGAATTCCGTCAGGTGACGGCGCGTCTTCGATTTCTCGGCGCGGAAGGTCGGACCGAAGCAGTAGACGCGACCGAGGGCCATCGCGTTTGCTTCGTTGTACAGCTGCCCGCTTTGCGTCAGGTAGGCCGTCTGGTCGTCGAAGTATTGCGCGCGGGAAGAGGGTCGTCGGTGCCCTCGCATGCTGCCGGGGTGAAGATCGGAGTGTCGGCAAGGATGAACCCGCGATCGTTGAAGAAATCGCGGACCGCGTTGATGATTTCATGCCGGACACGAAGGATCGCCTGCTGGCGCTCGCTTCGGATCCAGAGATGACGACGGTCGAGCAGGTAATCGACGCCGTGCTCCTTCGGCGTGATGGGGTAGTCGTGAGAGTCGCCGACGATCTCGAACGACTTGACGTCGATCTCGTAACCGCTCGGCGCCCGTGTGTCGCGCGCGGACGGTACCGGTCACGATCAGCGACGTCTCCTGCGACAGATGATCGGCCGCCTTGAACATCTCGTCGCCTACCGCGGCTTTCGACATCACCGCCTGGATGAATCCGGTGCCGTCACGGATGATCAGAAAATGAATCTTCCCGCTCGAGCGGCGGTTGTGCAGCCACCCCTTGAGCGTGACTTCCTGCCCTTCGTGCTTCCCGATCTCTTCGATGTAGACGTGCATGGGCCTTCCTACGCATCCCGGAAATCGCTTGACTTGACGTGATAGTTGACCGCTTCCACGACAGCGAAACCGTCGGTCACCACGTCAAGTCAAGTGATTCCCGATCTCGACGAGCATTCGTTCCAGTTTCTCGCGTGCCTTGCGGGCTCGCGCGAGCGTCTCCTTCGGAGATCCGTGTGCGGCGATCTCGAACAGCAGCGTCTGGTCGTAACCAACTTTCTGCATCGCGGTCATCGCCGCCGGCCAGTCGATCGTGCCCTCGAATGGCACGAGATGCTCGTCGGAGCGCCCGCGATTGTCGTGGACGTGTGTCGTGATGAGGTGACCGAAGCCGTTTCGATGGCGTCCAGCAGATCGCCCTCGAGATGAGCGTGCCCGAAATCGAGACAAATGCCGACGCCAGCAGCCTCGAGATCCTCTTCGACGAAGTACACGAGCGATCCCGTTCGCGACAGCTCGTTCGGGATGACTTCGACCGCGATCCGGACGTCGAGTGGGGCCGCCGAGCCGCTGCAATTCGCTCGATACTGCGTCGAGCTGCCTCACGGCTGTTGTCTTCCGGCGCCGGCGACTGTGAGCGCGGCACGCCTAGGTGTGCCACGAGAACCGCCGCCGGGATCCGCCGCGCGACGTGCAGAGCGCGTTCGGCTTCAGCAACGGCATGTGCCCGTTCGTCGGGGTGGATGCTGGCAAGAGTCAAAGGCTTGCCCCATCGGCCGCCGATGAAGCTTTCGTTCACGGGCGCATGAATGCCGTGCAGCGTCAGGCCCGCATCCGCGAGCCATTGCTGCAGATCGGCCACCGCCGTCTGGCTGTGATAGTCGAAGTGGGTTCGCGTAGCGAAAGCTCGACCGATTCGAAGCCGTAGGCAGCGATTTCGAGAAGATGCTCACGGCCCAATCGCTGGCCGTGATAGAGGTGTGTCGACACCCCAAACTGTCGTTTGACCACGTTCGTACCGCCCCGCCCCTTCGGGACACGTGCAGCACGTCAAGAATTCGAGCTCACACGGCTACAAGAGTCGCTTCTAGTATCGCAATTCCTCGAGGTGTTCGGCCAGCACGCCGCGGAGCCGTGAAAAGCGAGGATACTTCGCGAGATTCGTCCGCACGTATGCAAGCGTGCGCGGCATGTACTGAATGTAGACCGGGTTTCGCTCGTGCCATCGTCTGGTAGCCGAAGGTCCCAAGCGCCTTGAGATTGCGCTGAACGGCCATCAGGTCGAACCGCGCGCGGAACGCGTGGGCGTCCGTCGTGCACGGTCCTTCAGCGCGAGGAAGTAGGCGATGAGCTCGTCCACGTCCCGTCCGGCAGGTCGACATATGAGTCGCGCAGCAGCGAGACCAGATCGTAGGTATCGGGCCCATGCGGGCGTCCTGGAAGTCGATGATGAACAGGCGCCCGCGTGCAACATGCAGGTTGCGGCTGTGATAGTCGCGATGACAAAGCATCGTGCGGCTCGGACGCCAGCTCGTTGACGATCGACGACCACTCTTCGGTAGGGCCGTCCGCTGCGACGGCGTCAGCGCGATCCCCGGTAGCCTCCAGGAAGTGCTTCACGAAGAACTCGAGCTCCCAGGTCAGCTTGGCGACGTCGAGATGAAACCTTGTAGCGGAAGATACCCATCCGAATCGAATTCCGCGCCCCGGCGCTGCAAGAGCTCGATAAAGGAAACGGCCTGGCGATAGAGAGGGCAGCGTGTTCGGTGGCGGCGCCGCGCCCAGATGTGCCTGGAGCGTCACATCGCCCAGGTCTTCGAGCTCGACGATCCCGAGTGGGTCGGAATGACCCAGAAGCGCCGGCACCGGCAGCGGAGATGCGTTGCAGCAGCTCCGCCACGTTGGCGAAAGGCAGCGACACGAACTCTATCGGACCAGCGTGCAAGGCCAGCACGACCGAGTGACCCTCTGCGTGGATGACACGAAAGTAACGGCGATCGGACGCGTCGCCGGTCAATCGCACCACCCGTGTGGCCGCGACGTTCAGTCCGTTCTCGTGCAGGTAGCGTTCGATTCGATCCCGGAGTTCGAGGCCTTCCTGCGCCTGCTTGTCGGAGGTGGTCATAGCGTTAAAGGCCAAGCTCGACTGCTCCCATCAGCAGCGATGCCCAGAATCGAGCGGCGCAAATGTGTGCCACTCGGGATGGTTACCCGGTCGGTGACAATGCACTCTTCGATCACGCAGTCTTTCGACACTTCAACATCGTCCCACAGAATGGATCGCGTTACGCTCGCGCTCGGGTCGATGCGTGTCCGCGAGCCGATTGCACCCGTTTTGACACCGCCGGCTTCGATCAAAGACCACGACGCCGACCAGTAGTCCGCGACCGTTCCGATGTCCAAGAAAGCCGCCTCGGTAACGAAACCCCGGACGGCTCCCGTTGAGTCGCAATCAAGGCATCGTAAACGCCGCCGACCGACTGCGCCGGCTGGCCGGCCGGCAGCGAGGCGAAGACTTGGTGTTCGACCATCTGGACGCCTACGAAGTGGTATGAACTCTTATCGGTCCCTCGAGGTGTGAACCCGACGACCCGCTGGTCGCGATCGAGAAGGATGCCGCCATAACGGTCCGGTGCACGATTCGGCACCAAGACCATCGTCACGAGTGCCCCAGCCGACCTGTGGATCAGCGCGAGCGCAGCCAGGTCGACGTCGGTCAGCGTGTCGCCGTTGATCAGCAGAAATGTGTCGACGCCGAGGATGGGAAGCGCCTGACGTGGGCCACCGGCGGCCCCGAGCACGAGAGGCTGCTCCCAGGAGTATCGCACGCGTACCGAGAGGTCGCTCCCATCACCGACGACGGCCGTTATTGTGTCGGGCAGATGATGCAGGTTCAGCACGACGTCGGTTACCCCATTTGCCGCGAGCCACGACACGATGCGCCGGATCAGAGGCACGGCAGCGACCGGCATCGCGGGCTTGGCTCTCACCTCGGTGAGCGGGCGGAGGCGAGTGCCGAGGCCGGCGGTCAACACGAGCGCATGCGTTGGTGGTCGATCCGCCAAGAGGTGAGCTCTTCCGTCCTACTCGCTGTTGTCGTCGAAGATCATGTCGGTGACAGGAATTCCGCACTGCCGGCAGTGTTCGCAGAACAGCGATCGGTAAGAGTCGAGAACGTAGTCGCTCGGACCACAACCAAGTGCGACTGCCGTTTCCGCGATGCCGCGATCGCTGCCTTCAATCTCGACGAACGTTCCGAGTGGCGTTTCGTCGATCGCGACGATGACCTCGTCGAGTGCAAATTCTTCCCGGTATTTCTGGTACTGGAACGTCGCAACGAATCCGAGTTCCTCGAGGATCTTGAGGAGAAGAAGACCGTCGCCGACCACGGTCTCCAGCTCGTCACGCACCTTCACGAGTGCCGGTTGATACCGGTCCCTTGAAGGTGAGCAGGCTCTTGCCCGATTCCATCCGAACACGTAGCACCGATCGGCGTTGCTTCAACAATCCATCGGCGGTGTCCGGGAGAGCAGTCATCCTGTAGGCGCCGGCCGCGCATCGGCGTGGCGCCGGTCGCGAGAACCGCCGCACGGGCTTCTTCCAGGCTCGAGAACCGCAGCTTGATCTCTCTCTCGAGGATGGCGGCCATAAGGGGTCTATTAAAGCGCCTGCCTTTGAAATTACAACGCGATCCTTCGCCCAAAGCCGATACGTCGCACGAGGGAGTAGTCCAATGTTTCGGACGGCAATTCGCGCAAAGACGTACATCGTGAAACACTCCGAGCGCGAAGGCCGGAAACCCGAAGCGTAGCCGAGCACCGGCATTTCGAAGATCTTCAGATGCTCCATGATCGGCACCGTGTAGTGCCACTTCGACCGCGCCCAGTAGTTCCAGAACTCCCATAAGATGCCGCACAGAAAGCCGCTCAGCATCAGGTTCTTCAAACGATCGAATTGCCCCTCACCGAGATCGCGTGACGAGGATTCGCCGCCAAGGCGCAGCATTGATCGGATCGAGCAGGAAGATGAAGCCGAGGAAAACCGGCGCCGCCAGAGTGGTGAAGGCCAGAGGATCGGCGGCAGAAGCATGGCGGCGCCCAGGCCGATGGATACTGCGAAAGCAGCCTTGAGGATGGTCGACCCTCATGAACATGTAGGTCTCGCCCAGGGCTACCGTCGCCACGTCTTTCGGCGTCCGCGGGCCCTCGCCAGACACCGATCAACTCGGCGCCTTCAAAATAGCCGGCCAGATCGTGGCGAACGCCCACGCGTAGCCGAAGTATCTCAAGAATGGATTTTCAGGCAGGCCGACGTAGTGCCAGTTCTGGATGAATCGGTTGTAGAACTCGAACACGAGCCACAGCGGAATCGAAGCGAGCGCGAGCCAGAAGAACTCGCGTGGCGCAGACCGAAGCCACGACTCTCCTCGCGCGCGGAAGACGATCGAGTCGGCAAACAGGATGAAGCCGGTCCACGCAATGGGTGTGTTCCACGACCAGAACGGCTCGATCCGAGCCAGCGTCGCCGCCTCGGAAACCACCATGATCAGCAGACCAGCCGCTGCGGATGTCGTCAAGAACCACCTTTGTAGTTCTTTGTGATCTTTGCAGGTTACGTTCCATCGCCGTTCAAGGGATTAGGGTTCATAGTGGTTCACGTCACGCGCTGACCGAACGAACATCCCCGAAGCGTCGGCTTCCCGACACCTTTCCCGAATATGAGCACCTTGTGCGTGCTGCCGAGTCCACCCGGCATGAGCAGCGTTCTTGAGGGCCAGGCGTTTCTTGATCTGGTCGACAACGGTCGGGCCTTGCGTCGATCGTTTCCGCGGACGCAAGTCCGAGCAGGAAATACGTTTGATCCAGGAACGCCGAGCGTGTCCAGTCCGGCTCGTTCAGCCGCCGCGCGCGTACGCTCGTGAAATCGACATGGCGCGGTGAGGTCCTGTTCCCCGGATGTGCCAGCCACAGCGGCTGGCCGGCGGCCGAAGTTCCTGACCGGACGTCGTGTGTCCGATAAACGACGTGAGCGTGCCGCCGGCGTGTGTGGCTGAGTAGAGCTCTCGAGCCTCGTGTCCGTAGTCGATCAAGATGATGAAGCCGCGCCGGAGGCGGCGAGCCACGTCGCGGATCCAGTTCACCGCCCGCAGATTGATCTCCGTCCGCCAACCGGGCTCGAGCGTGACATCAAGCCGGGCGAGGTATTCTCCGAGCTCCGGTGTCGACGGGGGACCTTCTCGCATCGGCGAGCACGAGAGTCCGAATCTCCGAGATCGACATAGACCTCGCGCAAGTCCGCAGTCCCGCATGACGACCTGATGGACGCGGAAACGCGTCGAGCAGTTCGTTTGCGAGGAGTACTCCTTCGAAAGAATCGGCGAGTGTCGCTGACGATGAAATGAGACGAGCCGGCGAGATCAGCGAAGCGCTCCGCCTGCTCGTGCCGTGGCCGCTGCACTGGCTTCGACCAGGTGCAGCTCGAATTCGAGCACAGAATGCCGGGTTGCGGCGCTGCGCGGCGCGCACAGATATCGGCGGCGAGTCGCCCGTTGCCGGCGCCGACCTCGACGAAATCGATCGGAGGATTGCGTGGAGGAGAGCGGCCATCTCCGCGAGCTGCCTCTCGAGCAGCTCGCCGAACAGCGGGCCGACGTCGACGCTGGTAAAAAATCGCCCGCGCGGCCGGATCGTTGAGGCGCGCGGGCGTAGTAACCGAATTCGGGATCGTAGAGGCCAGATTCATGAACGCGGCGACCGTGATCGGGCCGCGTTCACGAATCAGTTCGGCGATCTATGCGCTGAGTCGGCAATCCCCAGTCCCGAGCCTCCAGCCCTATTCCTTGCGAACGGGCACGAATGTGCTCGTTCCCGTCGCGCCAGACGAGCAGCCGGGCGATTCGGCCGGCCGCGACTTTCGGCCAGCTCGCGGCTCGGCTTCAGCGGCGCGTCGCGACGGACTTTCCGTTGACCGAGAGGATCACGTCCCCGGGCCGCAGGCTCCGCGCGGAGTCGCTGTTCGGGTCGACATCGGTAATAACGGCGCCCATCTGGCCCGATGGCACCTGCAGGCGGCGCGCCATTTGCGGCGTCAGATTCTGGAGCGTCAAGCCGAATCCCGCTGCGCCTTGTTCCTCCGGCGTCGGAGCACGCGCCGCCGTCATTCCTGCGTCCACCGCCGCAGGGTTTGCTGTCTCGGCGTCGAGATCCAGCTCCTCGACGGTCACGTGGAGCGTCTTTTCCTGCTTCTCCCTGAGAACCTTGACCGGGACGGATGTGCCAGGCTTGGTCGCGATGACCATCTTGACGAGCTCGGTCGCTGTTTGGAACCGGCCGGCCGTTGATATTCGATGATCACGTCGCCAGGCTGGACGCCTGCCTTCGCTGAAGCGCCGTCGGCGGGTCAGCCTGCACGACCACCGCGCCCATTCGCGACTTGAGGCCGTAGTCCTCGAAGCCGTCGCGAGGAACCGGGATGCACCTGCACGCCGATGCGACCGCGAACCACCTTGCCCTGGCTGCAGTTGCGGAAGCAGTTCGCGCACGCTGTTGATCGGCACGGCGAAGCCGATGCCGATATTCCCGACGTTCCCGCCACGTTCGCTGCTGATGATGGCGGTGTTGATGCCGATCACTTCTCCGCGAATGTTGAGCAGCGGACCGCCCGAGTTCCCAGGGTTGATCGCGGCGTCGGTCTGAATCATCTCATTGGATCGCCCGGCGACTGCGTTGAACGGCCGAGCCGATTGCGCTGATGACGCCCACCGTCACCGTATGCGCGTAGCCGAACGGATTGCCAATCGCCATGACCCAGTCGCCCGCGGCCATCTGCGCCGAGTCGCCGAACTTCGCTTCCACGAGCGGATGATTCGGGCGTGTCGATCAGCTGGATCAAGGCGCTGTCGGTGAGCGCATCCTTGCCGATCACCTTCGCCGCGTAGGTGTCGTCGTCTTCGTCGCCCAGAAACTGGACCTCGATCTTGGTGGCATCGTCCACGACGTGATTGTTGGTGAGGATGAAGCCGTCCTTGGCTCCGATGACGAAGCCGGTGCCCGCGGCCTGGGTTTTCTGCTCGCTCGGCCGCCGCCGCTTTGTTGCTCGCGCACCTGGTCGTGATCGTCCTGCCTCCGGGCCTCCTGGGCCTCCTCCACCGCCAGGCCCGAAGAACCGGCGGAAGAAGTCGTCGGGCGCCCCGCCGCCGCCCGCCGAAGAAGTCCTGACAGATCCTGCGTCCGCGTGCGCATCTCGGTCCGAATGTTGACGACCATCGGCGACTGCGCCTTCGCGATGTTGCTGAATGTCAAGCGCGTCGATCGGGCCGCTGATCGGTGCGCTGTTCATCGACGGCACCGTTGATGCGTTTGTGCCGACGAGGACGGCGTCATCTCGAAGCGCGACGCGATGGACCAGCGCGACTGCAAAGGACGCAACGGCGCTCAGCAGAACGTAGAAGACCGTGGTCTTACGGGTTGACATCGAACGCCTCCTAAACCAGTGCGACGATCTCGGTCTGCAGCGGCCCGGTCACGACGGCGTCACGGGCCTGCACGACCAAGTTGATTTCAGAGCGAACGCCGAAATCCTCGAAGTACACGCCGGGCTCAATTGTAAAGCCAGTACCGGCCAGCAGGCGCCGGTCGTCGTGCGTCTCATAATCGTCCATATTAACGCCGTTGCCGTGCACGTTCTCGCCCAGGCTGTGGCCCGTGCGGTGAAGAATATGGTTTCCGTATCCGGCACTCCGAAGCACCGACGAGCCGCCGCTCGATCCACTTGCCAGCCGCGAAGCTCCTGGCCGGCTCGAACCGCGCGCTGGACGAGCGCCGTCGCGGCGTCGCGCGCGGCGCACACAGCCTCGAACGCCTTGGCCTGCCGGCTCTGGCGGCCGGCGACCGGTGAATCCCATCCACGTAATATCGGCATAAACCGCGCCGGGACGGTCCAGCTTGCCCCACAGGTCGAGCAGGACCAGCTCGTCGGGGTGAATCGTTCGACCCGCCGTCGACGTAGGTAAGTAATGCGGATTCCCAGCATTGCTGGCGACCGAGACGTTCGGCGGCGAGTCGCTCACCAGTCCCTCTTCCCCAAACCAGTTGGCCATCTGCTGTTGCACATCGTATTCCGTCGTGGTGACGCCTCCGCCAAACGACGCCGAATCTCGTCGAACGCGCGGTCCTTGATGCGGTACAGCTTCTCCGAGGGCGATGCAGTGAGTGTTGATGGCCGACTCGTCCCACACGGCGGCGAACCGCTGGATGAGATCGGCGGACGATACGACCTCGACTCCCAGGTGGCCGGATGAGCTCCACCGTTCCGGCGTCGACGTGCGCGCGACGTATGGAATCGCGCAATTGGGGAATACTCCATCGCCACTCGAGGCAGCCCGGCGAGAAGGCGACGAAGACCGGCTTCGAGCTGCTCCACGTCCGGCGTACCGTTCGGCCTTTCCCGGTAGATGAGCCAGCGTGTCGCGCTCGATGACATGGACCAGGGCCCGAGGTTCGCCGGTCGACGGAATCAGGTAGAACCAGCGGCGTGTGGCCAGATGGCCACTCTGGCGTGAGACCGCCGTCAAATCAGCCGCGATCGGGTTGAGCCCACGAAAATCGTAGAGCAGCCAGGCATCGATCTTCTCGGCGGCAAGGGCCGCCTGGACAGCGGCGACGTCGATCGGCGCGGCCACTGATTCCTTGAGCCATCTTTCAAGCATATCGCGCGAGATTGCGGGGAGTTTCACCCTCGGCGGGGTCACCGGAAAGCTGGTAGCTGGAGCCTGAAGCTGTCTATAATCCTAGAAACGCGCTGCCAGCGCGTAAGGGCAACTCGGCTTCGAGAGAAACACATATGAATCGACATTTCCGTCTCATTGGGTTTGCTGTGATGCTGGCTGGCACGGTGCTGACTGCCATGGCCAGGCCCCGGCTCCAGTCCCGCCGCCGGCCCAAGTTTCCCAAGGTCCGCAAGGGCCTACCTTCAAGGTCCAGGTCGATTACATCGAGGTCGACGCGTTCGTCACCGATCAGAACGGCCGCTTCGTCCGCGATCTGAAGAAGGAAGACTTCCAGCTGTTCGAGGACGGAAAGCCGCAGACGGTGAATGCGTTTTGCGTTGGTCGATATTCCGATCGAGCGCGGCGAGCGCCCGCTCTTCGCCGCCGCGCCGCGTCGAGCCCGACGTCAAAACCAACGCGCAACCGTTCGAGGGCCGCATCTACATCTTGCTGCTCGACGAACTTCACGTCCTGCCCGAGCACACAGTGAGGGTGCGGCAGGCGGCGCGACGGTTCATCCAGCAGAAACTTGGCGCGAACGACCTGATGGCCGTGATCCACGTTCAAGCCAAGGCTGAAGACTCTCAGGAGTTCACGAACAACAAGCGATTGCTGTTGGCGGCCGCGGACAGGTTCGTCGGCAAAGCCGAACAAAACGCCACGCTGACGAAGTATCAGCAGTACATACGACTGTCGGTATCCGTCAACGCGGCGATCCCGTCGAGGATCCGTTCGAGAGAAACGAGGCTTCGATGCGCGCGCGACGCTCGAGGAAATGAAGGCCGTCGCCGAGTGGTTCGGCGGCGTTCGGGGCCGAAAGAAGTCGATTCTGTTGATTAGCGAGGGCATCGACTACGACATTTACGACGTGTTCAACAAGCGCGATGCCTCGATGATCCAGGATCAAATGCGAGAGCTCATTCGCGCGGCGACCAGATCCAACGTCAGCATCTATCCCATCGATCCGGAGAGGCCTGACCGACATGGGGGATCAGGCGATCGAGCTGAACGGTCTCCGCGGCCGGAGATGACGGCGATCCGGCGCTTGCCGATATCGGCACGCGCGGTCTGGCCAACGAGCTTCGACTGCAGATCGACAGCCTTCGCACGTTCGCCGAAGAGACTGGCGGGTTTGCCGTCGTCAACACGAATGGCTTTGCGGACTGCCTCACGATCGGATCGTCGAAGAGAACAGCTCGTACTACGTCCTCGCATACTATCCGCCGAATCCGAAGCGAGATCGGCAAGTTCCACCAAGATCGACGTCAAGGTCAATCGTCCAGGCCTGACCGTGCGCGCGCGTCGTGGTTACGCGGCTCCGACGTCGAAATCGGCAAACGCCGCCGCCGCGAAGCCGAGCACCATCTCGGCCGAAATCCGCGACGCGCTGCAAAGACCCTCTCCCGGTCAGTGGCCTGACGCTGCAAGTCTTTGCCGCCCCGTTCAAAGGCGTCGCCCCTAATGCCTCTGTCATGCTTGGCGTCGAGTTGAATGGTCGCGACCTGAGGCTCAACCCGGGCGACAAGTTGCAGATCTCCTACATGGCGGTCGACGCCAAAGGCAAGTCCAAGGCTGGCAACACCGAAACAATTACGCTCAATCTGCGTCCCGAAACGAAGGCCATTGTCGAACAGACCGGAGTTCGCGCGTTGACCCGGCGTCCAAATTCCGCCGGGTCGCCATCAACTCCGTGTGGCGGCCAACAGATCTGGCCACCAATGCTGTCGGTTCGCGTTGGACGACCTGGAGGTTCCCGATTTCACCAAGGCACCGCTAGCCATGAGCGGGCTGGCTCTGACCTCGGCCGCCTCATCCCGCCAGCCGACGATCCGTCCAGACGAGGAGCTCAAGCAGGTGTTGCCTGCGGCTCCCGTCGGAAGTCGCGTCTTTCCCCGTGACGACGAGATCGCCCTGTTTGTAGAGATTTACGACAACAACGTCGCCACATCTCATAAAGTCGACGTCACTGCCACAGTCACCGCGGACGAAGGCAAGGTCGTGTTCAGAACCGACGATGTGCGCGATTCGTCGGAGTTGCAGGGTCAGCGCGGGGGATATGGCTATTCCACCCGCATTCCGCTTGCGGGCATGCCTCCCGGCTTGTAACGTCCTGAAGGTCGAGGCTCGTTCGCGAATCGGTGATAATCCAACCACCGATCGACAAGTGCAGTTCCGGATTGCCGATGCAGTCGTCGGCGCAGCAACCCAAGTGACGCAGCACGTTCTCTGCGCCAGACTTGATTGATGATGATCGGCGTCAGCGCTGTTCGTCGCACTGGCGGTTTTACAGGCCGTCGTGCCGCCCGTGCGCTCCCTGGACAAAGGAACCAGGAGTGAGATCGTCGTCGCGCGTCAGGTGACGATCCGCGATCAAAGACGCGTGGACCGCGTTATGGCAGGAGCATGCGGCCAGCCGTCCGCGGCCGGCGGTTGATTTTTCGAGCGAGATGGTCGTCGGCGTTCCTGGGCACGCGGCCCACGGCCGGCTTCGCAGCGGAGATCGTCGGATATCGAGCGGCCGACGGCGACCTGGTAATCCAGTATCGCGAGGGCGCGCCACCCCGCGGCGCCATCACGGCGCAGGTCCTCACCTCGCCGTTTCACCTCTGTGGTGGTCCCTCGACGGCACAGGAACTGTGACGTTCGAGAAGCTCTGACGTCCATTTCTTGGCCGCAGTCGCCGGCTTGGGAGCCGGATCCTTTGGCGCGTCGAGCGATTTCACGGGATGCGTCTTCACCGTGCCGTTGGCATGGCTGAACTGCAGCATGCTCGTCGACATGTTCGGGTTGGCGGGCGTCCGGATCTCGATGGTTTGCGACCTCGCCAGGCTGCAGCAGGCCGTTGATCACGCCCTTTCCGCCAGGAATCAGATTGTTGTTCTTGTCGTACCCAGGTTTCATCGACGGTCAATCTCGGGATTGGCCCGTTCGACATGTTCTTCGACCTGAATCTTGGTGACGAGAGTCGCGCCTTCGCGCCGCGTCGGAGACTTGACGAAATCGATGTTCGCCTCGCCTTTGACGGGAGGGGAACTTCTTTCCGGCGAGGACCGGCTTCAGGTCCGGGGCCGGTGGCTGTGCCGGCGGTGTGGCGGTGGATTGCGTCTGAGCGGATATCGAGAGGCCGCCGACGCCGAGAACGCCAACAAGAATCGCGGCGAAAGCGTCAGCGCGCGCATCATAACAAGCTCCTTCGATGATGTGGAGGCAGGTGTCTGAGGCAGATTTGTAGATTGGACCCACCAAATCCGCAATCGGCCCGAGCATTGTCCGTTGACGGTCCTACATCTCGCCGTTCCAGTCCTCGGGCTCGGGATTGACCGAGCGGAAGATCTCCATGTGCCACTTGCCGCCGCCCCAGGGTTCGATGACTTCGGCGGCGACCACGTCGACCAGAATTTCCGAGAATGACCGTCCCTCCGGGATCGCCTTCGAGATGATAGGCCGGCTCGTCCCACGCAAAATTGGGATACAGCATCAACGTCAGGAACAGAGTCGTAGCCATCGTCCACGACGATGAGCTGGCCGCAGGGCCGCTTGAGCGTCGAGTGGTAGATCAGGTACTTTCGGCGCTGTGCGCGCCGGATGTAGCGTTTCAGGCGCGAACTCGCGCGCGACGATTTCCTCGACGGCGATCTTCTTGTCCCAACAGTCGCGGCAGTATTTCTCCTCGCCTCTCGGCTCTGAAACTTCCTTCGCACCGCAGAGCGCGCACCGCGACTTGACGACCGCTTTGCGTGGCATACTCAGCAATTTACAATCTACAATTCACAATGTCCAAACCGAGTCCGCCGGTCTGGATGTCTTAGCCGGGCAATCGTCTCGTTCAAACATCGCCTTACTTATGAGCAGATTGTGAACTGTCGATTGTAGATCACATGGATACGACCCGCCCACGCCGGCCTCCGTCATCTCGCGCTTAAACGTCCGCGATCTGGATGTCATGAAGCGATTCTACGTGGATGTGCCTGGGATTTGCGGTCGAATGGGAGCCGGATCGCGACAACGTCTATCTATCGTCGGGCATCGACAACCTTGCTCTTCATCGTTCGGACAGCCTGGTCACGAGTCGCGAGACGGCATCGATCCGAAGATGGCGGAGGCGGCGGGAGCCCACTCGATCATCTCGGGCTGATCGTGAGATCGGCAGACGACGTGGACCGATGGGCCGGCGTTTCTCGAGCACCGCGGCGTCACGCTCGACGCGCTGCCGCGCACGCACCGGGACGGCGCGCGTTCGTGCTACTTCCGCGATCCGGACGGCAACCAGATCCAGGTCATTCACCATCCGCCGATCAGCGACAAGGTGTGACTTTCACACTTCAGGACTTCGAATGCTCGAGCGCCGGTGCGTACATCTTCTCGACGTACTCCTTGACCATCCGACGTGCCGAGAAGCGCGGCGCCACGGAGCGGATCGCGTCCTTGACAATCGCGAGCCAACGATGAGGCGACACCGGCCGATCGCGATCGTAGAAGGCGGGCACGACTTCTTCTTCGAGCAGCCGATACAGCGCCGTCGCGTCGGCCGCGTCGGTCGCGTCGTAGTTGTCGCCGCTCGTGCCGCCTTCGATCGCCCAGCCGTTGGTGCCGTTGAAGCCCTCCGCCCACCAGCCGTCGCCGATGCTCAGGTGCGGAGCGCCGTTGAGCGCCGCCTTCATGCCGCTGGTGCCGCTCGCCTCCGAGCGGCTTGCGGGGATTGTTCAGCCACACGTCGCATCCCTGCACGAGGAAGTGCGCGACGTGGAGGTCGTAGTCGTCCACGAAAGCCACCCGCCCGGCGAACAGCGGATCGAGCGCGTCGCCTGTACACGCGCTGCAAGTGATGTTTGCCGACGTCGTCGGCTGGATGCGCCTTGCCCGCGAAGATGATCTGAACCGGGCGCCTCGCGCCGTTCAGGATGCGCGCGAGTCGCTCGGTGTCGTGAAAGACGAGCTCAGGCCGCTTGTAGCCGGCGAAGCGGCGGGCAAAGCCGATTGTCAGCGCGTCCGGGTTCGAGCAGCGCGCCGGCCGCCACGACTCGCGGCATGCCGACGTGCTCTTCCGTCCAGCGCTGACGCGCCCGCTCTCGCATGAAGGTGAAGAGGTACCGCTTGAGCGCGCTGGCGGATAGCCCAGCAACTCGTCGTCCGGTATCGTCAGAACGCCATGCCCATAACGCCGGATCGTCGTGACGCTCACGCCAGTCTGCCGCCGAGATATTGCGTGAAGAGGTCGGCGAGATCGCTGGCTATCCACGTCGCCACATGAACGCCGTTCGTCATAGAGCCGACTGGCCGATCGGCCTCGGTCACGCCCGGCCAGATCGACGCCCACATGCCGCGGGTGACTTCGCCATGCAGCCGGCTGACCGCGTTGACCTGTCCGGCCGACCGCAACGCCAGCGCCGTCATATTGAATAGCGACCCCGAACCCGCATCGTGCGATCCGAGCGCCAGGAACCTGTCGCGGTTGGCGCCCAGCGTGCCCCAGCAACCGGCGAGATGCTTCTCGACGAGATGAAATGGAAATGCGTCGTGGCCGGCGGGGACCGGAGTGTGGGTGGTGAATATCGTCGTGGCGCGAATCTCCTCGAGGGCTTCGTCGAACGTCGAGCCACGCTCGATGAGATCACGGATGCGCTGCAGCACGACAAATGCCGCGTGGCCTTCGTTCAGGTGGAATGCCGCTGGGCTCGAAGCCGAGTGACTTGAGGCGCGCGAACGCCGCCAATGCCGAGCACGATTTCCTGCTGAATTCGCGTCTCCGCGATCGCCGCCGTAGAGTCGCGCCGACGAGCTCGCGGTCCCAGGGCGTTCTCTTCGAGATCGGTGTCGAGCAGATAGAGCGTGCACGCGTCCGACGCGACGCGCCAGACGCGCCGCACCAGCACGGATCGGTCGCCGAGGGGAACGGCGGTGATGCACGGCTCTGCCATCCGGCGTGCGCGGCGGGCTCGACCGGCGCGTCCGCCCAGTTCAGCCGCTCGTAGCTTTCCTCCTGCCAGCCTTCGGCGGAGATGTGCTGATGGAAGTAGCCCTGCGGGTCATGAACCCGACGCCGATGAGCGGCACGCCCAGGTCGCCGGCCTCCTTGCAGTGATCACCGGCGAGCACACCCAGGCCGCCGGCGTAGATCGGCAGCGATTGATGCAGGGCGAACTCGGCGGAGAAGTAGCGCGATGCGCTGGTCGGACAGTTGCGGCGCATGGTTGTTGTCCACCAGGTGCTCCGCGCTGTTCGTGCTTCGTCAGAGCTCGTGAAGGCGCCGCGTCGTAGAGTCGGAGGAACTCGGGATCGCGTCGCCGCGGCTTCGAGCCTGTCCGGCTGAGACCAGGCCGAGCATTCGCACCGGATTGTGCGCCGTGGCGCGCCATAGCGGGTAGTCGAGGCGACGCGAAACACCGGCGTGCGTCAGGATGCCAGCTCCACCACAGGTCGACTGCCAGTTCGTCGAGGCGAGAAATCCCGCGAGGGACAACGGAGCCCGGCTTGTGTATCTGCTCATCAAGGGGTTGGTTGCCGGCCTTCGTTCGCCGGCGAAGCCCGACAGCCTGGAAGGATCGGCTGAGACAAGGGGGACGACAAGGCTTCCGGATCGTAGCTGGGCCGTGAGGAAGCCGTCAACGATCAGTTCTCGCCGCAGACGGCCTCGAGACGGCGTAACTAGGGTAGCGTCTTCCAGTTGCAGGGCTTCACGGAATGGCGATCAATTGTCCTGGTCCCAAGAACGCGATGACGCTCGCTTAGTCCTGCACCGACATCCTCTGACGCGTGAATCGAAGGGCGGATCAATCTGGTAGTCTGGTGCGTGATTGACGCGTCCCCGACTACCAAGCATCCTGATCTTCCGAAATCATCGTCTCGTGTGCTTGGTGCCGGTTCCCCACCGGCACGCTCGCGGATGTGCTGCAGCTCGTGGTGACCGGGGACTTCGCGGGTAACAGGACCTCAGAGAAGGCCTCCGCTGAGTCGAGCTTCCGTGCGCATTCGAACGCTGATGCAAAGAGCCCTTGCAATCTCGCTTCTGACCATGTGCTTGCTGATAGCTCGCACTGCTGAAGCTCAGGATCCGCCGCCGCGCATCGGTCTGTTCGTCGTGGATCTTCGCGGAACTATTCCGACCTTCGGCGACGGATCCGGAGTTGGCCGCGAGCCGCGGCTTGAGTCAGGCAGAGCCCCCGGTATGGGTCTCGGCGTCAGCCTTGGCGCTAATGTGTACGTAGCCAGGATAGGACCCGTGACCTGTGGTGTCGGCGGCGAAGCGATGATCGGACGGTCCCACTCCGGTGCAACCGCCGCCACCGATCAATCCGGAGTCCCTGCAGAGCGGTCACCGAAAGAAGTTCAAGACGATCTCGCCACGGTTCTCGCTGAATTTCGGCAATGGTAATGGCTGAGCCAGCTACCTGAGCGTGGGCGCTGTGACGGTCCATTTTGGTCGATCGTGCCAGATGGGAGCCGATCCTTTGCCCGTTGATGAGGACCCGATCAGGACGATCAATTACGGGGGCGGCGCGCGGTGGTTCGCCAAGAAAGCGAATGGCGTTCAGCCTCGACGTCCGCTTCTACGAGATCGCGAAGCTACCGCCGCAATCCGGGCCGCCTGGCAGCCCCCCATACGGTCTTGCTCGTGATCGGCGCCGGTGGTCTCAAGCTCAGATAATCTGGTTTCGACCTGCTACTTGCCCAGCGTGTTTGTCGAGCCAGCCGAGCACCTCGCTGTGCCTGGAAAGCTTCGGCTGTTTTGCAGTTTCAGGGGATCCAATGTCCCTCATCGGGAAAGACCACCAGTCTTGAAGGCACATCCTGTCGTTGCAGCGCCGTGAAAGAACTCGAGGCTTTGTGTGCGCGGCACACGGTAGTCCTGCTCCCCGGCAGCGACGAAGCGTCGGCGCTGTTTTGTATTTTCCAAATTCGTAGCCGCGTAGGTGTGCGGCGAGCTGCTCGTCAGTTCCGGCGGCGGTCCAGGGCACACCACCGAGAATCCCGCTCCGGGAACCACAGTTCTTCGGTCGCACCGTACGCCATGCACGTCCGTGTTGCACACCCGCGTGCGAGACCGGAGAGCTCGAAAGCGGCCTGCTCGAGCGCGCGATGCCAGCCAATCGATCATGTAGCCTCCATAGTGGAGAGCGCCGGCGGCCGCGACACGCTGCGCATCGGCGGATGACATATCGAGAGGTGACGGGGCTCGAGCGCCCTTCATCAGATCCTCGGGACGGCTTTTACCGCCCCAATCGAGCGCGATTCTGGTCGGTGAACGGCCGACATCGAAGCCGGTAGTACCCGCCGCCTGTTGATCATGACGACGAACGTAGCCTGGCGAGGCGAACATCTGCGCATCCAGCGAGTAGCTCCAGGCGTCGCTCCACTGAGTTTGCGGGCCTGCCGAAGCTGGGCAGCATCAGCACCGGATATTTCTTCGATGGGTCGAATGCCGGCGGCTTCGACAGGAAGCCCTGAACTCTGGTCGCCCGCCTGCACCTGCGAACGTGGAAACGATTCCGGTTTGGCAAGGCAGCGTCGAGTGACGACAGCAGAGATCGCGGTCGTGTTTCGAGGTCAGTGGATGAAGAGACCGCGTTCCTCGAGCTTGTAGAGCTCGGCCGGCTGCTTCGGAGGCCGTTACGCGCAATGACGATGGAACTCGCCTCGGGCATCGGAATTCGCCGACGGCAGACCCCGGGAGCTATGGGACGAGGCGTGTGCCGCCGGTCGTGGCAACCACGAACAAGTGCGCATTTCGCCGCGGTCTTCGGCGTTGAAGTAGATCGACTTCCCGTCGCGCCAGACCAGAGCAGCCGACTCGACGCTTCGATCGAAACCATCGAGTCACGCTCGTGTGCTTTCCCGGACGCGCGGTCGTAGAGAGATCAAGCGCCACTTGTCCGCTCGTACCCGGCACGAGCTTGTGACCGCGTACGCAAATCGTCCTTCCGTCTGGGAGTACGCCGGCGCTCCATCAATCCCGGGTTCATCGTCAGCCGCGCAGGTGCTGTTCCGCCGGCGATGTTGACTTCCGAATAGATCGCCGCTCGATGCTGGTTGCCTCCACGCGGTCCGTCACCGCAGTGAAGCAAATGAGCTTCGCTGTCTGGTGCAAATGTGATCGTGGTGAGGACCCTCCGCGCTCGCGGGGTGGCACGTCGTAATCAGCCCCTGGCCGTCAGATCTCGCGGCGTCCCTCCGGAGGCGGGCACCACGAAAAGGTGCAGGCGTTTCCCTCGCTCCAGGCCGTCCAGTGCGCGGTAGAGCAGCCGGTCGGCTGACGTGTCCGCGCTCTGGCTCTTCTCACGCTCTTCGTCCGCGTTGCCTGTCGCAGCGCTTCGTCACGACACTCCGGGTAGACTTCCGACGTGAATCGCGATCATCTGTCCGTCCGGCGACCAGACGATGTTGTCGGCCCGCCTGAAAGATTGGTCAGTTTGATCGGTTCGCCATTGCCGTCGACGTCCAGGACGTAGACATGAGCGGACTCCTGCCTCGCCAGGACACAAAACGCCACGCGTCGCCCGTCTGGCGAAAACCTTTGCGCCAGAATCCTTTCCCGATGAGGTGAGCGCCTCGCCGCTCACCGGTCGCTTCATCGACAACAATCCAAATAGAGCGATCCAGCTTGTTTCCCAGCCAGATCCGGGAACGGCCACGGTGTTAACTCGAAGCTCGACTTCCGCCGAGGCAGCTGCGGGTCGCCGACGCGCTGCATGCTGAGCAGGTCAGTCACCGTGATGGAACGCCCGCTTGCCAGGGCGGAGAGGCGTGCGTAGAAAAGACGGCGACAAGAGGGCGAAGAAGCCAGACAAAGGAGCTGCGGGCTGAATTCCTCGCCAAGTGGATTATGGTGCCGTGGATCGCAACAACGAGGCCGCCAGCTCACGTAGAAGTAAATGGATGGCAATGCGACGGCCGCTGGATCGCCCAGCAGCCAGCATCGCGCGTCGGCCGGCACTGGCCCTGGTGGGCTAAGCCTGATCAGCGGCGGCCGTTTTCTCTGCTGGCTTGCCCCTGTGGCGGTAAGTCGCCGCGCGCATTGTACAGGGAGCGGCATGGCTGGTGACGGCATGCGTTTGGGTGGCGACTTCACGATCAGCGTCGGCGTCAGCCTCGTGGATGTCCTGGGCAGCACCATCGGTCGCGCGGCGCTGCGGCGGCAGGGTCTTCGCCACGCCGACAGCTCCTCCGTCCTGTTGGACACTCTTCTGTAATCGTAGGGGTTGCGGCGATGTGCTGGCTGCAACGCGCAGCTCGAATCGGAACCGCAGATCGACATCAGAACCGGAAGAGGAGTCCTCACAATGGAAACGACTGGGATTACCACCGCTGTCGCGATCTTGTTCGCGCTCTCGGCTGGTGAGTGATTCCGCGTTCGCGCAATCGACCGCCGAACAGCAGAACGAGCTCAAAGGCGCAGATCGAGCGTCGTTTTCCGACGTCGTGCCCCTGCGGGGCAGCGTTTTGGCTGAAGCCCAAAGACGAGCGTGGCGATCGCTCGATCGGGATCTGACGGACGCCGCGATAGCGATCGATTGGCGCCGTCGCGTGACCGGACTCCGAGCTTCGGGACAAGCTGGGCGACTGACCGCAGATCTCGTCAGGTGATAGATGTCGGCCTCGAACCTGAGGCCAGACGACTGGCTCGTCCCAGCCCACCGTCGAGGCGCCGCCGGGCGCGATGCCCCCGCCTCCGCCGCTTCCGAGTCAGGCGTGAGACCGGCGATCCGGACGAACCCGCGCGAGCTGAAACGGCGGCGGCGATCGTGATTCCGGGATTACGGCGGCAACGTCGTCGTCCCGTGCCGATGAGGTCGTTGACGGCGATGTGGTCGCCCTGGAGCGCGGTGCCCGGTCACAGTGGACGGACGGGTCAGAGGCGATGCCGTGGCCATCGGCGGAAGCCTCCAACTCGGGCCGAGAATGCGGACGTGAGCGGGGATGCCGTCACACCGTCGGTGGAACCTTGACGCGCGATCCTGGGGCTCGTCGTCGGCGGCAAAGTCGCTCGACGTGGGCGCGGCAACTTTCCTGATTTCAGCCGAATGCTGCTGGGACCGCGTTTCCCGTTCGGTCGGGTTCTGGCGGTTGTCTCCTTTCTTTGGTGCGGCAGCGGGACTTGCTCGCGTTCACGCTGTCGACCTCCCCTCGCACGGGTCGTCGCCCGCGCCTCCCGCGTGTTGACGTCTCGGGTGCTGCTCGTTGGCCGTGGTTATGTCGCAGCGGGTGAGGCAGCGCGCGCGATCGCTGCTGAGACCGTGGTAAAGGCCGGTGCGATTGGCCCTGTTGGCTCAGCTCCTGTTCACTTCCCTTGCTTGCTGTCACCGTCCTCCTGCTCGGCGCAGTGACACGATCATCACGGCATTCCGCTACTGGTGCCGTGCCGTTCGCGATCCTGGCCCTGGCGGTTGTCGGTCTCGTTGGCGTTTTACCGCGGTCACATGCCCATCTGCGCCGCTACGCGAAGAGCGAGCGGGCTTTTTCCTGGTAAACATCGACAATCCCTTTACCTGGGATCTTGCCGTCACCGGCATCGTGGTGCTACGCTCGCCGGTGCTGATTGCTAACGACTGCTCGGCCTGGCTCGAGTGGATGTTGTTTCCAATCACCGGCGCCCTTGCATTTGCGGCTTTCTGCTGGAGCACGCCCGAGCCTGGACGGTCGGATTTGGCGCGGTGGCGCTGCGCGCTGCGGTTTAAAGTGCCCGGCCTGGCGCTGGTTCTGACACCTGCATCGAGCGCCAGCGCCGGCTGTGTGACGGGAGACGTCTCCCAGCAGCCGTTGCAATGACTTTTGGAAAGCAGCTTACTCAGCCGCAACCTGTAGGCGACCAACTCGGCGAGGGAAGTTCGCTCCACCAGCCGCAACGACCACGGTACTGCTTGCCATTCGGGCATGTAAGTCATCGGCGATCAGACTGCGGCGCGGGCATGAACACGGCTCCGACTGCCTGGCCGCCCGCCTCGTTATGCGCCCGAAGCATCGCCCTCCCACGTGGATGATCCGCTGTCGCGTGGTGAATTGCCGTTCGCCCGCGACGACGACAGCGCCTTGGTGCACCAGCGTCCCGATGACGCCGGTCTGGCCGGTCCGTGCGGAATCGTCAGCCCTCTGAGATCGGGGTGATTGCTGAACGTTGTCCGGCGTCTCGCCGTGCGCAATCTGCCAGGCAGATGTCACCCTTGTCTCACGTCGGATCGCCGTGATACGCCCGTACGGGCGGCTTGATTAGCGGCAGTCCGCGAACGTTGAGAGCATTGGCGCCTCCACCCCTCGCCACCTTCTGCTCCACCCCGGCCCCGGCCCGCTGGCGCTGCCCCCGGCTTGACCGGCGGCGCTCCAGCCTGACCTCCGGGAGCGGCACGCGCGTTGCGCCGCCGCAGCGGCCGCCGTTGCGGCGTTCCCGAGACAAACTCAAAGTCGTTACCTGCGGGAGCCGGTGCGAGACCAAACTAAGTCGGGCGTCGGCTCTGAGAATACACGGCACCGGTGCGTTTGCGGGATCGTACGCGCCACCAGCCCAGTTGAGCGCCGCCTGCCGACGGCTGACGCAGCATCGCTACCGAAGCGGACCTTCGATCTTGCTGCTGACAACCGGCGGAGTAAACAGAGCGGACCGATCTTGTAGTTTCGCAGACAAACTTAACGGCCTCAGCCCGGAGCTCCGGCGTGAAGTCGATGAGATCGTCGATCCGACACGCCCTGACGATCGAACGCCGGCGGTTTCGTCACGAACGGCTGCGTCGGCGAGTACCACTCGCCGGGCACGTCACCTTTCGGCGACCGGCCGCTCGACGATCGGCCAGACCGGCTGACCGTTCGATGCGATCGAACACGTAGAGCCACGCCTGCTTGGTCGGCTGCGCGATGGCCTTGATCGGCCGGCCGTTGACCGTGATGTCGGCGAGGATCGGCGCGGCCGCCATGTCGAAGTCCCAGATGCCGTGGTGAACGAACTGGTAATGCCACTTGCGCTGGCCGGTCTTCAGGTCGAGCGCGACGAGCGTTTCGCCGAACAGGTTCGCGCCCGGGCGATGTGCCGCCGTAGTAGTCGCCGGTCGGCAGCTCGACCGGCAGATAGACCATGCTCGAGCTCTTCGTCGATCGCCATCTGTCCCCACACGCCGGCGTTGCCGGTGTACGCCCACGAATCCTTCTCCCACGTGTCGTTGCCGAACTCGACCGAGTCCGGGATCGTGTGGAAGATCCACAGACGCTTGCCGGTGCGGACGTCGAACCCGCGGATGAAGCCCTTCACGTTGGTCTTGCTGCGCGGCACGCCGCCGGGACGATGCGCGGCGCCGATGACGACGACGTCCTTGCGCGATCGATCGGCGTGTCGCGTGCAGGCCGACCTCGCCGGTGACGAGGTCGATCTCCTGATCGTTGTCCTGCTTCAGATCGACGACGCCGTTCTGACCCGAATCCGGCGACCCGGACTGCCGGTCTTCGCGTTGAGCGCGATCAGCCGGTAGCCAGGCGTGACGTAGAGAATCCGTTCCTCACGGCCGTCGGTCCAGTAGGCGAGACCGCGGCCTGACAAGCATGCGCGGCGCGCCTGTGCCGCGCGGGCCTTCGTTCTCGCCGTGCACCCACAACAGCTCGCCGGTTGCGGCGTCGAGCGCGACGACCGAACGCCGCGTGCCCGGCCGTCGAGTATGAGCACGCCGTTGGCCATCGAGCGGCGTCGACTTCGAGAGTTGAATTCGGGCCGCGGACCGAGGTTGTCGGTCTTGAACCGCCAGGCGATCTCGAGATTCTTGAAGTTGCCCGCGTTGATCTGATCGAGCGGCGAATATCGCGTGTTGGCCGGATCGGCACCGTAGCTCCGCCATTCGAAACGCTGGCCGTGCCACTTTGACCGATGGCCGGCAGCGTCACCCAGGCGAGCAGGGCACGCGAACGGAACGATCCACAGGATCAATGAACGAAAGATTCGTCTCACCGCTCCTCCTCAATAGGGCTCCGCCCCAGACCTCGCCCTGGCTCCTGCCGAGCTACAGCGAGGCGCGGATTATAGCTCTTCGCGGTTCGGCGGAGTTGGCAAAAGCGAGATGCGCGCCGGGATGCAACCCGGCAGCTGCTCACCAGAAGTGGTTACTTGCGGGTCTCGACGCCTCAAGCCGTCCGACTGCCAGCGGCCATATCCTCTGCCGAGGTGGCAGGCTTCGCCCGTCTTGGTCGATGGCGGCGATCTCGCCGTCCCTTAGCGATGCCAGTCCAGGCGGTTGGCGAAGCCACGTTCGCTCAACACGCCGTAAGCCGTTGCAGTTTCCTGGTCGGATCGCTGAGCAGCGGGGAAGCCAGCGTTGTGGGCCGCTGCGAACGCCTTGTTCCCCTGCTCGCCTCAGCGGATCCACACTGGCCATGAATTACGTCGCCTGTACTTCTTGATCAGATCGCCATGCTCGGCCGAGGACTTGGCACTCGATGGCTACAGCCCTGCGTGAACGCTCGGAACCACGCCAGCACGACGGCTTCCTTGCCTTTGAAATCCGAGAGCCTGGTAGCGTCTTGCCGTCACTGGCCTGCAGCTTGAAGTTCGGAGCAGGGTCGCCCACCTTCAGGTCGCCGGCAGACGCCGGTGCCAGCGCCAGGCCGAAAACCGCAAGCGTCATCACCATCAACACAACAGGCCTTCATAACACCTCGGAGCGTTTAGACGCCTCGGTGATTCTATTGCGTTTCGCGCGGAACCGGCAATGAGGGCTCAGCTACTCATGGTCGCTTCTTCTTCTTCGACGCGGCCATCGACCAACCGGACGATGCGCGTGGCGTTATTAGCGGGCGAAGTCCCTCATCATGGGTGGCGACAACGAGCGTCCGATCCAGCCGTCAGAGAGCTGTCGCAGCAGATCGCCCAGTTCACCGCGGCGGGCCGGATCGAGAGAAGCTGTCGGCTCGTCCATCAGGAGAACAGGAGGATCAACTGCGTAGTGCTCGCGCGATGGCGACTCGCTGGGCCTCGCCACCCGACAGCTCTGCGGCAGCGCATTGGGCGCGATGCTCCACACCGAACGCCGCAAGGAGTTCACGTCCCGCCCGCCGCGTCCTTTGGGCGCCATCGAATAGGCTGCACCGGCGCCAGGCAGATGTTGTTCAGCACTGCAAGCGCTCGAACAAGTGGTGGAATTGAAACACCATCCCGACTTTCGGCGAAGCCGGCGCAGGGTGCTCGCCGGCGCTGAGCCTCCTCCACTCTCCAGCGTGAGCATCGTCCACGCTACAATCACGTCCCGACTCAGAACGGTCCGAGCGCCGCAATCGTCCGAAGGATCGTGGTCTTCTCCGGAACCAGACGGTCCCGCATGAGCGCGACGCAGCTCGCTCCGCCGAACATCGAGCGTGACGCCCTCGAGGATCCATCTCGCCCCCGATAGCAGGCGCACGTCGACCAGCCGCAATATCTGTTCGTTCACGCGGTGGGCGCTTTCCAGCGCCGCTCGAGCCGGCGCGCGAGTGCGGCAAGCGGCAGCGACATCACCAGATAGAGCGCGGCACACAGCAGTCCTGGAATGACCCAGCTCCCGGTGTTCGTCGCGAAGATTTGGCGTTTGCTTCGGTGAGCTCGAGGACGGCGAGCGACTGAAACGATCGAGGAGTCCTTGAGCAATGCGACGAAGTCGTTCGTCATCGGTGCAAGGGCCAACCTAAAGCTTGAGGGCCGCGAACAGAGTGAGCACCTGGCGCTCGCTCAGCCCGGAGCGTCCGCGCGGCTTCGAGCTGGCCCTCTGACACGGCCTCGAGGGCCGCGCGATAGATCTCGCTTTCGTAGGCGGCGTAGTTCAGCGCCCAGTCCGAGCAGCGCCGCCGCAAAGGCCGGAAGACGGACCGCCGCGGCGATGCCGTAGTAGAGCACGAACAGCGCGAAGCAGAATCGGGGTGCCGCGGATCAGTTCGACATAGCCGGTCAACGCCAGTTGAAGCTGACGGCTGCCAGCTAGACTCGCCCGGTCGCGATGACCACTCCGACCGCGACTGCCAGCAACATGGCAAGGCACGACAAAACGATCGTGACCTCGGCCTCGCAGCAACGAGGGGATGTAGCGACGCGCCGCTTCCAGCGCGAGAGCGTGGCCAGCGTAGCCGACTCATCAAAGCCCGAGACGGTTGGGCCAGACTTGCGGTACTCGTCGGGCATCGACGATACGTTTGGTTGATCGTCGTTCCAGACGTTCCATTTTCGAAAGATGCGCTCGAGGCGAACCGTCGCGCGCATGGCCTCGCGCAGCAACTGATTGATCGTGTCGCGCAGCTGGGCGTTTCGCGCGGCTAACAGGCCGACGTAGTGGCCCACCGCAAAAGTCGCCGGGCTGAATCGTGAACCCGGTGATCACCCGCCGTCGCCGTTCGGCGAGGACGTTGTCGAGAAGCACCGCATCGACTCGACCGAGAACGAGGTCGCTGAAGGGATGCAAATCGTCTTCATAGGAGACCGCCGTCAGCCCAAAGCGGCGCTCGGCCTGCAGCAGGATTTCGTGAGCAAGGGGTGCTGGCGAGGCGTCGCGACTCTTCTGGTTCCGCAGATCCCTCCAGAGTTCGAAACCGCATCGCATCGGCATCCCGAACACTCAGAACCTCTCGAAATTCGTAATGCGGGATCACGTCGGCGCGAACGTCGCTCGCCGGACGTCGCCAGTCTTCGATGCCGCTCAATCCGATATCTGCGTCGCCGCGCTCGAATCACGACTGCTCGATCGACATGAAGGTGATGTTCACGTAGCGGGAAATGCATGACCAGGGGGCGCGGGCAATCAGGTTTGCGTTTCCACCTCGAAGCCAGACCACGCGATCGGGAACCTGCGGATCGGTCTCTCGACGTATGTTGCGCGCCGCCTTCCGAGATCGCCGGCCCGGAACCGGATTCGCGCGCTTCGGGCGTTCCCTGCCGGAGAAACCGCAGGTTGCCGCCAGGGCTATCGCGAGTCAGCGAGTGTAAGAGGCTTGGCGCAGGACAACATCGTTCTGACGGGGCGCAGTCCGACGACCCGGCGTCTGACCTCAGTGAGTCATTGCGCCTGCAACGACGATGTTGACGCCAAACCGCGTAGCCCGGGGTGAGAAGCGCTCGAAGTACTGACCGTGATTTCCCGCCCTCTCAAGTCCCCAGGTGTCGGCGATGTCCGTATTGCGAGTCATGACGACCATCAGACGGCCCTGGGCGTCGTTGATGCCGCGGAGATTGCTGTGGGCGCTGTCGGATCCTCGTTCAGAAGTGCGACGCGCGCTCTGACGCCAAAGAAGCCGATCGCCGGCACCTGCGGGGATTTCCTTGACGTCATGCAGCATTAACGTGCATGATCGGGTGGTCGGCGGGAATATCGAAAATCGAAAACTCTCCGGCGGCAGCACGTGCGGCCCGATCTGATTCGACCACAGACCTCCCACGCCTGCGATCCCCAAGTCGTCGACCCAGAGAAAACCGCGCCTTCAGCAGGGCACGATCGGAGATTCGCCGACTTCCCCGCCTTCGCTCAGCTGCATGGTGCCGGTGTCTTCCATGAAGAGCATGCCGCAGTGGTAGAGAAGAGGGATCTGAGAGACGGACCACCACGGTGTTGGGCTGGCGCTCTTCATCCAGCATGACGTGCGCAGGTCCGAATTCCATGAGCCGCACCGAGAAGTTGTTGTCGGCCGCCGGATAGTCGGTCCACCAACCCATCCCTCCGGCTTCGCGGCGTGAGCTCGAGAACCCTCGACAATAGATAAACGAACCGTCGAAGTCGCCGAGCTTTGGCTCCAGAGACTTGGTGGGCATCGCGCGTGCCGCCGCCCGGCGGTGGATCACGCGATGCACAGCGGCGCTTCAACGAAGCCAGTGAGCGGAGCACGGCGAGAAGAACGAGTCTCGGCAGCCGCGCGTTTGAGGAGTGGGGGCATCACTCGTCGATTCGCGGCCACGAATTCGTTGGCAGACTCAACCTCGGACGCGCTGATGGAAGCGAAAACAGTCGCCTGAATGATGACGCTGCGCGCGTCACGGGGCAGACGCTGCACGTTCTTCACGAACTGCGGCGCGACTTGCCGTCGCACAGATAGCCAGGTCTCGACGTTCGAGACGTAAAACGCCGACAGATGGTCGCCGCGCTGCATCAACAAGTCGGCGATGGCCGCCAGTGCATGCACGCCTCCAAGATCGCCCACCACCGGGACGATCAGATCTTGCATTCTCCAATGAACGACGAACTGGTAGTCGTCCTCACTGGCGAGGTAGTTCCACGAGCGACCGTTACGATCCGTGGCCAGGAGCAGGTCCCGGTAGGTTGAACGCCCGCCGGTCGTCCGCGGCTCTCGAATTTCAGCGACAATCCGGCGTTTACGAACGTACCGTGAAATCGCCTGATGGTGGCGAACTGGCGGGGGTGAAGGCCGGTCCGTATCGAGCCACATCACGGACTCGACGATTGATTCGCTCCACGAGGGCTGTTCGCCTCGTCTCGTCCACGCGACGATGCGATCGAGGCTGGCATCGCGCCAGGTCTCGACGCGCGGTGGGGCAGGCCTGCCGGTCAGAAGGCTCAAATATTCCGCCCGGTTCTGTGCCGCCGAGAAAGCGATTTGAACAGCAAGTGCAGCAGTAGATTGTCGCGGCGGATATCGACGATGAACGCGATGGTCGGTCGAACCTGGGCGATATAGGAGAAGTTCTGGTCCGGTCCTTAACGCCGATGTAGGCGCTGCCTGTGATCCCGGCCTTCTTCAATGCCGGAACGACCTCGAGATAGGAGCGCTCGTTGGAAATCAGGTTGTCGGTGTCGAAGTCGCCATTGGCTTCCGACAGGCGCTCGATGCGTGAGGCGAAAGACGACTGATTTAATGTTTGCGCTTCCATGCAGCACCAGCGGAAGAAGTGCAATCGGCGACAAGAATGACCAGAAGCCTTGGTCGAGTGGCGGCTCTCACGGCTTGCCTGGTCGGATTATGGTGCCTCCAATCCCCTCGATCCTCCCTCGTTCCGTTGCCTTCTGATCAGACGATAGAGTAGGAGCCGTCCAGTTCGGTGACTTTCAACTGGCCGGGCTTGGGTCGAATTTTCTGCAACATCCACCCCGCCATGGCGGCTGGTAAAGTGCCTCGACACGCCATACTTTGCTGTCAGCGATGAAGCGGGCGCCTTCACGATTGCGTCCAGGCTCGTCGGGCATCACCTACACCTATCACGCCTGGCGCCCGTGAGACGATGCTCACCGGCTCGAGCTGAAACGTCAAGGCCGGGTGTCCTTTCACCCAGTCCGTCGTTCGTTCACACAATCCGCGATGCGAGCATCGCCCAGCCGGAGATGCGTCTGGTTAGCTGCAGGGGCGCAGACTTGAAGGGCTGACAGGGAGCGCGGCCATGGTTCAGCGCCGGCAAATTATCGTTATGCGGTTAGTTGCTGCTGTCGTCAGTCTGGGTGGCCGGCCGTTCGTCCCCGAAACGCATGTCGCGGCGGAAACTTCCGTCCCGTCGCGATTGAGCGACCGAGCTTTCTGGCAGCTCGTGACCGAGAGCAATACGTAACTGGAACGAAGTACAAC
>ERZ1370068.4528-contig-3596_pt1 | contig 78267 bp, 121 predicted proteins | sample MGYA00561227_ERZ1370068 | MGnify/ENA primary metagenome ERZ1370068 (study PRJEB38410, sample SAMEA6850437) | metagenome | study: Metagenomic assessment of the ecological functions of the soil: analysis of the soil microbiota associated with the... | reverse complement strand
GAGGCCGCGGTCCGCCTGATTCGGGCAGTACGAGAATTGAATGCCGAGTACGGGTGCGGCATAACGACCATCGCTCTTCATACCGACGCCGAGCGCCGGGCCATGTTCGTCCGCCAGGCTGACGAAGCGGTGACGCTCCGCAAGACATCGGCGGGCATCGTCGTACCTCGACCACGCCGAGCTCGAACGCGCTCTGCTGGAATCCAAGGCCGACGCGGTGTGGGTGGGCTGGGGTTTCGTCGCCGAAGACATCGCCTTCGCAGAGCTCTGCGCGCGCCTGAAGCTCACCTTCATCGGGCCGCCCCCGCCGCGATGCGGACACTGGGCGACAAGGTCGAGGCCAAATTGCTGGCCGAGAAGGTGGGCGTTCCGCTCGCACCGTGGAGCGGTGGCCCCGTCGAGACCCGCGAGGACGCCCGCCGGCACGCAGAGGCCATCGGCTACCCGTTGATCATCAAAGCCCGTAGTGGTGGCGGCGGCCGCGGCATCCGCAAGGTGTTCTCCCCTGATGAACTCGGAAGTCGCACTCGAGCGCACGCAGGGCGAGGCCGAGCGCTCGTTCGGCGACCCGGTGGTGTTCCTGGAGCGCCTTGTCACCGATGCCCGCCATGTCGAGGTCCAGGTGATCGCCGACAACCACGGCAATGTCTGGGCGCCGGGAGTGCGCGACTGCTCCATCCAGCGCCGGAATCAGAAGGTGATCGAGGAGTCCAGCTCCCCGCTACTGACCAAGGAGCAGGCCGACCACCTGCGAAGCGTGTCGGCCGAACTCGTCCGCGCGGCCGGATACCGCGGCGCCGGCACCGTCGAGTTCCTCTATCAGCCGGATCAGAAGGTCTTCACGTTCCTCGAGGTCAACACCCGGCTGCAGGTCGAGCACCCGATCACCGAGGTCACCACCGGCCTCGACCTGGTCAAGCTGCAGATTTTCGTCGCCAGCGGCGGTGCTCTCGACGGCGAATGCCCTCCTGAGTGGGGCCACGCCGTGGAGGCCCGGCTCAACGCCGGAGGATGCCGACAATGACTTTGCGCCCGCGCCGGGCACCGTGCGGCTGCTGAAGTTCCCGCTGGGCTCCGGTATCCGCGTCGACACCGGCATTGCGCAAGGCGACGTCATCCCGCCCGATTACGACTCGATGGTCGCCAAGATCATCGCGTGGGGCCGCGACCGAAACGAAGCACTGGCGCGGGCTGCGCACCGCCCTGCGTGAGACCACCGTCGTCATCGACGGGGGCACCACCAACAAGTCCTTCCTTCTCGATCTGCTCAGACCGTGACGAGGTCGTCTCCGCCGTCGGCGGACACCGGCTGGCTGGACCGCACCGGCGCTGGAACGGCGACCGGCCCTACGCCGACGGCCGACATCGCGCTCATCGCCGCCGCGGTCGACGCGTACGAAGCCGAGGAAAGCCTCGAACGCTGCCGCTTTCCTGGCCTCGGCACGCGGTGGTCGACCGCGCGCCACCCACGCCATCGGCCGGAAGGTAGAGCTCAACTACCAGGGCCAGGCCTACAGCCTCACGGTCGGACAGATCGGTCCGCACGGCTACCGAGTCGGTTGGCGACGGCGGCGGCCTTGTCGTCGAGGTCGAACGGCTCGGCGAATTCGAGAGTCGACTGACCCTTGGCGACCAGCGCTTCCACATCGTCACGGTCGCGGGCCCCACCGGGTTCCTCGTCGAGGTGGACGGCATAAGTCACCGCATCAGCCAGGACGAGGCCGGCCTGGTCCGTGCCGCAGCTCCGGCGGTGGTTGTCGCCATGCCGGTGGCGGTGGGCGACCAGGTCGAGGCCGGTGCCACCCTGGTGGTCCTGGAGAGCATGAAGATGGAAACCGCCCTGCGCGCACCGGCCGCGGGACGCGTTCGGGAGATCTTCGCCACGGTCAACAGCCAGGTCGATGCGGGTGCCGCACTGCTGCGCTTCGACCAGGCCGGTGAAAGTGCGGCGGCCGAAGCAGCGCCGCGGGTTCAGTTCCGTACCCAGCCGAGAATCGAGGACACCAACCCGCGCGCCGAAGCCCTCGCGCGCCTCGGCCGAACTCCGCGCGTCGATCCTCGGTTACGACGTGAGCGCCAGCCGCGCACGCCATCCTGCTCGCGGAGTACGACGCCCTTCGTGGCAGCCTGCCCCTCGACGACCCGGAACTGGTCGAGGCCGAACTCGGACTGCTGGACACGCTTCGCCGACATCTGCGAGATGTCCCGCAACCGTCCCACTCTGGACGAAGAGGACACCGACGAGCGCGTCCACAGCCCACGCGAGCACTTCCATTCCTTCCTGCATTCGCTCGACGCCGAGGTGGAGGGGCTGCCACCGTCGTTTCGCGACCAAGATCGTTCGCGCCCTGCGCAATTACGACGTCGACTACCCTCGACGAGCCCGGACCGGAGTTGGAAGAAGCGGTCTACCGGCTGTTCCTGGCGTTGCAGCGCATGGAGAACCAGGTCCCGGTGATCACCGCGCTGCTCGGGCGCTGGCTCACCGCCGAAGAAGTCCCATCCGCTTCTACCAGTGCGGTGGGCGAGGTACTGGAGCGGCTGATCGTTGCGACGCAGGTGCGCTACCCGGTTATCGGCGACATCGCCCGTAACCTGCGGTTCCGCTTGTTCGACGAGCCGCAGATCCGCAAGGCGCGCGAGCAGATCTACGACAGCGTCCGGGAAAGCCTGCAGTACCTCGCCGACAATCCCGACGCGCCGGACTACGCGGCACGCATCGATGCCCTTGTCGCAACGCCGACGCTGTTGATCGACCTTCTGGCGGAACGCATTTCCAATCCCGGCCCGCTGCTCGAGATCGTCACGCGTCAGTACTACGAGATCCGGCGGCTCGAAGACGTCAAGACCTTCGAACAGGCGGGTGGCCAGTTCGTCACCGGCAGTTACGAATTGGCCGGACAGCAGCTGCATCTGGTATCGACGGTGACAGACCGCGAGCGGTTGTCGGCAACGCTGCGCGCCGTCGACGCGATCGCCGGACCCAAGGCGGACAACCTCGTCGTCGACATCTATCTGTCCTGGCCGGACGCGCCCGACCGACGGCGACCGACTGTCCGCCGAGTTGCGCGATGTTGCTTGCCGAGCATCCCGAGCGCGACCGAGTTGGCGCCGTGTGACCGTGACGGTGGTCGGCCGCGAGCTGCATCAGGTGACGTTCCGTGCCGCGCAAGACGGCGGCTTGGCGGAGGACCTGACAATCCAGGACATGCACCCGCTCACCGGGCAACGCCTCGGATCTGTGGCGGCTGAAGAACTTCAACGGCACTCGGCTGCCCGCCGCGGCGGGCACCTACCTCTTCCACGTGGTGGCCAAAGAGAACCCGTCCGATGAACGGCTCATCGCGCTGGCCGAGGTCCGCGATGTGACCCCCAACTGAACGAGGCCGGCGAGGTGGTCGGGGTCCCGGCAATCGAGCGCACCCTGGCGGCGTGTCTCGACGGCATTCGCCGGGTGCAGACCCAGCGGGGCAAGAGGCGGCTCGACAACAACCGCGTCGCGCTTTACGTGTGGCCGGTGCTCGACATCCGCGCGCTGCGTGGCCCTGCGATGGTGCGCCGCATCGCACCGCTGACGATCAACGCCGGGCTGGAGGAGATCACCATCCTGGCAAGCATCCGGGACGACGAGACGTGCGCAGCCGCGGCGAGTGGCGATTCGCTTCCTCGTACACTCCGGGCGCCGGTGTCGCCGCGAATGTGACGGATCCGCCGACCGAGCCGTTGCGCCTCTCGACGAGTACGCACAGAAGGTGCAGCGCTCGCAAGCCCGCGGCTTGGTCTACCCGTACGAACTGATCCCGGTTCTCACCGGCAGCGACGGCAAGTTCGTCGAATACGACTTCGACGAATCGGGCGAATTTGGACCGGTGGACCGGCCGTATGGACGCAACACCGCCGGGCTCATCGTCGGCGTGGTGACGCGGCGCACGCCTCTGTACCCCGAAGGCATGACCCGGGTGGCCATGTTCGGTGACCCGACGAAAGCGCTGGGACGGTGGCCGAAGCCGAATGCGCCCGGGTGGTCGCGGCGCTCGATCTCGCCGAAGAGCTGTCCGCACCGGTCGAGTGGTTCGCGCTTGTCCTCCGGCGCCACCATTTCGATGGACAGCGGCACCGAGAACATGGACTGGGTGTCGCGTGCGCTGCGCCGAATCATCACCTTCACCCAGAGACGGTGGTGAGATCAACATCATCGTCGCGGGAATCAACGTCGGGGCGCAGCCGTATTGGAACGCCGAAGCGACGATGCTGATGCACACCAAGGGCATCCTGGTAATGACACCGGACAGCGCGATGGTCCTGACCGGCAAGCAATCCCTCGATTACTCCGGTGGTGTGTCGGCCGAGGACAACTTCGGCATCGGCGGCTATGACCGGGTGATGGGGCCCAACGGCCAGGCGCAGTACTGGGCGCCCAACCTTCAGGCGGCGTGCGACATTCTGTTCACGCACTACGACCACGCCTATGTCGCTCCGGGAGAACGTTTCCCGCGCCGCGCGGGAGACTTCGGACCCGGTGGACCGCGACGTTCGCGACTACCCGCACGACCATCCGTCCAGCGACTTCACGACCGTCGGCGACATCTTCGCCGATGCCACCAACAAAGACCGCAAGAAGCCGTTCGACATTCGGACGGTCATGCGTTCGGTGGTCGACCAGGACCATCCGGTGCTCGAGCGGTGGGCCGACATGGCCGACGCCGACACCTCCGTGGTGTTCGACGCGCACGTCGCCGGAATTCCGGTGTGCGTCATCGGCATCGAATCGCGGGTCATACCCCGCAACGGCTGGGTGCCCCGCCGACGGGCCGGACCAGTGGACGTCGGGAACTCTGTTCCCGCAGTCCTCGAAGAAGACCGCCCGCGCGATCAACGCCGCAAGCGGAAACCGACCCCTGGTGGTGCTGGCGAATCTTTCGGGTTTCGACGGTTCACCGGAGTCACTCCGGCGGACTCCAGCTCGAGCTCGGCGCCGAAATCGGCCGAGCCATCGTCAACTTCGACGGACCGATCGTGTTCGCCGTGGTCTCGCGCTATCACGGCGGAGCTTTCGTGGTCTTCTCCGGCGCGCTGAACGAGAACATGGAAGTGCTCGCGGTCGAGGGATCGTTCTCCTCGGTTATCGGCGGTGCGCCCGCGGCGGCGGTGGTGTTCACCGAGAGGTGAACAAACGTACCGCAGCGGACCCGGCCGTGAGCGACCTCGAAGCGCAGCTTGCCGCCAGCACCGACGACGCGGCCACGCGCCACGCCTGCGGGTAAAGCTCGCCGACACCCGGACCGCGGTACGTTCGGACAAGCTCGGCGAGGTGGCCGCGGAATTCGAAGCCGTGCACAACGTGGAGCGCGCCCGCCAGGTGGGTTCGGTCCACTCGATCATCCCGGCGGCTGAATTGCGCCCGAGCATCATCGCGGCTGTGGAGCGTGGAATGGCTCGAATGAGTGACGCCCCGAGCCGCTGAGCCCGGGCGGTGAGGATCGACGTCTTCTGCTGGCCGCGCGTCCGTGTGCTTCATGGTGCCCCTGTCCGACAACTGGCAATCGGCAGAACACAAAAGCCTGAACGCAACCTGTCAGACGCCTCGGAGGCCAGGTCCTGATGTCATCCATCTAGCTGCGGGCTAATCGCAGTCATAGCCCAGCCGCTTGGCCAGCTTCTGCAGCAGGCCGATCGCGGCGTCGGCGATCACGGTGCCGGGCGGGAAGATCGCGGTGGCCCCGCCGGCGTACAGCTCGTCGAAGTCGCCGGGCGGGATGACGCCGCCGACGACGATCATGATGTCGGGCCGCCCGACCTCGGCCAGCGCGTCGCGCAGCGCGGGCACCAGCGTCAGGTGCCCGGCGGCCAGCGACGACACCCCGACCACGTGCACGTCGTTGTCGGCGGCCTGGCGTGCCACCTCGTCCGGCGTGGAGAACAGCGAGCCCACGTCGACGTCGAAACCGATGTCGGCGAACGCCGTCGCGATCACCTTCTGCCCACGGTCGTGGCCGTCCTGGCCCATCTTGGCGACCAGGATGCGCGGCCGGCGGCCGTCGGCCTCGGCGAACTTCTCGACCAATTCGGTGGCGGACTGAAGATATTGCTGCACCTTTCCGACTTCGTCGCGGTAGACCCCGGCGATGGTACGGATCTCCGCCGGCATGCCTGCCCCAGACCTTTCTCCAGCGCGTCGGAGATCTCCCGACGGTGGCCTTGGCCCGCGCCGCGCTCGATGGCCAGCGTCGAGCAGGTTGCCCTTCGCCGCCAGCGGCCCGGGTCAGCTCGGCCAGCGCGCGCGTCGACCGCGGCCTGGTCCCGGTCGGCGCGCAGCTGCTGCAGCTTGGCGATCTGCTCGGCGCGCACCCGGCTGTTCTCGACCTTGAGCACCTCGATCTCGTGGTCGTCGTCCACCTGGTACTTGTTGATGCCGATCACCGTCTGCGTGACCGGAGTCGATGCGCGCCTGGGTGCGCGCCGCAGCCTCCTCGATGCGCAGCTTCGGGATGCCGTCGTCTGATCGCCTGCGCCATGCCGCCGTGCTCGGCCACCTCGCGGATGTGGGCACGGGCCTTCTCGGCGAGCTGATGGGTCAGCCACTCGACGTAGTACGAACCGCCCCACGGGTCGATCGGCCGGGTGGTGCCGGACTCCTGCCGCAGCAGCAGCTGGGTGTTGCGGGCGATGCGGGCCGAGAAGTCGGTCGGCAGCGCCAGCGCCTCGTCGAGGGCGTTGGTGTGCAGCGACTGGGTGTGCCCCTGCGTGGCGGCCATCGCCTCGATGCAGGTGCGCGCGACGTTGTTGAACGGGTCCTGCGCGGTCGAGCGACCAGCCCGGAGGTCTGCGAATGCGTGCGCAGCGACAGCGATTTCGGCGTCCTTGGGGTTGAACTGCGGCGACGAGCTCGCTCCACAGCAGCCGGCCGGCGCGCAGCTTGGCGACCTCCATGAAGAAGTTCATCCCGATGCCCCAGAAGAACGACAGCCGCGGCGCGAACTTGTCGATGTACAGCCCGGCGTCCAGGCCTGCCTTGATGTACTCGCACGCCGTCGGCCAGCGTGTAGGCCAGCTCCAGATCCGCGGTGGCACCGGCCTCCTGGATGTGATAGCCGGAGATCGAGATCGAGTTGAACTCTCGGCATCTTGGCGCTGGTGTAGCCGAAGATGTCGGAGATGATCCGCATCGACGGCTTCGGCGGATAGATGTAGGTGTTGCGGACCATGAACTCCTTGAGGATGTCGTTCTGGATGGTCCCGGCCAGCTTCTCCGGCGGCACGCCCTGCTCCTCGGCGGCCACCACGTACAGCGCGAGGACCGGCAGCACCGCGCCGTTCATCGTCATCGACACCGACACCGTCGGACAGGTCGATGCCGTCGAACAGCTGGCGCATGTCGAGGATGGAGTCGATCGCCACCCCGGCCATCCCGACGTCGCCCTGCACCCGCGGGTGGTCGGAGTCGTAACCGCGGTGGGTGGCCAGGTCGAACGCCACCGACAGGCCCTTCTGTCCCGCGGCCAGGTTGCGCCGGTAGAAGGCGTTCGACTCGGCGGCGGTGGAGAAGCCGGCGTACTGCCGGATGGTCCACGGCTGGTTGACGTACATCGTCGGATACGGGCCCGCGGATGTACGGCGGCGCCCCGGGGAAGCTGTCCAGCGGATAGCCCGCGGCGACCGCGGCATCCCGGTCGGCGGCGATGTACAACCGGCTTGACGTCGATGTCGCTCCGGCGTGATCCAGTCCAGCTGATCCGGGGTGTAGCCGTGCGCGGCCGCCGCGGCCGAAACATGCTCGGCGACAGCGGCCTCGGTGGCGGGTTCGCCGCTGCGCTCGCCGTGCAGTGGAACGTCGGCGAAGCTGCCGATTCCGCGTTGCTAGCCGTCATCGCTCAGGCCCCCAATCGGGTGAGCAGGACCGAAAGGGCGTCGACCGCGTCGATCTTGGCGGTCAGGTAGTCGTCGGGCTTCGAATCGGCTTCTGCGACCGCCTTTCCGGCCCGGCAAGGTAGATCTGCGACACACCGGCCTGTCTGGCGGCGTCCACCACATCGGAGGCATCGGTGCCGTACCGGGCGTCGGTGCCGCAGAGCACCGCGACAGTCGGGATTGCCGGCGTCCGAAACCGCTTGCGCGACACCAGCGGCATCGACGGTTCCCGGGTTCACCGCCCCGATGCCGCCGGAGCGCCAGCAGGTTGACCGCGAACGTCGCACGGATGTTGTGCTCGGCGAGCGGTCCCAGTGGCAGCAGCAACACCTGCGGTCGCGACCCGGTTCTTCTCGAGATAGCCGTCGGAGCGGTCGCGCAGCGCCTCGAACCCGGCCGCGTAGCGCCGCACCGACGACGCCGAGGCAATCCTGCGGCAGTGGGGTTCCGCGAGATCGGCGTACTCGTTGACACCGGTGAGGCCTGGTGCGCCGGTGCGCGATGTCGTCGGTGCGACGCTCGGCCACCTCGGCGATCGACGAGGTGACAAGATCGAACTCGAGCGCCTCGACGAAGCCGACCGCGCGCTTCGATGTCCCGGAAGTGCTCCCACGCCTGTTCGGCCAGCTGCTCGGGTGAGGTCCTCGACGAAGAACGATCCAGCCGGCCGGGTCGAGCACCCGGCCGATGTGGGACTCCTCCAGCAACAGCAGTTGCGTGTTGCGGGCGATGCGCCGCGCGAAACTCGCCGCGGTGCCGGGAAGCCGTCGGGGATCGCGGCGTCGAACGGCTGCACCAGCACGCGTGTCGGCACCACCGACGCCCGGCGGCGAACGCGGCCAGCGTGGTGCGCAGCATGTTCACCCACGGATCGCGCTGCGCCATCATCGGCAGCGACGTGACAGCGTGCACGCGGGCGGCGCCGGCGTCCGGCTCGCCGACCACCTCGGCGACCCGCGCCCACAGTTGGCGCGCCGCCCGCAACTTCGCGATCGTCATGAACTGGTCGTCGTCGGCGGCATAGCGGAAACTGATCTGCCGCAACGCATCCGGCACAGCCGAGCGCCGCCTTCTCCGAGCAGCCGCAGGTAGTTCACGACCGCGGCCGCGACGCTGCCGGCCAGCTCCCACGACGCGCTGGCGCCCAGGTTGTGGAATGCCGGGCCGTCGACGGTGATCGCGCGCACGCCGCCGCCGTAGCCGCTGACTTTCGCCGCGGTCGCCACGACGTCGCGCCACGCTCGGGGCCGGCCGCCCGCTCAACGGCGCGGTCAACGGGTCGGCGCCGAGGTCCAGCGACAGCCGGGAGCGCTGATCCTCGTCCAGATCGGTCAGCAGCGGCAGCAGCGCCTCCGCGGCGGCGACATAGTCGGCGCCGGCGTCCAGACCACCACCGGCACCAGGTCGACGAACACACCGTCGAGCAGCCGGTCCAGCTCGGCTGGCGCCACACCGTCCGGTCCGCCCACGCGCAGCACCAGCGCGCTGACGCCCTCGGTCAGGGCGACCAGAACAGTCGCCATTGCGCGTCGGCCGCCGCGGCTTCCGGCTGGCCGGAAAGGCTTCGGCGACCTTCCAGCCGGACTTGACGTCGCGCAGCGCTGTCACCGCCGCGGACGTAACGGCCACCGGCCGGGCAGCGGCGGCTCGGGCAGCGCGTCCAGGCTGGTGTACAGCGGGCGGATCGGGAAGCCTTCGTAGGTGGGCGAATCCAGCAGCCGCTCCCGGCTCGAGCGGCAGGTCCGCCCTGATCGCGCCGCGGTGCTCTTCGCCAGCACCCGGCGACCGCGGAGCGCCACCGATCGCGATCCGGACTCGACGACGCTGGGACTGGCACTCGACCCTTCTGACACCGGCATCTCTGATTGTCGCAGCGTGTGGCCGCCCATCAGGGCTAAATGATCGCCAGTGCCCAAGCCCGCGAATATGGCATTAATCGAGACCGCCCGGACGGCGAAAGTCCGCAGCGCCAGCCCGAGTTTTTAACCATTTACCGCTCGCTGGAGATTCGGACATCACGCGGTCGACCGTCTGGCGCTTTCCGCGATTGACCCGCGTCACAGCAGAGCGCTCTGCAGATCGAGCGTGCCGCGCACCCGATCGCTCGCGTAATTGGCCGCGAGCCAGGATTGAGCGGTCCGCCGCCCGGCATCGCGCAGCTGCACGAAGAAATCCCATTCCGCTTTACTCTTCGAAGAGGCCTCGTGATCGTCGAGCTCGTCGCTCGCGTCGATCCGGTGCAAGTGGACGTTCTTGTATTCGTCGGGCGAGAGTTTTCCCTCTTCGATCAGCCGCTGGACGAACGCCACGGCCCGCAATTCGCGCAGGAGAGTGCTGTTGAAGGTGATCTCGTTGAGCCGGTTGTGGATTTCGCTGCACCGTGCGGGCGTCTGCCGGCGCTCCAGCGGGTTGATCTGCACGAGCAGGATGTCGTCGGTCATCGTCTCGTCGAAGAGCGGGAACAGCGCCGGATTGCCCATATAGCCGCCGTCCCAATAGGGCACGCCGTCGATTTCCACCGCCTGGAAGACCGTGGGCAGGCAGGCCGAGGCCATCAGGTGATCGGCCGTGAGCTCCTGTGTCTTGAAGATCGCAACCTTGCCGGTCCAGACATTGGTCGCGCTGATGAAGATCTCGACATCCGGTGCAGGCGCGCACGCGATCGAAGTCGATGAGCGCGTCGATCGCGTCCCGCAAAGGATTGATGTTGAGCGGGTTCGTCTCGGTAGGGACTGAAGCGTTGGCGCGATGACGTTCGTCCAGGCCTGTGCTCCAGAAGCCGAGCATCCGGCCGAGAAGCGCGCGCTGGGCGGGGAAAGGGACCCGTCGAGGCTGGCCCGGCGCCAGAAGGTTTCGAGCTGCGCTCCGCGCCCCGTCGATCCCGCCCTCGAGCCAGCCCTCCACCATCACGACGGCGTTCATGGCGCCGGCGCTCGCACCGGTGATCGCTTCGACGGCCAGGCGCCCGTCTTCGAGGAGGGCGTCGAGCACGCCCCACGTGAAGGCGCCGTGGGCCCCGCCGCCCTGCAGGGCGAGCGACACGGTCTTTCGGCGCGCGGCCCGGCGAGAGCGCCGGTCTCGACCGGATGGCGTCGAGCGCGGCCGCGTCATCGCGCCGTCCCACTGGAAGTGCCGGTGAAAAACCGTACGTGGTCATTGAGGGCTCTGAAGGTCGGAAAATAAAACTTGGCTGGGTTACGTGTTCGGCGTCCCGGTCTCTCAGGCGCCGGTGGACGTCCCATGTGTCGAGTTGGTCTCACGACGGGCGGCCCGCAGACCAAGCGGACACGTCGCTCGCTGGGGTAGCCAGCGGCTGCGACTTCCGAAGCGTGGGGTGCACCCGACCGGTATGCCCCGGTCCGGGTCACTGCTGCTTTGGATGCTACTGAGAAGCTCTCGCTGAAGGCAGGAGCGCGAAGCTTGCGTCGCAGGAGTTCGATGCGGCACCAGCTGAACGTGCCGGCCTCTGGGTGTCTACCACCCGCCGGCACGCGATGGCGGGTCAGACAGCCTCCACGGATGCGCGTGTGCTCTCCACTTATACCGTCGTGCGGCATCTCGTCGACAGAAGGCTGTGCCTCGACCTCACACGCGTCGGTGTTCACCGAGGCCGGACGTGGTGACGGAAACCAGCGTGGACCGAGAGGTCGCATGTATAGCGCCGATCTCGGCGCAGCGCGTGCCCACCGACACCGCGGATCTGGAGCCGGCGGTGGCGGCACGACCCACAAGGACATCGCGCTTTTGACGGGCCGAGACGACGAACAAGGCGAGGCGTGAGCCTCTAACCAGGGTCTCAGGGCGCCCAGAAGAAGTGACGGGCCACTGGCTTCTGGAAGGAGCCGCAGTGGCACTCGAACAACTCGACAACCAGGCGGCGGCGGTCGTGTCGGCGAAGCCACTGGCCGCCGCCGGTGAATCTTCTTCGCTGGTTGCGCGGCGACGTCCTGACTCAGCTCAGCGGCGCGCACAAACTTTAACCGTGCGCTAGTCGACGGCGCTCGCGCAGACTCCGACACTCTCGACGCCGATGGCACCATTATCCGAGACGGTCTGGGCGACCACCTTTACGGCCGGGCACCTGAGCGCTGGTGCCTGCGCTGCGCGCGCTGGCCGAGCAGCCGACCGACATCATGATCGTGGTCGGCGGCGTATCACCCGGGCGACTTCGACGAGCTGTACGCCGCCGGGGCGGACGATCCCCCCCGGCACGGTGATCACCGACGCCGCCATCGGCCTGCTGCACAAGCTGGCCAAGCGGCTGGGCTGACTTGACCTAACGTCCGCGCCGAATTCGGTGAAGATATGAGGCGGTCGTTCGGGCGATGTCGTCGGCGGTTTTGTTCCAGGCGAACGGTCTTGGGTTCTCGTTCCAGGCCTTGATCCAGTCGCGGATGTCTATCTCCGGCTGGCACGCTGGAGTGGGTGCCGCGGCGCAGTTGCGGGGCCACGCTCTGGCGCCGGGTTGATCCGGATCGCACGTAGAAGCGGTCGCGACAGCGCGGTATTTCTCGCCCAGCGGGACGTGAGTATTCAACAGCTTCTCGTGGCCGGGAGAATGCGGTTCATCTCCCTGGGAGGCCTCATGTGCGAGATTCAGCCTCTACCGAGCGCTCCGCCGAGAAGAAGGATCGCTCGCATTACCTCTATATGGCGGTGATCGCCGCGGTGATCGCCGGCATTGCCGTCGGCATCCTTGCGCCGGAGGTCGGGAAGGCGCTCAAGCCGCTGGGCACCGGCTTTGTCAGCCTGATCAAGATGATGATCAGTCCGGTGATCTTCTGCACGATCGTGCTCGGTATCAGGTCGATCCGGCAGGCGGCGAAGGTCGGCAAGGTCGGCGGGCTGGCGTTGCTCTACTTCATCGTCATGTCGACGGTCGCCTTGATCATCAGGCTGCTCGTCGGCAACCTCCTTCAGCCGGGTGCGAGCCTGCAACTCACCGACGCCGCCCGGGCCGCGGGTGAGGACGGCGGCCGGTGGTGAACGCCAGACCACGACCGAGTTCCTGCTCGGGATCATCCCGACCACGCTGGTCTCCCCGCTGGTCCGGCGAGCTCGTGCTGCAGACGCTGTTCGTGGCGCTGTTAGTCGGCTTCGCCGTGCAGGGTCTCGGCCAGTCAGGTCAGGCGATCCTGCGTGGCGTCAAGCACTTCGAGCGCCTGGTGTTCCGGGTGCTCGTCGATGATCATGTGGGCAGCTCCCATTGGCGCGTTCGGCGCCATGGCCGCCGTGGTCGGCGAGACCGGCTGGTCTGCTCTGGTCGAGCCTGGGTCAGCTGATGCTGGCCTTCTACATCACCTGCCTGATCTTCGTCGTTGGTGCGTGCTCGGCGCTGATCCTGCGCTTTGGGGCCGGGATGAGCGATCTTCGCGCTGATGCGCTACCTGGCCCGGGAGTACCTGCTGATCGTCTCGACCGTCGTCCTCGGAGTCGGCGCTGCCGCGGCTGGTCGCCAAGATGGAGCACCTTGGCGTCTCCCGCGCCCGTCGTTGGCATCGTGGTGCCGACCGGCTACTCGTTCAACCTCGACGGCACCGCCATCTACCTGACCATGGCGTCGCTGTTCATCGCCGACGCAATGGGCAGACCGCTGTCGATCGGCGAGCAGATCTCGCTGCTGCTGTTCATGATGATCGCGTCGAAGGGCGCGGCCGGTGTGACCGGCGCCGGTCTGGCCACTGCTGGCCGGCGGCCTGCAGTCGCATCGACCCGATCTGGTCGACGGCGTCGGCCTGATCGTCGGGATCGACCGGTTCATGTCCGAGGCCCGCGCGGTCACCAGCTTTTCCGGCAACGCGGTGGCCACAGTTCTGATGGGCAACTGGGTCGGCGAGTTCGATTCGGACCAGGCCAAGCGTGTGCTCAGCGGGAGGACCCGTTCGACGAGGCGACCATGATCGACGACGAGGAGCCTCCGGTGCTTGCCGAGCACCCACTTCCCGGCCATACTGCCCAGCCCGTCAAAGTTAGGCACGACCTCCGTCTGACTGACCACCCACCCGTCAGATAAGCGTCCGCGGGCACCGGACCGCCCGGGAAGAGGAGACGAACCCCATGCGCAATGACCTCGATCCGGTGGAGACCAGCGAGTGGCGGGAAGCGTTCGACTCGGTCATCGAGTTTGACGGGGCGGACCGGGCGGAGTTCCTGCTGGAGGAGCTGATCGGCGAGGCCCGGCGCAACGGGGTGCCGGTGCCGTACTCGGCGAACACGCCGTATCTGAACACGATCCCGCCGCACGCACAGCCGCCGCACCCGGGCGACAGGGCGATCGAGCACCGGATCCGGTCGCTGATCCGGTGGAACGCGGTGGCGATCGTGTTGCGCGCCAACAAGGAATCCTCCGAGCTGGGCGGGCACATCGCCAGCTTCCAGTCCGCGGCGACGCTGTATGACACCGGGTTCAACCACTTCTGGCACGCCCCGTCCGAGGATCACGGCGGCGACCTGGTGTTCGTGCAGGGCCACTGCTCGCCCGGTATCTACGCGCGCTCGTTCATGGAGGGGCGGCTGACCGAGGAGCAGCTGCTCGGGTTCCGGCAGGAGGTCGGCGGCGGCGGCCTGTCGTCCTATCCACACCCGTGGCTGATGCCGGATTACTGGCAGTTCCCCACGGTGTCGATGGGGCTGGGCCCGCTGATGGCCATCTACCAGGCCCGGTTCCTCAAGTACCTGGCCAACCGGGAGCTGGCCGACACCGCGAACCGGCACGTGTGGGCGTTCCTCGGCGACGGCGAGATGGACGAGCCCGAGTCGTTGGGCGCGATCTCGTTGGCCGGCCGGGAGAAGCTGGACAACCTGATCTTCGTGGTGAACTGCAACCTGCAGCGCCTGGACGGCCCGGTGCGCGGCAACGGGAAGATCATCCAGGAGCTGGAGGGCCTCTTCCGGGGCGCCGGCTGGAACGTGGTCAAGGTGATCTGGGGATCCGGCTGGGACCCGCTGATCGCCGCGGACAAGTCCGGGCTGCTGCTCAAGCGCATGGAGGAGTGCGTCGACGGCGAGTACCAGGACTTCAAGTCCAAGAACGGCGCCTACGTGCGCAAGCACTTCTTCGGCAAGTACCCCGAGCTGCTGGACCTGGTCGCGGACATGTCCGACGACGAGATCTGGGCGCTGAGCCGGGGCGGGCACGATCCGGACAAGGTGTACGCGGCGTACAAGGCGGCGGTGGACAACGTCGGCTCGCCCACCGTGATCCTGGCCAAGACGGTCAAGGGCTACGGCATGGGTGAGGCCGGTGAGGGCCAGAACATCACCCACCAGCAGAAGAAGATGGGCGAGGAGGTGCTGCGCGCGTTCCGCGACCGGTTCTCCATCGACCTGGCCGACGACAAGATCGCCGAGGTGCCGTTCCTGAAGCTGCCCGCAGGCGGCCCCGAGGAGCGCTACCTGCAGGAGCGGCGAACCGCGCTCGGCGGGGCGTTTCCGGTGCGGCGGCAGCGCTCGCGCGATCTCACGGTGCCGGGGCTCTCGGCCTTCGCGGCCCAGCTCAAGCCCACCGGCGACCGCGAGATCTCTACCACGATGGCGTTCGTCCGGATCCTGACCACCCTGTTGCGGGACAAGGCGATCGGCAAGCACGTGGTGCCGATCGTGCCCGATGAGTCCCGCACGTTCGGCATGGAGGGCCTGTTCCGGCAGTTCGGGATCTTCTCCCAGGTCGGGCAGCTGTATCAGCCCGAGGACGCCAAGCAGCTCATGTACTACAGGGAGGACCGCTCCGGTCAGATGCTGCAGGAGGGCATCAACGAGCCCGGCGCGATGTCGTCCTGGATCGCCGCGGCGACCAGCTACAGCGTGTCCGACACCCCGATGATCCCGTTCTACATCTACTACTCGATGTTCGGGTTCCAGCGCATCGGCGACCTGGCCTGGGCGGCCGGCGACTCGCGGGCCCGCGGCTTCCTGGTCGGCGGCACCGCCGGGCGCACCACGCTCAACGGCGAGGGCCTGCAACACGAGGACGGCCACTCGCACCTGCTGTCGGCCACCATCCCGAACTGCGTCTCCTACGACCCGACCTTCGCGCACGAGGTCGCGGTGATCGTGCAGGACGGCCTGCGCCGCATGTACGCCGAGCAGGAGGATGTCTTCTACTACCTGACGGTGATGAACGAGAACTATCAGCATCCGGGCATGCCGGAGGGCCGGGAGGACGAGGTTCGCGAGGGCATCATCCGCGGCATGTACCTGCTGCGGGAGGGGCCGGCCAAGAAGAAGGACGCACCCCGGGTTCAGCTGCTGGGCTCCGGCACCATCCTGCGCGAGGTGATCGCGGCCGCCGAGCTGCTGGAACAGGACTTCGGCGTGACCGCCGACGTGTGGAGCGTGCCCAGCTTCACCGAGCTGCGCCGCGACGGCATCGACGTCGACCGCTGGAACATGCTGCATCCGGGCGAGGAGCGGCGGCTCAGCTTCGCCCAGCAGTGCCTGGCCGGGCGCCCGGCCGGCCCGGTGGTCGCCGCGACCGACTACATGCGGGCCTTCGCCGACCAGATCCGGCCGTACATGGACCGCCGGTACCGGGTGCTCGGCACCGACGGGTTCGGGCGCTCGGACTACCGGCGCAACCTGCGCCGGCACTTCGAGGTCAACCGGCACTACATCGCGCTCGCCGCGCTGACCGAGCTGGCCGCCGAGGGCGCCGTTCCGGCCTCGGCCGCAGCGGACGCCATCGCCCGCTACGACATCGACCCCGACAAGACCGCACCCGCGCTCGCCTGAGCGTTCGGACCCGATCAGGAAAGAGACGATCGACATGACAGCTCCTACCGAGGTCAAGGTTCCCGACATCGGCGACTTCGGCGCTGTGCCGATCATCGAGGTGCACGTCAGCGCCGGCGATCAGGTCAACGCCGAGGACCCGCTGGTCACCCTCGAATCCGACAAAGCCACCATGGACATACCCGCCCCGATCGCCGGCTCGGTGGCCGAGGTCCTGGTCAAGGTCGGCGACGAGGTCAGCGAGGGCAGCCCCATCCTGCTGCTCACCCCCGGCGACGGCGCGGTCAGCACCCCGCCGTCACTGGTCGAACAGCAAGAGCCCGCACCCGCCTCGGCCCCGGCGGCGGCCCCCGCGCCGGCGCCCTCGGCACCGGCCGCGGCCCCAGCGGCGGGTGGAGTCGACACCCCCGCCGGGATACACGCCGGGCCCTCCGTGCGGCGCACCGCCCGGGAGTTGGGCGTGGACCTGGCCGCGGTCACCCCGACCGGGCCCAAGGGCCGCATCACCAAGGACGACCTGCTGGGGTTCCTGAAGGGCCCGGCCCAACCCGCCGCCGCGGCCGTGACCGGCGCGGGGATCCCGGAGATCCCCGCGCAGGACTTCTCCACGTTCGGGCCCATCGACACCGCGCCCCTGCCACGGATCAAGAAAGTCTCCGGACCCTTCCTGCACCGCTCCTGGCTCAACGTCCCCCACGTCACGCACAACGACGAAGCCGACATCACCGACCTCGACCGCTACCGCAAAGAACTCGACACCGCCGCCAAGAACGACCGCAACCCCTACCGGGTCACCCTGCTCGCGTTCCTGGTCAAGGCCTGCGTCGCCGCCCTCAAAAAGTTCCCCGAGTTCAACTCCTCACTGTCCCCGGAGAAAGACGCCCTCATCCTCAAGCACTACTACAACATCGGCATCGCCGTGGACACCCCCGGCGGCCTGGTGGTCCCGGTCGTCAAGGACGCCGACCGCAAGGGCATCGTGGAACTGTCCCGGGAGTTCATGTCCACCTCCGCCAAGGCCCGCGACGGCAAGCTCGGGCCGTCGGACCTGGCCGGTGGCACGTTCACCATCTCCAGCCTCGGCGGCATCGGCGGCACCAGCTTCACCCCCATCGTCAACGCCCCCGAAGTCGCCATCCTCGGCGTCGTCCGCTCCAAGCTGAGCCCCGTCTGGAACGGCACCGAGTTCACCGCCCGCAACATGCTGCCCCTTTCCCTGTCCTACGACCACCGCGTCATCGACGGTGCGCTGGCCGCCCGCTTCGCCCGACACCTGTGCTACCTGCTCGAAGACGACCGACGGCTGCTGCTGTGACCGCCTTCGCCGCTGACCACTTCGACCACCAGGGAGCAACTCGATGAGCGCGCAGGAGATCAAGGTCCCGGACATCGGCGACTTCTCGGACATCCCGGTGATCGAGATCCACGTCGCGGCGGGCGACACCGTCGCGGCCGAGGACCCGTTGGTCACGCTGGAATCGGACAAGGCCACACTCGATGTACCAGCCCCGGTAGCCGGGACGGTGACCGAGCTGCGGGTCGCCGTGGGCGACACCGTGTCCGCAGGCAGCGTGATCATGGTGATCGACGCCGAGGGCGGCGACGCCGCCCCGGCAGCTTCGGCCACGGCACCGACCCAGCAGGTCACCGAGACCGCAGCCGCGCAACCGGCGGCCACGGCTGCGGCTACGGCGGCGCCGGTGGCCGCCGCGAACATCGAACGCGGCGACCAGCACGCCGAGGTGCTCGTGCTCGGCGCCGGGCCGGGCGGCTACACCGCAGCGTTCCGGGCCGCCGACCTCGGCAAGCAGGTCGTCATGATCGACAGCCGCGGCCCGCTCGGCGGGGTGTGCCTGAACGTGGGCTGCATCCCGTCCAAGCGCGCTGCTGCACGCGGCCAAGGTGATCGCCGAGACCAAGGAGATGTCCGGCAACGGGCTGGCCTTCGCCGCGCCGACCGTCGACCTGGACGCGCTGCGCGGCTGGAAACAGAGCGTGGTCGACCGGCTCACCGGTGGGCTGTCCGGGCTGGCCAAACAGCGCAACGTCACCACCGTGGTCGGCACCGGCAAGTTCACCTCGCCGAACACGGTCGAGGTCACCGCCGACGACGGGTCGACCAGCACGGTCAGCTTCGAGCAGGCCATCATCGCCGCCGGCTCCGAGCCGGTCACGCTGCCGTTCGTCCCGCACGACGATCCCCGTGTGATCAACTCCGCCGGCGCGCTGGAGCTGGATGGGATCCCGGAGCGGCTGCTCATCCTGGGCGGCGGGATCATCGGCCTGAGATGGCGACCGTCTACTACGAGCTGGGCTCGAAGGTGAGCGTGGTGGAGCTGCTGGACCAGCTCATCCCCGGCGCGGACGCGGACCTGGTCAAGCCGCTTACCCGATGGCTGTCCAAGCGCTACCAGGACATCTGGGTGAAGACCAAGGTCACCAACGTGGAGGCCGGACAGGATGGGCTGACCGTTTACTTCGAGGGCGGCAAGGCCCCCGAGTCGGCGGTGTTCGACAAGGTCCTGGTCGCGGTCGGGCGCAAGCCCAACGGGAAGGTGATCGGCGCCGAGGCCGCGGGCGTGCAGGTCGATGAGCGCGGGTTCATCCCGGTGGACAAGCAGCAGCGCACCAACGTGGGGCACGTCTTCGCCATCGGCGACGTCGTCGGCCAGCCGATGCTCGCGCACAAGGCCACCCACGAGGGCAAGGTCGCCGCCGAGGTCACCGCCGGGCACAACAGCTACTTCGACGCCACCGTCATCCCCTCGGTGGCCTACACCGACCCCGAGGTGGCCTGGGTCGGCGTCACCGAGAACGAGGCCAAGGCGGCCGGCATCAAGTACGGCAAGGCCAACTTCCCGTGGGCGGCCAGCGGCCGTTCGCTGTCGCTGGGCCGCGACGAGGGCATGACCAAGGTGATCTTCGACGAGACCACCGACCGGATCATCGGCTGCGGCATCGTCGGGCCGAATGCCGGCGACCTGATCGCCGAGGCCGCGCTGGCCATCGAGCTGGGCGCGGACGCCGCCGACATCGGGCTGACCATCCACCCGCACCCCACCCTCTCTGAAACCGTGGCGATGGCCGCCGAAGCCTTCGAGGGCACCATCACCGACCTCTACATGCCCAAGAAGAAGGCGTCGAGATGACCGCCGACGCCGCGGCGGCAGACCGGTGACCAGCAACGACACGACCAGCAACGACGTCGGCCGGCGAGCAACGTGACCGGTGACGAAACGCCCCGCGAACAGCGGACTGGATCGGGAAAGGACATTATGTCCGAGGGACCCTACGAACTTATCCCGTCCGCCGACGGCTACACCGTGCGGATCCACGCTCGTGGCCCTGCCGTGCTGGGCTCCCCACCATCAACCGCGGCACCGCGTTCACCCAGGCGCAGCGCCGCGAGCTCGGGCTGGTCGGCCTGCTTCCCACCGGTGTGACCACATTGGACGGGCAGTCGCGACGCACCTACGCCCAGTACCTGGCGCAGGCGAATGATCTGGGTAAGTGGGTGTATCTGGCGAACCTGCGGGACCGCAACGAGGTGCTGTTCTACCGGCTGCTGTGCGAGCACATCTCCGAGATGCTGCCGATCGTCTACACCCCCACCGTCGGGCTGGCGATCGAACGGTTCAGCCACGAGTTCCGCCGCCCTCGCGGGGTCTACCTGTCGGTCGATCACCCCGAGGACGTCGAGACGGCGTTGCGCAACACCGGCATGGGCGCCGAGGACGTCGACCTGCTCGTGGCCACCGACTCCGAGGGCATCCTCGGCATCGGCGACCAGGGCGTGGGCGGCATCGAGATCTCGGTCGGGAAACTCGCCGTCTACACCGCCGCCGCCGGGATCCACCCGCACCGCGTCATCCCGGTGGTGCTCGACACCGGCACCGACAACCTCGCCCTGCTCAACGACGAGATGTACTCTGGGCGCCCGGCACGCCCGGATCCGCGACCACCGCTACGACGAGCTCATAGACGCCTACGTCACCGCCACCACCAAGCTCTTCCCCCACGCGATGCTGCACTGGGAAGACTTCGGCGCCAGCAACGCCCGCCGCATCCTGAACAAGTACGCCGAGCAGGTCTGCACCTTCAACGACGACATGCAGGGCACCGCCGCCGTCGTGCTCGCCGCCGCCTTCTCCGCCGTCGCCGCCGCAGGCACCGCATGCGCGACCAGCGCGTCGTCATCCACGGCTCCGGCACCGCCGGGCTGGGCATCGCCGACATGATGCGCGACCAAATGGTCCGCGACGGCCTCACCCACGACGAAGCCACTGGCCGGTTCTGGGCGTTGGGCCGCTCCGGGCTGCTGACCGACGACCGCGCGGCGAGCATGTACGACTTCCAGCTTCCCTACGCCCGCCCCGCGGCTGAGGTCGCCGACTGGAACACCGCCAGGCCAGGACGGCCGGGGCTCGCCGAGACTGTCGCCGCAGTTCACCCCACCATGTTGATCGGCACCTCGACCCAGACCGGGGCGTTCACCGAGGACATCGTCCGGGACATGGCCGCCCACACCGACCGACCCATCATCATGCCGCTGTCCAACCCCACGTCGCGCTGCGAGGCGCAGCCCGAAGACCTCATCCGCTGGACCGACGGCCGCGCGCTCATCGCCACCGGCAGCCCCTTCCCGCCCGTCCCCCACAACGACCGCACCTACCACATCGCCCAGGCCAACAACGCGCTCGTCTTCCCCGGCCTCGGCCTCGGCGTCACCGTCGCCCGCGCCAGCCGCATCACCGACCGCATGATCGCCGCCGCCGCCGACGCCGTCGCCCGACTCTCCAACGCCACCACACCCGGAGCACCGCTGCTACCACCGGTGGACAACCTCCGGGCCGTCTCCGCCGCCGTCGCCGTCGCCGTCGCCGTCGCAGCCGTCGAGGAAGGACTCGCACAGGTACCCGTCGACAACCCGATCCAACAGGTCCACGAAGCGATGTGGCGGCCCGACTACCCACGAATCGAAATCAAACCCACCTGATTCACCGTTCTCCGCGCACGCCAGCACAGTCGAGCAACAAACAGGAGGTCTTGTCATGCCAGGATCCGTCATCGTCGGCGGTGCACGGACGCCGATCGGCAAGCTCTCTGGAAAGGCGCGCAACATCGGCCGCGCCGAACAGGACGAGTCCGCGGCGATGTCCCACGGGCGAGGGCTGGTCTAGCACACTCCGGCCGGCGCGTTATCGGCGGATCGTGTCGCAGGTATACACGACTCCGCGAGTACAGCGATCTCACGCCCGCTGACCCACATGGTGCATGACGTCGGGTTGGTTGAAGAACTCGCGCAAGACGCCCTCGTCGCGGCCCTGCAGCAGTGGCCCGGCGGGGGCGTCCAGCACATTCCCGGAGGCGTGGCTGATCACGATCGCCAAGCGGCGCGCCGCGGACGGCCAGTTCCACCGCCAGCAGCGGCTCGACGTCAGACACCAACAGATTTGATCGTGAGCTGGAAACTCGGCAGTCGGTAAGGGAGTTTGACGACGCGATGCCCGATCACATCGAGATGGCCTGCTACGGCCGATGTTCGTTGCCTGCCATCCTGGCTCTAGGCACGCCGTCAGGTCGACCACCGTCAGTCCAGCGCGCGCCGGGACCGGATCGTTCATCGCGACGAGGGCGTCCGGGACGTCGTCCAGGCCGGATCCCCACGCTACCCGCCAAGCTGCCCGAGATCGAGGTGCGCCAGTCCGATCGTGCGCAACATTTCGGGATACTCGTAAGCCTGCAGCCCGTGCGTCCCGATGATCTGGAGTTCGGCCCCGATCACCCGGTCCATCGGGATCTGCGGCATCCACTGGGTGGGCGGCATGAGACCGACCTGGACATGCCCTGCCCCGCTTGCGCAAACAGGCGATCGATGCGGCGCAGGTCGCGGGGCTGCCGACGCAGTCGAGGGAGATATGCGCGCCGCCTTCCGGTGAGCGTGCGGATTTCGGCCGCAGTGTCGGCCACCACGGCAGCGTCGACAGTCGCCGCCAGCGCCGAGCCTACCGGCGAGCGCTCTGGCATCCGGCGAGAGGTCCACCGCGACCACCTGCGCGCCCGCCGCGACCGCGAGCATCACCGCCGAGATCCCGGCGCCGCCGCAGCCGTACACGGCGACCCACTGACCCGTCCGCACGTTTCCCTGCCGCAGCAGTGCGCGGAACGCGGTGGCGAACCGGCAGCCGAGCGCCGCCGGCGTGCACCGAGCTCTGATCCTGCGGCAGGGCAACCAGATTCGTCTCGGCATAGTCGACCGCGACGAATTCCGCGAATGATCCCCAATGCGTCGCGCCCGGCTGGAACTGGCGGTCGCAGATCTGTTGATTGCTCGCTCGCGCATTCGGCACACGATCCGCAGGCGCACACGAACGGAACGGTCACCCGGTCGCCGACCTGCCACCCGCTAACCAACACTCCGAGTGCGGCGATGCGACCGGCCAGTTCGTGCCCTGCGACGTGCGGGAGCGCGACACCGGGATCATGGCCCTGCCAGCTGTGCCAATCGCTGCGGCAGACACCGGTAGCCTCCACCTCGATCACCACGCCGTCGGGAGCCGGCTCCGGATCGGGGGCCTCCGCACCTCCGGCCGGACCCCGAACTCGCTGAAGATGACCGCTCTCACCCTGGTCAGGGTAGCGATTGCGAGCCTACGAACTCAGCAGAACCCGCGACCCCGGCGGCGTGCCAGTGCCAAACCATCGCCTCCCAAGGCGCACGCGCCACCGGCACAGTGTCCCCGACCTTCGCCAACTGTGGAGCGACCTCCCTCGCGGTCAGCGCACGAAGCCGGTGTCGGGGTCGTCGACCGCCGCGCCGAACGCCACTCCCAACGCCTTGCCGTCGAGGTCGATGATCGGCCCACCGGAATCACCTGCCGCACAGCGCCTCTGGATCAGTGTTCACCTCGCGCGTCAGCCGTCGTGGTGCGATAGATGTCCGGGCCGTTGAGTTCGCCGACCTCGCGGATGCGGACCGGAGTGGCCACAAAATCGCCGCCGCCGGGGATAGCCGGGTAGAAGCGCGTCAGTGCCGCTATCCGCCACGCCTTCGGCGAACAACAGCAGTGCGCCCAGGATTCGGGACGTCGAGATCGAGTGTCATCGCGGTTGGGGTCAAAGACGATTGATCACAGCGATATCGTTATGCCGACCCCGAGACGGCAATCACCCCGGCCGACAACACCTTTCACCGACGGTCGGCACCACGCGGAGGTCGGCATAATCGTGTACGCGAAGACCTGCTGCGGGTGGTAGTGCCGGAGCACGGCTGCTCCGTTCATCGGAGGGCAGTGGATCTCACCCATCCTGGCCCGATCCAGGTCTGCCCGCCGAACCCGGGCGGGCAAGGCGGAGCTTTCGGGCAGGAATGCTCGGATCCCGCTCATACTGTTTCAGGTGGATTACCAGCGGCTGTTGGAGCGGGCGATGGCCGCTGCGGCGGCCACCGCCGGCCGCGGCCAGGTGGCCGACTACATCCCGGCCCTCGCCAGCGTCGATCCGGACGCGTTCGGCATGGCCATGGCCACGTTCGACGGTGAGATCTACGGCGTCGGCCAGGTGGAGCGACCGTTCTCCATCCAAAGTGTGTCCAAGCTGTTCTCACTGGCCCTGCTGCTGGCCGAGATCGGCGACCGGGTCTGGCAGGGCGTGGGCCGGGAGCCGTCCGGGAACCCGTTCAACTCACTCGTCCAGCTGGAGTCCGAACGCGGCATTCCGCGCAACCCGTTCATCAACGCCGGTGCCCTCGTGGTTACCGACCGGCTGCTGTCGGCCACCGGCGACGCCGCTGGGGCGGTGCGCGAGTTCCTGCGGACCGAGTCCGGGAACTCGAAGCTGGACACCGACCGGGTGGTCGCCCGGTCCGAGGCCGAGCAGGGGCACCGCAACGCCGCCCTGGCCCATTTCATCGCCAGCTACGGCAACCTGCAGAACCCGGTCGACTGGGTGCTGGACCACTACTACGCGCACTGCGCCATCGAGGCGAGCTGCCGCGACCTCGCCCTGGCCGGGCTGTTCCTGTCCAAGCACGGGCTGCGGGTGGACGGGCGGCGGTTGCTCGGCCGCACCGACGCCAAGCGAATGAACGCGGTCATGCTGACCTGCGGTACTTACGACGCCGCCGGCGAGTTCGCCTACCGGGTCGGGCTGCCGGCCAAGAGCGGGGTCGGCGGGGGCGTGCTGGCCGTGATCCCCCAGCACGGCACCCTGTGTGCCTGGGGTCCGCGGCTGGACGCCGCGGGCAACTCGGTGGCCGCGATCGCCGCCCTGGACGAGTTCACCACGGCCAGCGGCCTGTCGGTGTTCTGACCCGCGGCGCATCCACTGCCGGCCCCCGGGGCGACCGCGGTGATCTCGGTACCGGCCACCGACGTCGAGACGCACGTGTGTGCGCCCACGCCGCGGCGACCTGCCTGAGCGCCGCCGCGGCGACCACCTGCGGGGGCGAGGGCAGCACTGGGTTTGGGGTCGGTGTTCCAGTGCTCGGCCCAGGTGATGATCGCGGTCGGCGCTCTGTCGCGTGGTAAACGGGAATGTACCTATTTCCGTGGCCGATCGGGTGAGAAATTCACGGCCGAGCAAATAGTTATTACCAGAATTCCGGCCGGCGGGTTTCACTCATAAGTCGGCGTTCGGCGCCGGTGTGGCCTCGCTCGACGCCGCGACCAGCGCGCGGTGTCCATTGGTCGGCTTCGCACTGGGTTGGCTGGTCATCTCGATGGCCTTCTCGGTGTAGACCCGATACCCGAATTCCGGCTTGTACCCGTGGATCTCGAGAGTGTCGAGGTCCCGGATGAACGACAGGATCTGGCGGCTGAACACCTGCCCCGGAACCAGCACCGGAAAGCCCGGCGGATACGGCGTGACGAAGGTCGCCGAGACCACGTCAACGCCGGCGTTCAGCTTCTCCTCGATCTCGTCATCGGTGAGGTATTCGCAGTAGGTGTCGTTGTAGGCCAGGTAGAACGCCCGGCGGACGTCGCCCTCGGGCGTGGCCTCGACGCTGGTGTGGTCGCGGAAGGCCGGGTGGAAGCCGCTGAAGTCAGGCATCGGCGCCGAGGCCGTGGTCAGCCGGTGCACCCTCTGCTCGAACCGGCTGCGCTCGCCCAGCCCCATCTCCGAGATGCGCTCGTCGAGTTCGCGCGCGATCTTGACCAGCACTTCGACCAGGAAGGCCACCGAGCTGCGGGTGGTTCCGATGTTGGTCATGAACAACACGGTGTTTCGCGACGTCTTGTTGATCTGCACGCCGTGACGATCCATCAACTGATCGCGTTTGAACGTATCGCCGTCGTAGCCGGTTCTGCCTATGGACAAGGTGATTCGCGACGGATCGAGCACGAATTCATCCTTGTCCCACGCCGCCATCATGTTGCGCAGACCCGACCGCAGCGGCTGAGCAATCGCCGAGGGCCGGAACTCTTCGGGAATCAGGTCAGACGTCCGCAGGCACACCATGTATTTCCTGAGCAGCGGGTGGTTGTCGATCGCGTCCCGCAGCTGCATAGCGTTTTCGATCTGCCGTTGCACAAGCTCCACGCCTTCCAGCGCCACCTGCCTGCGGCCCAGGTCGAGCGAGGCCAGGATCTGGTAGTTCGGCGAAGTCGACGTGTGGGCCATATACGCCTCGTGGAACGGCTCGGACACCTTCTGGTCGAAGTCCTGATCAAAGACGTGGATCATCGACCCCTGCCGCAGCGACGTCAGCGTCTTGTGCGTCGACTGGGTCGCATACACCCGGACGCGGGCCTTCGCCGGATCCGGGATCAGGCGACGGTTCAGCAGCTCGTCGTCGGTCGGCGGATGTTTCGCGTCGGCGGCCAGATAGGCCTCGTAACGCTCGCCATAGGCCTTGTCCTGCAGGCGTTCCCGCAGAGTTCTGGCCGCGGCCATCGCCGTGCGGTTGCGGTACACCGGGTGGAAGCGGGCAAAGGCGAACCACGCCTCGTCCCACAGAAACACCAGGTCGGGTTTGATGGCCAGACATTCCTCCATCACCCGTTCGACGTCATAGACGATCCCGTCGAAGGTGCAGTTCGTCAGCGAGATCATCTTGACCCGGTCCAACTTGCCGGCGCGCCTCAAGGCCAGCAGCTTCGACTTCATCTCCCGCAGCGGCACCGCGCCGTACATCGTGTACGCGGTCAGCGGATACGCCTCCAGATAGATGACGTTCGCGCCGGCCAGCAACATGCCGTAGTGATGGGACTGGTGGCAGTTGCGATCCAACAGCACGATCTCGCCGGGGGCCACCAACGACTGCGTGACGATCTTGTTCGCCGTCGAGGTCCCGTTGGTGACGAAGTAGGTACTCCGCGATCCGTACGCCTCGGCGGCCAATTGCTGGGCATCCCGCAGTGGGCCGGTCGGTTCCAGCAGCGAATCCAACCCGCCGCAGGTGGACGACGTCTCCGCCATGAAGACGTCGAGGCCGTAGAAGCCGACCATGTCTTTGATCCAGTGCGAGTTGATGATCGACTTGCCCTGGGAAATCGGCAGCGCATGAAAGACACCGGTCGGCCGGTGGCTGTATTCCTTGAGCGCGCTGAAGAACGGGGTGCGATAGCGGGCCGCCACGCCCTGCAGGATGGACAGGTGAAGCTCCAGAACGCCTTCCGAGGCGTGGAACACCCGGCGGAAGTGCAGGCCGAGGCGGCCCGCGACGTCCTCCACCTCGATCTCGGTCATCAGGTAGAGGTCGAGTTCGGGGCTCAACTCAGCCAACGATGAGGCCAGGATCTGGGTGCGCTCGTCGGGCGACTGTTGGTCGGCCACCTCGTCGGAGACCTTGGTGTCGACGAACTCGGCCAGCGTCGACAAGTCGCGGGTCGACCGGTGGGAGAACCGGCGGCGGATCACCACCGCCTGCAGATTCACGTTCAGCCGCGCGGCGATCATGGCTTCGTCGCCGCTAGAAACCACCACCAGTTCGTAGACGAACTCGTCGTCGGGACGCCGCCAGCTGCGCACCTCCCGTCGCAATGCGCGTTCCTGGGCTTCGGTCATCGACTCAACGACCAAGACCTCGAAGTAGAGCTGATCCGTCTTGGTGGCCGGCTGCTGTTCGAGCAGGCCAGGGTCGGTCGGGTACACGTCGTCGTCGTCAAGGCCGGCGTGCTGAACGTCTCCAGTGCGGTAGGAATCTGTCGTCAACGCCCGGTTGATGCGGGACACCATCTGCGCGAACTTGTCGTAGCTGCCCGCGGTGAACAGACGCTGAACCCTGGCGAACTGCGACGAGCCCGGATACGCCCAATACGGCTCGAGCGGAGTCAACTCTGCCAGCAGATCGCCGCAGACTGCGACGTATTGCTCCTTGAGCTTCCCGGTACACGACGGCCGGGTCAGGCGCTCAGCGGCCTCCTCCAGCCTGCACCAGGAGTCTCCGCGCAATTGCCAGACGCTGTTGTATGCACGCGCATTGTCTGCCATCGTCGGCCCCTTCACCGAATCCTGACGATACGTGAGTCGTAATCATCTTCTTCGAGAATTGCCCGGACGATCTCAGCACGCGGCACATAGACGATCGGAATCCCATCCTCCGCCAACCCGCCAGACGTTGTTCAGCAGCTTCGCCGTCGTGAGGCCAGCGTTCTTCGGAAGGTTGTCTCCCGCAAACGCGCAGCGGCCTCTCCGAGCCGTGTGGAACAGCTGGTCTATCAGGATCGAATGACGACCGCAGTCTGAATAGCGACGCGGCGAACTGTCTACCGATCTCGTCTACTTCGTGCTGGACTCGCTGCATGCTTCCTACCAGCGCGGTGATCGTACGCATGTGGGTCAGGTTTAGCTCTTCAGGCGGAATGTCGGGTGCGTTGCCCATGACATGAGTATCGGACGAAGAGGTGTGCCACTGGTCAGTCGAGTGTGGATTTTCCTCAGTTCGCAGCACGGATGGCGGAGGTTACGCCGCGATGCGCGCCGCGCACTGCGCCGCGGTGCTCGCGAATCCTGTCCGTGTTTGACAGCCGCTGGAATCCTCGCGCACAGTGAACACATGAGCCTGTCAGACAGCTGGACAGCCCGGCCCGCGGCGATCAACCGCCAGAACGCGGCTGAGGCGGTCTTCGAGGACCTGCGCGGAGCCATCGAGTCTGGAGAGCTTTCGCTAGGCACACGTCTCCCCTCCGAAGCCGCGCTGGCAGAACGCTACGGCGTCAGTCGTCCGATCGTGCGAGAAGCCCTGCGCTCGGCACAAACCTTGGGGTTGACTCAAACCCGTACCGGGAGTGGCACTTTTGTGATCGCAACCGCACCGTCACCGGAAATCACGTACGGCGCGTACTCCGCTCGTGACCTCATGGAGGCACGGCCGGTCATCGAGGTACCCGCCGCCGGCTGGGCAGCGCGACGGCGCACAGACGAGCAACTGCGAGTTCTCACAGAACTGTGCGCCGAGATGAAACGCGGAGAAGGATCCGGACAAGTGGGTTTCATTGGACTCCCGCTTCCACTGCGTCATCGCCGAAGCATCAGACAATGCGGTCTTCATCAAGGTCGTTCTCGACGCCCGCGACGCATTGGCCACCCAATCGCAGCTGATCAATCTCGTGGCACACCGTCGACCCGCTTCGAATCGCGAGCACCAACGCATCGTCGACGCAATCGCCTCCGGTTCGTTCGAAGACTCACAAGAGGCGATGCGCGATCATCTAGCACGTGTCGCGCGCGCCATGTCGAAGATTTCCAAGCCCGACAGCTGAACGGCCTCGATCACCTCAGATTCGCCAGACGCTCCGGCTGAAGCGCCTGCGTGAGCTGCTCAGCGGTGAGGTATCCACGGTCGAGAACGATATCTTTCACCGACCGGCCGGACACCTGGGCCTCTTTTGCGACCTCCGTCGATATCAGATATCCCAGAAGTGGATTCAACGCCGTGGCCAGGCCTATGGAGTTGGCGACACGCTCGGCCATGACATCCACGTTGGCGGAGATGCCGTCCACGCAACGCTCTCCCAAGACCGTACACGCGTTCGTCAGATGCATGAGGCTCTCGGACAAGGAATGCACGATGATGGGTTCGAATGCGTTGAGCTGCAGCTGTCCAGCCTCGGCAGCCATGGTGATCGCGACGTCGTTGCCGATCACCTCGTATGCCACCTGATTCACCATCTCCGGTATCACCGGATTGATCTTGCCTGGCATGATGCTCGATCCGGCCTGCATGGCAGGGAGATTGATCTCTCCCAGGCCGGCCCGCGGGCCGGAGGACAGCAACCGGAGATCGTTACAGATCTTTGACAGCTTGACCGCGACCCGCTTGAGGACGCCGGACAGGTGAACGAATGCCCCGGGGTCCTGTGTCGCCTCGATCAGGTTTGCGGCGGTCACCAACGGCAGATCTGTCAGTCTCACGAGGTGCGCGATGGCCGACGCTGCATAGCCGACAGGAGCGTTGAGGCCTGTTCCGATAGCAGTGGCGCCGAGATTGACCTCGTGCAGAAGCAACGAGGCCTCCGACAAGCGCGCTCGATCTTCCTCGATCATCACCGCGTAGGTGCTGAACTCCTGCCCGAGCGTCATCGGAACAGCATCCTGCAACTGAGTCCTGCCCATTTTCAACACATCTCGAAACTCGAGCGCCTTGCGCGCGAACGCCTGCTCGAGCGCGCCCATGGCGTCCACCAGCGATCGCGTCGCACAGATCGTCGCGACATTGACCGCCGTCGGGTAGGCGTCGTTGGTGGATTGGCTGAGGTTGACATGATCATTGGGGTGGAGCTGCCGGTAGTCACCTTTGCGGTGCCCCAGGATCTCGAGCGCCCGGTTTGCGATCACTTCGTTGGCATTCATGTTCGTGGACGTACCCGCACCTCCCTGGATGACGTCGACCACGAACTGGTCGTGTAATGCACCGTTCGCAATTTCGGCACATGCCTGCACAATCGCGTCGTGTCGCCTCGTGTCGAGGAGCCCGAGTTCATGATTGGCTTCGGCGGCCGCAGCCTTCACCAATGCCAGTCCCCGAACGAGGTGCGGATATTGCCCGACGGTGGTGCCGGTGATCGGGAAGTTCTCCACCGCACGCAGCGTATGGACACCCCAGTATGCGTCAGCGGGAACCTCCCGGTCGCCGAGCAGATCGTGCTCGATGCGCGTGCTGGTCATCTCTTCACCTCGGGACATGTTGTTCGACAGTGGGTTCAGCGGGCGTTGTTCGATGCCGATGGAGCTGCACCGACATCGGTATTCTCGACAAAATCTGTCAAGCTGACTGACAGAGTCTTCGAGTATGCCCCACACCTTGCGTACGCAGTCAAGAGATCGGCCGGGGTTGACGTTGAGGCGTGACGTGCGCAACACTCACCTACATCCTGTCTGACAGGTAGACAGATTCTCACCAGGAAGCGCGATGACCTCGAAACACCACATCACTCTCATCACTACTGGCGGCACCATCGCAAGCCGACACGGATCGGACGGTGTGAGTGTGCCTGTTCTCCGCTGCCGCCCACCTGCTCGACGGGCACGAAGGTGTTCCACCCGGCATCGCCATCACCGTGCACGAACTGATGAACAACGACTCTGCCGGCCTCCACACAGGCGGATATGGAGGACATCAGAACGGCCGTGGCCTCCGCTCTACTCTCTCCGGACATCGACGCCGTGGTGGTGCTTCATGGAACCGACACCATGGAAGAGACGGCCTTTCTCGTGGACCTCCATCACGACGACGACCGCCCTGTCATCTTCACCGGCGCCCAACGAACCGCCGATCACCAAGACCCCGATGGCCCGGGCAACCTGACCGCCGCGCTCACTGCCGCAGTCGACCCTGCCAACCGCCGTCGCGGAGTGCTGATCGCGTTCGGTGGCGCACTACTGCCTGCGCGCGGCACCTACAAAGCGCACACCCGCGAGCTCGACGCCTTCCGTCGGTGGCCTGACGACGATCCGGTGACGAGGCACGTGCTTCCATGGAACACACTGTCGGACACACGAGTTGACATCGTCGCTCTCTATCCCGGCGCCGACGGAACACACATCGACGCCTCCGTATCGGCTCACGCCCACGGCATAGTGTTGACGGCATTGGGCTCCGGCAACACCAACCCGACCGTCGTCGACGCGGTTCGACGCGCATGCCAGGCCGGAGTCGTCGTGGTCGTCTCAAGCCGAGTGCCGGAGGGCCCCTTAACCGCCTCGTACGGCGGAGGTGGAGGTGGACACGACCTCCAGACCGCCGGAGCGATCCCAGCTCACACCCTCCGTGCCGCGCAAGCCCGAGTGCTCCTCACAGCGCTCATCGCCGCACACAGCACAGTCCCCGAGATCGAAGACGCTTTCGCCGATCCCCGGCGCCTCATGACGTGAGCGGTTCACACTGCGACCTTGGCGCCTGCATTACGAAGGTTGCGATCATGAGTGCCCATCGTGTCGCCTCAGAGAGCCACCATCCTCATCCCGGAGCTACGCGACGCTCTGCGCCGTTGCATTCAGCCCGCGCGACCAACGCCGCCGCCTACTACCTCTACCTCAACGTCACCCGACTCCTCGAACGCTGGAGGACTGAAGAGGAGAGGATTGAACGGGATCGAGCGGGCGTGCCCCGTCTGCACGCACCCACCCACAGTCCAACGTCAGATCTGCGGTCGGTGAACCACTAGCGCCACGTGGCATTCATTGTTTCGCGATGGCCTGTCTTGCTGGCGGCGTCGAGGCGTACCGCGACGTCGTCCAAGTCGGTTGGGAAGAGGCCCGCGTAGTGATTGAGGGTGGTGGCAGCCGACTCGTGGCCAAGCAGGCGGGCGACGGCAACGACGGAGGAGCCCCGGCTTGGATGGCGAGCGATGCGGCTGTGTCGGCGCAGGTTGTGGGGCGTGAGCTTCAAACCCAGTGCAGCGGCGGCAGGATCGAAGCTATCGCGGCGAAAATTGCGGTTTCTAAGCGGTGTCGAGTTCGCGGAAGGGAAAACGAGTTCAGATGACTCTGTTTGTCCCCGATAATCGAGGAGTTCATCGAAACGGTCATTGGGATCAGTACTGTGCGCGCCTGGTGGTCTCTTCACCGGCGACTCTCCCCGTGGTGCTTCTTCAGTAGGCGCGGGATACCCTCAAGGTGCGCATGTCGAGGGAGATATCCAACCCGTCGGATGGCCGCCAGCTCTCCCCCTCGAAGCGCAAGCAGTAGCTGGCGACCGCATTTGCCACGACGAGGACACGATCCCTTTTGGAATTGAATTGCCCTCGTCCCGGCGCCAACGAGGTCGCTTCGACGGCAGCCAGCGACCTGCAAGCGCCGCCAATCGGCCCAGCCCCGATCGAGTGAGTGAAGGCGCTGTACTGCGCAGCTGCAGTCGGCGTTCCTGTTCTCCAGCAACCAAACCCGGCCAGCCGATACCGCACGGTGTCCGCTGACCGCCATACACCTAATCCTACGCCTGCGGCAACATGCTGACCGAAGAGGAACTCCGATGCTCTGCTGCGTCGGGGACTCAATTGGTTCCCGGCGTCGGCTCGTCGGGGGTCGGTCTCTCCAGCGCGTGGCATCAGAATTGCAGGTGTGGGCTCCACTGTTGGGAATCATATATCCATCTGCGACTGGCCCGCGAACCGGCTTGCGCGACCGGGGTGGCGACGACTTCTTCAAACTGGCACCCGGGTCAGGCCGGCTCCGTCCACCAGAACCGTTGCAGCGCCGGCCATATGGTCTCGCACCGTGGCGGCGGCCTTCGTCGGCGTCGCCGGACTCGATCACGCGTCGACGATGTTCGCAATGACGCTTGCCGCGTCCATGTTCTTCAGCGCCCGGTCACACCCCGGCGAACATGATCGACATCCGGATGCTGCCCTCCAGCGACGACCACCGAGTGCAGCAGCGTCTCGTTGCCCGTCAGGTGGCACATGGTGCGATGGAACTTCAGGTCGCGCCTCCGGCGATGCGGTCCTCGGAGGTTCGACGCCGCCCACCGCCCATATCGACCACTGCTCACGCAATTGGGCGACGGCGTCGGCGCGATCCTCACGGCCCGCCAGTTCGCTGGCGGCCAGGATTCAACGGCCGCGCGCGCGGACGTCGAAGATGTTATGTGATCTCCTTGGTGTCGAGGTGACGGACTGAGAGACCGACCTCGCGCTCTGCGCGAGATCAGGCCCTCTGTTGCAGTTGACGCATCGCCTCGCGCAGCGTGCCGCGGCTCGATCTGAGCGCATCCGGACAGATCGATCTCACGAGGTGCGTGCCCGGCAGCTGTCCGTGGTGATCGCCCGGCGCAGCATGCCGTCAGGGCCTGCTCGCGCAGGCTGGTCTTCTCCAGAGCGCAGCAGCGACGGGCGCCTCACCGACATGGACCGCTCCTCGATTGTCAGCATTTGGTCTGTCAACAGTCGACCTTGCAGACCGGTCATCGGCACCGAGGTGACGATGCGCTGCGTGGACAGTCCGTAGCGGTCGTGCAGCGTCGGCAATGCCCCGCGGCGAAGAACTCGTCGGGCAGCGCCACCGGCGTGATGGTGCCTGTGCGCCCGCCGCGCCGCCGCGCGCGGCGGCGACGGTCTCGAACAGCCCGCCCACCGACGGTGTGGTTTTCCAGCGTCACCGCGAGCCGGTCCGGTGTCGACCTCGGCGACGACCGGTGTCGGCGTCGAACGGCTTCAGCGTCGGGCTGTGCACCACCGCGGCGTCGACGCGGTGCCCGGCGAGCCGTGCCCGTCGGCGGCCAGCAGCGCCACGCATCGTCATCAGACCGCTCGACACGAACACCACGTCGCGCGCCGTCCCGCAACGCTCGCCTTGCCCAGCTCGAAGGTGTAGTCGTATTCGTCGAGCACGGTCGGCACCTGGCCGCGCAGCAGCCACGCAGGTACGTCGGGTCCGTCGCAGGCGAGCCAGCTGCGGGACCGCCTGGGCGATGTCGACCGAGTCGCACGGGTCGACGATGGTCAGCCCGGGCATGCCGCGGAAGATCGCCGACGTCCTCGGTGGCCTGATGGCGACGGGCCGTAGCCGGTTGTCAGTCCCGGGCAGACCGCCGACGATGCTGACGTTCAGGCCGGGCTCGGCGATGTCGAGGCAGATGGAAGTCATAAGCGCGCGGCGGGCCGCGAACGCCGAGTAGGTCGACGCGAAGGGCACCAGACCGGTTTCGGCCATGCCCGCGGCGGCGCACCGAACAGCAGCTGCTCGGCCATGCGCCATCTGGAGTACCGCTGCGGGAAGCTCTTTGGCGAAGATGTGCATGTCGGTGTACTCACTCCGGGTCTGCGCGTCAGGCCCAGACGATCCGGTCGTCGGCCTCGCGCGGCGGTCACCAGGGCGCGCACCGAACGAAGTGCGCGCAGGGTGGTGCGCTGGCCCGGGGTCGGCGAACGACGCGATCATCGCCGAGGTGCGCAGCGGTGCCGCGGTTGTATGGTCGTTTGCCGTCTCTCCTGGTGTGGCGCGGCGGTGAGTTGGTCGCGGCAGAGCTGCCATTCGTCGGCGTCGATGCGCATGAAGTGCGCCTTTCCGGTTCTCCAGACAGCGGCACGCCGCGCCCGATCCTGGTGTCGCACTGAGGACTGACCGGCGTGCCGGTTGCGGACCGCCGGTGCCGACGTGTCGTCGAGCGCCCGAGCTAGCGCGTCGACGTCGTTGCCGTCGACCCGCTGGACGAACCAGCCGAAGCGCCGCCCACTTTGTCGGCGATCGGTTCGATGCGACAGCACCCCGGCGGTGGGGCCGTCGGCCTGCAGCGCGTTGATGTCCACCAGCGCGGTCAGGTTGCCGAGCCGGTGACTGGTCGCGCCCATCGCCGGCTTCCCACGTGGAGCCCTCGTCCAGCTCTCGCCGTCGGACAGGAAGTTGAAGACCCGCGATCGCGGAACCGCGATGCCGCAGGCCCGAGGCCATGCCGACCGCCACGGTCAGGCCGTGGCCGTAGCGAACCGCCGGAGATCTCCATCCCGGGTGTGTAGCTGGCCATTCCCGACATCGGCAGCCGGAGTCGTCGGATCCGTAGGTGGTCGAGCTCGTCTCGACGTGGATGATGCCCGCCTCGGCCAGCGCGGCGTACAGCCCGATGCGCGTAGTGGCCGGTGGACAGCAGGAACCGGTCGCGTCCTTCCCAGTGCGGGTCCGTCGGCCCGGTAGCGCAGCTGGTCGGCGGTGACGCGCGGCGAGCATGTCGGCGGCGCCGCAGCGCCTGGCCGACATACGCCCTGGCCCTGCGCCTCGCCCATATTCAAGCGTGGTGGCGCATCGCGGTAGGCGGCCGCCGCCACCTTCTGGCGGCGGCCGGTCTCGACCGTGAGTGTCATCGTGACCAGTCCCTTCGCGGCGAAGCGTGAATGTTCCGGACGGATGGGCTCCGCGGCGGCGGCCTCATCGGCCAGCTGGCGCTCGCGCGTCCAGGTCTCGCGGGTGACCAGCGCCGCCAGCAGCCGCGATCGCGGCGTAGCACGCTGAACAGCAGGGCCGGACCGATCCAGCCGAGCTGAGACGAACAGCAGCGTGGTGATGAAGGGTGTGAAGCCGGACACCATCGCCGGAGATCTGGTACGCCAGCGACGCTCCCGACGCGCGGTGATTCGCCGTGAACAGCTCAGGAACCACCCGCCCTGGCGCGCCGGCCAGCGAGTTCTGGCACCGACGGCCGTGGCGATCACCGAAGGTGGCGATGATCAGCAGGAAAGACGCCGGTGTTCGACCAAGGAACATCAGGACGCCGAACAGGGATGCGCGAACGCGCAGGTCCACATGGCAGACGGTGCGCCGAGCCGATCTTGTCGGTGAGCCGGGCCCAAGCCAATCGGTGGCGCAGATCACCGATCGGCCGACGGCGATGCACAGCGCCGAGTCAGCGTCTCGGTACTGGGTGGCCAGTTCGGCGTTCTTCAGATACGAGATCATGTAGGTGATCGACACCGCGTAGCCGGCGGTCTCGGCGATGCGAAGGCCGATGCCGCGCACGATGTTGCGCCAGTCGTTGCTTGATCACCTTCACGATCGGGGACTTGACGATGTCGCCGTGCTCCTTGACGTCCTCGAACACCGGTGACTCCGGCACCTTGGCGCGGATGATCAGCCCGACGATGACGCAGGACGATGCTGGCCAGGAACGGCACCCGCCACGCCCAATCGCCGCCGAGGTGCGACGCTGACCAAGAACACCGAGGTTCGCCAGCAACAGACCGACCGGGGAAGCCGGCCTGCACCATGCCGGTGTAGCGGCCCTTCTCTCTCCACGGCGCGTGCTCGTAGCTCATCAGGATCGCGCCGCCCCATTCGGCGCCGAAGGCGATGCCCTGAGATGATGCGCACCGTCACCAGCAGGATCCGGGGCCAAGATGCCGATGGCGGCATAGGTGGGCAAGCAGGCCGGATCGACGAAGGTGGCCAGGCCCATCACGATCAGCGAGGCCACCAGCACGCGGCTTGCGCCCGACCTTGTCGCCGAGGTGGCCGCCGATGATGCCGCCCAGCGGGCGGGCGGCGAAGCCGACACCGAGGGTGGCGAACGACGCCAGCGTGCCGGCGCAGCGGGCTGGCACCCGGGAAGAACGCGTGGCCGAAGTACAGCGCGGCGCGCGGTGCCGAACCCGATGAAGTCGTAGGTCTCGATCACGGCCCCAACGCCGGACCCGATCGCGCTACCTTCCTTGCGTCCTTGGTGCCGTGTACCGGCCCCTGCATGGTAGAGCGTCGTCGCTCATGGGACTGATCCTTTCAAGTTCGAGTTAGAGAGTCACTGTCGACGGTCAACAGTGCGACAGGTCACCCAGTGTGACCCCGAGCCACATCATATGTCAACAGTCAACACGAAGATATGTCGGTACCGTTGACTGTTGACAGTCGACTGACGATAGTGTGGGCCGCATCACGTCCACTCGACCCTGGGGAGCAGTCATATGCGATGCCAACTCAAGCCGCACCAGCCGGCTGGGCTGCTCGACGATCAGCTTCCGGCACCTGGCTCTCGACGAGGCGCTCGCCCAGATCGCTGGAGCTCGGCTTCCTGAGATCGATCTGGGCGCACCTGCCCGGGCGACCCGATTTCCAACCTGATCTGACGAACAAGGAGATAACAATGTCCGCCCAGCGCACCGCCGTCATCACCGGCGCCACCTCCGAGCGCGGCATCGGCATCGATGTCGCCCGCCGCTACGCCCGCGAGGGCTGGGCGGTGGTGGTGCTCGACCTCGACGCCGAGAAGTCGGCCAAGGTCGCCGCCGACATCGGCAACCAATTCGGTGTTCCCGCCTTCGGATACGCCGTCGACGTGACCTCCGAAGAGTCGGTGGCCGCCGCCCACGAGGCGGTCGCCGAGGAAGTGGCCGCAGGCCACCTGCCGCCCGTCGGCGCCCTGGCCAACATCGCCGGCATCACCCTCGCCGGTGCCGTTCCTGGACACCACGCTGGAGTTGTGGAACAAGGTGATGGCGGTCAACGCCACCGGCACCTACCTGGTCACCAAGGCCTTCCTGCCCGACATGCTCGACAACGGCTGGGGCCGCATCGTGAACATGTCCTCGGTGTCCGCGCAACGCGGCGGCGGGTTTTCGGCAAGGTGCCCTACTCGTCGGCCAAGGCCGCCGTCCTCGGATTCACCAAGGCCCTGGCCCGCGAGGTCGCCGACAGCGGCGTCACCGTCAACGCCGTCACCCCCGGCGCCGTCGACACCAGCATCCGCGTCGGCTCCACCGACGAGCAAGAAGCCAAACTCGCCAGCGACATCCCGATCGGCCGGGTGGCGACCACCGACGAAGTCGCCGCCGTCATCACCTTCCTGTCCAGCGACGACGCCAGCTACCTCACCGGCACCACCATCGACATCAACGGCGGCAGCCACATCCACTGAGCCCCGATCGAGCTGGTGTCGGCGTCGAGACCGGCCGGGGCCAGCGCTCCCGCCACGCAGGGTGTGTCAGTCAGCGTTGAGGAGGTTTAGGTGAGCACGGTCAGTGCTCGCTGACGGTGCGCGTGTGGAGTTGGGATGCGGCCTCGTCAACGGCGCGCGGCGGCCGGACGGCCTTGAGGATTGTGCCTGTGCGCCGGGGTCGACGTGCCCGGTGGTGTCTCGATCAGCGGCTAGATACAACAGCCTGCTTGCGCAGCTCAGCCACATCGACCTGACCTCGGTCAGCCAGGAGCCCCGCGAGCAGGCCAACCGATGCGGTCGCGGCGGTCGTCGTGAACGGCTCGACAGCGGGCGCACCGACGCGGTTTCGTGGGTGCTGCAGCCGCGGTTGATCGTGCGCGACACGACCGCGCCCGCACCGCGCCCAAGAACGCGTCCGCGACATAATTGCCGGCAGCAGAAGGTCTATGGGGACCGCCTGGCTGCTGACTCCACTGTTCAGGTTGAGACGTTGGTGGTGTCGCCGACGCTGATGACGGCCAGCAGGTCACCGCCTTCGACCTGCTGCACGGTGTTGATGGCCAACCTGGTGAGGGTGCCGGCCCGGGGTGCGGTGATGGATGCTTCCATTTTCATGGCTTCGATGGTCGCGATGGGTTGGGCTGCAACGATCGAGTCACCCTCGGCGACGGTGAGGGTGACGACTCCGGAGAACGGGGCGGCGACATGCGATGGGTCGTTGCGGTCGGCTTTTTCCGCCGCGGGTGCCTGCGCGGCGACGGAGCGGTCTCGCACCGACACGGGGCGTAGTTGCCCGTTGAGGATGCCCATCACCGTGCGCATACCGGCCTCGTCGGGTTCGGAGATCGCCTCGAGCCCGATGACCAGTTCGACACCCTTCTCGAGGGTGACGCGGTGTTCGTCGCCTTGACGAAGGCCGTAGAAGAACTGGTTGGCTGATAACCCTGAGGTGTCCCCGAACTGCTCACGGTGGGCGAGGAATTCTTTTGTCGGCCCGGGAAACAGCAACCGGTTGAGCGTCGACTTGCGCAGCTCCGGGTCACCGCCGAGCGCTTTCTCGTCCTGCACCGACAACTCGACCACCGCTGTTGGCGTACCGCGCCCGGCAAGGGCCTTCTCCCGCAGCGGTTCGGGCCAGCCACCGGCCGGTGTGCCGAGGTCGCCGCGCAGGAAACCGATCACCGAGTCGGGAATATCGAATCGGCCTGGATCGGCGGCGAATTCCTCGACGGAGACTCCGGCGCCGACCAGGTGCAGCGCGAGGTCGCCGACGACCTTCGACGACGGCGTCACCTTGATCAGCCGGCCGAGCAGACGATCCGCGTCGGCGTAGGCCTCTCGATGTCCTCGAATCGGTCCCCCAGGCCCAGTGCGATGGCCTGCTGCCGCAGATTCGACAGCTGTCCGCCGGGGATTTCGTGGGTGTAGACGCGGCCGGTGGGTGCGGGCAGTCCAGATTCGAACGGCGCGTACACCTTTCGCAGCGCCTCCCAGTACGGCTCGAGGTCGCACACATTCGCCAGATTCAGCCCGGTGTCGCGCTCGGTGTAGGCCGCCGCGGCGACGATCGCCGAGAGCGCCGGCTGGCTGGTGGTGCCTGCCATCGCCGCCGATGCTCCGTCGACGGCGTCGGCGCCGGCCTGCCACGCCGCCAGGTAGGTCGCCAACTGACCGCCGGGGGTGTCGTGGGTGTGCACGTGCACCGGCAGATCGAAGCTGCTCCGCAGCGCGGTGACCAACGTCGCCGCCGCCGGGACCCGCAGCAACCCGGCCATGTCCTTGATCGCCAGGATGTGCGCGCCGGCGTCGACGGCCTGTTCCGCCAATTTCAGGTAATAGTCGAGGTGTAGGGGTTTCGTTCGGGTTCGACAGGTCCCCGGTGTAGGACAGCGCGACTTCGGCAACCGCCGTTGCCGGTGTCCCGGACCGCGTCGATCGCGGGGCGCATCGCGTCGATGTTGTTGAGCGCGTCGAAGATCCGGAAGATATCGATCCCGGTGTTGGCGGCCTCGGCGACGAACGCACGCGCCACCGAGTCCGGGTAAGCGGTGTAGCCGACGGTGTTGCGGCCCCGCAGCAGCATCTGCAGGCAGATGTTGGGAACGGCCTCCCGCAACGCCGGCGAGGCGTTCCCACGGGTCCTCGTGCAGGAACCGCAAGGCCACATCGTAGGTCGCACCGCCCCACGCCTCGATCGACAACAACTGCGGTGTCAGTCGTGCGACGTGGCCGGCGACACCGAGCAACCCGACGTCCGCACCCGCGTGGCCAGCAATGACTGGTGGCGCGTCGCGGAAGGTGGTGTCGGTGACCGCCAGCGCTTTCTGGGCGCGTAACGCCGCGGCGAACCCGTTCGGGCCCGAGTTCGAGGAGGCGCTGACGCGATCCCGACGGTGCCGGGATGCTCAGGTCGATGTCGGGAAGTTTGTCGTTCGGATACACCGCCGACGGCCTGGGCCCGTGGGGCTTGTTCACTGTCACGTCGGCGAGATAGGTCAAGAATCTTGGTGCCGCGGTCCCCGGAGGTGTGCGACGTCAGCAGCTGCGGGCGTTCCTCGATGAACGACGTCGTCACGTGACCGGCACGGAAGTCGGGGTCGGCCAGAACCGCCTGCAGAAACGGCAGGTTGGTGGCCACACCACGGATACGGAACTCGGCCACCGCGCGTTGGGCCCGGGCGACGGCCGCCTCGAACGTGCGGCCGCGGCAGGTCAGCTTCACCAGCATCGAATCGAAGTGCGCCGACACCTCGGCGCCTAACGCGGTGCCACCGTCCAACCGGATGCCCGCTCCTCCGGCGGTGCGGTAGGCGGTGATGCGACCGGTGTCGGGCGGAACCCGTTCGCGGGGTCTTCGGTGGTGATCCGGCACTGCAGGGCGGCACCGCGGATCGCGATGTTGTCCTGCGCGAGTCCGATGTCGGCGAGGGTCTCCCCGGCCGCGACGCGCAGCTGCGCCTGCACCAGGTCGACCTCGGTGATCTCCTCGGTGACCGTGTGTTCGACCTGGATGCGCGGATTCATCTCGATGAACACGTGGTTGCCGTGTTTGTCGACGAGGAATTCGACGGTCCCGCGCATGCAGTAGCCGATCTGGCGTGCGAAGGCCACCGCATCGGAGCACAGTCGCGACCGCAGTTGCGCGGAGATGTTCGGGGCCGGCGCCAGTTCGACGACCTTCTGGTGTCGGCGCTGCACCGAGCAGTCCCGTTCGAACAGGTGGATGACGTTGCCGTGGGTGTCGGCGAGGATCTGCACCTCGATGTGTCGCGGCTCGATGACGGCCTGCTCGAGGAACACGCGTCGCGTCCCCGAACGCCGATTCCGCCTCGCGCGCTGCGGCCTCGATGGCGTCGCGCAGCCCGGCGATCTCGCCGACCCGGCGCATACCGCGGCCCGCCGCCGCCGGCGACCGCCTTGACGAACACCGGGAACGTCATCGACTCTGCCGCCGCCATCAACGTGTCGATATCGGTGGAGGTTCTGAGGATGCCAGCACCGGCAGCCCGGCCGCTTTCGCCGCCGCGATAGCGCGGGCCTTGTTGCCGGTCAGCTCCAACACCTGTGCCGAGGGTCCGACGAAGGTGATGCCCGCCTGCGCGCACGCGGCGGCCAGGTCGAGGGTTCTCCGACAAGAACCCGTACCCGGGTAGACGGCATCCGCGCCGGCCGCCTGGGCGGCGTCGATGATCGCCTCCACCGACAGGTAGGCGCGGACCGGGTGACCGGGTTCCCCGATCTGGTAGGACTCGTCGGCCTTGGTGCGATGCACCGAGTTTCGGTCCTCCACCGGATACACCGCCACGGTGCCGATCCCCAGCTCGTAGGCAGCACGGAACGCCCTGATCGCGATCTCACCGCGGTTGGCTACCAATACTTTCTTGACACGAATCAGTGCTGTTCAAAACGGTTTCCAGCAAGGTGTCAGGAAAGGTCAAAACCGGAGGTGTACCAGTTCTCACCCTCCCACCCCGAGCTGCCAAGACAGCTCTTTTCCCGAGTGGGGTACGTTGAGGACTTTGACGAGCCGAGAACGGAAGCTGGAGGCCGTTGTCAACAGCCGACGACTCATGAAGATTCCTCGCCGACAGTATAACGATCTGTATGGACCGACGGCGGGTGATCGCATTCGCCTGGCCGATGCAGATTTGCTGATCGAGATCACGCGCGATCTGACGGTGCCCGGTGGAAGAGGCCAAGTTCGGCGGCGGCAAGGTCATTCGACGACGGCATGGGCCAGTCACCATCAGCCACCCGCGCGAAGGGCGCGCTCGACCTCGTGATCACGAATGCGATCATCGTCGACTGGTGGGGGATCGTGAAGGCGGATATCGGTATCCGGGATGGTCGCATTGCCGGCATCGGCAAGGCCGGTAATCCTGACATGATGGAAGGCGTGACGAAAGGAATGGAGGTCGGCGCCTGCACCGAAGTGCTTTCGGCGGAAGGCAAGATCATTACGGCGGGTGGAATCGATACGCACATCCATTTCATCTGTCCGCAGATCATCAATGAGGCCTTGGCCAACGGGCTCACGACGCTGATTGGCGGCGGGACTGGCCCGGCAACCGGGACCAATGCCGACGACCTGCACGCCTGGCGCATGGAACATCCATCGCATGCTGGAAGCAGCGGAGGGATTCCCGATTAATCTCGGCTTTCTCGGCAAGGGCAACTGCATCGCTGCCGGATGGCTTGCGCGAGCAGGTAGACAGCCGGGCGCGATCGGGCTCAAGCTGCACGAAGACTGGGGCACCACGCCGGCGGCGATTTCGACTGCTGCCTCGATGTAGCGGAAGAATTCGATGTCCAAGTCGCCATCCACACCGATACGTTGAACGAAGCCGGGTTTGTCGAGGATACGATCAAATGCGCTTCAAGGGGCGCACGATTCACACGTTTCACACAGAAGGCGCCGGTGGTGGGCATGCGCCCGACATCATCCAGCGTTGTGCGGCGAGGCTGAACGTGTTGCCCTCGTCCACGAACCCCACGATGCCGTTCACGGTGAACACGATGGACGAGCATCTCGACATGCTCATGGTCTGTCACCACTTTCGAACCCTCGCGTGCCGGAGGACATCGCCTTTGCCGAATCGCGCATTCGCCGCGAGACCATTGCAGCGGAGGATATCCTGCACGACATGGGCGCGATCAGCATCGATGTCGTCCGACTCGCAGGCGATGGGGCGCGTCGGTGAGAGTGATCATGTCGCACCTGGCAGACGGCGCACAAGATGAAAGTGCAGCGCGGACGTCTCTCCAAACTGCGGCCGACAAGCTGGCTGGTGCCAACGACAACTTTCGCGTGCGGCGCTACGTCGCGAAGTACACGATCAATCCCGGCGATTGCGCACGGCATCGGCACGACACGTGCGGCTCGGTCGAGGTCGGCAAGTTGGCGGATCTCGTGCTGTGGAAACCGGCGCTTCTTCGGCGTGAAGCCGGAGATCGTCTTGAAGGGTGGCTTCCCTATCGTCCGCTGCCATGTGGGAGATCCCAATGCGTCGATCCCCACGCCGCAGCCGGTCTTCACCGAGCCCATGTTCGGGAGCTTTGGCCGCGCCCCGTTTTCAACGAGCCTAACCTTTCTTTCCAAAGCTGCGATGGATCAAGAGGTGCACAAGTCACTCGGCTTGCAGAAACGTGTGTGGCGGCGGTGAAGAAGTGCCGCAAGCATCGGCGAAGCGCGATATGAAGCTGAACGATTGCGTTACCGCGCATTGACGTGGATCCGGAAACCTATCGTGGTGAAAGCCGACGGGCAGATCTTGACCATGTGATCCGGATGGCGGTGCTTCCGATGGCCCAACGCTATTTCCTGTTCTGACGGCTGCTGAAAACGCCGTCCAGCTTCGTTCTCGCCTTGAACGCATCCCTCAACGTACCCCGTACGGAGAAAGAGCTGTCTTGGCAGCTCAGGGGTGGAGTGGGTGAGAACTGGTACGCCTCCGGTGCGTTCGTCGGCTCGGCCTTGCTGGACAACGTTTTGAGCAGCCTGTCGGCAGTAGGCTGAATAGGGTGAGTTCCACATATGAATACGATCTCGCTCTCACCGGGCTTCGATTCGTCGATAGTTTCTTTCCTTCAGGCGGCTATGCCTTCTCCTCAGGACTGGAGGCGGCGGTGCAGGGTGGTGCGGTTCGGAATGCGGAAGAGCTGTCGCACTACGTGGTTGAGTTGCTCACGACTGGCATAGGTGAGCGCGAAGCGGTTGCAGCAGGATTGGCACATGATGCTGGTGTTTTCCGGCATCTTGAAAATTGCCTTCAAGGCGGATCGAGAACTGGAGGCGATGAAGCTGGGCCGTGAATCACGGACAGCCAGCCGGCAGATGGGGACGCCAGGTGATTCGGCTGGCTGCGAATCAACATGCGAGACATCTATTGATCGAAGATTATCTGGGTGCTGTTGAAGCAGAGCAGACACCGGGGCATGTGGCGCGTCAGCCTGGGGCTCACGCTTGCAGCCGCCGGTTGGTCTAAGGAGGACACCATTGCCGCGTTTCTCTACCAAACAGCGACAGGTTTTGTGGCGGCGGCGATGAAGTTGATGCCGATCGGTCAGCGTGAGGGACAGCGATTATTGGAGAGCTGGCTCGAAGTGATCGAACGAGTCAGTCACAAAGCAGCGCATCAGCGAATGCTTCAGTCTTGGTCACCGGTCCAGGACATTTACGCAATGCGGCACAGCCGGCTGGAGTCGCGACTCTTTCGCTCTTAGTTCTTTTCTTATTATGCATACGAGCGGATGAACATCTTTGTGGCAACGGGCGTGTGACGGCGGCGCGGGCTCGTCCATATTCCTGTGATTGGTGTCGGTGGGCCGGTGGGGTCTGGAAAGACCGCGCTTGTCGAAGCGCTCTGCCGCCGTCTGCGTGATCACGTGAGTTTGGCGGTGGTCACCAATGACATCTTTACCAAAGAGGATGCCGAGTTTCTCACGCGCCGGGGAGCGCTGCCTCAAGACCGTATTCTGGGCGTCGAAACCGGAGGTTGTCCGCATACGGCGATCCGTGAAGATGCTCTCGCATAATCAGGAGGCCTGGACGATTTGCTCAAGCGCCATTCCGATGTCGAGTTGATGTTTGTCGAGAGCGGCGGCGACAATCTGGCTGCGACATTCAGCCCTGAACTCGCAGACAAAGTCATCTATGTGATTGATGTGGCGGCCGGTGATAAGATCCCACGCAAAGGTGGTCCTGGAATCACCAGGTCCGACTTCCTTATCGTCAACAAGGTCGATCTCGCGCCGCATGTCGGAGCCGATTTGTCCGTGATGGATCGGGACAGCAACGAATGCGGGGCGACCTGCCCTATCTCTCTTACGAATCTCAAAACAGGACAGGGGCTCGACCAGGTGTGCACTTGGGTTGAGCAGTTCTTGCCGCAGCACTTGCATCGCCCTTAGCAGGATCGCTGAAAAGTCGCCAGCGGTCAGCCTTCGCCTTGAACGCATCCTCAACGTGCCCCAGAGGGTACGCCTCCGGTGTGTCTCGGCGGCTGCGGCCTTGCTGACGGCCTTTTGAGCATCCTGCGATATAGTTGTCCGCAGTCTGCGAAAAGAAAGGTCTTCCGTGAAGCTTTCAGGCGGACGGTTCTTCGTGCCCTATCGACACTGTTGGCCGGCGTGGGGCGCTCTCCTATGAGTTCGAGCGAGCTGGCCCCCGCACGATACTCACGCGCTCGTCTTGCACGAGTCCCCGGCATCACATTCCTCCTTCGTATCTCGACGACAGCGGATGTGCCTACACCTGGCTCGTGAAATCCCATCCGGTGGCTTGGTCGGCGGCGATCATGTGTCGGTTGAGGCGCAGCTCCATGCCGGGACGCATGTGCTGATGACGAGTCCGTCCGCCAATCGTGTCTATCGAAGTCTGTCTGAGCCGGGGCTGTGCAGGAGGTTCGGTCTTTCGGTTGGTCCTAAAGCTCGGGTTGGAGTGGTTGCCCGAGGTCACGATCCCTTTGCCGGGTCTCGCGTTCGCCAATCGATCCATGTGGATCTTGCACCTGGCTCGACAGTGGTTCTGTGGGACGCCATAGCCTCCGGTCGAGTTGCCCGGCAGGAGCGCTGGGCATTCACATCGATCGAAAACGAGATTTGCATCAGAACGCCTCTGTGGTTGCTCGGTCGTCGAGCGGTATCGCCCTCGGTCCCTGGCCGACTACCTGAATCGGTAGGTCTCGTCGGGAGCTGGAACTATGTGGCGTCGCTCTTGTCATCGGCGATGCGGTCGACGCCGATGTCTGGAAACGTCTCGACTTAGTACTAGCTGCTATTCTGGAGCACGCGTCCTGGCCTGGTGCTGGGAGCAGTTTCAACCCCGGCAGCTCCAGGTCTGGCGGTCAAATTCAGTGCACGGTCGGCTCCAGACCTTACTGAGACTCTGGCGGTAGCTCTGGGCGGCGATTCGGAAAGACCTTGGAATCTTCCGGTCCCGAATCTGCGAAGGTATTGAGATAGGCTGCGAAGGTCTGCTGAAAGCCGAAGGTCGGAGTTTCAGGTTCGAAATTCCAAAACTTCAGGCTTCAGCCTTCGGACTTTCAACCTTCAGCCTTCAAAGCCTGTCAGCCTTGCGCTTTTTATGGTATAAATCCCTATGCGTACCTTTCGTATCGCCATGGTGCAGATGAATCCGACGGTCGGAGATCTGGATGGGAACGTCCGCCGGATCACGACCTAGGCTGCGCGAGGCGAAGAAGGCGAAGGCCGACTTGGTTTCATTCCCGGGCTGGCGATCACCGGCTATCCGCCTGAAGACCTCTTATTAAAGCCACGTTTTATCGCGGACAACCGCCGCGCGCTTCAGGAAGTAGTCCGTCACTGCCGAGGCCTTGCCGCGGTTGTGGGCTACGTCAGCCAGAGCGATGGACTAGATCCGAAACCGGCTCGCTCGTCGGCGGTGCCGGCCGGCGCGCACGAACTCTGCAATGCGGCGGCGATCATCGCAGATCAGAAGCTCATCACGACCTATTGCAAGTGGTACTTGCCGAACTATGGGGTGTTTGACGAGAGCCGCTATTTTCATCCAGGCAGGCGGCTGCCGCTCATCCGTCTGCGCGGTCACGGTGGTCGGGAGTCAACATTTGTGAGGATGTCTGGTTGCCGGAAGGTCCGACCGGTTTCCAGGCGGCAGCAGGCGCCGAAGTCATCGTGAATATCAATGCCTCTCCGTTTCATTTGGGCAAGAGCCGGATACGCGAGCAGATGTTGGCAACCCGCGCGAGGGAAAACGGAGTGGTGCTCACCTACACCAACGCGAGTCGGCGGTCAGGATGAACTGGTCTTCGACGGGAACAGTGTGATTCTCGATCACCAGGGTGAGGTCATCGCGCGAGGGAAAGCCTTTGAAGAAGATCTGATCGTCGCCGATCTCAATATGGAGGCTGTCGCGCGGGCGAGACGAACCGGCCGGAAAAGCTCCTACCGCGACGGGTTGCCTCTGCTGTGGAGGTCTATGCTGCGTCGCTTTCATCTGTTCAAAAAACTCGGGTGCGCGCGGTCTCCGATGTGGCGCCGGTTCTGGACCAGCTGGAGGGAAGTGTATGGGGCTCTCACGTTGGGGGTGCGCGACTACGTGAGGAAAAACGGATTTACGCGTGCCGTGATCGGCTTGAGCGGCGGAGTGGACTCGGCGCTGACCGCCGTGCTCGCCGTCGATGCGCTCGGCGCCGAGAACGTGTGGGGTCTGTTCATGCCGTCGCCCTATACGTCGCAAGACAGTCACGACGATGTCGTCGAATTGGGGAAACGACTCGCGATCTCCGTCCGGACGATTCCCATCACGACGATGTTTGACACCTATCGGCATGCGCTCGCGGAGACGTTCGGAGGGCGTGCGCCTGATACGACGGAAGAAAATCTCCAAGCCCGCATCCGGGGCAATCTCCTCATGGCCTTCTCCAATAAGTTCGGCCATCTTGTGCTCACCACAGGCAACAAGAGCGAAATGAGCGTAGGATATGCCACGTTGTATGGCGACATGGCCGGCGGATTTGCCGTGATCAAAGACGTGCCCAAGACAATGGTGTATGGCCTGGCGCGGCTCCGCAACCTCCGCGGCACATCCCCGGTGATTCCCAAACGGACGTTAGATCGACCGCCGACCGCCGAGCTGAGGCCCAACCAAAAGGATGAAGACTCGCTGCCGCCCTACGAGATACTTGATCCCATTCTCCAGGCCTATGTGGAAGAAGACCGGTCTCTCGAAGAGATCGTCGAAGCGTGGTACGACCGTGCCACGGTCGCGCGGGTGATTGCGATGGTGGACGGCAGCGAGTACAAGCGCCGGCAGGCGCCAATCGGCATCAAGATCACCCATCGGGCCTTGGGGAAGGATAGACGGATGCCGATTACGAACGGATATAGGAATTCGTAGACGGCGGAAAGGCTGAAGACTGAAGGTCGAAAGGCTGAAGGCAGAAGCCCGAGGTCAGGGAGCCAACATTTCAAAGCTTCAGCCTTCGGCCTTTCAACCTTCAGTCTAGGACTTCAGCCTTCATTTTTGCTGCGGTGTGATTTTCTACTTCGGGCTGGCTTGTCCGGTGGGCTGGCTGCCGAGTTGTTTTTGAATGGATTCCAGTTGCTTCTTGAGGGTTTCCACCTCCTGGGCCAGGGCCTCTGTGTTACGGGCCTGGGCTTCGGCTGCGCGAGTTGCTTCTAGCGACTCGCCAACCGGAGCGGTCCCGCCTTTCACCTGAGGCGCAGCTTGCCTTTGGCTTCGAGATTTCGCCAGGCCTGTTGCAGCAGTTCATAATCGACGGCGATAAATCTGTCGGTAAATTTGTCCCCTGTCGGCGGATCAAAGCTATCGACCCGTTGGGCGGCTTGCGGAGTGAACAGCAGGGTACGGTCCCGGAGGCCTGAATTATCGACTTTATTCTCTCGGCCGAAGCTGTCTCGCAGGTTCAGGTTCGTCACCATCTGGTTGTAGCGATATTGGAGAGTATCACGTACAGCTGTCGGCCATAGGCGTAGAGGGAACCGGTGGTAGTTTCCGTGGTCGGAGATTGAAATCTATTAGCACCTTCGCGCGTAGTCACGACACGATACGCGACAGACTGATCTGCTGCTGCCGTACGTAAGCCCTCCGCAAGCAGTGGAGCGAGGAAACTGATCTGATCGTCCGAGAAGACTGGGACGGAAGGGTATGGTCCTATGACCACACTCTGAAAGCCAGCGACATGATTGTGTCCAAGATCCTGATCCTGAATCTCTACGCCTTTCAATAGCTGGGCGAGAAGGGCTGGTTCCAGATTGATCGGATGATTGGCCTGAATCGACCGATCGGAAATCGTCTTCAGAGACACGGTTCCGCGCGGATCGTCAAAGATGATTTTGCCGGTCTGGGCGGTCGTGCCGCAGGCGGTGCCGACTAAACAGAACAGGACCAGGAGAAGCGAGCGACTGCAAGACAGTTTCCCTGCCGAATGTTTGGGTGAGGTAGCCATAGCTGGGAGTGAATCTAGCACAGACGATAAGTCATTGTCAGCGGTGCGGGCGAGACGCGAGCGATGCGCGACGAGCGGGAAAGGCGGGACGAGCGGGACTGGGGAGGGTTCGAGGTTTCCGGAACTTCGGACGTCACACGTTAGCTCCTGCCCATCTCGCCCGGCTCGCCTGCTAAACAGAGATAGGCATGAGATCGAAAGGCTTTGAATAGACGGGATGTCGCATATACGATGGCATTTCTGAGAGCAGTGTTGTGTCTTGCTTCGAGGTGCGATGAGTCGATAGCTTGAGCGGATTCGTGAACTAGTCACCCAGACGGGAGGTGCAGATCTCGGATCATGGGTACGACGAGCTGGCAAACGATGATCTTTTCGTCGACGACATCCTAGCCGGACTCGTCGCGCGGTCGTCGCGGAGGATTACCCTGCCTACCACAAGGATCCTTGTGTACTTGTACTTCAACGGGACGGACACGATCAGCCGGTCCATGTGGTATGGGGAATTCCCAAGCGACGCGTCCTCACCAGCCGTCGTGGTGACGGCGTACCGGCCAGATCCGGCACGTTGGGGTGAAGACTATCTGAGGAGGAAATCATGAACAGCCATCACCACACCAAGTTGGTCCACGAAGGGCGGTACGCCGCCGAAGTTGAAGTAGATTTGATTGATACGGACACCGGATGGTCGCCCTACCTCTCGCTGTCGGACGCGCAGAAACTGGATGAAGTGCGCAAGGCCCTGCGAGGCGGAGATCTGAAGCGAGCCAGTCAACTGGCACGCGTGTTTCAGCTTCTGCCGGTCAACGTCTGAGTGCCAGCTTTTCTTCTAAACATCGATCGTTTTGGCAGGATGCTGTGAAAAAGTCCGCCAGCAGGGGAGGGAGCGGCCAGTTGCCCTTCTTGCTCGCAGAACAGAGGACGGGATGGAGCCTGATGATCTTCTGTGCTCGCGCAACGCGCGGCCTCCGAAGGCCCTCGTTGGACGCGCGCAGTGGAAGATCAATCAGCCCCCATCCCTAGAGAGATAACGAGCAAGCTTGGAGGGAGCATGTATATCGTTCGATGCGCGCAGTAAAGGGCAGCCTCGGCCACTCCCCTACAGAGAGGTGGAAGGAATTGGAAAGGGCCGCGCTCAACGCGCGCAGTGGGGGACTCATCCGGGCCATCAGCGGACAACGTAAACGCGCAAGCTCGGAAGAAGCATCTTTGGTCGCTCGTTGCGGCCTTGCCAGGAGAAGGCGCTTCTCGGCGCGCCGGGGTTGGGCGGGTGATGAGACTGGCCTTTTTGAGCATCCTGCGAGAGGGATTTTTGGTCTTTTAGGCCGTAGATGTGTGGGCCATTGAATGTCAGATGTGATGGTTACGGGGCTGTCTGCTGGAGATTCGACGGGGGTGTGGTTTTCCGCTCTGGGCTGTCTTGCCCGATGGTCTGGCTGTCGAGTTGCTTTTGAACGGATTCCAGTTGCTTCCTGAGGGCTTCCACCTCCTGAGCCAGGGCCTCTGTGGTATGAGACGGGTCTTCGGATGCACTGGTTCCTGGTGGAGACTCGCGAATCGGCTCGGCCACGCTTTCCATCCGAGGCGCAGGTTGTCTAGTAGTTGCTAAGTTCCGCCACGCTTGTTGCAGCAGTTCATAATCGACGGCGATAAACCTGTCGGTCGACTTTCCCCTTATCGGCGGATCAAAGCTATCGACCCGTTGGGCGGCTTCGGAGTGAACAGCAGGGTACGGTCGCGGAGGCCTGAATAATCGATTGTACGCTCTCGGCCGAAGCTGTCTAACATGTTCATGTTCATCACCATCTGGTTGTAGCGATATTGAGAGAGTGTCACGTACAGCTGTCGGCCATGGGCATAGAGGGATCCGGCGGTGGTTTCCGTGGTCGGTGATTGAAATTTATTGGAACCTTCGTGCGTAATCACGACACGATACTCGACAGACTGATCTGGTGCTGCCGTACGTAAACCCTCCGCAAGCAGTGGAGCGAGGAACCGGATCTGATCCTCCGAGAAGACGGGGACGGAAGCGTAGTATGGTCCTGCGTCCATACTCATAAGGCCATTGACATGATTGTGTCCAAGATCCTGATCCTGAATCTTCATGCCTTTCAATAGCTGGGCGAGAAGGGCCGGTTCCAGATCGACCGGATGATTGGCCTGAATCGACCGATCGGAAATCGTCTGCAGGGACACGGTTCCTCGCGGATCGTCAAAGATGATTTTGCCGGTCTGGGCGGTCGTGCTGCAGGCGGTGCCGACTAAACAGAGCAGGGCCAGGAGAAGCGAGCGACTGCAAGACAGTTTCCCTGCCGAATGCCATGGTGAGGGAGTCATAGGTGGGAATAAATCTAGCACAGACGATAGGTCATTGCCAGAGGTACAGACCGTGGCGCGTGAAGTGAGAGACATGCGAGAAAGGCGCGACCTGAAGTTTGGGGTTCCAAGTTCCGAAACCCTCGAACTTCGGACCTAAACCCTCCTCTTTTGGCTCGTCACGCCTTTCCCGCTCTTCGCGCTAAGCAGAGATAGGCATTGACAGATTTCCCTATGGTTGTTATAAGGGCGCCCATTGGTTGCATAGTGCCACCAAAGACTGTCCGTCATACAGGGGGAACAACGGCGTTTCCCACCGGCCTTAAGAAATAGTACGGAATGGACAATGGCGTCCTCCGGCCCCAACGGGCTAGAGGACGTTTTTGTGAGCATCTTGCTGGTGGGAATCGATGTGGAAGTGAGAAGCGAATGGACGGAGAGGGTCCGGCGGTTGCGCACAATGGCGTGCGTAGCGACGATGTCGTCGAGGTGAGGGAGGCAAGGCGAGTGACTAGAAATCACCATATCCGACTGAGGAGGACGGCATGATATCAGTACGTAGTCTAATCGGAATAGGTATGTGTGGGCTGGTCTCGGTGCTTGGCAGCAACAACGTAGTATTCGCCCAAACAGCGCAGACGACGGAGCGGCTGGCGGCGTTGGAGTCAAAAACTGATGAGCTGGAGAAAAAATGGATGCGCCGGGAATATGGAAGACCTTAGGCTTTCAGATCTCCGGGGCTGCGCAAGCATCATATACACAGAATTTCAATAATCCCAACACCAACGTCAATCAACTGCGTATCTTCGATACGGCGGCCAACTCGTTCTCGGCGGACGTGTTCCAGCTCATGGTGGAAAAGCCTGCATCGGCAGGCAGTGCCTTGGATCGGGTGGGCTTTCGCGCGCGGGTCAATTTTGGGCTCCAATCCAGGTTCTCGCGGGCCCGCACGAATTACCAACCAGGCACGGACAACAACGAGCTGGATCTCCAAGAGGTCTATGGAGAGTACCTCGTCCCGATCGGCAACGGCCTGAAGATTCAAGCCGGAAAGATCAATACCTTGATCGGGTTAGAGGTGATCAACAGTTGGGAGAATCCCGAACTTTTCCCGCAGCTTCACATTCGGTCTGTCACAAGCCTTCACGGACCACCGGCATCCGGTTCACCTATCCGTTTGCGTCATGGATGACCGCGACAATCGGACTTCATCAATGGTTGGGACAACGTTGAGGACAACAACAGGGGCAAATCGTTTGAATACCTCGTGGCCTTTACGCCGGACCCAATGTTCGGGATAAGCTTCTACGGGTCCTACGGACCTGAACAGTCAAATGGAAATGCTATCTTTGGTAATTCAGCCACAGGTGCCTGTGCAGCGATCGGTTCGCCGATGCACCGGGTGCGATTCTTCGGCCAAGCGGACGGTGATTGGTTCGCTCATCACGATCAAGCCGACCGACAGTGATACCCTCATCCTGGAGCCCTATTACGGGAACGAGGCCAATGCCAGCGTGATAGTAATCCCAGAACGCCCGCTGGAACGCGTTCCTCGCCTATTACACTCATGACTTCAATGATCAAACGCAGCCCAATGCATTTAGCCTCCGGGTTCGTGGAGAGATCTTCGAGGATGCTGGTGGTGCCCGTACCTGTGTCGGAGGCAATAATTTCAACGGTGGCACAAATATTTGTGCTGGTCCGGCAGCCACGCGGTGGTTTCTCCTCGGTGACCTGGTCTTAATGTTCCTATTTAATGCTGCAAACGGGTATGGGACAAACTCAGACCCTCTGGGAGACCACCTGGACACTCCAATGCGAAGCCGGCCCCACCATTGATGACAAGGATGGAGTACCGGTATGACCATTCCAACCATAATGTCTTCCTGAATGGCCAAAGACCGTCGAACAACCAATCAACATTGGGATTCTCAGTCGTCTACCTGTTCTGAGCTGAGTGATGCTGAAGTCCGGTGAAAGTGTGACATGTGGCTCCCTATCGTGGAATATTCCACGAAGGGAGCCATCACGACAAGAGCCATAGATAAGAATGCACGAGGCACAGCAGACGGGCGGAATAGCACAGGCCACAAGGAAGCGCGCTGCTCCTCGGTGGCTCAGGTTCCTAGACGGCGAACCAGAGCGAAATCGCCTAGAAGCCCGGCGAGGGGCGAGTGGTACGAGGCAAGAGGGAAGATATTTGAATGTCGACGATTGCAGCAGGTGTTCATGAATAGTCCGGCTAGAAAAGTTCAACGAACGTATTGACAACCTCGTCCCGAACCAGGGGATGAAAGGATACAACTATGCTAACGCATATGAGGCAGTATGAGGAAGATTCTGCCGGGCCTTCTCTGCCTTGCCATGTTGGCAGGGGGGTGGCCCTGTACGCGCAAGATGCAGCGGCGCAGGCTCCAGCGGCGCCGGCTCCAGAGGCGCCGGCTGCTGCTGCTCCAGAGGCGGCAGCTGCTCCCGCACCGCCGAAGATCGATACAGGCGATACGGCCTGGGTGTTGGTCTCGACGGCTTTGGTGTTGGCCATGACCGCGCCGGGCGTTGCGCTGTTCTATGGAGGGATGGTGCGGTCCAAGAACGCGTTGTCCGTTGTCTTGCAGAGCTTCATTATCCTCTGTCTGATCAGTGTCCAGTGGGTGCTGTGGGGTTACTCACTCGCCTTTGGACCAGATGTAGGCCATATCATCGGTTCGCTTGAATGGTTCGGGCTCAACGGGGTTGGATTGGAGCCCAATGCCGATTATGCAGCCACGATCCCGCACCAGGCCTTCATGCTCTTTCAGATGATGTTTGCGGTGATCACGCCGGCGCTGATCACCGGTGCATATGCCGACCGGATGAAGTTCAGCGCGTTCATCCTGTTCACGCTGCTGTGGGCAACTTTCATCTACGATCCACTCGCGCATTGGGTGTGGGGGTCGGGGGATGGGTCAGAAACCTCGGGCGTTGGATTTCGCCGGCGGGACGGTCGTCCATATCAGTTCCGGCATATCTGGATTGGCTTGCGCCCTCGTGATAAAGAAGCGAATGGGACATGGCAAGGAGGAATGCACCCGCACAACTTGCCCATGACCATTTTGGGCGCGTCCCTGCTCTGGTTTGGATGGTTTGGGTTCAACGCCGGCAGCGCCTTGGCCTCCGGGGCGCTGGCGACGAGCGCCTTTACCGCCACCAATACGGCGACGGCTGCCGCGGCGCTGGCCTGGATGGTCTCGGAGTGGATCTATCGAGGCAAACCGTCGGCCCTGGGCGCGGCAAGCGGGGCGGTGGCGGGTTTGGTGGCCATCACGCCTGCGTCGGGGTTCGTCGGTCCGATCTCGTCGATTTGGATCGGGATTGGCGCTGGTGCCATTTGTTATACTGCGGTGATGTTGAAGCCCTTGTTCGGCTATGATGACGCCCTCGATGCGTTCGGCGTTCACGGAATCGGAGGCACGTGGGGCGCGCTGGCGACTGGTCTCTTCGCGTCGAAGGCGATTAATTCGGCAGGGGCAGACGGGCTGTTCTTTGGTAATCCGGGACAGTTGGGCATCCAAGCCGATTGCCGTACTGATTTCCTGGGTCTTCTGTTTTCTAGGGACCTTAATCATTCTTGCAATAGTCGCTGGAATAACTGGTCTGCGTGTGACTGAAGAAGATGAGCGATTAGGCTTGGATCTCAGTCAACATGATGAAAAGGCCTATTCGTAAGGCAGCGGTGACCGAACCCTACTTATGCTCAGTAGGGTTCGGTGCCACAGCACAGATAGCCAGACACACCCATCGGCACAAGGCCTGAGACGGCATTCTCAGTTGTTCTTCACGCATGATTCAGGTTCATAAACGGACCATGACACGATTGACTAAACGATCGTGCCGGCAACCCCCGTTACGCTGTATGATATGATCAGCGTATTCGGGTGAGCCTGGTAAGGAGGCATCGACATGAAGATGATTGAAGCTATCATCAAGCCGTTCAAGTTGGATGAGGTCAAGGATGCGTTGCTGGAAGTGGGTGTGCATGGGATGACGGTCTCGGAAGTCAAGGGTTCGGACGCCAGAAGGGGAGTAAGGAGACCTACCGGGGCGCCGAGTATACGTCCGACTTTGTACCCAAGGTGAAGATCGAATTGTACGTCCCGAGATAATCAGGTGCAGCGCGTGGTCGAAACTATTACGCGCAGCGCGAAGACCGGCAGCGTCGGGGACGGGAAGATCTTCGTGTCGGATCTCAGCTCCGTGGTGCGGATCAGAACTGGCGAGACGGGAAGCCGCACTGTGACGATGATGCCGGAGAGCGGTTCGCTGTCTGGGCTCTTGCGCAGGGCGGAGGTGTGAGCCGGCCTCCGCCCTGACTGAGTATCGGCAAGCGCTCAGGCAGCGGTTGTTGGGAGGGTCTCGGGGGCCGAAGTCATGGCGGCCCTGACGGAATTCGTGGACGGGTTGATCATCGGCAAGTACAAGAACGCCATGCGGCAGAGCCGGGAGGAGGCACGGGTCACGGGGGCCCAGTACTGTTGCCATGGTGGCGTTGGGAGGCTACGGCCACCGGGAGTTGGCTCCTCTATTCAGACATCGACATCATGTTCCTCTATCGCGAGGAAGCGGAGGAGATAGCTCAGGCTCTGTTCCGTCGAGGTGCTTGCGCCATCTGTGGGATCTAGGCTTCCAGGTCGGCTACATGCATGGGGACCTCCAAGATTGCATCGAGTTGGCCCCGACGGACCTTTCGATCCGCACCTCCATGATGTCGGCCAGGCTTTTGACCGGAAGCCCTTACCTGTTCCAGGAGTTCCATCGCCGGTATTTCCGGGAGGTGGTCGGCCGTGGGGCGGGGCCGCTTTATCGAACAAAAGTAGAGGAGCGTCGCCGTGAATATGAGAAGTTCGGAGAGACCGTTTATCTGCTGGAGCCCAATGTCAAGAGGAGCAAAGGAGGGCTGCGGGACTTCCATCTTGTCCGGTGGGCCGGCATGGCCCGATTCCATGCGACTACGCTGCAGGACTTGGCGGATCGCGGCTTCCTCTCCAGACAGGACCTTCTCTCGCTGACGGAGGCCCGGGATTTTCTGTGGCGCGTCCGGGCATTTCTGCATTTCGAAGCCGGGAGGGCGCAGGAGATTCTGACGTTCGAGGAACAAGTCAGGCTGGCTTCTCTGTACGGATTCAGGATCGCCCCCACCTCCTAGGTGTGGAGCAATTCATGCAGCAGTATTACCAGCAAACGATGGGACTCCACGAGACCTTGGTCCGGTTTTGGACCGTTGCCGGGCCGTGCCTGTGAGGCGCCGATCGACTCGCGTCCTGCCGGCCGCCAGGGGTGGACGGCTATTTCGTTGATGACCGGCCGAAATCTGACCTGTTCCCTCTGAGCTGCGAGGCTCGGGTTCTGGATAGTCCTGACTTGCTCCTCCGGCTGTTCGAGATGGCGAGTTCCCGACGCCTCAAGATCGACAATGACCTGCTGAGACGAGATCCACAGCCACATGGATAGCATGTCGGACGGAGGCCTTCCGGACCTCTGAGGTCAGCCGGGTCTTTATGAAGATACTCGCCGGACCGGGAGCGGTGGCCGGCACGCTTGGAAGTGATGCATCGGGCCCATCTGCTGGAGAAGCTCATACCGGTCTTTGCCAGGGTCCGAGGACTGATGCAGTTCAACAACGTTCCACAAGTACACGGTGGATCAACATACCCTGCTGGCGGTGGCCAAGGCCGAAACGCTCGCCGAGGAGCCTGGTGTCATCAGGAAAGTCTGCAAGGAGATCAAGCGGAAGGACCTTTTGCACCTAGCGATACTGTTGCATGATATGGGGAAGGGGCGGAAAGAAGATCACTGCGAAGTGGGCAAGGCGATCGCGGAGGAGACGGCAGCGCGGCTGGGGTGTGACGAGCAAGAGACGAGGACGCTGGTTTTTCTCGTGCACAAGCATCTGCTGATGTCTCAGACGGCCTTCCAGCGAGATCCTTACGACAAGAAGGTCCTCTTTGCCCTTCGTCAGATCGGTGGGGACACCGGAAGCCCTCCGCAAGCTGTTGGTCCTAACTGCAGCCGATATCTCGGCGGTGGGGCCTGGCGTCCTGAGCAAGTGGAAGGAGTCCTTGCTCATCGAACTCTATCTGCGGGCGCTGCCGGAGGTGTCGGGTGAGCAGGATGAGACGGCTGGTCCGGCGCGCCTCAAGCAATTGGCCGGCGAGGTGGCGAACGGAGTGCACGAACGCAGCGGCCGGGGGCTCGATTGGATCGAATCGCAACTGGAGCCAGTTTCCTTGCGCTATTTACGCATGTGGGACGTCTCCGAAGCGGATCGCAGCCCATCTGATGGCGGTCGGAAGACTGCAGGCAGGAGATGTGTTGGTCGAGGATGACTTCAACGAGGAACGGGGCATCTGCGAGTACACGGTGATTACCCACGATAATCTGACACCAGGCATCTTCTCCAAAATTGCCGGGGTCATGACGTCCCAGGGGCTTCAGATTCTGGACGCCCAGATCATCACCAGGCAGGATGGGGTGGTGGTGGACACCTTCCAGGTGTCCGATCCGGATCATGCCGGCGTTCCACCGGTCGAGCGCCGGGCTTCTGTAGCCGAGACTATCATCTCGTGTGTTGAAAGGGCGAGGAGGGGAGGTCGAGCGGTTGATGAGCCGGAAACACCCGCCTTCCCTCCGGTCGCCGGCTGCCCACCACCCGCCAGGCGACCGAGGTGCAGATCGATAACGAGATCATGTGACCGGTCCACGATCATCGATGTGTTTGCCGACGATACGCAAGGTTTGCTGTATCGCCATCACCCCGTAGTATCCTTAGATCTCGATCTGTCGGTCCATGCGGCCCAGGATTTCGCTTGCAGACGAAGCTCGATCAGGTGGCTGATGTGATCTTTACGTGACGGATCGGCAGGGAGCCAAGATCAAGGACCATGTCTCGCCTGGAGGCCATCCGGCACGACCATCCAGAAGGATATCGATCAGTTCATGAGACCGAGCAGGTTGCTGGGTCCAGAGGGCGTATCGACAGGATCAGCAGCATAATTGGACCTAAAAGGAGTTTGAATGAATCCCCGCGAGGTGTTGGAGTTTGGCGAAGAAACATGAAGTCCAGATGGTGGACTCTGAAGTTTGTGGACCTGATCGGCACCTGGCAGCACTTCTCGATTCCTGTGGAAGAGCTGACTGAAGGGCTATTCAAGCGGATGGATCCGGGTTGGACGGTTCGTCGATCCGGGGCTGAAGGCGATCAATAAGACAGCGATCTGCTGATGATTCCCGATCCGTCTGCGGTTTGTCTCGATCCGTTCTGTGCGTGGTCCCGACACTAAGCCTCGTCGGTAACGTCGTCGATCCGATTACGCGCGAGCCCTATGATCGTGATTCGCGGTTTGTGGCGCAGAAGGCGGAAAAATATCTCCAGAGCACGAAGATCGGCGATGTCTCCCTACTGGGGGCCGGAGGCGGAGTTCTTCATTTTCGACTCAGGTTCGGTATCGATCAGACGGGCCACAGTGGCTTTTACTTCATCGATTCCGAAGAGGGCGCCTGAACATCGGGCAGGAAGGCCACAACTCGGGCGGAAAAAATCCGTCACAAGGAAGGCTACTTTCCGATCCCGCCGACCTGATACGCACCAGGATATCCGCAGCGAGATGGTCCTGCAAATGCAAAGGTCGGGATTTCCATTGAGAAACACCACCACGAGACGGCGACGGCAGGCCAGGCGGAGATCGATATCCGCTTCGACTCGCTGGTCAAGACGGCGGACAAATTGATGATGTACAAGTACATCGTCAAGAATGTGGCTTCGCCGGCATGGCAAAACCGCCACCTTCATGCCCAAGCCGATCTTCGGGGACAACGGTACCGGCATGCATACCCACCAGAGTATCTGGAAAGAGGAAGCCTCTGTTTGCGGGGAAGGAGTATGCCCGGTATCTCGCAACTCGGTCTCTACTATATCGGCGGCATCCTGGAAGCACGCGCCGGCCCTGGCGGCGTTTACGAATCCGACGACAAACTCCTACAAGCTGGCTAGACCCCGGGTTCGAGGCGCCGGTCCTGCTGGCCTATTCAGCCGGAATCGATCGGCTGGCATCCGGATTCCCATGTACTCACCGGGCCGAAAGCCAAGCGGATCGAGGTGCGCTTTCCAACTCGACCACCCGCGAATCCTTACCTCGCTTTTTCTGCCATGCTCGCGGCAGGGTTGGACGGGATCGAGAATAAGATCAATCCGGGTGAACCGGCTGAGGAAGGATTCAGTGCTGATCTCGAGCGGAAGAAGCGGCAAAAATCCGCACGCTGCCGGGCAGTCTCGACGAAGCGTTGCGCAACCTCGGTACGGGACCATCGAACTTCTGCCTCCAAGGGCGGGGTCTTCAGCAAGGACCTGATCGAGGCCTGGATCGGCTTCTCAGCGCCGCGAGGAAGATCGATCCCATGCGGTTATGCGCGGCGCATCCATACGAGTATGTCCTATGTTTCGATGTGTGGTGAGATTCGTGACATACGGCAAGCAGAGGCAGCGGCGTCCTGCCTCTCGCGATTAGGAGAGCGGACGCCGCGCGATGTTCTGCTGCCAGTGAACACCCGTGGTAGTTGATTGCGACGACAGGCCCGGTTCCGCTCTCTTTATTCGTTGTTCCGAATGAGATGTCAGAACGAGCGGTAGGGGCCTGTGTTGGGCGATCGAGTATTCTCACGCTATGACGACATAGAGCATGAGCGCAAGCTCTGTGATTCAATTGCCGGGGTGGTGAATATGGGCATGCCTATTAACAACCGGGTGCAAATAAACTATCGAGCCCTTTTAGCTGTCGCCGGTTGAGCTCAATTCGCGGCGGGATACGCCCAGTCTTTGGGAAGCGATTGCAGCCGAGATTACGAAAGGTCATTCCCGTGGGCACGGGCATCTGTCACTCTGTTACGACCGACGAAGTAGACGGATTGCGGGTTTGTGTATAGCATGGCCACGACGATGGCGCAGGTGGTGCTGCTACAACGCGACTGCCATCGTTCCACGGACCAATAGCGGTATGGGTTGGGTATACTGATCCTAAAACACACGCACACATCCGTCTTGGCCTGAAAGCAGGATCCAAGTCTTCCTTAGAAGACAAATGGTACGCGTCCGAAAGGTCTCCGGACGAATGAGTCAATCCTGCACTCTTCTTGTAGAGAGACAAATGTCTCGGCGTTTCTCAATATCGGCAGTATGCCCAGGTCAGGGCTGCTCCTGATTCAGGGATCTCGAGTTTTTGACGCAAGTGGCGATGCCTGCGGATCGCCTGTGCGATCGATCATGTCCAGGCATATGGACTTGAGGTCGAGTCGACTACGAGAGCAGCCTTGCCAAGGAAGAGCTTTTTACCTCTAACGCGAAGAACTGCGGCTCATGAGTGAACGTGAGCTCACTGGTGGGGACAGAGCCTTTCCTTCCAGCATGCGATAGGCCTTGCACGCGACGTGGCGCCCACTCCGTCAACTGTGTTCATTACGGGTGAAACGGGAACCGGTAAGGAACTGATCGCTCAGGCGATCCATGATTGGAGCCCACGGCGCTCGGAAACCTATGGTCCAGGTCAGTGCGCCTCTTTTCCGGCGGGTTGGTCGAAAGCGAGTGTGTGTTGGTCATGAACGAGGCGCGTTCACCGAGGCCGACCGCGCCCGAAGGCCGATTTGAGCTGGCCCATGGTTGGAACCCTCTTCCTGGATGAGATTGGTGAAATGCCGTTTGGAAACCCAGGCCAAGTTGCTGCGAGTTTTACAAGATGGCCTGGTTGATCGTCTGGGTGGGGAGACAGCCCGTTCGTGTTGATGTGCGCGTGATCGCCGCCACCAACCGCAACTTGCCTGCCGCCGTTAAAGACGGCACATTTCGAGCCGATCTCTTTTATCGTCTGAATGTCTTTCCGATCAGCTTGCCCCCGCTCAGGAATCGCCCGGAGGATATCCCCATATTGGCTCGGCATTTTTGAAACAATACTGCGTGAAATTCGGCCGTTCGTGCACGGATATCGATCGGGAATCTGCTAGAACGATTGATTCGCTACACCTGGCCTAGCAACGTCCGTGAGCTGGAGAAATGTGATCGAACGAGCGATGATTCTCTCCCGTGAACCGATATTGCGGATTGACCAACATGTCTTGGGCTCGCAGGACCCCTCGCATCACCACGTCGCCGCCAGCTGACAACGAATCTGGGTGCGACGCATATTCTCCAAACCTCTCACACTGACAAATTGGCGCATCGAAGGTCCCAATGGAGCGGCTGTACGTTTGGGGCTGAAATCCACGGCACCCTGCGCAGCCGGATGAAGCAGTTTGGGATTACTCGACCGCGATCTAGCTGAAGGCACGCGCATATCCTCCGGCACAATTCCTCCTACACCCTCTCAGAAGGGGCAGCCCTCGATCAGTCATGGTCTATGCAGCCGACTAGCCATGATCCACCAAGGGCCATCAACAATTGTCCTCGGCTGCAGCTCAAGGTGACCGCAAAGTAGACCCAGCATTACAATGGGTTGCGGACGAGAGGAGTTGAAAAGAGATATAACGGCACGGCCGTAGTGCTCTACCGAACTCCATGAAAACAATTCAAGTCATCAGTTTGAAGGTTCATGCTTCATGAAGGGAGAAACACCATGACGATGATAAATGCTGTGTTGTTCAATGGTTCCCAGTACATCGTTTCGCTTGGACTCTTAGCCTGGCATGGGGATGGTTGCAGAGAAGCGATTCTTGAGGTGATCTTCGGCGGGGTGCTGGAGAGGGTACGTCGAGACGTGCTCTCCTCCTCCTCACAGAACTCGAACGTTCGTTCGAAGAAGGTCTTGGTGAGAGTCATGTGTTGCTGGATGTCTGACTGCAAATCGCGCGGCGCCGGCTCGCCAGTCGTCTCTCGTGTAGCCGACGCGGCGGGCAAGAGCGACAAACTCCTCCGAATCCGGAGGAGGGAGCACAAGATCGTCGGTGTTTCCCCTGACCATGCGCAATCCGTCGACCGACTATCCGGGTGAAGGCTGTAGGCTTTCCGGAGGCCTGCTCCATCGGTGTGTGCGACCAGCCCCTCATTGACCAGCGCGGCGAGTGCCCGAAGGTATTCGGCGTACGCAGGCTCGGGTGGTCGTGGCCATGCATCACTTGCAGGTACTGCACGGCATATTCGATATCGATGAGTCCTCCCGCGCTATATTTCACGTTGACCTGCCCAGGCTGCGATCAGCTGTTTGAGCTGTTGTCTCCGCAGCTCGAGCGCCGTAGGGAGATCCCAGGGGCGTCCGCTATAGACGAACGCGTTTCGGTGTGCTTCGCACTTGATGCCCCAGCGCGGAGTCGCCGGCGATATGCCGCAACTTGATGAGGGCTTGCCGCTCGAATGGTGCGGCAAGTCGCCATGGCATCAGCGAGCACAAATACTCGTTTGATGAGGCTTGTTGCTCGATGACGCGAAGGTCTGTCTGACTGTAGTATCGACAGACTCCTCGAATGCATTGCCAGCGCGCCCTTGCCTCCGTGCGGTCGAAGCCGGACATCAAGGCGAAAGATGCCTTCTTGCTTGGCTTCGATCCACCCCAGGAGTTCCTGTGCCAGCCGTTCGAAGTATTCGCTGTTTTCAATTCGCATTTTTACCGCTTGTGCTGCCCGATCCACCGTAGACGAACAGGACCTCGATGTCCGAGGCGTAGCCGAGCTCTCGCCCTCCGAATTTTCCCAGGCCCAGGACGGCGAAGGGCAGGGGCTTATTGTTGGCGAGTCGTGGGCGCCCGTACGATTTCTCCAGCTTGGCGCGGCAATCCGCGATGCTCCGTTCCATGATGACCTCCGCCAGTTCCGTGAGCGCCAGCGAAAAGTCAGGGAAATTGCTCGAGGGCTCGACGATGTGTTTGATGTCGATCCGGAACATCTCACGGTCTTTAAACCGGTTCAAGGCCGTCCTTTCGCGCTTCGTCTGTTTTGGCTGCGCGACGACCAGACGTCCGAGTTCTTTCCGAAGGGTCGCCTGCGGGCTTGATCAGGGGGCATCCTGGTATTCCGTGAGCAGCGGAAGGAGGTTGTCGTGCTGAGCGCCGGAGAAAATCCTCCCACAGGAAGTCGCTGGCGCCGAGCAGTCGATGCGAGCAGCGGAAAGGTTTTTTATCGCTGATGAAGTCGAGCGCCTGGCTCTTGCCGTTCTTGCCCTGGTCTTTCACGATGAGATCCAGGAACTGGTCGAACGATGCCAGCGCCTTAGCCGGGTCGGAGGCCCAGGTCAAGGCATGCGTGAATTGTTTGATGAGCACGGCGGTCAGCCGTAGTTGCTGCTGATCGGCGGAGTCGAGCAGTTTCTGCCCGTCGCGATTCCTGACAAAGAAACGATCATGAAGCTTGGCGCCGTCGCATTCGATCTGGGCCTTTGGTAATGTATATGTTGCGCATGGCCAGAGGCATTCGCGAGCGCGTAGAGGAAGGCCGGAGTATCATCCGATTGGATGTCCATGATCGTATCTGTCGGTGATTGGCTATTGTCGAAGGTGATCTGCACCGTGTCGAGCAGGCCGGTGAAGGCGCTCCGCTGCTTGTCCAATCGTTCGACGAGCCGGCGGTTGACGTATTGGCGCGCCTCGTCGAACCGACCGGCATCCAGCAATTGAACGACCTCGCTGACCGTCTGTCGGAGGGCATCGTGTTGTGGTGGGGAAAGCCTGCGCGGTCTAATAGGATGCACCAGGAAGACATCGACGATTTTCTTGCGGCTGAGGCCGGGCCGGCCTTTGAGGTCTGGCCGGCCGTCGAAGGAGCCTCCCGGCGCGGCGATGGGAGAGGGCGTGGCCTCCACAAAGGTATAGATCTCGTCCTTCTTCGATATTGAGTCCAAAGGCCGAGAGCACACCGCAGATGGCGGCGAATTCTGAGAAGTAATCGTAGGCGACGATGCTGATTTCTGATCGTCCCCGCGTGTTTGTCGAGCACAGGATATTTCGCAGGGGTGGTCCGGCGTGAGGCGGCTGGCAAGCTGAATATGGTGCGCGACGGCGTCCGGTTGAAACCGCTCGAAGTACTCGGGGTCCATCCGTAGACACGAAGTCTTGAAGGACCTCATCATCGACATCCGGACAGAGGGAGGCCAGGGTCTTGATGATCGGCTCGCGTGATCCAGGCCCATCCGTCATGGCCGGGAGTATAGCCGAAGCGGGGTTCGTTGTGCGAGCGCCGATGGGTCGAGTATAATGCCCGCCTATGTCCAAACATCCCAAGAAGCCGTGCACCGCGCTATTGCGGTGTCCCTGATGACTCGAGAGTGCTGCTCAGCCGGATCCGACCCCGGTTCTATTAGCGCTCCGGACTGGAACCGGCCAAACTTGAATCAACTCTTCGATCCTACGGACTCCATCGTATTCAAGACGCCGATGCGAATCTGCAGTCGATGGCTGGCGATCCACACCAGCGGCGCCAGCTGGCAGACATCCTGCCCGCGTTGCTTGAAGCCATTGGGCGGACCGCCTGATCCAGATCAGGCCTTGAACCATTGGGAACGCTGGCTCGCGAGCGGAGTCAGCCGGTCGGCCGTGTTGGAATACCTGCGTAGCGCTCCCCGCATGCTGGATCTGGTGTGCGCGATCTTCGGGAACAGCGACTCGCTGGCCTTTACTCTGGTCCGCGATCCTCTGCTGCTGTACTGGCTGGCCCAACAGAATGTGTTGTCTACTGCGCCGACCAGGGGGGATGGAACGTACGATCCGGCAAAGTCTGGAGGGTGTCACCGCCACTGAACTGAAGTTGGACGCGCTCAGACGATTCCGTCGGCGAGAGATGCTGCGCATCGGCGTGCGCGATCTCCTCCGGCTAGCCGATGTGGTGGAAACCACCGGCTCCCTCTCTGACCTGGCCTCGGTTCTCATCGATGCCGCCTATCGCATAGTGGATCACGATCTTCGGGCCCGACACGGTATTCCTATGCACCAGAATCGGCAGGGGCGTTGGGTGGAAACAGGCTTCACCGTCATTGCGATGGGGAAGCTGGGCGGACACGAACTCAATTACAGCTCCGACGTGGACGTGCTGCTATGTGCTGTGAGTCCCACGAGGGAGAAACCAGACCGGCTGCGTCAGGACGGGCAAAGGCGAAGGGCGCCTGTGCAGCGTGTGCTGTCCAATGAAGAATACTTTGAAATTCTCGCGCGGGAGCTGACGAAGGCGCTGACCGCACAGACCCATGAAGGGTACGTCTATCGCGTGGACCTCCGCTTGCGGGCGGAAGGTTCGGTGGGGCAGCTCACTCGCTCGCTCGACGACTATGCCAAGTACTATCGGACGAGAGGACAAGTGTGGGAACGGTTGGCCTTGCTGAAGGCCTGGCCCATCGCCGGGTCGCAGGAGGTCGGGAGATCCTTCATCAAGCTGGTGCGGCCCTTTGTGCTGGCCCCCTCATCGAAACGGCCGGATGTCGAACGAGGGTCTCGCAATCGTGGAGGAGGTTCGATCGGTCAAGGAGAAGATTGACGCGAAGATGGCGGAGCGCGGGCATGAGCAGCGCAACGTCAAACTCGGTGTCGGCGGGATCAGGAAATCGGAATTTCTCGTCCAAACGATCCAGGTGCTAGCCGGCCGGCGATTGCCGGAGATTCTGGGGCGAGGGACTCTCGATTCGTTGGTGCGGCTTCAGAAGGCCGGTATTCTGTCGAGCAAAGCAACAGACCGATCTCACCCGTGCCTATAAGTTTCTCCGAGACGTGGAGCACAAACTCCAGATGGTGCACGATCTACAAACGCATGCCCTCCCAGATCAGCAGAAGGAATTGGAGCGTTGCGCCATCCGCATGGGCTATGACAAAGCCGATCGGCCGATCGCCGTTAAGCAATTTCAGCCGACCATTCCGCCCACACTACCCTCGTGCATGACATCTTTCGGTCATTCTTCGAAACGCCGAAGACCTCGGCGATTCTCAAAAACCTTCCAGCTGATAGGCGAGCGCCGGTGAAATAGCCTTGCGGGTTTCCCGCTGAGCTCCTGACGTTCATTGTCGCATTGCGACGGTCACTCGAATATTTTTGGTCGTATAAGGGCAGGGAAAACTAGTCTGCGTAGCGCAGATCGCGATCACTGGCCAGCGATAGGTAGGTTTCTCCCCATTGATGCGGACTTTCGAGATTCCAAGTTTCCTCGATATTGATCGGCTTGAATCGCAGGCCGTAGAGCCCTCCATAAACCAGATGAGTCGAGGCCCGCGCCGGAGTCTTCAACCAGCTGGGTGTAGGCCGGGCAGGCAGGCACCTGTCCATTGTCGCTCCAGCCAGTGATCCAATACCATTCTCCGGTGGGATTTCGGTCGTAGAGTCTGACTTGGATAACCTGTCGTGCGAGGCCGGCTTCTTTGAACCGCCCGAAGAAACTTGTTTCGCAATTGTCGCTATCTCGACTTCTACAATCATGGTGTAAGTCCGGTTGGCTCCAATCGTAGCGCAATTCAGGCCTATGAAACACGAAGGGCTCAGCGGGTGACCCGCTGAGCCCTTCATTGCTGAAAGCTGATTGCTTCTCAGCGTCTTGTCTTAGTACATGCCTTCCATGCCGTGGTTGTGTCCACCGCCGCCACCGGCCGGCTCTTTCTTCTCTTCCGGCAGTTCAGTGATCATCACCTCGGTCGTGAGCATCAATCCCGCCACGCTCGCCGCGTTCTGCAATGCGCAACGCGACACCTTGGTGGGGTCGATGATACCGGCCTTGATCATGTCCACATATTCCTCGGTCGCGGCGTTGTAGCCGCCGCTGGGGTTCTTGTCATTGCGCACTTTCTCAACGATGACGGAGCCTTCCATCCCGGCGTTCACCGCGATCTGACGAATCGGCTCTTCGAGTGCGCGGCGGATGATATTGACACCCACCTGCTGCTCAGCGTTCAGCTTGAGTGAATCCAACGCGCCGAGGCAACGGAGATAGGCTGTTCCACCGCCCGGGACGATGCCTTCTTCGACGGCCGCCTTGGTGGCGTGCAACGCGTCTTCGACACGCGCCTTCTTTTCCTTCATTTCAGTTTCGGTCGCGGCGCCGACGTTGATGACGGCCACACCGCCCACGAGCTTCGCGAGCCGCTCTTGGAGCTTCTCCCGGTCGTAGTCGGAGGTCGTCTCGTCGATCTGTGCCTTGATCTGCTTGACGCGGCCTTCGATCTTCTTCGAATCGCCAAAGCCTTCCACGATCGTGGTGTTGTCCTTGTCGACCGTGATGCGCTTGGCGCGGCCGAGGTCCGTGAGCTTCACGTTTTCCAGCTTGATGCCGATGTCTTCCGAGATCACCTGGCCGCCGGTGAGGATCGAGATATCCTCCAGCATGGCCTTGCGGCGATCGCCGAATCCAGGGGCCTTGATGGCCGTCACGTTGAGCGTGCCGCGGAGCTTGTTCACGACCAGCGTCGCCAAGGCTTCGCCTTCCACGTCTTCCGCGAGAATCACGAGCGGCTTGCCCAACTTGGCGACCTGCTCGAGGACCGGCAGCAAGTCCTTCATGCTGCTGATCTTCTTTTCGGAAATGAGAATGAGCGGGTCTTCCATGACGGCTTCCATCCGCTCGGCGTTGGTCACGAAGTAGGGGAGATGTAGCCGCGGTCGAATTGCATACCTTCAACCACGTCCAATGAGGTGGTCATGGACTTGGCTTCTTCGACCGTGATCACGCCGTCTTTGCCGACTTTCTCCATCGCTTCCGCGATGAGGTCGCCGATGGTCTTGTCGTTGTTGGCTGAAATCGTTCCGACTTGGGAAATCTCGGTCTTGTTCTGGCAGGGCTTGCTGAGCTTCTTCAGTTCACCGATCACCACCTCGACCGCCTTGTTGATCCCGCGTTGGATTTCCATCGGATTCGCGCCGGCGGTGATGTTCTTTGCGCCTTCGCGATAGATGGCTTGCGCAAGCACCGTCGCGGTCGTGGTTCCGTCGCCCGCCGTGTCGCTGGTCTTGCTGGCGACTTCGCGCACGAGCTGGGCGCCCATGTTCTCGTACGGGTTCTTGAGTTCGACTTCTTTGGCCACGGTCACGCCGTCCTTGGTGATCGTCGGGGCGCCGAACTTCTTGTCGAGAATCGCGTTGCGGCCCTTCGGACCGAGTGTTGCCTTCACGGCGTCGGCGAGCTGGTTCACCCCTCTGAGGATGGACGCGCGCGCTGCGTCACCGTACATAAGTTGCTTTGCCATAGTCGTTCCCCCTTTTATCGTCGTAGTGTGTGTTAGGTATTGTGATTAGCTGGTGAAGACCCCGAGGATGTCTTCTTCCTTGAGGATCAAACATTCTTCGTCTTCGATCCGGAGCTTGCTGCCGGAATACTTGTCGAACAGGACCTGATCGCCGACTTTCACATGCTCAACCTTTTTGCCGATGGCTTGGACGATGCCTCGTTGCGGCTTCTCTTTCGCGCTGTCGGGCACGTATATCCCGCCGGAGGTCCGGTCCAATTCCTCGGTGTAGGTGACGAATACCCGGTCACCCAGAGGCTGGAACCCCTTGGCTAAGTTCTTCTTCTCTGTCTTCTCCTTGGCTGCAGTGCTCATAACAACACCCTCCTAGTGGTTAACCCAGTGAATATCGACGATGTAGAACAGGTTCGAACTCGATGGCGTAATCGTGGTACTCCAGAACGAGCAGAAGTCCTGATCCGCTGGACACGGGAGTGGAGATAGCCTCGGGTTGATCCAAGTCAAGGGGGAAACGAGAAAATTATTCCAAGCCGTCTAGAATAGGGAGAGGTGGGATCATAGCCGATTGAGAATTGAAGGCTTGAGAATTTCTTCAGTGGTAATCGGCGACACTATGTTCGCAAGTGGTCGAAATCTTTAATGTCTTTCTTGATGTAGTCGCGTAACCGTTTGATGATACGGGCCTCCAGTTGCCTGGTTCGCTCTTTGGTGATGGAGTATTTGGCGCCAAGGTCGTCCAGGGTAAGGGGGTCTCTGAAAGAATCCGGTTCCGGAGGATATCCTCGTCCCGTTCGTCGAGTGTTTTGGCGAATTCGGCGAGTTTGGCACGAAAGAGCTTCTGTAATTGGGTTTGCGCAAGCTGCTCATCCGCCGGAACCTGCTGAGAGGGGAGCACATCCAGGAGGGTGCCTTCCTGGTCCTCCCCAATCGGCTGGTCCAGCGAGAGTTCCCAGCTACCCAGCCGCTGGCCCATCTCGATGACGTCTCGCTCCCTCACGTTCAAGCGGTCGGCGAGTAATTTCGTGTCCGGAGCGAATCCCTCCCGTTCAAGCTTGGCCTTCTCTTTTGAGGTTGTAGAACAGCTTCCGTTGGTCTTGGGTCGTCCCGATCTTGACCAGGCGATAATTGTTCAATAAGTAGCGAAGGATATAGGCCCGTGACCACCAGGCGGCATAGGCGTAAAAGCGCACGTTCTTGGACGGGTCGAATTTCTTGATGGCATGCATCAGTCCGACGTTGCCTTCCTGAATGAGGTCCATGTGGTCGGCGCCCGTGTGGAGATACTCCGCGGCAATTGAGATGGACACGCGCAGGTTGGCCATGATGAGCTTCACGGCGGCGTCGCGGTCTCCGTATGTTCGATATTCATGGAACAGGCGTAACTCTTCTTCTTTGGAGAGATAGGGATGGAGACGGACCTCGGCCAGATATTGCCGGAGCGTCAGTGACCGGGACAACGTCGCGGCTTCGGTCGGACGGCCTCTGTCCGTCCGGTTCCGGACGGTCGGGCAGGACCGGCACCGGCTCCGCCCGTGTGAGGTCTTCGTCCAGCAGGCTCGACGATTTCCAGGTATCTGATGGGACCTTCGTGCAGCTGTCCGCCTGTTCGCGTGCGCTCACCGGTGGGCTGACTATACCAGAAACCGCGCGTTTCGGACAAACCGTGCTCTGTGCGTTGAAAGAGGAGACCGCCTCGTAGGATGGAAAGCCGGTCTCGTGTAGTGAGAGGTTCCTTGCGCTTCGGTGAATGGACAGATACGCACGTACTGCCCGCGTGCACAAGTTAGTCGTTTGAACACCCCTCGGTTTCCGCGCCGCGGATGCGGACACTGCGCCGCGTCGCTCGTCGGCGCATGGCTGCACCCTTCGAAGTCAGCTTCGCTGGTTTGGCTCTGGATCGGCGCGCTCGGCGTCCCCCATCGCGGAAGTATTTTCCGGCTTGAGCCCTACGGAGAAGGGATTGCTGCGGCCTCGCCCGCTGCTTGGCGGAGCGCGCCCTGCGCGTGGGTGGGGACCTGGCGAGCGATCGACTGGGAGCCTTCAAAGCGGACCGGCCTCTATCTCGCTCGGAGGCGTGACTGGTGCGCGTCCTGTGGGGCTGGCTTGGCGCGACCAGCTATCTCCGTGATGCCGTCGTTTCCGGCCTGCTTGATGGGGCCGCTGTTTGAGCCGAAGCGCGTTGCCCGTGGCTCTTCCGGTTGCGAGCCGCGCCCATATCCGCCGGCGGCGCATCAAGGCCTGGCGCTCGGCATTGCCGCATCGGGGCGTGGCCAAAACAGCGGCACGGTGCTGGCTATGTTCTTTGCGCCACGGGTATCCCAGCTCGTCGGTTGGCATGGAGTCTTCGGCTTGACAGATGGCAGTTCCGCTGGCGATCACGGTATCATTCTGTTCTGGCTCGCTTCGTGCAGCCGGACGCGGACCAGCCGCGCACGGAGCGGCATCGGCTGTGGTGGAAAAGACCTCGGACCGAGATGCTGCGTGTCGACCGTCGGCCTATTGGCTCGCGCACCTTTGTACGCCGTGACCTTCGGAGGGTTTGTGGGACTGTGCAGCATGCCTCCCGACGCTTCCACGCATCAGTACGGGCTGGACATGGTTTCGCAGCGGGCTCGGTGACGGCGCTGTGCGGCTTGCCGCCGGAAGTCTTCGACTCGCCCGGCTGGGCGGGTTCGTCGCGGACCTGCGCTTTGAGCGCATCAGTGGTGCTGGGCCGTCGTCTTTGCGGCCATCGCCGGACTCATGGCAGGCTTGGGGCAACTGCCTTCGACCGGAATGGGCCCCGCCGGATCTGATAGGAACACTCACGGCCACGGGCTTCGGGAACGGCGTGGTGTTCCAGGGTCGTATCGGAACGGTTTCCGAAAACGGATCGGCATCGCGTCCGGCATCACAGGCGCGGCCGGCGGATTCGGCGGGTTTTTATTGCCGCTCTGGCTCGGGGCCTTGAAAGATCTTCGGGCACGTTCCGGCCGGGACTGGCTATTGTCGCCTTGTCGCTCGCCGCGGCCGCCAGCGCTGCCCTGGCCCCCTCAGACGGACCGGTGTCTGGGGCGATCCGGACCGGTGAAAGGGCCGCTTTTCCCGTTGACAGTGAGGGCCAAAAAAACAGGGTTAAATGGTGCAATGTCAGCATGACGGGCTGATCACTCCGCTGGACATTGACCATTGAGCATTCAACCATTGAAGCTATCTTCTCCTTTCACAGCATCGAAGACGCAATCAGGGACATCAAGAAGGGGAAATTCGTCATCCTCATCGATGACGAAGATCGCGAGAATGAAGGCGATCTCGTCATTGCCGCTCGAACACGTGACGCCCCAGGCCAGTCAATTTCATGGCCAAACATGCCCGTGGGTTGATCTGTCTCGCCCTGACTCCCCAGCGAGTCGAAGAACTCCATCTCCCGCAGCAGGCGGTTGAGAACACCGCCACCTTCGGCACGGCCTTCACGCGTCTCCATCGATGCGCGGAAAGACATTACGACGGGATCTCTGCGGCGGACCGGGCCACGACGATTCATGTGGCGATCGATCCGAAGTCCAAGCCCGGCGACCTGGCGCGCCCCGGCCATATTTTCCCTTTGAAGGCGCAGCAAGGCGGCGTGTTGAAGCGCGCGGGGCAGACCGAAGGCTCCGTCGATCTGGCGCGGCTGGCCGGGCTCACTCCCGCCGGCGTGATCTGCGAAATCATGAACGAGGACGGCACCATGGCGCGCGTGCCGGAGCTGACGAAATTTGCCAAAGTGCGCAAGCTGAAGATGGTCACGATCAAGGCGCTCATCGAATACCGCATGCAGCGCGAGACCTTTGTGCGGCGGATGGCCAGCGTGCGCGGCTGCCGACGATGTTCGGCGATTTCGAGGCGGTGGCGTTCGAAAACGAATTGGACGGTATCACGCACATTGCGTTGGTGAAAGGGCGCGTGGAGGGAGGCGATCCCACGCTGGTGCGTGTGCACTCGGGCTGTTTGACTGCCGACGCACTGGGATCGTTGCGGTGCGACTGTCGAGACCAACTCCATAAGGCGATGGAAGTGATTCAAAAGGAAGGGCGCGGGGTCCTGCTCTACCTCAATCAAGAAGGGCGCGGCATCGGCCTGCTCAACAAGATCAGGGCCTATGGGTTGCAAGATGAGGGCAGCGATACGGTCGAGGCGAATTTGAAGCTGGGATTTAAGGCGGACCTGCGCGATTATGGCGTGGGGGCGCAGATTCTCGTCAATCTCGGCTGCACCAGATCAAGCTCATCACGAACAATCCGCGCAAGATCGTCGGCATCGAGGGGTACGGATTGAAAGTGGTTGAGCGCGTGCCGATCGAGATTCAGCCGCGTTCGGCGAATGTGAAGTACTTGCGAACGAAGAAGAAGAAGATGGGGCACATTCTGAAGAAGGTGTGGAGTGGGTAGTTGGGCTAGTCCCCTTCTTTGCTCGCGGAGCACGCCACGATGAAGCGGTGGTCGTTCGATGCGCGCAGCTGAAGGGACTAAGTGCCTCAGCCGCTCCGTAGCTGAGTGGCGAACGTGCCGGGGGAGAAGAAGACGAAGGGATGAAACTGCGAAAAGGTTCTCATGATGCGACGGGATTGCGGTTTGGGATTGTCGTCGCGAAGTTCAACAAGTTCGTCACGAGTAAGCTGCTGAGTTCCTGCGTTGAGGGGCTGACCAAACACGGGGTCAAGGCCGACGACATCGAGGTGGTGCGGGTGCCGGGGGCGTTCGAGATTCCCTTGGTGGCGCGGACGATGGCGCAGGTCGAAGCCGGTTCAATGCGGTGATTTGTCTCGGGCGGTCATTCGTGGCGATACGCCACATTTCGATTACATCAGCGCGGAGGCCAGCCGCGGGATCGGGCAGGCGGCGCTGGATGCCGACGTGCCGATCATCTTCGGCGTGCTGACGACGCATACAATCGCGCAGGCGATCGAGCGGGCTGAGTCGGCCAAAGTTCAATCGTGGTGGAGACGCGGCCAGGTCCGCGATCGAAATGGCGACGGTTATGCGGCTGTTACGGGTAGGTGAAGGAGATCACAGCCATTGAGGGCATCAAGTCCCGGCAGAAAGTCCGGAGAGCCAAGAAGCCGGTGCGCCAGCTCGACAAGCGTCAAGTCTGATAGTCATGGGATCACGCCATCAAGCCCGGGAGCGCGCGCTCCAGATTCTGTTTCAGTACGACATTCACGGCAGGCCGGGCCTGTGGCTGGATGTGTTCTGGGAGAAGAACGAGGCCACGGATGAGGTGAAGGCCTTTGCCGAACGACTCGTGGCCGGGGTATTGGAGAAGAAGAAAGATCTGGATGCCCTCATCGGGAAATACGCCACCAATTGGAAAATCAGTCGCATGCCGATTGTGGACCGTAATATCCTGCGCGCTGGCGTCTATGAACTGCTGTGGATGGATGACGTGCCGGCCAAGGTGACGGTGAACGAGGCCATCGAATTGGCGAAAGTTTCTGGCGACGACGACGCGTCGAAGTTCGTGAACGGCATCCTGGATCAGGTCTTGAACAAGGAATTGACGCTGGCCAGCGAAAGACGTGAGGCATAGGTGAGGCGTGAAGGGTGAGGAGTAAGGCGAAATGAACAGGCCCATTCATACGATTCAGCACTCAGCGCTTCAGCACTCAGTGATCGCCATGATCGATAGCTATACCCGTCCCAAGATGAAAGCCATCTGGGAATTGAAACGTAAGTACGAGATCTGGCTCGCAGTCGAGCTGGCCGCCTGCGCGGCGTTCGAACGAGCCGGACAGGTCCCGCGCGGCACCGCGGCTCGTATTGGGAAGAAAGCCACGATCGATGTGAAGCGGATTGCCAGGATCGAGAAGGTGACGAAGCACGACGTGATCGCCTTTCTCGAATCGCTCATGGAATCGGTCGGCCCTGAGCATCGGTTCCTCCACATGGGGCTGACCTCGTCGGATATTGTGGACACTGCGTTGGCCGTGCAGATGACCGAGGCGCTCGACCTCATTCTCGACGATCTTGAAGAGCTGATCGCCGTCTTGAAGCGGCAGGCGCTGACGGTACAAGAACACGGTGATGGTCGGCCGCTCGCACGGCATTCATGGCGAACCGATCTCGTTCGGCTTCAAGCTGGCCATTTGGTACGAAGAATGCCTGCCGGCACCGGGAGCGGCTGACGCACGTGCGGCAGGAAATCGCGGTCGGCAAGCTCTCCGGCGCGATGGGCACGTTCGCGCATCAAGGGCCTGAAGTGGAAGAGTACGTCTGTGCCAAGCTGGGGCTCACGCCGGACCCTGTCTCCAATCAAATCGTGCAGCGCGATCGCCATGCGGCCTATGCCTCGGCGCTGGCGCTGTTGGCTGCCAGCATCGAAAAGTTCGCGACCGAGATTCGCCATCTGCAACGGACCGGAGGTGCTCGAAGCGGAAGAGTATTTTTCGAAGGGCAGAAAGGGTCCTCGGCGATGCCGCACAAGCGGAACCCGATCGCCTCGGAGAATCTCTGCGGGCTGGCGCGGTCGTGCGGGGCAATAGTCTCGCGGCGATGGAGAACGTCGCGCTGTGGCATGAGCGCGACATCAGCCATTCGTCCGTCGAGCGCGTGATCATGCCGGATAGCACGATTCTGATCGATTATCATGCTGGCGCGGATCACCGACGTCATCAAGCATCTGGTGGTCTACTCCCGCCAATATGAAACGCAACCTCGATCACACCGGAGGACTGGTCTATTCGCAACGGTTGCTGCTGCGGCTCATCGAGAAGGGTGCGCAGCGAAGGAGTCCTATGAGGCCGTCCAGCGCAATGCCATGGCCTCCTGGAAAGGGGCGGGGGAACTACAAGAATTAGTCGGCAGGGATCCCTTCGTGGCGAAACATCTCACGGCAGCGGAGATTCGATCCTGTTTCGATCCGAAGTATTATCTGCGCCATCTCGACAAGATTTTCCGGCGGGTCTTCGGATCGGGGCGCGTAAACCGAGTGAAGGGAGGAAGCGATGAGATCTCTATGGCTGAGTTCTGATGCGCTTGCTGTGCTGGTGCTTGGTCGGCCTGGGGATGGTATCGGCGGTTGAGGCAGCCGATCGCGACAAGCTTCTGAGCGAGCCGGGCGTCTATGGCACGTTTGCCGCCTTCAGTCTCGATGCGGACTGGGGGAAACAGGATCAGGCGGTGCGCATCGCGCAATTGACCGTCCTGAAGGGGGTGGTCGAGCAGCATCGAGAGAAGTTGGCGATCGATACCTATCTTCTTCGCGGACTGTCCGATCACGCGGACGTGCTCTTTCGTATTCACGCGACCGAGCTGCGCGAGACCCAACAGTTTCTCCTGGATCTTCAAGGCAGTCTCTTTGGTAAGCATCTCGACAGTCAGCACGGTCGTCATGCACGGGCTGACCAAGAAGGCCAACTATGTGCCGGGCATTTCCGGATCAACTGAAGGCCGAACTTAAGATTTCCAGCGAGCCGGGATCCGAAGCCCTATGTGCATCGTGATCCCGATCCGTAAGGATGCAGACTGGTGGGCCCTTCCGATCAGGAGCAAGCGCGGGCGATGATGCAGGAGCATACCGAAGCCGCGTTGCCCTATCACAAGACGGTCGAAGCGGAAGCTCTACCATTCCACCGGACTCGATGATCTGGATTTCATCACCTATTTTGAAACGTCACAGCTGGAGGACTTTCCACAGCCTGATTCTGGCGTTGGAGAAGGTGAAAGAGTTCCAGTATAACCGGCGGTTCGGTCATCCGACCTTGCTGGGGACGGTCAGATCCTTGGACGAGATCATCGAGGTGTTGGCCCAGTAACTATGATCATGGGTTGAGGCATAAGTATGGCAACAGGCACACTACTCTACGAAGGTAAGGCCAAGAAAGTCTTTTGCGACCGACAAGCCGGATCAGGTCGTCCAGTACTTCAAGGACGATGCGACGGCGTTCAACGCGCAGAAGCGCGGGACCATCGTCGAGAAAGGCGTCGTCAATAACAAAGTGTCCGGAGCGGCTCTTTCGGTTGCTGGAACAGGCCGGTGTGCCGACGCATTTTGTCGAGCGGCTGAGCGACCGGGAACTGCTCACGAAGAAGGTGACGATCGTGCCGGTCGAAGTGGTGGTCCGCAACGTCGTGGCAGGCAGTTTGGCTAAGCGGCTGGGGTTGAAAGAGGGTGATCCTATCGAGCCGGCCATCGTGGAGTGGTACTACAAGAACGATGCGTTGGGCGATCCGCTCATCGCCGATGAACACATTCGGCTGCTCAAACTGGCGACGCCGGAACAACTGGTGGAGATGAAGCGGCTTGCATTACAAGTGAATAGGGTCCTGCCGTCCGTTCTTCCGTGAACGACAGATGATCCTCGTCGATTTCAAATTGGAGTTTGGGCTGCACAACGGCCAGCTGATCCTGGCCGATGAGATTTCGCCGGACACCTGCCGCTTTTGGGATCAGACGACGAAGGAGTCGATGGATAAGGATCGGTTTCGGAAGGATTTGGGGAAGATTGAAGAGGCGTATCGGGAGGTATTGAAGAGAGTCTGTGGATGAGGGACAGAGAGGGCGTAGGAGTGGTGGGGCCGTCCTCACCTGCTCGCAGAACGCGCACGATGAAACGGTGCTCGCATGGGGCAAAGGACGGCGTCTTGGCGCGTCCAGGGCGGAGGTGGGTGAGAAGGTCGCGCGAGTCGAGGACTAAAGTTCGCCATCCTCGTTGGAATCTCCCAATCCTTCTAGGGAGGGAGAGGGAAGTGAAGAGGAGAGAGTCGTGAAAGGATGTTTTGCGGTTGTTCATGAATTACGGGTTGGTGGCGGCCGTTTTTGTGCGGACGGCGGTGGTGGGCTGTACTGGCCTCATCGCCTGGAAGGGTCACCCTGGCGCTGGCCGCTTGTGGCGCTTGTCCTGGCTGGGCTTCGGGACGATCGCGGGGATTTTCTGGATTCGCAAGTATGT
>ERZ1370068.2240-contig-1397_pt1 | contig 78298 bp, 87 predicted proteins | sample MGYA00561227_ERZ1370068 | MGnify/ENA primary metagenome ERZ1370068 (study PRJEB38410, sample SAMEA6850437) | metagenome | study: Metagenomic assessment of the ecological functions of the soil: analysis of the soil microbiota associated with the... | reverse complement strand
TCGGTGTACTTCGTTCAGTTACGTATTGCTAGGATTCCGTCGCCGGCGGTGGAATCTCGACCTGCGGCGACGACGCGTGCGGCAGCAGTGGCGGCGAAGGCGGGTCCCGCATCGTGCGGCGACGGCCGGCCGAGATAGCGGGTCGCGACGATGCCGACCGCGATACTCACGACGGCGAAGCAGCGCGAACTCTACCCAACCGTCCCAGGTGCCCGGTGACCACGGCGGTCTCCGCCGCGTCGATCAGACGCGGCCGCCACGAGGTAGCCGGGAACGGTACGCGCATCGAACCGCAGCACACGCAGCAGACGCGGACCGCCGTGGCGACGAGCCCGGCCGCGATGCCCTCCGCCAGCGCGGCGCCGACCGCGCCTGCCTTGCGGCGACGAGGCCCGTGATGCAGCGCGACGACCGCGGCGCCGGCAACCCAGGACCGGCGCGTCAGGCCGCGGTGACGCGTTCGAGCATGTGCAGCACGAAAGCCGACGCCGATCGAGCGAAACCGTCGACGAGGCCACTCCAGCGCGGCGGCGATCAGGGCGACGCCGCGGATTCGAACGCCGACGGCGGCCAGAACGGAGTCTCAGCTCGACGAAGCTGCCTGCCAGCGCGCCCGCGCCGGCGACGAAGAACGCCGCGGCAACCCCTGACCGCCCACGGCGGCAGCCGCCCGGCGGCGGCACGTTCGGCGTCGTACGCGCCGCCCAGAAGCCCACGCCCGCCGCCAGTGCGATGACGAGCGCCGCAAGACTCGCCGCGAGGAGCGAGCCCGCGACGGCGAGCACGTGCCTGCCACACGATGGGCTCGGTCGTCTTCAACTGCATCGCGAGCGACGGCCACATGACGGCGATGCCCGGCGGCCGACGCCGCAAATACGAGCGCGAGGACGACCGTCGAGTGCGCGGTTGTCGCAGTCGGCCGCGCATCCAGCTCTGCACGCCGGCGACGAGCGCCGCGAGCGCCGCGAGGGCGAACAGTCAGGGCGCCGGCCATCTTCGCGATCTGCATGCGTCCCGAACGCTCGCGCTCGGCGCGCAGCCACGACTCCGGCACGTGCACGAAGCGGCCCGCGCCGGCGATCTCGTCGCCGGCAAACGCGTCACCGCTCATTCGCGCCTCGCCGTCCTTGCCGACGTCGACGCGCGGATCCGAGAACATGAACGACCAGTCGGTGCGCGCCGGCCGGTCCTTCTCGTCCGCGGCGACCAGGTTCAATGCGGCCGGGATCCGCGCCGAAGTGCTCGCGCGACATGCCGCTCGGCCAGGACGACGGGCAGCATCCTTCGACGAGTCGCGGCCCGGGTCGCGCCTCGGGCAGCGCATGCCGCACCTGGCGCACCGCGCCGTGCCGGCTCGATCGTCACGCGCCACTCCTCGGCGCGCGCGGCGACATCGCCTCGAACATCGCGTAGCGCACCTCCCAGAGCGGCGGCGCGAGCGTCGTCCCGATCAGCGCACGGTACGCGCTCCGGGCCCGCCTCGCGCCATACGAACTTGTGCTGCGTCCACTGCGGTTCGTCGCTCGCCTGGCGCACCGTCGAGAAGCGGCGCCATTCGGTCCGAGCGTGACGCCGCGCGCCTGCAACGCAGCATCCGCGGCGGCTTCCGCGCGCTGGCGCGATCGAGCACGTTGGGAGACACATCCGCCTGCATCGGCGTGAACGCGAACCAGGCGATGAGGCCCGCGAGCCCGAGCGTACGGGCAGCGATCGCTGGATCGAGCGTCCTGACCGCGCGAGGCCACGATGACGCGCGCTGTCCTGCGATCGCGACCGGCGCCGCGGCGCGCGGAGTCCACGCCGCCGTTGCGAAACGCTGCCGCGGCAATTCGCCCCACGCACCTGCTTCGAGCCTTCGCCACAGCACGATGCGCGAGCGGCACGAGTCGCCGCGCGCGAACACCGCCGCGCGCTGGATCCGCGCGCCAGGCGCGTCGACCAGGAACAGCGGGATCGGAGAACAGCGTGAGATCGAACAGCGCGTGCAGCAGGATCGTCGGACAGCAAGCCGAAGCGCAGGAAGATCGCCGCCCAGAGCATCGACGGCAGCGACGAGCTCGACGAGCCGCGAATACGACGGAAAGCCCGGGTAGTTCGCGTGCGCCGCGCCGAAGATCACGGCCTGCAGCACGAACGCGATGGCGATGCCCAACGCTGCGGCGCCCGAAGTGCGCGCCGATCGAGCGCGCCGAGCGCAAGCGGAACCGCGCGGAACAGGCATTCCTCCATGAACCCCGCCTGCAGCGAGACCGCGATCGGCATCAGCGCCGGCATCGCGTACGACAGGATGTTGGGATCGGTCAGCACCTCGGACGGCTGCCACCAGCCGAGCCAGCGGTTCGTCGCGTAATAGAAGCCGCGACGAGCGCCAGCTCGATCGGCACGAAGCCGTAGCCGCCGAGCGTGCGCCCGAGCACCGCGCGCGACGGCGCCGCGCCTTCGGCCGACCACACGCGCCACAGCTGCGGCTGGCGGGGAACGCGCGCCGCGCGAGGCTCTCCGCCGCCATGAACACGAGCGCGTACGCCGAGGCCGCCGCCGAACGCGACCGCCGCCACGGCGCCGAGCTGCTCGCAACCAGAAGCGTCGTCGTCGATTGCGCGGTGTCGAAGTCGAACCAGGCGGTCGGGGCCGCGGACAGCGTCGTCGCCGCCATCAGCCCGCCGACGACGAATCCCGGCGCGCGAGCGCCGGCCGGACGGCGAGCCAATGCTGGCGCGCGAGCCACAGCACGCCGAGGATGCAGCCGCCGAGCCCGTAGAGGAGCCCGGCCGACAATCCGGCGACTCCGGCGATCGTGTCGTTCGCGCTGCGCAGCTCGCGGAACCGGCGCTCGAAGGATTCCGGGCAGGTGCACGTACGGCGCGATCTCCGGTGAGCTCGTCGCCGGCGACCGTCAGCCGCAGCCGGATGCGCGCCTCGCCCAGCATTTCGGCGCGCTGATAGACGAACGCGTGGTCGATCGCGCCCGCCGGGACGCGTCTGCTGCGACTGCTCGAGCAGCGCATACGGCGTGAGATCGAGCTTCCAGTCCGCCGCCGCGCGCTCCTCGGCCGAGCGTCGCGCGCCGCGGCGGCCGAAAGCGCCTTCGTCGCGGCGTCGCGCACATAGGTTTCCGGCACGCGGCGGCCGAAGCCGTTCGACGCGCCGTCGGGCCGGAAGCGGATCGTGACCTCGTTCACCTCGCCGGGCTGGAAGATCCGCACGTCCCACCAGTACGGCGCGTAGAGATCGCCCTTCACCAGCGCGCCGAACGCCGACCGTGCCGCCGCCTTCGAGCTCGACGTAGTTCTGCGTCGCGCTGTCGTGGGCGAACCGGACGGCGCTGCGCGCATCCTCCGGGGCGAGCGCCATCAGCGCCGCGGTCGCCTCGGCCTCGGCGAGCGCCTCGGCGCGCGAGAGCGTGATGTCGAGATTGACGAGCGGGATCGCGAGCGGAAAGAGCCGCCACGCGATCGCCGAGCGCGATCGCCGACGAGCGCGGCGTACGCGATCCAGAACGCCGGCTTTCGGCGTCCACGCGCGCGCGTCGTCCGCTCGCGCGTCGGTCCCGAGGCGTCAGGCGCGCACGCCGATCACGCCGCGCGCCGCGAGCTGCGGCGATCGCGTCCGGCAGTCGAGCGCGAGCCGCTCGCGCAGCACCTCCGCCGTGTGTTCGCCGAGGAGCGGCGGCGGACGTCTCGTATTCAGGCGGCGTCGACCGAAAACCGGATCGGCGTGCCGACCTGCGGCACGCTGCCGGCGAGCGGATGCGGCAGGTCCATCCGCAAGCCGCGCGCCACGAGCTGCGGATCGGCGAACACCTGGTCGAGGCGGTTGATCGGTCCGCAAGGCACGCCCAGCGCCTCGAGCGCCGTCGAGCCACGCGTGCTGGGTCCGCGTCCGCATCACTTCGGCGACGAGCGGCACGAGCATGGCGCGGTGGCGCACGCGATCGGCGTTCTTCGCGAAGCGCGCGTCCGCCGCCCATTCGCGCGCCGGTCCGCCGCCTCGCAGAATTTCGCGAACTGGCTGTCGTTGCCGACCGCGACGATCACGTGGCCGTCGGCGCACGCGAACACCTGATACGGCACGATGTTCCGTGGTGCGCATTGCCGGCGCGTCCGGGCGGCTTGCCGGTGACGAGATAGTTGAGGTTCATCACCGCCATCATCGCGACGGCCGAATCGAACAGGCACGTGTCGATCCACTGCCCCTCGCCGGTGCGGTCGCGATGCGCGAGCGCCGCCTGAATCGCCACGGTCGCGAACATCCCCGTCATGAGGTCGGTGATCGCGATGCCCGCCTTCTGCGGGCCGCCGCCCGGCAGGTCGTCGCGCTCGCCGGTGACGCTCATGAAGCCCGACATGCCCTGGATGATGAAGTCGTAGCCGGCGCGATCCGCGTACGGACCGTCTCTGCCCGAAGCCCGTGATCGACGCGTAGACGAGGCGCGGGTTCGCCGCGGCGACGCTCGCGTAGTCGAGCCCGTATTTCGCGAGCCCGCCGACCTTGAAGTTCTCGACGAGCACATCGGCCTGCCGCGCGAGATCGCTGCACGATCCGCTGCCCGTCGGGCGTCGTGAAATCGACGGCCACCGAAAGCTTGCCGCGATTGCACGACAGGTAATACGCGGCTTCGCTCGTGTCGCGCCCGCCTGCGTCCTTGAGGTACGGCGGGCCCCACGCGCGCGTGTCGTCGCCGCGCGCCGGGCCGCTCGATCTTGATGACCGTCGCGCCGAGGTCGGCGAGGAGCTGCGTGCACCACGGCCCCGCGAGCACGCGCGACAGGTCGAGGACGGTGAGGTGAGAGAGCGGACCGGACATCGTGATCGCCGTCCGGACGACGCCGTTCGCGGCCGGGCGGCAACCTCGATCGCGAGCCTTGGAGCGCAGCTCGATCAGGATTTCAGTGCCACCAGCACTTCGTCGAGCATCTTCTTGGCGTCGCCGAAGAGCATGCGGTTGTTGTCCTTGTAGAAGAGCGGATTGTCGACGCCGGCGTAGCCCGACGCCATGCTGCGCTTCATGACGATCGAGTGTCTTCGCCTTCCAGACTTCGAGCACCGGCATGCCGGCGATCGGGCTCGTCGGATCTTCCTGCGCCGCCGGGTTCACGATGTCGTTGGCGCCGATGACCATCGCGACGTCGGTGTCCGGAAAGTCCTCGTTGAGCTCGTCCATCTCGAACACGATGTCGTAGGGCACCTTCGGCCTCGGCCAGCAGCACGTTCATGTGGCCGGGCATGCGGCCGGCCACCGGGTGGATGCCGAAGCGCACGTTGACGCCCTTTCGCGCAGCGTCTTGGTGATCTCGTAGACCGTGTGCTGGGCCTGCGCGACCGCCATGCCGTAGCCCGGCACGATGATGACGTTCTTGGCATCGCGCAGCAGCTCCGGCGGTCTCGGCGGCCAGGATCGGCGTGCACTTCGCCCGCCGGCTGCGATGGCGCCGGCGGCAGCCGGCGCGCTGCTGTCGGTGCCGAAGCCGCCGGCGATCACGCTGATGAAGTTGCGGTTCATCGCCCGGCACATGATGTAGGACAGGATCGCGCCGCTCGAGCCGACCAGCGCGCCGACGACGATCAGCAGGTCGTTGGAGAGCATGAAGCCGGTCGCCGCCGCCGCCCAGCCCGAGTAGCTGTTGAGCATCGACACCACGACCGGCATGTCGGCGCCGCCGATGGCCATGACCATGTGGACGCCGAAGAGCAGCGCGACGACGGTCATGACGATCATCGGCGTCATCGCCTCGGCCACGCTGTGCGCGTTGACGAACGCATAGCCGAAGTAGATGACGGCGAGGAGACCCGCGAGATTGAGCAGATGCCGCCCGGGCAGCAGCACCGGCTTGCCGGTGATCCTGGCGGAGAGCTTGCCGAAGGCGATCACCGAGCCCGAGAACGTCACGGCGCCGATCAGCACGCCGAGGTACATCTCGATCTCGTGGATCGCCTGCTCGGCGGGCGTCATGCCGACCGACACGGCCGGATCGATGAAATTGGCGTAGCCGACGAGCATCGCGGCGAGGCCCACGAGGCTGTGCATCAGCGCCACGAGCTCGGGCATCTGCGTCATCTTGACGATGCGCGCCGCGTAGAGGCCCACGCCGGCGCCGACCACCATCGCGCCGAGGATGTAGGGCAGGCCGGCGGTCGTGACCTGCGGGCCGAAGACCGTGGCGAGCACGGCGATCGCCATGCCGATCATGCCGTACAGGTTGCCGCGCCGCGACGTTTCCGGGTTGGACAGCCCGCCCAGGCACAGGATGAAGAGGATCGTGGCCCCGATGTAGGAGACCGTCGAGAGGCTGGAGGTCATGTTCTCTTCTTCCTTATTTGCGGAACATTTGCAGCATGCGCTGGGTCACGGCGAAGCCGCCGAACATGTTGATCGTCGCGAGCGCGATGCCGCCCACGGCCAGCCAGCGTATCCACTCGTTCGGCCGCGAGAGGTCGGCGGAGATCTTCGTCAGGTCCGGCGCGATCTGCACCAGCGCGCCGATGGCGATGATGCTGCTGACCGCGTTGGTCACGCTCATCAGCGGCGTGTGCAGCGCGGGCGTCACGTTCCAGACCACCATGTAGCCGACGAAGCAGGCCAGGATGAACACGGTGAAGTGCGCAGAGGAAGCTCGGCGGCGCAAACCGGCCGACGAGCAGGAACAAGAGCGCGCCGATGCCGAACAGCACGGCGGTCTTCGTCCCGGCCATCGGGCCGCTCGGCTCCGTGCCGTGGCCCTTCGGCTTGGGCGGCATCGCGGCGCGGCTTGGCGGCGGCACGGCCGGCGCGGCCGAGAGCTTGGGCGGCGGTGGCGGCCAGGTGACCTCGCCCTTGATTGATCACCGTCGTGCCGCGCAGGACCTCGTCCTGCCATGTCGATCGTTGACGACATCGCCGTCGATGCTCTTCGTCTTGATCATGTCTTCCATCAGGCGGAAGAGGTTCGTCGCGTACAGCGTGGACGCCTGCTTCGCGAGGCGGCTCGGCAAGTCCTTGTAGCCGATGATCGTGACGCCGTGCCTGCACGACGACCTCGCCCGGCACCGTGCAGCTCGCAGTTGCCGCCCTGCTCGGCGGCCATGTCGACGATGACGCTGCCCTGCTTCATCGACTTGACCATGTCTTCCGTGATCAGCTTGCGGCGCGGGCTTGCCGGGAATCAGCGCCGTCGTGATGATGATGTCGACGTCCTTCGCCTGCTTGGCGAACACCTCGCGCTGGGCCTTCTGGAAGCCCTCGCTCATCACCTTGGCGTAGCCGCCGACGCCGCTGCCCTCCTCCTCGTAGTCGACGGGCACGTACTCGCCGCCCAGCGACTTGATCTGGTCCGCGACTTCCGGCCGCGTGTCGTTGGCGCGCACGATGGCGCCCAGGCCGGACGCGGCGCCGATCGCGGCAAGCCCCGCGACGCCGGCGCCGATGACGAAGACCTTGGCGGGCGGCACCTTGCCCGCCGCCGTGATCGAGCCGGTGAAGAAGCGGCCGAATTCGTGCGCCGCCTCGATGACGGCGCGGTAGCCGCCGATATTCGCCATCGACGAGAGCGCGTCGAGCTTCTGCGCGCGCGAGATGCGCGGCACGCTGTCCATCGCCAGCACGGTCGCCTTCCTGCGCGGCGAGTTGCTGCAGCAATTCGGGGTTCTGCGCCGGCCAGATGAAGCTGACGAGCGTGCCGCCCTCGCGCAGCAGGCCGACTTCGTCGCTGCTCGGAGCGCGCACCTTGAAGACGATGTCGGACATCGCCCAGAGCTCGTCCCTGTCGTGCGACGATCTCGGCGCCCGCGGCGCGGTAGGCGTCATCGCTGATCTGCGCCGCGTCGCCCGCGCCCGCTTCGACGGCGACCCTGAAACCCTGCTTGATCAGCTTTTCGACAACCTCGGGTACCGTGGCCGACCGCTTCTCGCCGGGAAGCTCTCGCGAGGGACTCCGATCAGCAATGACATTCCCTTCTCCCTTGAAACGATGCCCCGTGCGGAACCGTGCAGAAACGCCAGGGCCCGGAACCGATCCGTTGCAGAATGACGGAATCGATGTCGCGGGTCCGCCATTCAGCGGTTCGGCACCGAGTTGTCCGGCATCGCCTGGTGCGGCGGCGAATTGACGTGCTGACAGGCGCGAACCGCGCTCGAGTTTCGCGTAATGCTGCCACAAACCGGCGCCGTCCGCCTGACCTGGGTCATGTTCGTTGCACTACCATGTCGCCACCTGACCGGGAATCGGCGACCCATGAACGAACGCTGGCAAGAGCATTTCGAACACGACGTCGCGTTCCATCGGAAGACGGCGGCGATCTACGACCATGTCAACACGGAGCCGCGGCTCCTTGCGAATGACCTGCTGTTCGCTCCGCTCGATCGCCATGTCGCGCCCGGCGAATCGATGCTCGACCTGGGATGCGGCACGGGCCAGATGCTGCTGCGCCACGCCGCCCGCTTCCGGCGCGCCGTCGGCGTCGATCACAGCGCCGAAATGCTCGACGTTGCGCGGCGACGGGTGCCCGGCGTGGCCGCAGGCCGCTGCACTCTCGTCGAGTCCGATTTCTTCCAGTACCTCGAGACCGATAGCGATCGCCACTCGCTCGTCACCTGCGTGGGCTGCCTGCACCATCTGCCGGTCGATGCTTTCGAAATTTTCTTCCGCCTGGTGCACGCCCGCCTCGCGGACAAGGGGCAGCTGCTGCTGGCGGAGCCGGTCGACACCGGCGGCCGGACGGCGCCCCGCTCGTGACACGATGGAACGCCAAATCGGTGATGGTGACCCGGGCCCCGCTGATGCCGATGGAGGAAAGCCACGAAGCGCCGATCGGCGCCGACGTGCTGCTGCAACAGCCGGAGCGCTTCGGCTTTCGCCGCGTGATCGTGTCGCGGGGCTGGGAAATGTTCCAGCACGGCCTGCCCGCCACGGCGTTCGATCACGTGGCAATGCGCTACCTGCATGCCCGGTATGGGCGCACGGGCAACGTCGTCGCGGCGTTGTGGGAGGCGGATTGAACGGCCCCACGCTCACTGCGTTCCGCTGCCCCCGAGGGACGCGCCAGTGCGCCGCGCTGGCCATGCCGCGCGCTGGAAGCCGCGCGTCCGCCCGATCAGACGGCCGCGGCGATGGCGCTTGCCCACGTCCTCGGTCGTCGCCTTGCCGCCGATGTCCGGCGTTCTCGGCGCCGAAGGATCGGCCAGGCACGCTCGATTGCGCCGCACGGACGGCAGCCGCAGCGTCAGGATGGCCCAGGTGCTCCAGCATCAGCGCGCCGGACCAGATCTGGCCGATCGGATTGGCGATGCCCTTGCCCGCGATGTCCGGCGCCGAGCCGTGCACGGGCTCGAACAGCGACGGATGTTGCGCGCTCCGGATTGATGTTGCCCGACGGCGCGATGCCGATCGTGCCGCAGACCGCCGGGCCGAGATCCGACAGGATGTCGCCGAACAGGTTCGAGCCGACGACGACGTCGAAGCGCTCCGGCCGCGCGACGAAATGCGCCGCCAGGATGTCGATGTGGAACTGATCGGTGCGGATGCCCGGATAGCGGCCGGCCATTTCCTGGAAGCGCTCGTCCCAGTACGGCATCGTGATCGAGATGCCGTTCGACTTGGTGGCCGAGGTCAAGTGCTTCGCGGTGCGCGTCCGCGCGAGCTCGAACGCGAATTGCAGGATGCGGTCCACGCCTTTGCGCGAGAAGATCGGACTCCTGGAACACGATCTCGCGCTCGGTGCCCTCGAACATGCGGCCGCCGACCGACGAATATTCGCCTTCGGTGTTCTCGCGCACGACGACGAAGTCGACGTCGCCCGGCGCCTGCGTTCGCGAGCGGGCTCGGAATGCCCGGCATCAGCCGGCACGGCCGCAGGTTCACGTACTGGTCGAACCGGCGGCGGAACTGGATCAGCGAGCCCCACAGCGAAACGTGGTCGGGCACGGTCGCGGGCCAGCCGACGGCGCCGTAGTAGATCGCATCGTGCGGCGAGCGTCTCGAACCAGTCCTCGGGCATCATGCGCCCGTGTTTCGCGTAATAGTCGCAGTTCCAGCCGAACTCGCGCCATTCGATGCCGAGCAGTGCTTGCGCGCCGCGGCCTCGAGCACGCGCATCCCTTCGGGGACGACCTCCTTGCCGATGCCGTCGCCGGGCATGACGGCGATCCGGTGTGCCTTCATGATGCCTCCGTCGACGCATTCTAGGTGAAGCCGATGCCGTCGCCAAATGACGGGTCGATGGCGATGCGCTCCGTCGTCATCGTAACGCTGCAGCTCGGACTGATCGCCGCGATCGCGCTCCCGTTCGGCGCCGCAGGCTGGAACCACGCCGCCAGCATGCTGGTCGCGGCCGGGGCGGCGCTGGGCGTCTGGGCGGTGACGGCGAACCGCCCCGGCAATTTCAACATCCGGCCGGAGCCCAAATCCGGCGGACGACTCGTGCAAACGGGGCCGTACCGCCACATCACGGCATCCGATGTACTCCGCGTTGATGCTCGCGATGCTGGGGCTGTTGCATCGGATACGCGACGCCTTGGCGTTGGGCGGCACTCGTCGCGCTGGCGATCGTCATCGTCGTCAAGGCGGGCATGGAGGAGACGGCGATGGCCGCGCGTCACGCGGAGTACGCCGACTACGCGCGAAGCACGAGGCGCTTCGTACCGTTCGTCTGGTGATCCCGGCATCGCGCGGATCGCCGCATCGTCCGTTTGCCCGATGGCGCGAGCCGGAGGCGCGTCTAGAGTTCGGTCATCAATCAGGAGAAGAAAACCGTGATGCTCCGCCCGCTTTATCTCGCCACCCTGCTCATCCTGCAGCTTGCGCTCATCGTCAAGCTCGCGCCTGCCGCTCGCGCAGGCGCTGCGCGTGGACCGCCCTCGCCGGCCTCGCGCCGGGAGGATGGCCCGCGATGCTGCAGCTCATCGCCACCGGGCTCGCCGTCGCCGGCGCGGCGCTGGCGCTCGTCTTCCCTGGCGTGGCGCTCGCGCGCCACCGGCGTTCCGGCACGCTTCGCTTTCTCGGCCTGCCGCCTGGGCCGTCGCGCTCGCGCTGGCCGGCATCGCGCTGCTCGCCGCAGCCGCGCATCGGCCTTGCGTTGGCGCCGATCATGCCCGCGGAACCGCGTGCCATCGTTTATCTCGTTGCGCGTCCCGCCCTCACGGGCGGCCTTGCGCTCGCCACCGCCGGCGTGCTCTGTGCCGAGCTCTCTGCGCCGCGGCGTCGCCGCCGCGCGCGCGCGCGCTCGCGCGGAGCGAGCAAGAGTGCACCAAAATGGAAGGGAGTCCGGCATGAGTCCCAGCAATTCCCGCAACTTCTGGATCGGCGTCGTCTCGAAGGAGCATGTCGACATCGGCGTGGCCGGCGGTTTCACGCAAGTCAACCACGGCAAGGCCGGACCCCTCGAGCGGATGCGCGCGGGCGACGGCTTCGCGTTCTACTCGCCGCGCACCGCTTACCCGGACGGCGAGCTCTTGCAAGCGTTCACCGCCATCGGGCGCATCAGGAACGGCACGGTCTACCAGGTCACCGTCGACGATTCGTTTCGTCCGTTCCGGCTCGACGTCGACTATTTTTCCTCGCAGCCGGCGCCGGTCCGTCCGTTGATCGACGCGCTCTCGTTCATCCGCAGCAAGGCCCACTGGGGCGCCGCATTTCGCTTTGGCGTAGTGCGAGTGCCGGAGCCCGATTTCGCGCTGATCGCCGCGGCGATGGGCCGCTCGTTTGCAGAGGACTTCGCATCGCCCGCGAAATCCCCGCAACTCTCGACGTAGCGAGCCGACTGCGTTATGTTCGGCGCGATGGATTCCGCGCCGAACGCCGCGACCTCTCGTGCCGGCCGTGAAGGTCCGCTGGCAGTGGTCACGGTTCCCGGAGCTGGCCGCCGCCGAACTGTACGCGGCGCTCGCCGCACGGCAACAGGTTTTCACGGTCGAGCAGCGCTGCGCATTTCAGGACGCCGACGGCCACGACGTCCACGCCTGGCATCTCTTCGCGTGGGCCGAAGATCCCTCGGCGCGCGGGTTGTGTGGGCCCCCACACCCCCGAGGAGCGCGCAGTTGCGCGCCTTAGGGCGGCCCGCGGCGCTCGTTCTCGCCGGCTACCTGCGGGTGCTCGATCCGGGCCGCAAATTTGCCGAACCATCGATCGGCCGCGTGCTGACCGTTGCGCCGTATCGCGGGATCGGATTCGGCCGGACGCTGATGGCCGAGGGCATCGCGCGCACCCCGCCGTGTCTGGCCGGAACGGCCGGTTCGCATCGCGGCGCAGCAACGTCTCGAGCGGTTCTATGCGGATCTCGGCTTTCGCACGGCTGCGGCGCACCGTACCAGGAGGACGACATTGCGCATCGTCGACATGCTCCTTCCGGCGCTAGGTCCGGAAGCGGCTGCGCGCACTTGCGTTAATATGCGCGCGATCCGTCTCACGCCATGCCGCCCATCAAGCAGACCTTCCTCGATTTCGAGCAGCCGATCGCCGAGCTGCAGACGAAGATCGACGAGCTGCGCTACGTGCACGAGGATTCGGCCGTCGACATCTCCGGACGAGATCGCGCGCCTGCAGAAGAAGAGCCAGCAGCTCACGAAGGAAATCTACGGCAAGCTGACGGCATGGCAGATCGCGATGGTCGCGCGCCATCCGCAGCGGCCCTACACGCTCGACTACATCAACGGCCTGTTCAGCGATTTCCGCGAGCTGCACGGCGACCGGCAGTACGCCGACGATCCCGCCATCGTGGGCGGCCTCGCGCGTTTCAACGGCAAGCCGTGCATGGTGCTCGGCCACCAGAAGGGCCGCGACACCAAGGAAAAGATCTTCCGCAATTTCGGCATGCCGCGCCCCGAGGGTTACCGCAAGGCGTTGCGCCTCATGAAGCTCGCCGAGAAGTTCGGGCTCCCGCTCTTCACGTTCGTCGACACGCCGGGCGCCTATCCCGGCATCGGCGCGGAGGAGCGCGGACAGTCGGAGGCCATCGGCCGCAACCTCTACGAAATGGCCGGACTGCGGGTGCCGATCATCGTGACCGTGGTCGGCGAAGGCGGCTCCGGCGGCGCGCTCGCCATCGCCATCGGCGACGTCACGCTGATGCTGCAGTACGCGACGTACTCGGTGATCTCGCCCGAAGGATGCGCGTCGATCCTGTGGAAATCCGCCGAGCAGGCTCCGGAAGCGGCCGAAACGCTCGGCATCACGGCGCCGCGCCTCAAACAGCTCGGCCTCATCGACAAAGTATTGAACGAGCCGCTCGGCGGCGCGCACCGCGATCCGGCGGCGATGATGGTGACGTTGAAGAAGGCTCTCACCGAGGCGCTGCGCGCGCCTCAAGGATCAGCCGCTCGACACGCTGCTCGAGACGCGCGAGGACAAGATCCTGTCCTACGGCAAGTACAAGGAGATCCCCGCCGGCTGATCCCGCCGGCCGGTCGATCGTTCCGGGGACTCCGCGATGCCGGACTCATCCGCGGCCCACCTTCAACCGGTGCTGCACGCCGTGCGCGAAGCGTTCGCCGCGGGCGATGCGATGCGCAACGGTGCAAGCGCCGCTGCGCGTCGCGGTCGCGCTGTCGGGCGGGCGCGACTCGATGGTGCTCCTCGACGCCTTCTGGCGTCTCGCGCCGGATCTTCCGCTGCGCACTCTCCGCCACGCATGTCCATCACGGCCTGTCGAAGGAGGCCGATGCCTGGGCGACCTTCTGCGACACGCGAATGCGCCGCCGCGCAGCGTGCCGCTCGCGGTGCATCGCGTGCACGTCGCGCGCGCCGGCGGCGCGAGCCTCAGGCCACCGCCCGCACGGCGCGCTATGCGGCGCTCGCGACCGTCGACGCGGACGTCATTGCGCTCGCGCATCACGCCGACGACCAGGCGGAGACGCTGCTCCTGCAGCTTTTGCGCGGCGCGGGGCCGGCCGGCCTTGCGGCCATGCCGACGTACCGGTCGCCGGCCGCGGGGCCAGCGCTGCTGCGGCCGCTGCCTGTCGCTGCCGCGCGCCGCGATCGACGCGTATGCTCGCGCCGCCGGTCTCGGAGTGGGTCGACGACGAGTCGAATGCCGACACCGGCGTCAAGCGCAATTTCATCCGGCGCGACATCGCGCCGCGCCTCGCCGCGGCGTTTCCCGGCTATCCGGCCACCCTCGCGCGGGCCGCCGCGCGCAGGCCGAGGCGGCGAGGCTCCATGACGATCTCGCGCGCCTCGATGGCGCGGATGCCTTGGGGTCCGATGCCGATCTCGGGCTGACGCTCGATCGCGCCGCGCTGATGGCGCTCTGCCGGCGCGCGCCGCACCGCGCACGGAATCTGCTGCGCTGGTTCCTGCGCCAGCACGGGCTTCGCGCGCCGTCGGCGGTGCGCCTTGCCGTGATGCTCGACCAGCTCACGCAGGCACCGGCCGATGCGCGCGTCCGGCTCGCCCATGCGGGGCGCGGAGATCGGCTTTCATCGCGGCCGCGTCATCGTGCACGCGCCGGCCGTCGCGCCGTTCGCCGTCGCGTGGCAGCGGCGAATCCGCGCTCGCGTTGCCGCACGGATCGCTCGAATTCGCGTGGTGCACCGGCGCGGGAATTGCCCGCGAGGCGCTCGAAGCGGACGCCGTCACCGTGCGCTCGCGCGCGGGCGGCGAGCGCCTTCGGCCCGCGGCCGGCCGGCCGGCGCGCATGTTGAAACGCCTGCTGCAGGATGCGAGAATGCCCGCCTGGCAACGCGAATCGCTGCCGCTCGTCTTCTGCGGTGACGTCCTCGCGCTGGTCCCGGGCATTGGCGTCGACCTGGCGTTTCAGGCGAACGCGGACGCTCCCGGCTGCCGGGTAGTGTGGCGCCCCAAAGGTCGCGAATGTTGATGCGCGTCAACCGGGGGTGGGCGTACTCCGCGTACGCTGCCTCGAATCCCGGCCCGGCGCCACCGACGCAATCGCGGCGTTCTGCCGGAGCCATCCGAAGGAGGTTCCGATGAATCGTCGCACTGCACTCGTCATCGTCGCTGCCGCGTTGCTGGCCGCCACCGGCCCTGTTTCGGCGCAGCAGCCCATCGTCATCAAGTTCAGCCATGTCGTCGCGGTCGACACGCCGAAGGGCAAGGGCGCCGAATACTTCAAGAAGCTCGCCGAGGAGCGCACGAAGGGCCGCGTCAAGGTGGAGGTCTATCCCAACAGCTCGCTCTTCAAGGACGGCGAGGAAATGGAGGCGCTGCAACTGGGATCGGTGCAGCTGCTCGCGCCGTCGCTCGCGAAGTTCGGCCCGCTCGGCGTGCGCGAGTTCGAGGTGTTCGACCTGCCGTACATCTTCGATAACTACGACGAACTGCACAAGGTCACCGACGGACCGGTGGGCGCGGCGCTCTTCAAGAAGCTCGAGTCCAAGGGCATCGTCGGCCTCGCCTATTGGGACAACGGCTTCAAGGTGATGAGCGCCAACAAGCCCATCCGCGTGCCCGCCGACTACAAGGGCCTCAAGATGCGCATCCAGTCGTCGAAGGTGCTGGGCGACGAAATGAAGGCGCTGGGCTCGATTCCGCAGGTGATGGCGTTCTCCGAGGTGTACCAGGCGCTGCAGACCGGCGTGGTCGACGGCACCGAGAATCCGCCGTCCAACTTCTACACGCAGAAGATGCAGGAAGTGCAGAAGTTCCTGGCGCTGACCGACCACGGGTATCTCGGCTACGCGGTCATCGCGAACAAGAAATTCTGGGACGGCCTGCCGGCCGACGTCCGCACCACGCTCGAAGGCGCGATGAAGGATGCCACCAAGTTCGCCAACGACATCGCGCAGAAGGAGAACGACCGACGCGCTCGCCGCGGTCAAGGCTTCGGGCAAGACCGAGATCATCACGCTCACGCCCGACCAGAAGGCGGCGATGAAGAAGGCGCTCGTTGCCGTGCACAAGGAAAACGAATCGCGCGTCGGCAAGGACACGATTGCCGAGGTGTACAAGGAAACCGGCTTCAAGCCTTGATGCCGGTCCGTCGGCGACGACGGACAAGTGACCGCAGGGAGGCGCGATGAAATTCCTGGACCATCTCGAGGAGTGGCTGATCGCGTTCCTGATGGGCGCGGCCACGCTGCTGATCTTCGTCGCCGTCGTGCACCGGTACGCCGCCGGCCTGCCGATTCCCGGCGTGCAGGACGCGCTGCTCAAGATCGACCTCACGTGGGCGCAGGAGCTTTGCATCTACATGTTCGTGTGGATGGCGAAGTTCGGCGCCGCGTACGGCGTGCGCACCGGCATCCACGTCGGCGTCGACGTGATGATCAACCGCGCTGCCCCCGACACGCGCAAGCTCTACGTGCTGTTCGGTCTCCTGGCGGGCGCCGCGTTCACCGGCATCGTCGGCACGCTGGGCGCGACGTTCGTCTGGGACATCGCGCACACGGACTCGGTGTCGCCGGATCTCGAGCTGCCGAAGTGGATCGCCTACCTCTGCATTCCGCTCGGCTCGTACCTGATGTGCTTTCCGCTTCCTGCAGGTCGCCTGGGCGTTCGTGCGGACGGGCGAGCTGCCGCACCATGACGTCGCGCACGTCGAGGGCATCGAGGCGGCGGAGGACATCAACCCGTACGGCATGGCCGACAACCTGCATCCCGGCCGAGCGTGCGACGGCGATGAGGCCGCAAAGATGAGCGCCAACCGAGCATCGGTACGCTCCCGTCCCCGCGGACGCCCCGCGCTGGCCGGCGCTCATCCCGCCGCTCTTGATCGGGATACCGGTCGCGCTGAAGCTCGCCGGCGTCGCGATCGCGAACCCGTGGATCATCTTCGCGCTCTGTTCGGCCTGATGCTGACCGGCATGCCGATCTCGATCTCGCTCGGCCTCACCGTGCTCACGTACCTCTTCACGATGACGACGGTGCCGATCGAATCGGTCGCGCTGAAGCTCTTCACCGGCATCGAAGTTCGAGATCATGGCGATCCCGTTCTTCATCCTCGCCGGCAACTTCCTCACGCATGGCGGCGTCGCGCGGCGGATGATCGCCTTCGCGTCGTCGATGGTCGGCCACTGGGCCGGGCGGCCTCGGTCTTGCCGGCGTGATGGCCTGCGCGCTGTTCGCCGCCGTCTCCGGCAGCTCGCCGGCGACCGTCGTCGCGATCGGCTCGATCATCCTGCCGGCGATGGTCAAGCAGGGCTTCCCGCCGCGCTTCGGCGCCGGCGTGATCACGACCGTCCGGCGCGCTCGGCATCCTGATCCCGCCGTCGATCGTGATGGTGATGTACGCGGTCGCGACCAACACGTCGGTGGGCGCGCTGTTCATCGCCGGCATCGTCCGGGGCTCGTGCTCGCCACGTTTCTCGGCGCCACCACCTGGTGGCTCGCGCGCAAGAACAACTACCCGCGGCAGCCGAAGGCCACCTGGCTGCGAGCGCTGGGCGACGTTCCGCGAAAGCATCTGGGGCCTGCTGCTCGTGATCGTGCGTCATCGGCGGCATCTACTACGGGCATCTTCACGCCGACCGAGGCGGCCGCGATGAGCGCCGTCTACGCCTTCTTCGTCGCGGTGTTCGTCTACAAGGACATGACGCTCAAGAAGGTGCCGAAGGTGCTGCTCGACTCGGCCAACATGAGCGCGATGCTGCTCTACATCATCACCAACGCGGTGATGTTCAGCTACCTGATGACCTCCGAGCAGATTCCGCAGGAGCTCGCCGCGTGGATGCTCGACAAGGGCCTCGGCGTCGTCGCGTTCCTGCTGTTCGTCAACATCGTGCTGCTGCTCGCCGGCAACGTGATGGAGCCGTCGTCGATCGTGCTGATCATGGCGCCGATCCTGTTCCCGGTCGCGATGAAGCTCGGCATCGACCCGGTCCATTTCGGCATCATGATGGTGGTGAACATGGAGGTCGGCATGTGCCATCCGCCGGTCGGGCCTCAACCTCTACGTCGCGAGCGGCATCACGAAGATGGGCATCACCGAGCTCACGATCGCGGTCTGGCCGTGGCTCCTCACGATGCTGGTGTTCCTCGTCGTCGTCACCTACTGGCCCGGGCTCACTCTGTTCCTGCAGCCTGCTCGCAAGCTCCTCGGCAGTCATCAGATGCCGCTCAGCCCCAGCCTTCGCGCGACGCCCGCGATCCATCGCCGGACCGCTCCTTTGCTTGCGGCCGGACGCGCGCCGCACTCGTGCGCGGCTCAGCCGCGACCGATCGTCGCACCGGACGGCGCCGCGCGGCCGGCCGGACTCGGCGCGACAAAGGGCGCAAAAATGGTATAATTTTGAATTTACTCGCATTTATTCGATTTTCGTCGGAGTGGCAGGCATGGCCGTCGAACGCACCCTTTCCATCATCAAGCCCGATGCGGTTGCCGCAGAATGTCATCGGGAAAATCTATGTCGCGGTTCGAGACCAACGGACTCAAGATCGTCGCGGCGCAGATGCGCTGGCTGTCCGCCGCCGAAGCCGGGGGTTTTATGCGGTTCACCGCGAACGGCCGTTTTTCAGGATCTGGTCGATTTCATGACGTCGGGCCCGGTGATGATCCAGGTGCTCGAGGGCGAGGACGCGATCGCGAAGAACCGCGATCTGATGGGCGCCACCGATCCGAAGAAGGCGGCGCCCGGCACGATCCGCGCCGATTTCGCGAAATCGATCGACGCGAACGCCGTCCACGGCTCCGACGCGCCGGAGACCGCGCAAGGCGGAAATCGCGCTATTTCTTCCCGCGCTGGCGGTCCACAGCCGCGTACCGCGACGATCCCATGCAACTGCCGGGCGAGCCATGATCAACCTGCTCGACCTCGACGCCGCGGGCCTCGCGGCCCTCTTCGCCGATCTCGGCGAGAAGCCGTTTCGCGCGAAGCAGGTGTCGCGCTGGGTGCACCAGCGTCTCGTCGACGGCGTCGACGCGATGACCGACCTGTCGCGCACGGTGCGCGCGCCGGCTGGCGGAAATCGCGGCGATCCGCGGCCCGGCGGTGATCAGCGACACGACGGCGCCGGACGGCACGCGCAAGTGGCTGCTCGACGTGGGCGCCGGCAACGCCGTCGAGGCGGTCTACATTCCCGAGGACGACCGCGGCACGCTGTGCATCTCGTCGCAGGCGGGCTGCGCGCTCGACTGCGCGTTCTGCTCGACCGGCAAGCAGGGCTTCAATCGCAATCTCACGACGGGCGAGATCGTCGGCCAGCTCTGGCACGCGAACCGCGCGCTGCTGCGCCGACGGCGTCACGCGCGCCCTGGGTCGAGCACGGCCGCGCGCCGATCACCAACGTCGTGATGATGGGCATGGGCGAGCCGCTCGCCAACTACGACAACGTGGTGCCGGCGCTGCGCGCTGATGCTCGACGACAACGCGTACGGACTGTCGCGCCGCCGCGTGACGCTGTCGACGTCCGGGCTCGTGCCGCGCGATCGATCGGCTGCGCGACGATTGCCCGGTCGCGCTCGCCGTCTCGCTGCACGCGCCGGCAACGACGCTGCGCGACCGCCTCGTGCCGATCAACCGCAAGTATCCGCTCGCGCGAGCTGCTCGCCGCGTGCGTGCGCTACCTCGACCGCGCGCCGCGCGATTTCGTCACGTTCGAGTACGTGATGCTCGACGGCGTCAACGACAGCGCCGAGCAGGCGCGCGAGCTCGCGCGCGCTCGTGCGCGACGTGCCGTGCAAGTTCAACCTGATTCCGTGGAATCCGCTTCCCGGCGCCGACTTCAGCGACGAGTCCGCGCTCGCGGATCCTGGCGTTCCAGAGAGCGCTGCATCGACGCCGGCTTCGTCGACGACGATCCGCAAGACCCGCGGCGAGGACATCGACGCCGCGTGCGGCCAGCTTGCGGGCCGAGTGCAGGACCGAACCAAGCGGCAGATCCGGCTGCAACGAGCGCCGCCGGCACCGCGGCCCACTGATCTGGACCGCCTCCGGCAACGCATGATGAATCCGACGCTTCGCCGCATCGCGCCGCTCGCTCGCCATGACGGCCGTCGTCGCGCTCGTCGGCGCGCTGCGCGCATCCGAGCAACGGCCTCGCCTGCGCCGCCGCGGCACCGGACCCGCTGCCGCCCATCAAGGCGCCGGAAGTGAGCCCCAGGATCGCGCGGCGCTCCACGCCGACCTCGGCGCGGGCTACTACGAGCGCGGCCGGATGGACGTCGCGATCGAGGAGCTCACCGAGGCCGCGACGCTCGATCCCGACCAATCCGCGCATCTACAACTATCTTCGGCCTCGTCTACGCGATGCTCGGCGAGAACGCGAAGGCGGAGCAGAATTTCCAGCGCGCGCTCTCGCTCGCCCCCGAGGACTCCGACATCCGGCACAACTGGGGCTGGTACCTGTGCAGCAACGACCGGCCGCGCGAGTCGATCCCGGAATTCGAGCATCGCACTGCGCAATCCGTTCTACAAGACGCCGGAAGTCGCCCTCACCAATGCCGGCACGCTGCAGCGCGGCGTTCGGCGACATCGCCGGCGCCGAGAGCGTTCTACCGGCGGCGCTGGCGCGCTCGCCCGCCAACGCGCCCGCGATGTACGGGCTCGCGCTCCTCGCCTTCCGCGCGGCCGGCATCGACGAAGCGCGCGCGGCTACACGAGGCGGCTCGCGCAGCTCCCGCGCCGGCGCCGGAAGCGCTCTATCTCGGCATGTGCGTCGAGCGCAAGGCGCGGCGACCGCGCCGCCGAGACGCTCTACGTCACCCAGTTGCGCAACCGCTATCCGGATTCGGCGGAAGCCAAAGCCGTCGCGACGGGGCTTTGCGAGTGACCGCGCCGCCATCGAGATGCCATGCGCGGGAGGCAGCGCTTCCCGCCGGGCGCGACGGCCGGCGCGCTGCCTGCGTGGCCGCGCGAGGCATCGGGCCTGTCGATCGACGCGGTGGCGCAGCAGCTGAAGCTCGCGCCGCGCCAGGTCCGCGCACTGGAGGACGGCGACTACAGCCATCTGCCGGGGCGCACGTTCGTCCGCGGCTTCATCCGCAAGCTACGCGCGGCTCGTCCGTCTCGATCCCGACCAGGTGCTGGGCGCGTTGGCGGCGGGAACCGCGGAACGCAGTCGCTCGAGGCGCCGTGCGCTGCAGCCGACGGCACCGACGATGGGCGAGCTGCCGACGGCGGAGCACTCGAAGGGCGGCATGGACGCGCTGGGCGATACCGCGTCACGCTCGCGGCCGTCGTCGCGGCCGCCGCCGTGTACGAATGGCTGCGTCCGCCCAGGCCACGCGCATCCGGCAACCGCGACGGCACGCCGGCGCGTGCACGCGGCCGAGCGTCGCAACTGAGCCCGCCACCGCCTCCTTCGAGCGACAAGCTCAGCCACCCGCTGCCCAATCCGGTCGCCTCGGGCGCCCAGGCCGAGAGCACGAGCTCAGCCCGCGCCGACGCCGGCTGCGGAACGCCTCGCCGGCGCCGGGAACCCCGTGGCTGCCATCCGCGCCCCCGCAGCCGCCGTATCCGGCGCCACGGAACCCGCGCCCGCCATCGCGGCGGCCTCGCACCGGTGCCGGCGCCGTGGCGACTGCCGCCGAAGAGACCGTCGGCATCGCGTTCCGCGGCTACTCGTGGAGCCGAGATCCGCGATCGCAACGGACGCGTCGTCCTGAGCGGCATGAATCGCGGCGGCACGATGCCAGACCGTGTCCGGCGCGCCGCCGCTCGACATCGTGATCGGCAACGCGCGGCGACGTCCGCGTCACCTTCGCGGCAGCCAGGTCGACCTCGCTCCGCACACGCGGCAGAACGTGGCGCGGTTCAAGCTGCCATGAGCAGCGCATACGTGGCTAACCGACCATCACCGCACGGTCCGCGGCATGAACGACGTGCTGCCCGGCGACGCGGCGCTGTGGGAGCGCTTCGAGGACGCCGCGCGCGACGTGTTCGCGCAGTACGGCTACCGCAACATGCGCGTGCCGATCGTCGAGACGACGCCGCTCTTCGTCCGCGGCATCGGCGACGCGACCGACATCGTCGAGCGGGAGATGTACACGTTCGAGGACAAGCTGAACGGCGAGAGCCTGACGCTGCGGCCCGAGGCCACCGCCGGCATCGTCCGCGCCGCGATCGAGCACTCGCTCATCTACGAACGGCCGCAGCGCGTGTGGACCGAGCGGTCCGATGTTCCGGCACGAGCGCCCGCAGCGGGGCCGCTACCGGCAGTTCCACCAGCTCGACGTCGAGGCGCTCGGGCTTCGCCGGCCCGGATGTCGACGCCGAGCAGATGGTGATGCTGGCGCGGCTGTGGCGCGCGCTCGGCATCGCCGACGGCACGCGGCTCAAGATCAACTCGATCGGCGATCTCGACGAGCGCCGCTCGCATCGCGCCGATCTCGTCGCGTATTTCGAAGCGCGCGCGTCGGTGCTCGACGCCGACGCGAAGCGCCGGCTGCACACGAATCCGCTGCGCATCCTCGATTCCAAGAATCCCGACATGCAGGAAATGATCGAGGGCGCGCCGACAGCTCGTCGAGCGCCTCGGCGCGGCGTCGCGCGCGCACTTCGACGGCCTGCAGCAGCTCCTCGCCGACAGCGGCATCGCGTTCGAGATCGATCCCCGGCTCGTGCGCGGCCTCGACTACTACAATCGCACGCGTGTTCGAATGGGTCACCGACCGCCTGGGCTCGCAGGGCGCGGTCGCGGGCGGCGGACGCTACGACGGACTGTTCGAGACGCGTCGGGCGGCAAGCCGGCGCCCGCGTGCGGCTTCGCGATCGGGATCGAGCGCATCGTGCTGCTGCTGCAGGAAGCCGGCGCGACGGGCGAGCGCGCGCCGCTCGCGTATGTCGTGCACGACGGCGATGCCGCGCTGCCGCCTCGCGTGGCGCGCGGGCGAGATGCTGCCGCGACGCCGGCTGCGACGTCGTCGTCAACGCCGGCGGCGGCAGCTTCAAGTCGCAGATGAAGAAAGCCGATGCGTCGGGCGCGCGCTATCGCGCTCCTGATCGGCGCCGACGAAGCCGGCGGCAGACTCGGTGAGCATCAAGCCGCTGCGCGAGTCCAGGCGAGCAGAAAACCGTTCCCTTCGCCGGCCTTCAGGGCGGCGCTGGAACACGATAGAACCCGACAAGGAAACACGATGGCCGTCTACGACCTCGAAGAACAGGACCAGCTCGAAGACCTCAAGGCATGGTGGAAGCAATGGGGCAACACGATCGCCGGCGTCGTCATCGCCGTCTGCGTCGGCGTCATCGGCGGTGCAGGGGTGGCGCTGGTGGTCGCAGCAGCAGGCCGAGAAGGGCTCGGTCCTCTACAACGCGGTCAGCGCCGCGGCGCGCGCGAACGACGTCGCGAAGGCGAAGGACGCGATGGCGCAGCTCGCCGACAAGTACGGCGGCACCGCCTACGCGCCGCGCGCGGCGCTGATCGTCGCGGCGACGCTCTACGACGCCGGCGACAAGGCCGGCGCGAAGGCGCAGCTCGCCGCCGTCATCGACCGCGACTCCGAGGACGAGCTGAAGCAGATCGCGCGCCTGCGCCTCGCGGCGATGCTCTTCGACGACAAGCAGTACGACGACGCGCTGCGCACGCTCGACGCGAAGCACGACGACGCGTTCGCGGGCATCTACGCCGACATGCGCGGGGACATCCTCGCTCGCCGCGGGCCGCAACGCCGGAAGCGCGCGCCGCGTACCAGAACGCGCGCTCGCGCGCCTCGACCCGAGAAGTCCCTATCGCAATTACGTGCAGGTGAAGCTCGACACGCAGGGCGGCGCCGTGATCGCCGCCGGCGCGCCGCAGCGCCGGCGCAGCACCGCCGCGACGCCACGGTCCGCGCAACCGCGCCCCGGCACGACCGCGCCGCCGCCGGCAGCACCGCCTCAGCACCCGCGACCGCCCCGCCGCCGGCGCCGACGAAGTGACTTCGCGTACTGCCTCCGCGCACGGCTACGTCCGCGCCGACGAAGTGCATCGCGTCCGCATGCGTTCGCACCTGGTTGCCGCCGCGCCGTGCGTCGCTGCTCGCGCTGCAGGCGCTCGCCGGATGCGCCGACGCTGTCGTCCGTGGATTCCGCCGCCGCCGTCGTTCGGCTGGTTCTCGAGCAGCAAGAAGCTCGGGCCCCTGCCCGAATTCACGGGCAACGGTCACGCCGAAAGTCGTGTGGCAGGTCGCCATCGGCAAGGCGGCGCCGGGTCTGGAGCCCGCGGTCGCTCCGCGACGCGATCTACGCCGCCAGCCACGAACGGCGCGCTCGTGCGCGTCGATCCCGCCGACGGGCGCGACCGCGTGGCGCATCGAGGCGGCCAAGCGCGTGTCGGCGGCGCGCCGGCGCGGACGCGACGCTCGTCGCCGTCGGCACCGACAAGGGCGACGTGCTCGCCTTCGGCCCGGACGGCAAGCCGATGTGGCAGGTCGAAGGTCACGAGCGAGGTCGTGAGCCCGCCCAAGGTCGCCGAGGGCATCGTCGTCGTCTGGTCGGGCGACGGCCGCGATCTTCGGCGTTTCCGGCCGCCGACGGCAAGACGCGCTGGGTCTACCAGCGCAGCAATCCGCCGCTGACGGTGCGCAACTTCGCGGGCGGCGTCATCACCCGCGGCGGTCTTTTCGTCGGCACCGCCGGCGGCAAGCTGCTGGCGCTCGACCTCGGCCACCGGCAACGCTCGGCTGGGAAGGCAACGTCGCGACGCCCAAGGGCGCGACCGAGCTCGAGCGGATCGTCGGACGTCACGTCGCTGCCGTTCGTCGACGAGCAGCCAGGCCTGCGCCGTCGCCTATCAAGGACGCGTCGCGTGCTTCGACCTCGCTGCGCGGCACGCTCAACTGGTCGCGCGACGTGTCGAGTCTCGAAGGCATCGTCGCCGATGTCGACGCTACCTGTACGTCACCGACGACAGCGGGCGCGATCCAGGCCCTCGACAAGACCACCGGCGCCTCGGCCTGGAAGCAGGACAAGCTCGCCAAGCGCCGCCCGGGCGGTCCGCAGCTCGATCGGCGACTACGTCGCCGTCGTCGACGGCGAAGGGCTACGTTCACTCTGCTCGATACCAACGACGGCAGCCTCGTGGGCCGGGTGCGCGACCGATGGCACGGCGGCGACCGCGCAGCCGTCGAAATCCGGCGACAGCGCGGTCTGGCAGAGCGCGGGCGGGCATGCTCTCGGTCGGCATCCGCTAACCGGGCTCCGGCGCCGCGCGGCTTCGCCAGCGGACGCTGCCGGATTGCTTCCGATCGCGACGCCTCGTCGCTTGACCCACGCACCCACTCCATGCTGCCCACCCTCGTCCTTGTCGGGCGCCCGAACGTCGGCAAGTCGACGCTGTTCAACCGGCTGACGCGCACGCGCGCCGCGCTCGTCGCCGATTTCCCGGGCTTCACCCGCGACCGGCATTTCGGTCGCGCCCGCATCGGCGACAGGCCGTATCTCGTCGTCGACACCGGGGCTTCGAGCCGGTTGCCACGCGAAGGCATCCTGTTCGAGATGGCGAAGCAGACGCGGCAGGCGATCGCCGAAGGCCGACGTCGTCGTGTTTCTGGTCGATGCGAGGCAGGGCGTCACCCCGCAGGACAAGAGCGATCGCCGACCTGCTGCGCCGGTCCGGGACGGCCGGTCGTGCTGGCGGCGAACAAGGCCGAGGGTCTTGCCGCCGGAGCGCGCCGCGGGCGAATTCTACGAGCTCGGCCTGGGCGAGCCGCACCCGATCTCGTCCGCCCACGGCGACAACGTCGACCGAGGCTGGCCGAGTATGCGCTGTCGCTCGTGCGTCGGCCTGCGGACGACGCCGCCCGCGACGCATCCGGCGGCCGACGCCGGCGCGGTCAAGGTCGCGATCATCGGCCGCCCGAACGTCGGCAAGTCCACGCTCGTCAACACGCTGGTGGGCGAAGAGCGCGTCATCGCCTTCGATCAGCCGGGAACGACGCGCGACTCGATCTATCTCGACTTCGAGCGCAACGGCCGCCAGTACGTGCTGATCGACACCGCGGGCGTGCGCCGCCGCGGCAAGGTGCTGGAAGCGGTCGAGAAGTTCTCGGTCATCAAGACGATGCAGGCGATCGAGGACGCCAACGTCGTCGTGCTGGTGTTCGACGCCGAGCAGGGCATCACCGAGCAGGACGCCCATCTCGCGGGCTACATCCTGGAGGCCGGCCGCGCGCTCGTCGGTCGCGGTCAACAAGTGGGACGCGGTGCCGCCGCGAGCGCCGCGACGACGTCAAGCGCGAGCTCGACCGGAAAGCCGCGTTTCTCGCGTTCGCGCGGCATCACTACATCTCGGCCCGGGAGGGCAGCGGCGTGCCGAGCCTGCTGCGCTCGGTCGACGGCGCCTACGCCGCCGCGATGGCCAAGCTGTCCACGCCGAAGCTCACCAGGACGCTCGCGGCGGCCGTCGATGCGCCAGCAGCCGCCGCGCGCCGGCATGGGGCGGCCCAAGATGCGCTATGCGCACCAAGGAGGGCAGAATCCGCCACTGATCGTGATCCACGGGTCGGCGCTCGGCCATATCCCGGCCACTTACCGCCGATACCTGGAACATTTCTTCAGCGAGGCGTTCCAACTCCGCGGCACCCCCTTAGGATACAATTCAAGACCGGCGCGAACCCGTACGCGGATGCGCCGAAACGCCGGCCGCGCCGTTGAACCCACGATTTTCGGCCCCATTTCGGCCCAGGGGGCACCGGCCGATGCCGCTTTTCGGTTCTGCGCCCGCCCAACAACAACGACCGCGGAGCATGCGATGAGCAACAAAGGGCAAATGCTACAAGACCCGTTCCTGAACACCCTGCGCAAGGAGCACGTGCCGGTATCGATCTATCTCGTCAACGGCATCAAGCTGCAGGGCCAGATCGAATCGTTCGACCAGTACGTCGTGCTGCTCAAGAACACGGTGACCCAGATGGTGTACAAGCACGCGATCTCCACCGTGGTTCCGGCACGCTCGGTGGCGATGCCGCATAGCGTCCCCTCGAACGACGCCGAAGCTTGACCGGATCACGATGCAGAGCGCCGCCGGGCGCTCACCCGGCGGCCGATGCCGGGTCGCGGCGGTCGCCGGCGCGCGCCGGCGCGCGCCTACCCGTCGATGTTTGAGCGTCCCCAGCGGCGGCGACCGCGCGTTGCTGGTCGCGCTCGATTTCGGCGACGCCGACCCGGCCGAGCGGATGGCCGGAGCTCGACGCGCTCGCCGTGTCGGCCGGCGCCACCGTCGTCGGCACGGTGACGGGACGCCGGCCAGCGCCCGGATGCCGCAACCTACGCCGGCAAGGGCAAGGTCGAAGAGGTCGCCGCACGGCGCGCCGAGTCCGACGCCGACCTCGTCATCTTCAACCACACGCTCACCGGCGCGCAGCAGCGCAACCTCGAGCGACGGCTCGAATGCCGGGTCGTCGACCGGACGAGCCTCATCCTCGACATCTTCGCGCTGCGCGCGCGAAGCTCCGAAGGCAAGCTCCAGGTCGAGCTCGCGCAGGTGAAGCACCAGCTCACGCGGCTCGTCGGCGGCTGGACCCACCTCGAGCGGCAGAAGGGCGGCATCGGCCTCCGCGGCCCGGGCGAGAAGCAGCTCGAAACCGACCGGCGCCTGCTGGGCGAGCGGGTCGGGGTGCTGAAGGAGCGGCTCTCGCATGTCGAGCGCCAGCGCGCCACGCAGGGCCGCACGCGCCGCCGGGCGGCAGTGCGCACCGTGGCGCTCGTCGGCTACACCAACGCCGGAAAGTCCACGCTGTTCAACCGGATGACCGGCGCCAAGGCCTACGCCGCCGATCAGCTTGTTCGCCACGCTCGATACCACGCTGCGCCGCGATCTACGTGCCGGACGCGACGTCCATCGTGCTCTCCGACACCGTCGGCTTCATCCGCGAGCTGCCGCACGACCTCGTCGCCGCCTTTCGCGCGACGCTCGCCACGGCGGCCGAGGCCGACTCTCCTGCTGCACGTCATCGACGCCGCGCACCCCTGCGCGCGACGAGCAGGCCGCGGCCGTGGACGCCGTGCTGCAGGAGATCGGGCGCCGAGCACGTGCCGCAGATCCGGGTCATGAACAAGATCGACGCCGCGGGCCTCGCCGCCGGAATCGAGCGCGACCAGTCTGGTATAATCTGCCGCGTCCGTTTGAGCGCATTGACGGGTGCCGGCTGTGCCGATTTGCGCGCCGCGCTGGCCGAGCGATTTCCGGCCGATGTCCCGTTTTCCGGTGTGTGCGCCGCGCCCGTCCTCGACGCCTGACGCGCGACGCCCCCGACGCAATCACTCCCGGTTCTCCCGGTTCTTCCTCCCTATATGTCGCTGAACGATCCCCAGTGGGGCAAACGCGGTGCCGGCGGACCGCCCGATCTCGACGAGATCTGGCGCAACGTCAACCGCCGCCTGAACGAGCTCCTCGGCCGCAAGAGGCGGCAACGGCGACGACGGCGGCGGCGGCGGCGGTGGCCGCGCCGACGCTGCCGCTCTCCGGCGTCGGGCATCCTCGTCCTGCTCGTGGTCGTCGTGTGGCTCGCGAGCGGCTTCTACATCGTCGACGAGGGCCGCCGCGGTGTCGTCACCCGCTTCGGCAAGTACACGGAGACCACGCAGCCCGGCGCGCGCTGGCACCTGCCGTTCCCGATCGAGGAGAAGGAGCTCGTCGATTTCTCGCAGGTGAGCACCGTCGAGGTCGGCTATCGCAACACGCCCAAGAACAAGAAGGAGAACGAGGCGCTGATGCTGACGGACGACGAGAACATCATCGACATCCAGTTCGCCGTCCAATACAACCTCAAGAGCGCCGAGGCGTACCTCTTCAACGTCCGCAAGCCCGACCTCATCGTCCAGTTCATCGCGCAGACCGCGATGGGCGAAGTCGTCGGCAAGGCGAAGATGGACTTCGTGCTGTACGAAGGCCGCGAGCAGATCGCGAAGTCGGCCGAGAAGCTGATGCAGGAGATGCTCGACCGCTACCAGACCGGCGTGTACGTGCAGAAGGTGACGCTGCAGAGCGTGCAGCCGCCCGACAAGGTGCAGGCCGCGTTCGACGACGCGGTGAAGGCCGGCCAGGACCGCGAGCGCTTCCGCAACGAAGGCCAGGCGTACGCGAACGACGTCGTCCCCGCGCGCGCGGCAACGCGGCGCGGCTCATCGAGGAAGCGAACGGCTACCAGGCCGAAGTCGTGCAGCGGGCCGAGGGCGACGCGTCGCGCTTCCGGCAGATCCTCGTCGAGTACGCGAAGGCGCCCGGGCGTCACGCGCGAGCGCCTCTACCTCGACATGATGCAGACGGTGGTCGGCAACTCGAGCAAGGTGCTGGTCGACCAGAAGGCCGGCAGCAGCAGCCTCCTCTACCTGCCGCTCGACAAGCTGATCCAGCAGAGCGGTCGCCGTCCGGCGCGGCGCCGCCGGCGCCGATCCGTCGGCGGCGCGGCAATCGACGCCGCCGGCGCCCGAGCCGACGGTCACGCTCGACCCGAGCCGTTCGCGCGAGGCGCTGCGCAACCGTGAGCGGGAGCAGCGCAATGAAGCTGACCGTTCCGCTGCTCGCCCTCGTCGTCGCGCTGCTGCTGGTCGCGTCGCAATCGCTCTACACGGTCGATCAGCGCCAGTACGCGATCAAGTTCCAGCTGGGCGAGATCATCGAGACGCTGCCCAACGCCGGCCTGTACGCCAAGGTTCCGCTGCTGCAGAACGTGAAGTTCTACGACAAGCGGATCCTGCTGCTCGACAATCCCGAGCCCGACCGGATCACGACGTCGGAGAAGAAGCCGCTGCTCGTCGATTTCTTCGTGCTCTGGCGGATCACCGACGTCAAGCAGTACTACATCAGCGTGCAGGGCGACGAGGAGGCCGCGCGGCGCCGGCTGTCGCAGACCGTGCGCGCGAATCTCGCCGAGGAATTCAACAAGCGCACCGTGCACGAGGCGATCTCCAGCGAGCGCGACAAGATCATGACGACGACGCGCCAGAAGGCCGACGCCGATGCGAAGACGATCGGCGTCGAGATCGTCGACGTGCGGCTGCGCCGCGTCGAGCTGCCGCCCGACGTCACCGGCCCCGTCTACGCGCGGATGGAATCCGAGCGCCGGCGCGTCGCCAACGAGCTGCGCTCGCTCGGCCAGGCGGAATCGGAGAAGATCCGCGCCGACGCCGACCGCCAGCGCGTCGTGATCCTGGCCGACGCGTACAAGGCCGCGCAGAAGACCAAGGGCGACGGCGACGCCAAGCGCGTCGGCGATCTACGCGCAGGCGTACGGCGCCAACCCGGAGTTCTACGCGTTCTACCGGAGCCTCGAGGCGTACAAGGCGACGTTCCGCAACAAGACCGACATGATGGTGCTCGACCCCAGCTCCGAATTCTTCCGCTACCTGAGGAGCCAGGGCGGCCCGGGGGCGAAGGCGTCGAAGTAGTCCTGCCGGCGTTGCGCGTGACGAGGGGAACGCGGTGCCGGATTCGCTGTGGGCGGCCTTTGCGCTGGTGCTGGTCGTCGAGGGCCTCCTGCCGCTCGTCGCGCCGCGCTTCTGGCGCGACAGCTTCGCCAAGCTCGTGACGCTCACCGACGGCCAGCTCCGCTTCATCGGGCTGGCGTCGATTCTGATGGGGCTTGCCGGATTCTGGCTCGCGCGCCATGCGTAAGTGGGTCCTGCCTGAATACATCGAGGACGTCCTCCCGGCCGAAGCCGAGCGGACCGAAGGCGCTGCGCCGCTCGCTGCTCGATCACTTCCGCGCGCACGGCTACCGGCTCGTGCAGCCGCCGCTCGTCGAGCATCTCGACTCGCTGTTCACGCGGCACCGGGCGCGATCTCGAGCTGCAGACCTTCAAGGTGGTCGACCCGCTGTCGGGCCGGCTGCTCGGCGTGCGCGCCGACATCACGCCGCAGGTCGCGCGCATCGACGCGCACCTCCTGAACGAGCCCGGCGTGACGCGGCTCTGCTACGCCGGCAGCGTGCTGCGCGCGGTGCCTGCGGGCGGCGCCAAGACGCGCGAAGTGATGCAGATCGGCGCCGAGCTCTTCGGCGAGCCTGGCATCGCCGGCGACATCGAAGTGCTCGGCCTGCATCCTGTCGTCGCTCGCGGCGGCGGGCCTTGCCGGGCTTGCATCTCGACCTCGGCCACGTCGGCGTCTATCGCGCGCTCGCCGCCGGCGCCGGCATCGCCGGCAACGGCGAGGATTCCGAGCTCTTCGCCGCGCTGCGCGCCAAGGACGCGCCCGGCCGTCGCCGAGCTCACGGCCAAGCTCCCCGCCGCGTGGCGCGACGCGCTCACCGCCTTGCCCACGCTCTACGGTCCGGCGCAGCGACGTGCTTGCCGCCGCGCGCGCGCGGCCTTCCCGACACGCCCGCGATCCGCAATGCGCTGACGTCGCTCGCGGCGCTCGCGCAGTCGGCGCGAGCCGCAGGTGGAAGCGCTCCACATCGATCTCGCCGACCTCACTGGGTATCATTACCAGAACGGCGCGATCTTCTCGGTGTTCACCGCGGGCGAGCCGAGCGCGATCGGCAACGGCGGCCGCTACGACGGCATCGGCAAGGCGTTCGGGCGCGCGCGCCCGGCCACCGGTTTCACGCTCGACCTGCGGCAGCTCGCGAGCGTGATCCTGCGGGAAGCTGCGGGATCGCGCCATGAATCGGCGTACGATCGCATGGCGCATTCGCGTCACGCTGAACCATCCACCGTCGCATTCCAGGAAGCCAAGCATGGGCAAGAACGTCGTCGTCATCGGTACCCAATGGGGCGATGAAGGCAAAGGCAAGGTCGTCGATTGGCTGACCGAGCACGCGCAGGGCGTCGTGCGGTTCCAGGGCGGGCACAACGCCGGGCACACGCTCGTCATCGACGGCAAGAAGACCGTGCTGCGGCTCATCCCGTCCGGCATCCTGCGCCCGGGCGTCTCCGTCTACATCGGCAACGGCGTCGTGCTCTCGCCGTCCGCGCTGCTGCAGGAGATCGGCGAGCTCGAAGGCGCGGGCATCGCGGTCCGGCCGCGGCTCAAGATCTCGCCGGCCTGTCCGCTGGTGCTCGCCTATCACGTGGCGCTCGACCAGGCGCGCGAGGGCGCGATGGGCGACGTCGAAGATCGGCACCACCGGCCGCGGCATCGGTCCCGCGTACGAGGACAAGATCGCCCGCCGCGCGATCCGGCGTGCAGGATCTCTTCTATCCCGACCGGTTCGCCGCGAAGCTCGCGCCGCTGCTCGAGTTCCACAACTTCGTGCTCACGCAGTATTACAAGCGCGACCCCGTCCCGTTCGCACGAGACGCTCGACGAGACGCTCGGGCTCGCCGCCGAACTGCAACCGATGGTCGCCGACGTCGCGGCGCTGCTGCAGGACGCGCGCGCGCGCGGCCAGTCGCTGCTTGTTCGAAGGCGCGCAAGGCGCGCTGCTCGACATCGACCACGGCACCTATCCGTACGTCACGTCGTCGAACTGCCTCGCGGGCGCCGCGGCGCCGGGCGCCGGCGTCGGGCCGCAATTTCTCGACTACGTGCTCGGCATCGTCAAGGCGTACACGACGCGCGTGGGCACCGGCCCGTTTCCCACCGAGCTCACCGACGACGTCGGCGCGACGCTCGCGCAAGCGCGGCAACGAGTTCGGCTCGGTCACCGGCAGGCCGCGCCGCTGCGGCTGGCTCGACATTCCCGGCGCTCGCGCGCTCGCTGCAGCTGAACGGCGTCGACGGCCTCTGCATCACCAAGCTCGACGTCCTCGACGGCATGCGCGAGATCCGCATCTGCACCGGCTACACGGTGCGCGGCAGTCCGGTCGCGCTGCTGCCGTCGGGCGCCGATGCCGTCGCCGAGTGCGTGCCGGTCTACGAGTCGATGCCCGGATGGAGCGAAAGCACGGTGGGCGTGCGGACGATCGACGCGTTGCCGCGCGAATGCGCGCGCGTACCTCGAGCGGATCGAAGCGCTCACCGGCGCGCCGATCGCGATGGTCTCGACGGGGCCGGACCGCGACGAGACGATCCTGCTGCGCCACCCGTTTCAATAGCACGAACGACAACCGCGCCCGAGGGAGAATCGGATGGCCGAGCCTGCATGTGAGCTGGGACCAGTACAACACGCTCGTGGAAAGGCTCGCGCTCAAGGTCCACGAGTCGGGCTACGATTTCGACCAGATCATCTGCATCGCGCGCGGCGGCATGCGCGTGGGCGATGTGCTGTCGCGGATCTACGAGCGGCCGCTCGCGATCCTGTCGACGCACTCCGTACGCGGCCGAGGGCGGCACGATCCGCGGCGAGCTCGTGATCGCCGAGCACATGACGATGACCTCGCCGCGACTGGGATCGCGCGTGCTGCTCGTCGACGACATGGTGGATTCCGGGCCACACGCTCGCGGCCGTGGAAAAGGCGCTGCCCGGTGCGCTGGCCGGTCATCAAGGCGTGCAAGACCGCGGTGCTGTGGTGGAAGGCGTGCTCGACGGCCACGCCCGACTTCTTCGTCGAGTACCTGCCCGACAATCCGTGGATCCACCAGCCGTTCGAGGTCTACGACACGCTGCGGCCGTCGGGACTGGCAAGGCGCGGCTCGGCGGCTAGCTCGCCGTCACCTCGGGCGGACGCGAATGCCGATCGAACCCGCTGCTCGCTCCGCCTCGACGTACGCATCCTGGGTCCTGTCCGGCGTAGCTCTGGTGCTGGTCCTCGGTGTTGCACCTCTGCCGGCGACTGCTCGCCGGTCTGCTGGTCTACGAGCTCGTCCACCTGCTCGCGCCGACCATCAGCAGGTGGTTCTCCGACCAGCGCGCCAAGCTCGTCGTCGTCCTCCTGGTGTCGGCGCGTGGTGGTGAGCGCCATCACGGCGGCCATCGCCGGCGCGATCGTGTTCTTCAAGAGCGATGCCGGCAGTCTCTCGGCGCTGCTTGACGAAAATGGCGGAGATCGTCGCGGGCTCGCGCGGAGTCGTTGCCGCAGTGGCTGGTCGACGAAATGCCCGAGACCCGCGACGACATCAGGGGAAGCCCTCGCCGATTGGTTCCGCGACCATGCGGTGGAAGTGCAGACGATCGGCAAGGAGGCCGGGCGGGCGCTGCTCTACGCGCTGTTCGGCATGGTGATAGGGGCCATGATCGCGCTGCACGAAGCGTTGTCCACTGAGCCGCGCGGCCCGCTCGCCACGGAGCTCATCGAACGCATCGACACTCTGGGCGACGCATTCCGTCGCGTCGTCTTCGCGCAGGTTCGAATCTCGCTGCTCAACACGCTGTTCACGGCGATCTACCTGGTCGTGGTCCTGCCGCTCTTCGGCGTGGATTTGCCGTTTCGAAAACGCTCGTCGTCGTGACCTTCGTCTGCGGACTGCTGCCGGTCGTCGGCAATCTCATCTCCAACACGGTCATCGTGATCGTGGGCTTCGTCCCATTCGTATCGGCGTCGCCTTGGCCTCGCTCGCGTTCCTCATCGTCATCCACAAGCTCGAGTATTTCCTGAACGCGCGCATCGTGGGCACGCAAATCCAGGTCGCGGACGTGGGAGCTCCTGTCGGCCATGCTGGTGATGGAAGCCGCGTTCGGCGTCGGCGGCGTCGTCGCCGCGCCGATCTATTACGCCTTCGTCGAGCGACGAGCTGAAGCGCCAGGGCCCGTGTGAAGGCCTGAGTTTGTGTTCGACCTGACTGGCGAGGCGCGTCGAATCGCGACGTTCATTGCCTGGCGGGAACGGTACCGCAACGGCCACCTGGCACATAGCGGCGGTGTGCGCCGCGCATGCGTAAAGCTCATACGTTCATCGTTCGGACGCCCGGCCGAACCAATCGCGGTATGATCGCAAGACTCGAGGTTGACAAAACGCGGGCCCGCAACGGGGCCCGTCCATGCTTCAACTTCTGATCGAGAGTCTGGAGCTACAGGAAAGCTTGCCGAAGAAATCTTGGTGCCCAGGAAGGGACTCGAACCCCCACAGTGTCGCCACCGCTAGGACCTGAACCTAGTGCGTCTACCAATTCCGCCACCTGGGCAACAGCAATCCGACAATTTTACGTTTTGGACCATTTCTTGTCAAAGAAACCCGTCGCTCCCCGAAAATCAGCGCGCCACGAAATCGCGCGGCGGCGAAGCAGTCCAGCGACTCGCGCACGCGTCGCGCGCGCAGCCGGCATTCTGACCGACGCCGTCGTCGCAACCGCGCAACGCGCGTCGCGCACGAGTCGCACGAGCGCGAGCCGCCGGCGCACGCGAGCGGCGCGCGCCGCGACGACATCGATCCGGCGCTGCTGCCCTCGCGCGTCGCGATTCTCGAGGCGCTGAAAGCGGCGGGCGTGCCGATGCCGCCCGCCGAGCTCGCGCGGGCGATGGCGGTCGACAAGCGCGCGCGCGACGCGTTCTTCGGCCGCGTCGACGCGATGCAGCGCGACGGCCAGCTGCTGATGAACCGCAAGGGCGAGCTGTGCGTCACCGCGAAGCTCGATCTCATCACCGGCACCGTGCAGGGGCATCCCGACGGCTTCGGCTTTCTCGTCCCCGACGACGGCGGCGCCGACCTCTTCCTGCAGCCAGAGCGGAGATGCACAAGGTGCTGCACGGCGACCGCGCGACGGCGCGCGCGCACTCGGGCATCGATCGGCGCGGCCGGCCCGAGGGCGAGATCGTCGACGTGCTCGACGCGCGCCAACCGCACGGTCGTCGGCCGGCTCTACGACGAGCGCGGCATCACGTTCGTCGTCGCCGAGAACCGGCGGATCAACCAGGACCTGCTCGTGCCGCAGGACGAGCGCGGCGGCGCGAAATCCGGCGACGTCGTCGTCGTCGAGATCGTCCAGCAGCCGTCGCCGCAGCGCGAGGCGATCGCGCGCGTCGTCGAGGTGCTCGGCGGCTACACCGATCCCGGCATGGAGATCGAGATCGCGCTGCGCAAGCACGATCTGCCGCACGAGTTCTCGCTCGCGGCGCGCAAGCAGGCCGGCAAGCTCCCATCCGAGGTCACCGATCGCGACCGCGCGGGCCGCGCCGACATCACGTCGCTGCCGCTCGTCACCATCGACGGCGAAACGGCGAAGGACTTCGACGACGCCGTCTACTGCGAGCGCCGCGGGCAAGGGCTTTCGGCTGATCGTCGCGATCGCCGACGTCTCGCACTACGTGAAGGACGGCGATCGCGCTCGACCGCGATGCGCGCGAGCGCGGCACATCGGTCTATTTCCCGCGCCGCGTGATCCCGATGCTGCCCGAGGCGCTGTCGAACGAGCTCTGCTCGCTCAAGCCGGACGTCGACCGCCTGTGCATGGTGTGCGAGATGGCAGTGACCGGCCGAAGGCGTCGGATCGCGAAGTACGAGTTCTATCCGGCGGTCATGCACTCGCGCGCGCGGCTCACCTACACGCAGGTCTGGAGCTGGCTGTCCGACCCGCAGAGCGCGCCGCGCGACGGCGAAGGCGTTGCTGCCGCGCCTCACCGATCTCTACGCGCTGTTCCATGCGCTGCAGCGCGCGCGCGAAGCGCGCGGCGCGATCGATTTCGACAGCGTCGAGATGCAGCTCGAGTTCGACGTCAGCGGCAAGATCGTCCGCGATCGTGCCGGTCGTGCGCAACGACGCCCACAAGCTGATCGAGGAGTGCATGCTCGCGGCGAACGTCTGCACGGCGGAGTTCCTCGCGCGGCACAAGCATCCGGCGCTCTACCGCGTGCACGAAGGGCCCGACGCCGGAGAAGCTCGCGGCGCTCCGCGATTTCCTCGCGAGCTGCGCGCTCTCGCTCTCCCGGCGGCGACGACCCGACGGCAGCCGACTACGCGTCAGCTGCTGCTGCGGATCAAGGATCGTCCCGACTACGCGCTGCTGCAGACGGTGCTGCTGCGCTCGCTGCAGCAGGCGCGCTATCGGCCCGACAACGTCGGCCACTTCGGCCTGTCCTACGAGGCGTACGCGCACTTCACCTCGCCCGATCCGCCGCTATCCGGATCTCGTCGTCCATCGCGCGATCAAGGCGGTGCTGGCGAGCGGCGAGTACAAGCCCTCGCGGCATCATCGTGGAGCCGAGCTCGGCGTGCATTGCTCGCTCACCGAGCGCCGCGCCGACGACGCGACCCGCGACGTCGAGAACTGGCTCAAGTGCTACTTCATGCAGGATCAAGGTCGGCGAGACTTCGACGGCACGATCAGCGGCGTCACGAGCTTCGGCATCTTCGTGACGCTCGACGGCCTCAACATCGACGGGCTCGTGCACGTGACCGAGCTCGGACGCGACTATTTCCATTTCGACGCCGCGCGCCACGCGCATGATCGGCGAGCGCAGCGGCCGGATATTCCAGCTCGCCGGGCGCGTGCGCGTCGACCGTCGCGCGCGTCGATCTCGAGACCGACGAAGATCGACTTCACGCTCGCCGACGATGGCGGATCGGCTGCCGCCGTCGTTCGGCATGAAGTCGCCCGCCCGGGCGCTCCGGCGCGCAAGCGGTGCGCCGAGCGACCTTCCACCTCGAGGCGCTGAAGCGCTCCCGGGCATGGATCTCGTCCCGCAGGGTCCGACGCTTGCAACGCCCGAGATCGCGTCCATCGCTTCGCTTCGCCGGCGCGCAGGGCATCCACGCGCTCGCCGGTGGATCTGCGCCCGCCTATCGGCTTACCCGCATCGAGCGGCAAGAGGGAGTTGCCGAGCGATGCGTGGCGGCCGGCATCGACCACGCGTTCGTGCCGCCGGACCTCTCGCCGCGACCGCGTCGCGTGTCGTCGCCATGGACATGGACTCGACGCTCATCACCGTCGAATGCATCGACGAGATCGCCGACCTCCTGGGGATCAAGGCGGAAGTCGCCGCGATCACCGCTGCCGCAATGCGCGGCGAGCTCGATTTCCGCGCAGAGCCTCGCGCGCCGCGTGGCGCTGCTCGCCGGGCGTGCCGGTCGCCGAGCTCGAGCGCGTCTATGACGAGCGGGTCGCCCTCTCGCCGGGAGCGGAACGGATGCTGGAGGGATTCCAGTGCGGCCGGCGCAAAAACGCTCCTCGTCTCCGGCGGCTTCACCTTTTTCACGGATCGGCTCGCCGCGCGCCTCGGCTTCGACGAAACGGTCGCCAACACGCTCGAGATCGCGGCCGGCAAGCTGACCGGGCGTGTGATTCCGCCCATCGTCGACGGCAACGTCAAGGCCGCGCGGCTGTCGGCGATGCGCGAGCGATCGGCAGGCGAAAACGGCATCGCGCTCGCGATCGGCGACGGCGCGAACGACGTGCCGATGCTCAAGGCGGCCGATATTTCGATCGCCTACCACGCGAAGCCGATCGTGCGCGCGCAAGCAACTTACGCGATCGACCACTGCGGCCTCGACGCCGTGCTCAACTTGTTCCGCTGAACGCTAAGCGTCGTCGTCTCCAGGAGCTGGCGACTCCTGAACGTCCCTCCGACCTCCGCTCTTCAGTCGTCGTCGAAATCGCCCTCGTCCATCCACGCCATCTGGATGGCCTCGAGGATCTTCTCGCCGCAGTGCTTCGGGTCGTCGTCGAAGCCGGGCAGTTCCTGCACCCAGCGCTTGAGATCGGTGAACAGGATCGTCCGCGGATCGACGTCCGGATGCTTTTCGGCGAGCGAGAGCGCGATGTCGCGCGTATCAATCCATTTCATGGGTGTGCGTCTCTACTTGTTCTCTTTGGCGTAGTTGATCGTGTAGCGCGGTATCTCGATCTTGAGCGTCGCTGTCGGCGACGATCGCCTGGCACGACAGCCGCGACAGCGGGCGTCAGGCCCCACGCGCGGTCGAGGAGGTCGTCCTCGTCCTCGCTCGACGGCGCCGAGCGATCGACAGCCCTCGCGCACGATCACGTGGCACGTCGTGCACGCGCAGGACTTTTCGCACGCGTGCTCGATCTCGATGCCGTGCTCGAGCAGGTTGTCGCAGATCGACACTCCGCTCGTCCGCGTCGAACGTCTTGCCCTCGGGGCAGATCTCGGGATGCGGAAGCACGACGATCTTGGGCATGGCTGGCCGGATCGCGCTTCAGGTCAGCGCGTCGATGTTGCGGCCGGTCAGCGCGCGCGCGACGCCGCGATCCATGCGCTGCGCGGCGAATTCGCCGGTGGCGCGATTGAGCGCGTCGATGGCGGCGACGAGCGCCGATGGTCGTCGCCTCGCGCGCGACGCGCGAGGACTTCCGCGATCGCGTCGTCGATCGCGCGGCGCTCGTCCGGCGTGAGCAGATCGCCGTCCGCGGCCAGCGCAGTGCGCGTCGCCGCGACGAGTCTGATCCGCCTCGACCTCGCGCCTCGGCGAGCGCGCGCGCGGCCATGTCGTCCGTGCGCGTGCGCAATCGAGTCCTGCAGCATCCGCGCGATCTCGCCGTCGGTCAGGCCGTACGGACGGCTTGACGACGATGGCGGCCTCGACGCCCGGAGGTCTGCTCGCGCGCGGAGACCGAGAGCAAGCCGTCGGCGTCGACCTGGAACGTCACCTCGACCCGCGCGGCGCCCGCCGGCCATCGGTGGAATCCCGCGCAGCTCGAAGCGTGCGAGCGACCGGCAGTCGGCGACCTTCTCGCGCTCGCCCTGCACGACGTGGATCGCGATCGCCGTCTGCCCGTCCTTGAACGTCGTGAATTCCTGCGCGCGCGTGACCGGAATCGTCGAATTGCGCGGCACGATCTTCTCGGCAAGTCCGCCCATCGTCTCGAGCCCGAGCGAAAGCGGGATGACGTCGAGCAGCAGCCAGTCGTCGCCGGCCGCCTGCGATTGCCGGCGAGCACGTTGGCCTGGATCGCGGCGCCGAGCGCGACGACCTGGTCGGGATCGAGATTGTTGAGCGGCGGCTGCCCGAAGAATTCGCCGACGGCTTTCTGGATCTGCGGCATCCGCGTCGACCCGCCGACCATCACCACGCCATGGATGTCCGGCCGGCGTGAGCCCCGCGTCGCGCAACGCGCGCTTCACCGGCCCGAGGGTCTTCGCCACGAGATGCGCCGTGATCGCCGTGAACGTCTCGACGCCGAGCGCCAGCTCGACCTTGGTGCCGTCGGACAACGTCGCGTGGATCGGCGCCGACGCATGCAGCGTCAGGTTCTCCTTCGCCTCGCGCGCCTTCACCATCAGCAGCCGCGTGTCCTCGGGCGACAGCGGCGGCAGCCCGGCCGCCTCCAGCACCCAGCAATGGACGCGATGGTCGAAGTCGTCGCCGCCGAGCGCCGAATCGCCGTTCGTCGCGAGCACTTCGAACACGCCCGCGAGTGAGCTTCAGGATCGAGATGTCGAACGTGCCGCCGCCGAGATCGTAGATCGCGTACGTGCCCTCCGACCGCGTTGTCGAGGCCGTAGGCGATCGCCGCCGCCGTCGGCTCGTTCAGGAGGCGCAGCACGTTGAGGCCCGCGAGCTTGCGCGGCATCCTTGGTCGCCTGCCGCTGCGCATCGTCGAAATACGCGGGCACCGTGACGACTGCGCCCGCGAGCTTGCCCGCGAGGCTCGCCTCGGCGCGAATCGCGCAGCGCGCGCAGGATCTCGGCCGAGATTTCGACCGGGCTCTTCACGCCGGCGCGCGTCGCGAGCTTCACCATGCCCGGCTCGTCGATGAAGCGGTACGGAAAGCGCCGCGCATCCGGAAGATCGGCGAGGCCGCGGCCCATCATGCGCTTCACCGAGACGATCGTGTTGCGCGGATCGCGCGCCTGCATCGCCTGCGCCGCGTAGCCGACGCTCGACCGAGCGTTCGCCATAGCGGACGATCGACGGCAGCAGCGGATGGCCGTTCTCGTCCGGCAGCACGACGGGAATGCGGTTTCGCACCGTCGCCACGAGCGAATTGGTCGTGCCGAGGTCGATGCCGACCGCGAGCCGGTGCTCGCGCGGCGCGGGCTGCGTCGGGCTCGGAGATCTGCAGGAGCGCCATCAGCGCGGCCCCGGAGTGCGGGAGGCGCAACAGGTGTGGCGGCTCATCACCCGTCCACGGTCGCAGCATGCACGTCGATGTCGTGCGACGACCTTGGTCAGGAAGCGCAGCTCGCGGACAGGACCCCGCGCTGCGTCCCATGCGCCATCGGCATCGAGCAGCGACGAGACGCGCTACTTTCGAGTCTCGCGCGCCTCGGCGCGCACTTCGTCGACGATCGCTTCGAGCGCGCGCGCGCGTCGCCGCCGCTCGGCGGCGTCCGCAGCAGCCTCTCGCCGCTCGAGCTGCCGCTCGAGGAAATCGAACGGCAGCGCGGTGTCGGTTTCGTCGAACGCGTCGATGCCGTGGAGCGACAGGAGATATTGCGCGCGGGCCACCGGATCGCTTGCAGCGTGCGGTAGGCCTCGTTGACGCGCGCCGACGACTGCAGCGCGAGCCGCTGCTCCTTGTCGCCGGCGTGGCGTAACGATCCGGATGCACTTCGCCCTGCAGCGCCTGGTAGGCGCGGTCGAGCACCGCCGGGTCGAAGCGGAAACGCTCCGGCAGGCCGAACAGCTGCGAAATGGTTGCGCGAGAAATCGATCATCGCCATCTGGCGCGACCAGCTGTACCGGATCAAATTACTCGGGGCGCGCAGCTATTTTTGAGCGGCTCGGACGTTGAAGCGACTCGCCGCAGCCGCACGCGATCCTTGACGTTGGGATTGTTGAACTTGAATCCCTCGTTCAGCCCCTTCGCGCGCGAAGTCGAGCTCCGGTACCGTCGAGGAACTGGCAGGCTCTTCGGGATCGACGAGCACCTTCACGCCGTGACTTTCGAACGAGAAGTCCTCGGGCCGGACGTCGTCGGCGTATTCGATCTTGTAGGCGAGGCCCGAGCAGCCGGACGTGCGCACGCCCAGGCGCAGCCCGACGCCCTTGCCGCGCTTGTCGAGGCGGCTCGCGACGTGCTTCGCCGCGGATTCGGTCAAGGTGATGGCCATTCGTCGGATCTCTGCGTTGCGGTTCATTGTTTCGTCGCTGCTTCCACGAGCTCAGTCGGCCGCCTGCTCCTGCGGCGCGCTCGGCGGCGCGTGCGCGTCGCTGCGGCGCCATGCTTGGCCTTGTAGTCGGCCACCGCCGCCTTGATCGCATCCTCGGCGAGGATCGAGCAGTGGATCTTCACCGGCGGCAGCGCGAGCTCCTCCGCGATCTGCGTGTTCCGGATCGACGCCGCCTCGTCGAGCGTCTTGCCCTTCACCCATTCGGTGACGAGCGACGACGAGGCGATGGCCGAGCCGCAGCCGTAGGTCTTGAACTTCGCGTCTTCGATCACGCCGTCCGTGCCGACGCTGGATCTGCAGCTTCATGACGTCGCCGCAGGCCGGCGCGCCGACCATGCCGGTGCCGACATCCTCGGCGTTCTTCGCGAACGAGCCGACGTTGCGCGGATTTTCGTAGTGATCGAGAACCTTGTCGCTGTATGCCATCTTGAGTCTCCTGTTCGTCCGGTCGACTTGTATTCGCGTGCCGGTCAGTGCTCTGCATCAGTGTGCAGCCCATTGCACGGTGTCGAGGTCCACGCCGTCCTTGTACATTTCCCACAACGGCGACAGCTCGCGCAGCTTCTCCACCTTCGGCGCAGCGAGCTCGATCGTGTAGTCGATCTCCGCCTCGGTCGTGAAGCGGCCGATCGTGAAGCGGATCGAGCTGTGCGCGAGCTCGTCGCTGCGGCCCAGCGCCCGCAGCACGTACGAGGGCTCGAGCGAGGCCGACGTGCACGCCGATCCCGACGACACCGCGATGTCCTTGATCGCCATGATCAGGCTCTCGCCCTCGACGAAGTTGAAGCTCACGTTGAGGTTGTGCGGCACGCGGCGCTCGAGGTCGCCGTTGACGTAGATCTCCTCGATGTCCGCGAGGCCCTTCCGCGAGCCGGTCGCGCAGCATCCGGATGCGCTCGTTCTCGGTCGCCATTTCGAGCTTGCGCGATGCGGAACGCCTCGCCCATGCCGACGATCTGGTGCGTCGGCAGCGTGCCGGAGCGCATGCCGCGCTCGTGACCGCCGCCGTGCATCTGCGCCTCGATGCGCACGCGCGGCTTGCGCCGCACGAACAGCGCGCCCACGCCCTTCGGGCCGTACGTCTTGTGCGCCGAGAACGACATCAGGTCGACCTTGAGCGCTCGCGAGGTCGATCGGGATCTTGCCGGTGGCCTGCGCCGCGTCGACGTGGAAGATGATGCCGCGCGCGCGGCAGATCTCGCCGATCGCCGCGATGTCCTGGACGACGCCGATCTCGTTGTTGACGGCCATCACCGAGACGACGATCGTGTCCGGCCGCAGCGCCGTCTTCGAACTGCCTCGAGGTCGAGCGAGGCCGTCCTGCTGCACGTCGAGATACGTGACCTCGTAAGCCCTCGCGCTCCAGCTCGCGCATCGTGTCGAGCGTGGCCTTGTGCTCGGTGCGCACCGTGACGAGGTGCTTGCCCTTGTCCTTGTAGAAGTGCGCCGCGCCCTTCAGCGCCAGATTGATCGACTTCGGTCGCGCCCGGACGTCCAGACGATCTCCCGCGGATCGCAGTTGACGAGCGCCGCGACGTGCTCGCGCGCCTCCTCGACGGCCTTCTCGGCCGTCCAGCCGCAGCGAGTGCGAGCGCGACGCCGGATTGCCGAAATTCTCGGTGAGGCACGGAATCATCTTCTGCGCGACGCGCGGATCGACCGGCGTCGTCGCCGAGTAGTCGAGGTAGATCGGAGTTTTCATCGCAGCGTTTCCATCGGGCAGGGCTTAGTCGAGGCGTCAGGCCACATCGGCCGGTTCCGGCGTCCGCGGCGTCGCAGGCCTGCGCCCGCTGGTCCTGCAGCACCGTCACGTCGGGCTTCTGCTGCTGCGCACACGAGCTGCGGCCGAGCGTGACCGACCGCAGATAGCCGAAGATATGGGCGTTGAGGTTCGCCCACAGCTCGTGCGTCATGCAGCGCTTGCCGTCGTCCTTGCAGTTCTCGCGGCCCGCCGCATTGCGTGGCATCGATCGGCTCGTCGACCGCGACGATGACGTCGGCCACCGAGATCGCTTCGGCGCCGCGCGCGAGGCGATAGCCGCCGCCCGGGCCGCGAACGCTCTCCACGAGGCCGTGCCGGCGCAGCTTGCCGAACAGCTGCTCGAGGTAGGACAGCGAAATCTTCTGCGCGCTGCGACACGCCGGCCAGCGTGACCGGCGCTTTGGTGCCGTGCATCGCGACGTCGATCATCGCGGTGACGGCGAATCGTCCTTTGGTGGTCAGGCGCATGGTCGGTCACCCGTGTCAGTTGATTCGGTCTGCATTGCCGCCTGATCGCGGCGGCCGCGTCCCCATATCGGGGCGTCGGCGCAGATTCGTATTCATAACAATCCCGACTAAGTTAGTCAACTAAAAGACCCCCGAGTTCAGTCTCGAGTCGATCATTTGGCTGAGCCGCTTGGGATCGAATCCTCCAGCCGTCGCCTTGGCGTCGCCGCAGTCGACGCCGCCTGCCTGCAGGCGGGCGATGAGCTCTCTGCAGCCGCGCGTCGGTCTCCGCCGGCATGGTCGATCAGCCGATGAATCGCCTGGACCATCGGATCGTTCATGTCGGCGGCAATCGCGTAGGCCGAAAAGCCCATCTTGGCTGCATGGCTTTCGCGCCGCTGCTGCGTCGTCGCGCGGTCAGGATCCGGGCGGGGATGCCGACGGCGGTCGCTCCTGCAGGAACGTCGCGCACTACGACGGCATTTGCAGCCTATCTTGGCGCCATCTCCCACTAAAATCGGGCCCAGGATCTTCGCGCCGGCCCCGATCACCACGCCTCTTGCCCAGCGTGGGGTGGCGCTTGCCCGCCTTCCATGACGTCCCGCCCAAGCGTCACGCCGTGATAGAGCGTGCAGTCGTCGCCGATTTCGGCCGTTTCGCCGATCACGATGCCCATCCGTGATCGATGAACACCCGGCGCCCGACCGACCGCGCCCGGATGGATCTCGATCCCGGTCAGCCAGCGGCCCCAGTGGGCGAGCCAGCGGGCGAGCCAGCGCAGCCCGAGCCGCCACAGCCGATGCGATGACCCAGCGGTGCCAGACCAGGCGCGTGCAGCCCGGATAGCAGGTCAGCACCTCCCACCGGGTGCGGGCGGCCGGGTCGCGGTCGAATACGACGGCGATGTCTTCGCGAAGGCGGCTGAACATACGAGCATTTTCGCCATTTCCGACTGCTGGCTGCTCAACTATTGGGACCGCGACGACTGCCGATCAACCCCGACCGCACCCGGCGCTGCGGTTTGTCCCAGGTATCTCGAATTGACTAATATCGGCCGACCCGAAGCGCACGGCACGAACGACGAGGACGGATTCTGTGCCGTCGTCCCGACTTGCGCTCCCTCCAGGAGGAATCATGTCCCCGCGATCCCGTTGTTCGCTCGTCCTCCTCGTCGCCGCCGCGATCGCGCTGCCGGCCGCCGCGCAGGAAGTCACGCTCAAGGTCCACCATTTCTGGGCGCCGACGGCGATGCCGCCATCGACGATGCTGCACGCCATGGTGCGACAAGATCGCGAAGGACTCGAACAACCGGATGAAATGCCAGATCTATCCGGCGATGCAGCTCGGCGGCGCGCCGCCGCAGCTCATCCAGCAGGCGATGGACGGCGTCGCCGATATCGTCTGGACGCTTCCCGGCTACACGGCGGGCCGCTTTCCGATGATGGAGGTGTTCGAGCTGCCGTTCATGTCGCAGAGCGCCGAAGGCGACGAGCCAGGCGGCGTGGGAGTACTACACGCAGTACGGCTACAAGGAATTCCCGGCATCAAGGCGCTCGCCGTCAACGTGCACGACAACGGCTACATCCACACCGTCGCAGCAAGCAGATCAAGGTGATGGCGGATTTCAAGGGCCTCAAGATGCGCGCGCCGACGCGGCAGACCAACAAGCTCCTGGCGCGCTCGGCGCGACGCCTGTCGCGATGCCGCTGCCCGCGCTCGGCGACGCGCTGTCGAAGGGCGTGGTCGACGGCTACATGCTGCCGTGGGAAGTGATCCCGTCGATCAAGGCGCACGAGTTCACGAAATTCGAAAGCGAGACCGACCCGAAGTCGCGCGCGCTTTACACCGCCGTGTTCATCCTCGCGATGAACCAGGCGAAGTACGACAGCCTTCCCCCGACTTGAAGCAGGTGATCGACGCGAACTCGGGCGCGCCGCTGTCGAAGGCGATGGGCATGCAATGGGACGCATCGGCGCCGCCCGGAAGGAAGGCTCGCCGCCGACCGCGGCAACAAGTTCTACGTGATTCCCGCGTCCGGAGCTCGACAACTGGCAGAAGGCACGCTGCCAATCTTCCCGGACGAGTGGGTCAGCGGATGTCGGCGCGAAGGGCCAGGGACGGCAGGATGCTGCTGCAGTCCGCGAAAGACCTGATCAAGAAATACGAGGGCGCCAGGCAGCGGTGACCGATGCCATTCGCGTCACGCTGCTCGTCCTCATCCCGTTGCTCTCGCTGTGGCTCGTTCGCCTCCTGACCTGGCGCGGTTCCTCGAACCGCTGACGCGTCAGCGCAGCACGACAGCAGCGACTCACGAGAGCGATCGTCACGAAGCCGAACAAAGGATGAGATAAGCGAGCCCCAGCACCAGCGCGCGGCACGCGATGCCAAGCCATCTCCCGCGATAGACGGCACGTGTCGACCACGCGAGATAGACGATCATCCAGAAACCCAGGACGCCGGTAATGAAGCTCCTGGGAGGACTGCGAGAAGCGAGCCCATGACGAAAGGAACGCGTGGTTGTGCGCGGCGAACACGAGGTGCTCGCCGTGACAGGCACGGGCGTGCGGGATAGCCGGCGACTGCGCCCGAGGATAGAGGATCTTGAGCAGCGCCGCGATGACCGGGAGCAGCGCGAACATCGCGTAACGGGCCGTAGCGCAGCGCCCGCGGCCATGATCTGCTCGACCTTTTGGGCGCGGGGCAGAGCTGTTGAAGCGGGCAATCGGCTTTCGCAGGATTCCCGCGCTGCCCGCGAGCTCGCTCAGGTTCAAGTTGAAGTCGTCGTCGAGAGTAACGAGGTCTCCTTTGTCACTTGGGCGTTGTCTCGCTCGCGTTTATAGAGTTTCTCCAGCTGTCTGCCTCCTTCTCGCTCGTAGCACCCGGCTCGACTTTGCGCCCGCGGCTCCTTCGAGGGATCCGAACTGCAGCGCCTCGTCGACGTTGATCGATTCCGTCGCGAACTTGAGCGTCGCGAAAGGCAGCAAGCTCGACACGAGGAAGAGGCGCGCGGGACCGATATAGCGGCGGCGGCGACCGGCGAGATACTCGCGCGTCAGAAATCCCGGCCGGAACAGCAGCGCGGCAAGCGTTTTCCAGAACTTGCCGTCGTACGCGATGCTAGCGGCCCGTCGCTTCGCGCATGAACTGCCGGAACGTCGGCAGGCGTTCGCGAGTGTTCTGTCCGCATTGCGGGGCAATAGTTGTCGGGTGCCGGCGTGCCGCAGTTGGCGCAGCCGTGCACCGGCGGCTCGAGGATCAACGCCGCTCCAGCAATTGATCGATGCGGGCGAGGATGCCGCGCAGGATGTTGACCTCCTCCTTCTCGAGTGCGGCGCGGGCGAACAGCCGCCGCAGGCGCGGCAACAGGCGCTTCGGCATTCTCGGATCGAGGAAGCGCATCGCGGCGAGCGTCGCGCGTCGCCGTGCGCGTAGCAGCGCCTCGATCTCGTCGATGGTCGCGGGCGCGAAGCGCGGCGCGCGCCAGACTTCGCCGCCGTCGCCGGCGCATCGCGCAGCTCGTAGGCGACGACCTGCACCGCGGCCGCGAGATTGAGCGACGCATAGTCCGCGATTCGCGGGAATCGTCGCCGACGATGCCGCAGCGCGCGAGCTCGGCGTTGGACAGCCCCGACATCTCGGTGCCGAACACGAGCGCGACGTCGCCATGCGCAGCGTGCGCCGATCGCCTCGCGCGGCGGCCTCGCGCACGGACAGCACGCGGCCCGCGAATTCGCGCGGTCGCGCCGAAAGCCCGATCGCGCAGCACGCAGCCGGCGAGCGCCTCGTCGAGCGTCGCGACGACGCGCGCGCCGTCGAGCACCGCCGTTGCGCCCGATGCCAGGGCGACGGCCTCGGGATCGGGAAATCGCCGCGGCGCGACGAGCACGAGCCGGGTGACGCCCATCGTCAGCATCGCGCGCGCCGCGGCGCCGATGTTGCCGGGGTGGCTGGTGCGCAACCAGCACGATGCGGATCGCCGCGAGAGCGTCGGCGTCGACGGTCATCGAAGCGTCGCGCGGAACGTGCGCAGCGCGCGACGCGGGCAGCGGTTACAATGAGCACCGTAGTTCCCGATGTCCGATCGCGCCGTCATAGGCGGCGCAACAGCGACCGACGTGACCATGCATCCAATGCTCACCATCGCCGTGAAGGCAGCGCGCCGCGCCGGCAACGTCATCAATCGCGGCGCGCGCGACCTCGACCTGCTCACCGATCACGTCGAAGGGGCCCAAGGATTTCGTGAGCGAAGTCGACCGCGAAGCCGGAGCGGGCGATCGTCGAGACGCTGCTCGCGACGCTATCCGGACCACGCGATTCTAGCAGAGGAAGGCACGGCCGAAGGCGCGCAACGCCGAAGCGGAAAACGTCTGGATCATCGACCCGCTCGACGGCACGACCAACTTCCTGCACGGCTTTCCGCAGTACTGCGTGTCGATCGCGCTTGCGCATCGCGGCCAGATCACGCACGGCGTCGATCTACGACCCGGTGCGCAACGACCTCTTCACCGCGACGCGCGGGCGCGGCGCGTTCCTGAACGACCGCCGCATCCGCGTCTCCAAGCGGCAGCACCTGCGCGATTGCCTGATCGGCACCGGCTTTCCCTTCCGCGACGGCAGCTATCTCGACACCTACCTGCGGATGATGAAGGCGATGATCGACGCAGACGGCGGGCCTGCGCCGTCCCGGCGCCGCGGCGCTCGATCTCGCCTACGTCGCCGCCGGGTTCTACGACGGCTTCTGGGAAGTGGGCCTCAACCCGTGGGACGTCGCCGCCGGCAGCCTGCTCATCCAGGAAGCGGGCGGCCTGATCGGCGATCTCGCCGGCGAAGGCGACTTTCTGCACGGCGGCCAGGTGATCGCCGCGACACCGAAAATATTCGCGCAGATGGTTACCGCGCTGGCTCCCTTTCGCGCGGAAATGGTGCGCGAGCGCGCGGCGAAGTCGTCCCTTCCGACGCCGTAGAAAGAGCGGCGCAGGAAAGCCGCGAGGAGTATCTCATGCACTGCAAAGCTGCCCGTTCCGCTGCTGCACCCGTCACTCGCTCCGGTCGCCCGCCTGGTTACCCACTCGGTTGCCAGCCTCAGTTGCCAACTCAGTTATCAAGTTCCTCGCTGCGACCGTCCTCGCGCTGGCGTGCGCCACCGTGTCGGCACAGGAATATCCGACAAAGCCCATCAGGATCGTCGTGCCGTTCGCAGCGGGCGGCCCTGCCGACGTGTATCGCGCGCTTCATCGGCGCACGCCTCACGGACGCGCTGGGACAGCCGGTCGTCGTCGAGGACCGCCCGGGCGCGGGCTCGATCATCGGCACCGATGCCGTTGCGAAGAGCGCGCCGGACGGCTACACGCTGCTCATGATGTCGAACACGCAGACGGTCAACGAGACGCTGATCCCCAACAAGCCTTACGCAGCTGATGCGCGACTTCGTTCCGGTCGCGCCGGTCAACTATTCCGATCTCGTGCTCGTCGTGCATCCGTCGGTGGGTGCGAACAGCGTCGCCGATCTCATCAGCGATCGCGAAGGCGAGTCCCGGCAAGCTCAACTACGCGTCGTCCGGTCCGGGCACGCCGTACCACATGGCGGGCGAGCTTTTCAAAGCGATGGCCGGCGTCGACATCGTCCACGTTCCGTACAAGGGCAGCTCCGGCGCGCGGACCGACGTCCTCGGCGGGCAGGTGCAGATGATGTTCGACGCAGTTCCGACGATGAGCGAGCACGCGAAGCACCGGACGCGTGAAGGCGCTCGGCACCACCGGCAAAGCGCGCTCCACGGTGCTGCCCAACGTCCCGACGATCGGCGAGGCCGGCGTGCCGGGCTACGAAGCGGTGATCTGGCTCGGCCTCATGGCGCCGAAAGGTACGCCGCCGTCGATCGTGAACCGGCTCAACGCCGAGATCACGAAGATCTCAGAACCGGTCCGGAAGTCCGCCAGGAATGGGAAGGTCAGGGCGCGGCTGCCGATGCCGATGACGCCCGACGACTTCGGCCGCTACCTGAACGACGACATCGTCAAGTGGGAGCGCATCGTGAAGGTCTCGGGAGCGAAGGCCGATCAGTGACCGCGCCCGAGGGCGGGCGCGGCTCGGCTTCTTTCCGCAGGCGCTGCGCAGGGAATCGTCGGTTCCGTCGCAGATGAGTTTCGCGCGGATACGGGCGCGGTCATCGAAGGAACGTTCGGCGCCGTCGGCGCGATGCGCGACCGTCTGCTCGCAGGCGCCCCTTGCGACGCGCTCATCCTCACCGCCGCGCTCATCGAAACGCTCGAAGCCGAGGGACACGTCGTGCCGGTGACGGCTGCGCCGCTGGTCGCGTCCGCACCGGCATTGCGGTTCGCACGGGCGAGCGATTGCCGCCGATCGCCGACGGTCCTGCGCTGAGCAAAACGCTCGCCGAGGCCACAGCGCTCTATTTCCCCGATCCGCAGCTCGCGACCGCGGGCATTCATTTCGTCAAGGTGCTGCGCGAGCTTGGCATCCACGATGCCGTCGCGCCTCGACTTCGTCCCTTTCCCAATGGCGCCACCGCAATGCGCGAGCTTGCCCGCTCGACGGAAGCCGGCTGCGCCGGTTGCACGCAGATCACCGAGATCAGGTACACGCCGGGCGTCGTGCTCGTCGGGCCGCTGCCGGCGGGATTCGAGCCTCGACGGTGTATTCCGTTGCGGTGAGCGCCAAGGCGCGCGACTCCGATCTTGCGTCGCGCTTCGTCAGCATCTTGTCAGGTCCGGCGCTGCGGGCGCTCCGCCGGAGCGCGGGGTTCGAGTGACGGACGGCATCGCCCCCGTCGGTCGGGCGTGGTAGCCTTTGTACGTTTCCGTACCATGACCTTCGAAGCCGCCGACATTGCCGACGAGTACCCTTGCCGAAACGCAAGGTCCGCTGGGTCGGGCTCGTTTTCTTCATCCTGCTGCACGCCGTCGCGCTCGATCGGCACGCCGCTCTACATCTACTACCGCGGCATCGCGGTGCCGGAAATCGCGCTCTTCCTCGGTTTTTGCGCAGCCACGGGCCTGTCGATCACCGTCGGCTATCACCGGCTGTTCGCGCCATTCCGCTTTCAAGGCATCGCCCGTCGTGCAGCTTCTTCGTCCTCCTGTTCGGTGCCGCGACGTTCGAGGAATCCGCGCTCAAGTGGGCCTCGCAGCACCGCCAGCATCATCGCTTCACGGACACCGAGCACGATCCCTACGGCGTGAACCAAGGGCTTCTGGCACGCGCACATCGGCTGGATCATGTTCTGGCGCCATCGCACGAACTACAACAACGTGAAGGATCTGCGCCGCTCGCGCCTCGTGGCTTCGGCAGCACGACCATCACGCGTGGTGGTCGGTGGGCGGCGGTGTCGTCCTGCCCATGCTCGTCGCGTGGTGGATCGGATATCCGCTGTCCGGCTTCATCATGGTGGTCTGCCTGCGCATCATCGTCGTCCTGCACTCGTCGTTCTTCATCAATTCGTTCGCGCACACGTTCGGCACGCAGCCCTACGACACGTCCGGCTCGGCGCGCAACAACTGGCTGGCGGCGCTGCTGACGAACGGCGAAGGCTTCCACAATTTCCATCACCGGTTCCCGAACGACTACCGCAACGGCTATCGCTGGTACCACTGGGATCCGTCGAAGTGGATCATCTTCGCGCTGTCGAAGCTGGGCCTCGCCTGGGATCTTCGCACGACTTCGACGCAGAGAATCGTCGAAGCCGCCGCGCGCTGAGCGACCGGCACGCTACGCCGACTCAGGGCTGGCGCGTCTCGGGGCTGAAGAACTCGCGCATCAGGTATTCCTCGAGTGCCGCGTTGTCGGCGGGGCGCGCGGACAGTTGCACCTGCCGGCTTCCCTGGCGGGAGACCCAGATGAAATCGCCCGGCTCCTGCGCGCGGATGATCTCGATGATCTTGCGCACGATGGCCAAGCGGATGTCGGGATTCGATCCCTTCCGTACTTCGATCAGCTGCCGCGCCACCGCGCCCGATATCCTTGCTCCAACCGTTGAAGAAGAACTCGGCGTCGTCGTAGCCCAACCGCTTGATCTGGAACACTCCGCCGCCGCGTTTTCGGGTCGTCGCCGAAGGTCGGCGTCTTGTTGAGGCCGAGATTCGCGGCGACCATCCGGTTGAGGCGCTCCTTGTCCGACTCAGTGGGCTTTGCATTCGAATTGCCGGGCTCCGACGGCGGGACCGGCGTTTCACCACGCGCGACTCGCCGGGAGGCGATGTAGGACGACAGATCGCCCACCGCGGGCGGCGGCGGCGCCTCGACCGGCGGCGTTGGCTGCGGGGTGGCGCGGGCCCGGCACCGGGGAGGGCTCGACGCGAGCAACCGGGGGTGGCGGTGCGGGAGCCACCGGTGTCGGCCGCGGCGCCGCGCGCTGCGGTGGCGGTGAAGCGACGGGGCGGCGGCGACGCCGGAGATGGCGGCGGGGTAGGCGGCAAGGTTTCCGCGGCGCTCCTGCGCGGCGCAAGCTCGGCAATGAGTGCCCGTGACTGCTCACTGCGATCCGAAAGATCGAACGCCTCCGTTCGCACCAACGGCGGCGAAGTCAGGAGCGCCGCGATGTGCACGATGAGGGACAGCAGGAACGCCACCCAGATGACGCGGGATGGTGATGACGTCGCCTCGATCCGGCGGGTCGTACCGCCAATCGGCTATCGGTGGAAGGGTGGCAGCGCTCATGCCCCATTCCTGATGAGATCGCTCGCCCGCTCGCCGATCATGATCGTCGGCGCGTTGGTGTTGCCGCCGATCAACGTCGGCATGACCGACGCATCGACGACGCGCAATGCCCGAGACGCCGCGCACGCGCAGTTGCGGGTCGACGACCGCGCCGTCGTCCACGCCCATCCGGCACGTTCCGACAGGATGGTAGATCGTGTCCGAGCGATTGCGCAGCACGGCGCGGATTTCGTCGTCGGTCGCGATGCCAGCGGTGAACATCTCCTTGCCGCGATGCGGGTCGAGCATCGGCGATTGCGAGATGCCGCGCGCGATCCTGAAGCCCTTGACCATCACGTCGATGTCGTCGGGATGCGTGTAGAAGCCCGGGTCGATCCGCGGCGCTGCCAGCGGATCGCGGCTTGCAAGCGTCAGCGTTCCCGCGCTCTTGGGCCGCAGCACGCAGACGTGCGTGGAAAACCCGCGCGCCGCGTGCAATCTCCGGCCATGGTTCTCGAGAATGCCGATGCAGAAATGGAGCTGGATGTCGGGCGCGGGCAACTCGGGCGAAGTCTTGAGGAAGCCGCCGGCTTCGGCAATGTTGGACGTGAAGATGCCGCGGCGGTCGCGGTGATAGCGCCACGCGCTGCGGATGGCATTGACGATGTCGCCGGGCATGAAGCCGATCAGGTCCTTGCGCGGCGATTCGTAGGCGATGACGAAATCCGACGTGGTCGCGCAGATTGCGGCCCACTTCCGGGCCGATGCACGACGGCGGGATGCCAAGCGAGCGCAGCGTCTCCGCCATCGCCCACACCCGACAGCAGCAGCAATTGCGGCGACTGCAGGGCGCCGGCCGCCAGGATCGTTTCACGACGCGCGCGCACGGTGCGCCCTGCACCGTGCTGCCGATAGTTCGATCCCCGCGGCGCGGCGGTCCTCGAAGATGACGCGCGCCGCGTGCGCCCGGGTGCGCACGGCAAGATTGGTGCGTGCAAGATTGGGCGTGAGATACGCGCGCGCAGCGCTCCAGCGCTCGCCGTGCCTCTGTGTCAGCTGATAGAAGCCGATGCCTTCCTGCTCGGCGCCGTTGAAGTCGGCATTGCGCTTCATCCCCTGCGCTTCCGCCGCCGCAAGCCACAGCTCCGAGAAGCCGCTGGGCGAGCGCGCGTCGGCGACGTTGAGCGGACCGCCCTGGCCGTGAAAGTCGTCGGCAAGCCGCTCGTTGTGCTCCGCCGCGCCGGAAGTACGGCAGCACGTCGGCGTACGACCAGCCCGCATTGCCGAGCGCCGCCCACTGGTCATAGTCGCTCTTGTGGCCGCGCGTGTAGACCATCGCGTTGATCGAGCTGCTGCCGCCCAGCGTCTTGCCGCGCGGCTGATAGCCCCGGCGACCGCCGAGCCCGGGCTGCGGCGTGGTCCTGAACGCCCAATTGTGGATGGGGTGCGGCACGACGACGGCCAGTGCCCAATGGGACACGGATCAGCGGGCTTCGATCGGAAGCGCCCGCCTCGAGCAGGCACACGGAGACCGATGGGTCCTCGGACAAGCGCGCGGCAAGCACGCAGCCTGCCGAGCCGGCGCCGACGATGACGTAGTCGAACGTGTCGTCCGTCCCTCGTGTCGATTGCATGCGTTGCTTCGCGCCGGCCCGTTCCAAGCCCCTGGAGGTGCTGTCAGAGGGGAGCCGTCCGCGCGCCGGCAGTGACCGCTGCCTCCGCGTTCGGCGCGAGATCGGCTCCGCCATCTCGCGCAGCTCGAGCTTCGCGATGGCGTTGCGATGGACTTCGTCGGGGCCGTCGGCAAGCCGCAGGCTGCGCGCGCTCGCGTACGCGTTGACCAGAAATTCGTCGTGGACCCCTGCGGCGCCATACGCCTGGATCGCCCAGTCGATCACCTTGCAGGCGACATTGGGCGCGACGACCTTGATCATCGCGATCTCCTTTTTCGCGACTTTGTTGCCGACGGTGTCCATCAGATACGCCGCCTTCAGCACCAGCAGCCGCGCCTGCTCGATCATGCAGCGCGATTCGGCGATCCGCTCCTGCCACACCGTCTGGCGCGCGATCTCGCTGCCGAACGCGACGCGGCCGGACAACCGCGTGACCATCGCTTCGAGCGCCCGCTCGGCGAGGCCGACGAGACGCATGCAGTGGTGGATGCGGCCGGGGCCGAGCCGTCCCTGCGCGATCTCGAAGCCGCACCCTTCGCCCTTCAGCACGTTGGCCGCGGGCACGCGCACGTCGGCCAGGTCGATCTCCATGTGCCCGTGCGGCGCATCGTCGGAGTTGAGCACGGTGAGCGGGCGGATGACCCGACCCCCGGAGTTCGCGCGGGGACCAGCACCATCGACTGCTGGCGGTGCTTGGGCGCGCCCGGATCCGTCTTGCCCATCACGATGTAGATGCGCGCACCGCGGGTCCCCGGCGCCCGAGGACCACCACTTGCGACCGTTGATCACGTAGTCGTCGCCGTCGCGAACCATCCGGCATTCGATGTTGGTGGCGTCCGACGAGGCGACCGCGGGCTCGGTCATCAGGAACGCCGACCGGATCTCGCCCTTGAGCAGCGGCTCGAGCCACTGCCGCTTGTGCTCAGCCGTGCCGTAACGCTCGATCGTCTCCATGTTGCCGGTATCGGGCGCGCTGCAGTTGAACACCTCGGGCGCCCACGTGACGCGGCCCATGAGCTCGCAGAGCGGGGCGTACTCGAGATTGGTGAGCCCCGCGCCACGCTCCGATCGCGGGAGGAAGAGGTTCCACAGCGACGCGGCTTGCGCCTCGACCTTGAGCTCTTCGACGATCCGGTCGGAACCCACGGGTTGCCGTTCGCGCGGTTGCCTTCGACCTCCTCGCGGTAGCGGCGCTCGTTCGGATAGATGCGAGCGGTCATGAACGCCAGCAGGCGCTCGCGCAGCTCGCGCACTTTTGGCGTGTAGTCGAAGTTCATCCGTGGCTCCCGTATGCCGGTCTCAATGCCTGAACCACCTGAGCAGTCCGTCGAGCAGCTTGCCGTAGGGCGGCGTCAGCAGCGGCACGATCCCGAGGCGAGGCTGGTAATAGACCGCTTTCTCCTTGCTGAAGTTGCGAAACCCGTAGACGCCATGGTACGACCCGGTGCCGCTCGCGCCGACGCCGCCGAACGGCTGCGCCTCCTGCGCGAAATGGGTGAGGCAACCGTTGATCGGTGACGCCTCCGGCAATGGTGTCGCGCAGCACGCGGTCGCGGCTGGCGCGGTTGTCGCCGAGCCAGTAGAGCGCGAGCGGACGGTCGTGCGCGTTCACGTAGCGCGATCGCGTCGTCGAGCGAGTCGTACGGCACCACCGGCAGCAGCGGGCCGAAGATCTCCTCGCGCATGATCGCCATGTCGGCGTTGACGTCGAGAACAAGCGTGCGGAGGCGAGCTTGCGCCTGGCGGGATCGAGCGCTTCGCCCGCCGGGTTGACTTCGACCACGCTGCCGCCGCGCGCCTCGCGTCATCGATGAGACCCGCAAGCCGCGAGTAGTGCCGCTCGTTGACGATGCTCGTGTAGTCGGGATTGCCGGCAAGCGTCGGGTAGAGCTTGCCGATCGCTTGCTTCATCGCTTCGGCGAATTCGTGCGGTGCGGCTGCGCGGCACGAGCGCGTAGTCCGGCGCAATGCACGTCTGACCGGCGTTGAAGAGCTTGCCGATCGCGATCTTCGGCGCTATCGAATCGAATCTGCCGTCGGCGTCGACGATCACCGGCGACTTGCCGCCAAGCTCGAGCGTCACCGGGGTCAGGTTTCTGCGCGGCGGCCTGCGCCACGGCGCGGCCGACGGCCGTCGAACCGGTGAAGAACAGATGGTCGAACGGCAATTCGACGAAGGCCTTGCCTATGGCCGCGTCGCCGGGAACACCGCGAGCTCGTCCTCCGCGAAGAATTCCCGCACGATGCGGACCATGAGATCGGCTGTCGCGGGCGCGAGCTCGGACGGCTTGATCATCACGCGATTGCCTGCCGCGAGCGCCGCCGAGCGCAGGCAGCATCGACAGTTGATACGGATAGTTCCACGGCGCGACCACGCCGACGACGCCGAGCGGCTGCGACAGCAACCGGTTGTAACCGGGTCGGTATTTGGCGTCCGTGGCAATCCGCTGCGGCCGCATCCAGCGGGCGACGTGCCGCTGCGCATGCTTGACCGCTTCGTCGACGGCGAGGAGATCGGCGATGAGGCGTTTCGTGCGGCGAGCGATGACCGAAGTCGGCGGAGATCGCATCGATGATGTCGGTCGCATGGCGCTTCGTCATTCGCGCGAGGCGCGAAAGCCGGTCGCGGCGGATCGCGAGCGACGAAGCGCCATTTCCGCGCTCGCCGCCGATTGCATCCGCTCGAGCGCCTGCCGCAACGGCAGGATCGGATCGGTCGAAAGGACGGGGAGCGCGCTCATGGCATCGGTTTCCGGAGTGTTCCGTCGGTCGTTGCGACGGCGAGGGCGACCGGCCGAACACGCCGGTAAAGGGCCGCGAGGGAAGCGCTTCCGGCTCCGGTCACCGGATTCACCCATGGACGGCGGTCCCGCAACGACAATACACTGCCTTCAGAATGCGAATTTACCACTAAACCAGCGGGTTGCCGCTGCGCGAGCCGGATCACGTAGCAACCCATGGAGCCGTCCACATGGCCACGAAACGCAAGCCGTCGAAGCGCCATCCTCGTCTTCCGGCAAGAGATCACGCGCGGCAGCACGATGTCTTCGGGGAAGGCTCGCTCGTCGACATGGCGCAGCAGCTGCGCTCGTGGACCGACTCGGTGCTCGGGGTCGCGGGCGCCGCCGCCGACTGTCACGCTGGGCGCCGCGAAAATGATGCTGCCGAAGCCGGACAACGTCGTGCGCTCGAGCGCACCGGCGCTGTGCTGCGGCGCCTCCGGGAAACGGCCGGGTTGAGCGTCGACGAAGTCGGCAACGCCATCGACCTCAGGGATCCGGCGCTCCCTCGAACTCGTCGAGAACGGCAAAGTGGCACTGCCGTTCGAAATCATCCTGCGCTTGGCATCGGTGCTCGGGCGCAACGATCCGATTTCGTTCGTCATGCGCTTCACGCGTTCCTACAACCCGGAAGTCTGGAAGACGCTGGAGTCGCTCGGCATCGGCCGGCTCGCGGTGCAAGCCGGGCGTGAGCGCGAGTTCGCGAACCTCTACCGCGCGAGCGACGCGGCGCGCCGCCTCTCCGACGAGGAGTTCGCCGAAGTGCTGAATTTCATGCAGGCCGCATTCTCAATGGCGCTCGCTTTGCGCGCCCGCCCACGCCGGCCTGATCCACGCCCATAGCAGCACCGCCGCCGCGATCGCCAGTATCAGCCCGGCGTAGCCCCGTTCGGGATCCCAGACACTGTGATCGGCGACGCCCAGCTGTCCCGACTTTCACCGGCTCCGAACAGCGTGTAGACCGTCGCGTTCCACAAGCCGTGACAAGCACTGGGAACGACGATCGAGTCCTGACCGCAGGCGCAAGGGGCCCATCCGCGATGCCGAACGCCGTCGAGGCCCAGACACATACTGCGGAACCTTTGGTGAAGGATTGCGCGAAATCGGGATCGATGATCGGCACCGCGAGGTGCCGCCAGGCCGAAGGCGCAACGCTCGTCCAGATGACCGTCTTCGCGGCGCGAGAAGCCGGCGCGCTCGCAGCTCCCCACAGCAGCGCGCCGCGGAAGAAGCCGTCCTCGGTGATCAAAGTGACAGCGCGAGCGTCACGAGGAAGTTGGGCGATATCCGCACGCGCCACCGTTCCTGCCGAATATTGGGCGCGAGATCGAGCGCGTTCGCCGCCCACGCGCCGATCACGACGAGGCCACTCACGATCCCCACGACATAGGCGAGCGCGACCAGAGTACGACGTGCCATCGCCCATCGTCGATCCCACTTCGCGCCGAGTGAGCTTGAGCCGCGCCCACAGGGCGGCCATCATCACGACGAGCCACAGATTGTAGAAAAAGTCCTGGCCCGTCGCGAGCGACAGGAGCGGCGAAATCAGGATCGCACCGATGCTGCCGACCAACGGCCAAAGCCATAGGCGTCCGCCCGCTTGCATCGGTCCCCTCCCCTTCGTTGTTATTCGGTCGAAGGCACGCGAGTATGCCACTTGGCGGGCGTTCGGCGGGACGGGGCGTTATCGCCGATAATCGCCGGAGGGCCCAACCGACAGGAGCACCGCCATGAGGGAAGCCGTCATCGTCTCCACCGCGCGCACGCCGATCGGCCGCGCCTTTCGCGGCGCGCTCAACAACATCAAGTCGCCGACGCTGATGGCGCATGCGATCCGGCATGCGGTGCAGCGCGCGGGCATCGAAGGCGCCGAGATCGGGGACGTGGTCATCGGCACCGTGCTGACGGCCGGCACTTCCGGGATGAACCTCGCCCGCAATGGCGGCATTCGCCGCCGGCATTCCGGTCACCGCGGGCGCGCAGACGATCGATCGCCAGTGCTGCGTCCGGCTTGACGGCGATCGCCGCCGCGGCGAAGCAAATCGTCGTCGACGGAACGGAGATCGCGGTCGCGGGCGGCCAGGACAACATCTCGGCAGTCCAGAAGCGCTATCTCGAATGGGTTGCCGCCGAAAGGGATCCGAACGTGACCCGGCAGGTGGAGCACGCATACATGCCGATGCTGCTGACCGCGGAGAACGTCGTCCGCAAGTACAAGATCAGCCGTGAAGCGCAGGATGCGTATGCGCTCTGTCGCAGCAGCGCACGCGCACACAGGGCAGGCGGATGGACGCTTCGATGCCGAGATCGTGCCGATCACGGCGACGATGGCGGTGACCGACAAGGCGACCAACGAAGTCTCGCACAAGGAAGTCACGCTGCGCGAAGGACGAAGGCAACCGGCCGGATACGACCGCAGGCAGTCTCGCCGCGCTCGCGCCGGTGATCGAAGGGGGATCGGTGACCGCCGGCAACGCGAGCCAGCTCTCCGACGGCGCGTCGGCCTGCGTGCTGATGGAGGCAAAGCTCGCGCAGCAGCGCGGCCTTGCGCCGCTCGGCCTCTACCGCGGCATGACGGTCGTCGGCAACGCGCCGGAGGAAATGGGCATCGGTCCGGTCTACGCCGTGCCACGCTGCTCGCGGCAGCACGGGCTCACCGTCGGCGAGATCGGCCTGTGGGAGCTGAACGAGGCGTTCGCGTGCCAGGTGCTCTATTGCCGCGATCGGCTCGGCATCGATCCCGACAAGTTCAACGTCGACGGCGGCGCGATCTCCATCGGCACCCTACGGCATGATCGGGGTCGCGGCTCGTCGGCCACGCGCTCATCGAAGGCAAGCGCCGCGGCGTCGAAGCACGTCGTCGTCACGATGTGCGTCGGCGGCGGCATGGGCGCCGCCGGCCTGTTCGAGGTGCTGTGATGCCGATGCAACCGGCATGAGAGGCAACGCATGGAGACAACGCATGAGCGTGCGCAATCTGCTTGATCTTGAGCGGCAAGACCGCCATCGTCACCGGGGGCTCGCGCGGCATCGGCCTGCAGATGGCCACGCGCTGGGCGAGATGGGCGCGAAGGTCGCGCTCACCGCGCGCAAAGCAGGACGAGCTCGACGAAGCGCGCGCCGAGCTGGAGCCGCGCCGGCATCGAATGCCACACGATCGCCGAGCGACCTCGCGAGCTTCGATGCGATCCCCGGGATCGTCGACGTCCGTGCTCGTCGCGCTGGGGACAGATCGACATCCTGGTCAACAACGCCGGCTGCAACTGGGGCGCGCCGGCCGAGGACTATCCGGACGACGGCTGGCGCAAGGTGATGAACCTCAACATCGATGCCGCGTTCTTCCTCTGTCGCGGAGGTCGGCAAGCGGGCGATGCTGCCGCAGAAGCAGCGGCAAGATCGTCAACATCGCGTCGATCGCCGGCCTCTTCGGCAACCCGCCCGAGTGGGGCATGCAGACGATGGCCTACAACACGAGCAAGGGCGCGCTCATCGCCATGACGCGCGCGCTCGCCGGCGGAATGGGGCACGCACAACATCAACGTCAATGCGATCTGCCCCGGCTTCTTTCCGTCGAAGATGACGCAGGGTCACGCTCGAGCCGCATCGGCGCCGACGTGCTCGAGCTGACGCCGCTCGGGCGCCTGGGCGGCGACGAGGACCTGAAGGGCAGCGTCGTGTTTCTCGCGTCCGAAGCGTCGCGCCACATCACCGGCCAGGCGCTGGCAGTCGACGGCGGGTGCTCGGCGATCTGACGCGCGGCGTCCTCGTCCTGCAGTCGTGCGACCGAAAGTCGACGGTCCTGCCGTGACCACCGAATTCAATCCCGGCGCAACGCTGGCGGAAACGCTGCATCCGGTCGACACCGGCGCGCTCCGGGCCTACTGCACGCGCACGTCGGAAGCTTCGACGGCGATCCGCTCGTCGAACAGTTTCAAGGCGGGCAGTCGAACCCCACGTACAAAGTGACCGCGCGGCAAGCGGCGCTACGTGCTGCGCCGAAAGCCGCCCGGGCATCTCCTTCCATCGGCCCACGCGGTCGAGCGCGAGATACCGCATCCTGTCCGCGCTCGCCGGCTCCGAAGTTCCAGTGCCGGCGACGTATGCATTGTGCGAGGACGCGTCGGTGATCGGCACCGCGTTCTTCCTGATGGACTACGTCGAAGGGCGGATCCTGTGGGACCCCACGCTGCCGGGCATGGCGCGCGAGGATCGCGCGGCGCACTACGACGAAATGAATCGCGTCATCGCGGCGCTGCACCGCTGTCGATTTCGCGGCGGCGGGGCTTGCCGACTTCGGCCGCCCGGCAACTACATCGAGCGGCAGATCGCGCGCTGGGCGAAGCAGTACCAGGCTGCCGCCGCCGACCGCATTCCGGCAATGGACCGGCTGATCGAATGGCTGCCGCACCACGTGCCGCCCGGCGACGAGACCTGCGTCGTCCACGGCGACTACCGCCTCGACAACGTGATCTTCCATCCCGACCGAGGCCGCGCGTGCTCGCCGTCCTCGACTGGGAGCTGTCGACGCTCGGCCATCCGCTTTCCGATTTCGCCTACCAGGTCATGGCCTGGCGCCTTGCGCCGCAGGAGTTTCGCGGACTCAAGGGAGCCGACCTCGAGGCGCTCGGAATTCCAACCGAAGCCGAATACGTCGCCGCGTATTGCCGGCGCACCGGCCGCGATGGCATCCCGCACTGGGACGTCTATCTCATTTTCAACATGTTCCGCATTGCGGCGATCCTGCACGGCGTCCTCGCCCGCGCGTTGCAGGGCAATGCCGCGAGTCGCAACGCGGTGGAGACAGGCAGCAGGGCACGACTGGTGGCCGATGTCGCGTGGGCAATGGCTCAGCGTATCGGGAGCTGACCGCAAGTTGGTCGAGCCGCGGTATGGCATGATGTCCTCCCGCGGAAATCAACTCGTCCCCGTTCACATCGCACGATCGACGGATTTCCTGCATGGCCTCCGACACTCCTCAGCCCCGGGAGATCAAGCTGCACCAGAAGTCGCGGGTGCTCGAGATCTCTTTCGCGGACGGCAAGACGTTCAGGCTGCCGTGCGAGTTCCTGCGCGTCTATTCACCCTCCGCCGAAGTGCGGGGCACGGTCCCGGGCAGGAAGTGCTGCAGACAGGCAAGAAGGACGTGGAGATCACGAAGCTCGAACCCGTGGGAAGGTACGCGATCCAGCCCACGTTCTCCGACGGCCACAGCACCGGCATCTACTCGTGGGACTTGCTCTACGGCTACGGCCTCAACCAGGACGAGATGTGGAGGGAGTACCTCGGCCGCCTCGATGCCGCCGGCGCGAGCCGCGAAGCGTCCGCGAAGAAGGATCCGTAGATCGGCGGCATCGCCGACAGGCTTGCCCGGGGTACTGCAGCGGTTGGCCGTCGGATCGAATTCCCGTGGCTACCCTGCCTCCACGGCAAGCCGTGCAGCCGCCATCCGCCCTTGCGGCCGCGCTGCGCGCGGTCGTCGGGGTCGCCTTCGAAGCCTTCGAGCACGTTGTACGCTTCCATGCCGAGCTCGGTTGCGCGCTTGGCGGCGGCGATGGAGCGTTGGCCGCTGCGACACAGGAGAAGGACCTTCTTGCCATGCGGCACGGCCGCACGCAAGCTTGTCATCGAACGCGGCGTTGATCGCCATGCCCGGCCACTGTTTCCAGGCGAGCGGACGGCGTCCGGGATGAAGCCAACCCATTCGCGCTCGGCGTCGGTGCGCACGTCGACGAGCACGGCGTCGCCCGATCGCCACCACTTGTAGGCGAGCTGCGGTGAAACGTCGCCTGCATAACCGGCCGCGGGCGCGCGTCGAGCAACGCGCCGCCACCCGCATCGTGCCGGAGGCCGGACGTAAGATTGGCCGGCACGGCCTCGTCCATGCGCTTCGGCCTGGGCAGGTTGAGGGCGTTCATGGTGGCGACGAACTCGGCCTCCGTCTTGCCCGCGATCCGCGGATTGCTCGTCTTCTCGGCCCCGATGGTGGTTTGCGTCCGGCCCTGGTAGTCGTGCGCCGGCCAGACCGTGGTTTCATCCGGCAGCGCGAAGAGCTTCGTGGTGATGCTGCGGTACAAGGCTTCGGCGCTCCCCGACTGGAAGTCCGTGCGCCCGCAACCGTTGACGAGCAGCGTATCGCCGGTGAACACGTGATCGCGCCAGAGGTAGCTCATGCTCCCGCTGTGTGCCCGGGCGTATGCACCGCCTTGATCCGCTCGCCGCCGAAAGCGAGCGTGTCGCCATCCTTCAACTGCACCGCAGCGGTCGTGATGCCGCAGCCTTCGGGCGCGGCCGTCCTCGCGCCCGCGTGCTCGGCGAGCTGCCCGGCGCTCGTGATGTGATCGGCATGCGCGTGCGTTTCAACGCGTCCAGACGAGCTTCAAGCCCCGCGCGCGCAGCTCCGCCAAGTCGCGCTCGATCTGCTCGTCGACCGGATCGATGATCAGCGCTTCACGCGAGATCGGATCGAACAGCACGTAGGTGTAGGTGCTGGAAGCGGGATCGAAGAGCTGTATAGGCATCATGGCTCTGTGCTTTCGGGAATTGGAGACTCTCCGCGCGGCGTCGAGGCGGTTGCTTGTCCTCAGGCTGAAGACAAATTCCAGCACCACCACCGCAATGACTGGCGAGCACGATTGCGCCCAGCAGCATCCGCGACCGCCTGCGCTAGGTTTTCCGGCTGATCACCCAGAATTGCGTCAGGCATTCGCGGCAGCGATAGCGCGAGTAGAAGCGGTTCCGCCACGTGTACTCGGCCACCGGCGTCGACGATCGCCGCAGCATTGTCGCCATGACATTTGGGGCAAAGTCGATTCATTGCTTCCTCTGGAAGTGTAGCATCGCGGCGCCGGCTACTCGCGTTCAGGATGGCGCGTCCGGGGAGGTCCGTGTGCATAATTGCGAAATGCGCGCCATTCGACAGTTGCCCGCCACTCCAACGCTCCAGGCGACACCTCCGGCAGTTCGACGGGACGAAGGCGCATCGCCTCGGGACGCGATCGTCCGCACGACATCGCTCGCCACGGCTTCGTTGCGGCGCTTCTCGCCGGTGCCGCGTTCGCCGGACCGATCGAGGACGCCTACCTCGCCTATTCACGTGGCGACTACCCGGCCGCGCTGCAAGATCTTCGTGCCGCTCGCCGAGCAGGGCAATCGCGACGCGGAATACAGCGTCGGCGTGATCTACTCCAACGGCCGGGGTCTGCCGCAGTCCTATGTCGAAGCGGCGAAATGGTTTCACCGCGCCGCCGAGCAAGGGCCAGTCCGGCGCGCAATACGACCTCGGCGTTCTCTTTGCGAAGGGCCAAGGCGTGCCGCAGAACTCCGCGGAAGCGGCGAAGTGGTTCCGCAGGGCTGCCGATCAGGGCAAGGCCAGCGCCCAATACAACCTGGGCTTCATGTACACCCAGGGCCAGGGCGTGCGGACAGGATTACGCCGAGGCGGCGAAGTGGTATCGCAAGGCGGCGGAACAGGGCGACATGGATTCGCAAAATCGCCTGGCGCGCGCTCTACCTCACGGGCGACGGCGTGCAGCAGGACTTCGCCGAGGCGGCCAGGTGGTATCGCAAGGCGGCCGATCAAGGCGACATCGACGCGCAGAACGAGCTTGGGCTCGTTGTACGGCAACGGCCAGGGCGTGCCGCAGGACTTACGTCGAGGCGTATCGATGGTTCGAGCATCGCAGCCTCGCGCGACGCGGGCGCCGATTTCGAGACGCACGACAATGCCGTGCGCAATCGCGACCTCGTCGCCGGCAAAGATGACGCCCGAGCAGATCGCCGCGGCGCAGAAGCTCGCGAAGGCTGGAAGCCCAGGTAACTCGCACGCGCGCTGCGGAGATTGCGACTCGCTCTGAAGGCCGACTTCCGTTCAGAAACGCCACGCGTTCCTGCGTCGCCGAGACTGTCGGCCACGCGCCGCAGAAAGTCGGTGCGGTTCTTCGACCTCGCGCATCGCCTTCCGCGTGACGATCTGGGCGATCGGGCCGATGTAGACCGCGAGCATCGCGGTGACTTCGTCGACGAACTCCGGCTCGAGCGGCACGCCCTGCGTGCTCGCGGTGCCGGCATGCGACGTGCCGCCCGCAACGCCTCGCTGCCCGCCGGTGCGCCGTCGCGCGCGGCCGCCCGTGGTGCCGTGCGCGCCGGAAGTGCCCGCTGCGCACGCCGCTGCCGGTCGTGCGCTCGAACGCCGCGACGAAATTCCGGCGCATCTCGGGATCGGTGATGCTGTCCGAGAGGATCGAGCAGAGCTCCGCGCGATCGGTCGTCTGCGCCGCCGCGCGATGCACGATCACTTTCGCCATCGGCCCGAGCGCGCGCGCGAGCTCGCGCTCGGCGGTGCGCAGCGTCTCGTCGTCCCACGACGGCGCCGGCTTCTGCAGCATCAGCGTGCCGATGGCCACCATCGTCGTCGCCGCGCCGTCCTCGACCTCCACCGACATTTGCGCCACGTCGCGCAACGCATCGCGGAAGGCATGCGCGCTCTGAAAGCGCGCCGCCGGGTCCTTGGCGAGCGCCGTGGCGATGAGCTGGTCGACTGCCATCGGCAGCTTGAGCTTCGACAGTCGCGACGGCGGTTCGGATCCTCGTGGCAGATCTTGTAGGTGATCGCCTCCATGTTGCCGCGGAACGGCTTCTCGCCGGTCAGGAGCTCGTAGAGCACGACGCCGGCGCTGAAGAGATCCGAGCGGGAATCGACGTCGAGGCCGCGGCATTGCTCGGGCGACATGTACATCGGCGTGCCGATCAGCATGCCGACCATCGTGAGATCGGTGCGGTCGACGCGCGCGATGCCGAAGTCGGCGACCTTCAGCACGCCCTGATTCGTGACGATCAGGTTCGACGGCTTGATGTCCCGATGGACGACGCCGCGGCTGTGCGCGAACTCGAGCGCGTTCAGGAGCTGGTCCATCAGCTCGACGAGCTGCGCGAAGTCGAAGCTCACGCGGCGGTTGAGATACTCGCGCAGCCCGGCGCCCTCGACGTACTCCATCGCGATGAAGGTGACGGCGTCGTCCTCGCCGTACTCGTAGACGCCGACGATGTTGGGATGGTGCAGCCGGCCCGCGGCCTTCGCCTCGTTCTTGAACCGCGCCATGTATTGCGCGGCGAGCTCGGGCTCGACCAGGTCCTTGCGGATCGTCTTGATCGCCACGAAGCGCTCGATGTGCGGATCGAACGCCTTGTAGACGGTGCCCATCGCGCCCTTGCCCAGGGCGCCCTTGATCTCGTACTTGCCGAGGCGTTCGGGATCGGCCATGGCGCTAGGCCCTGTTCGCGCTGCGGACATCGCGTGACAGGCCGAGTCAGCGCTGGACGGCGCGACGGCGCGCCGGGGAACGACGGCGCCGGACATCAACCTTCCAGCATCTTCATCGCCTGCACGAGGCTCGCCTTCATCCGGCCCATCGCCTCGGTCAGCACGCCGATCTCGTCCTTGCTGCGCGCCTTGAACTCGCCGGCATCCATGTTGCCGAGGCTCACCTGGTCGGCGATGCCGGCGAGGTTCGTCACTCGCCGGATCACCATCGTGTACAGCATCAGGTTGAGCAGCACGAAGATCGCGACGAACACCGCCGCCAGCGATCCCATGAACGTCCGTGAACGTGGTCCGCGCGCGCTCGATCGGCACGGTCATCGGCACCGAGACGATCTGCGCGCCGATCACTTCGTCCATCTTCCAGCCGAAGCCGTTCGCGTTGCCGTAGAGATCGAGCATCGTCTTGGGGGCGGCTTCGACGGTGCTGTGGCAGTCGAGGCACGGCTTGTTCTTGATCTGGATCGGCCGCGACAGGTAGAGCGAGCGGCCCGCCGGCGTGTCGCGCTCGCCGATCACCTCGGCTGGTGGTCGGACGCGTTGCGGAAGATGTTGACGACGTCGGCCTCCCAATCGGCGGCGCGGTTGCGCGGATTGGTGGGATTGAGCGTCGCCTCCTTGTACGAGTAGTCCGGATGCTTCTTGCGCAGCTCGTTGAACTGCTCCGTCGCCGCATAGGCGGGCACCGTTTGCGGCAGGAACTCGTACTTCATGTGCGTATCGAGCAGCGGCTTGACCTGGTTGACCGTGTACGTGCGCGACGACAGCGCCGCCTCCATCATGAGCCGCGCGTTCTGCAGGATTTCCTCGCGCGCGTTCTGCTGCAGCGCCCGGTACGAGAGGTAGCCGGCGATGGCGAATCCCAGCACGAAGATGCCGAGCAGTACGAGGTTGAACTTCCATATGAGCTTCATGCAGTCCTCTCCTTCATTGTCCTCTCGCGGGCGCTTCACTGCGCGGGCGCCTTCTTGGGCTCGACCTTGTCCGGGCGTCTTCTTGGGCTCGTACTTCTCCGGATTGAGGATTCGATCCCAGGTCGGATAGCGTGCGGCATTCGGCATGCACGGCGCTGCGGAACGCCGGATCGCGCAACCGGCTCGTGAAACGCCGCTCGAACACGGCCCGGTCGCGCCCGGCGAGCCACGGCTCCGCTTCGCCGAAGTCGATCTCGTGATCGACGACGAGCGGCGGCGGCGACTTCAGCCTTCCGGCAAACGCATGGAGCTGATCGATGAAATGGCGCGGCATCTTATCGACGAAGTTCCGTGGTGCGCGCGACACGGTCGTCACCGCGCCCGTCGCGGCCTTGGCCCAGTATTCGCCGCGCTTGAGGTCGTGCGCCGGCCGTCGGCGCCGCTCGCCGCGACTTCGACCATCCGCCCTTCGCCGTGCTCGACGAAGAACTCCACGGCGGTCTTCGTCACGTGCATCACGACGATCGCGTCGGCGACCGTGACGTTGAACGACGCCGTGCGGAGCTTGCAGCCCCGGGGGCTTCGCCACCGCCTTGACCCAGCCGAGCGGCACGACGAGCGCAATCGGCGCCGCCCTTCGCCTTGGCCGGGGCGAGATAGACAGAACCCGAGTCCGACCAGATTGACGATGGCTGCCCGCGACGAACTCGATTTGCGCCTGGGTGCGCTCGGCGACGTCGAGGATGTCGGATTCCTCCACTCGCGTCCCGGACACGACCTTGTACCAGGTGGCTCCCGCAGCAGCTTGGCGCTGCCCGTCGAGGAGCGTCACCGCGCCAAGCTCGTGGTTGCGGCCGGTCGCGGCCGCGTGCCCCGACGGAGAGCAACGTCAGGGACAGCGGCAGCCATGCTTGCCAGGATTTCATGGGATATGTTCGCCCACGCGTCCGACTCGGATTGCGGTTCTCGGGCAGCCTCGACGAGGCTCCGATACTAGGACGCGCATTGCGCGGGCGTCAATATGAGGCATGGGGCAGGCATCCTACCCTCCGCTCTTCCCCGCAGCGGACCGCTGAAACAAATGAAAGGAAAAGCCCCGCCGGAAGCGGGGCCCGTGATCAAGCGCGCGATTACTGCCGCGCGTCGCCGGAATCCCAGTCCTGCCGAGGCCAAGAGCCAGCCAGGGCAAGCGTCATGGGTTCCGGTGCGTCCAGGCTCGGCGCGGGAGCGATCGCTGCCAGGCGCCCGGTCTGGTCGAACAGCGTTCGTGTCCATCTGGTCAGGTCGGTCATCGTCCATTGCGGAATCGGATTGTCGCTCGCGTCGAGACAATCCCACGGCTTCGAGCACGAACGTGTTGAAGTACTGCGCGGACAAGCTGAAGTTGCTGCCCGCCGGCACGGTGTTCGGATTTACCTGCGTGTACGCGCTCGACCAGTAGAAGAGGTTGATCACGTCTGCCCAGGTTCTGGATTGGCAGGTTGTAGGTGTAGACGCCGGCACCGAACTCTGGTGATTCCGAGCTCGGATCTGGTGAACGATCGTTCCAGTGGCGATTGGGATCGGTCGAGGCGGCAAAATCCAGACGCCCAGTGGCCGTCGGAAAACAGTTGATGTAGTCGATGACGGCAGTTCGGCTGGATGTTGTTGCGGGTTTGAACGCGCGTGCCGCTCATCCGCCACGTGAACGTGGCGTAGGCTGCCGCCGCCGTCGGGTCGACGAACTCGGACGCTCGTCGCCAGCCCTGGCCCGCCACTTCGTAATCGCAGGTATCGCTTCACGTTCGCATTGGTGACCGACATGCTGGCTTGGTTGCGTCCCGCGTAAAAGCCGGAATAGGCGCTCGCGCCCGAGGTGGTTCAGCGTGGCGCTGTTCAAATTGATCGTGCCATTGCCCATGGCGAGCGGCAATGGTACGGGATTGCTGCGCCATAGTCATGCCGTTGATGGGCGCCGCCGAAGCCGTGATCGTGCCAAAGGCAAGCGCCCTCGTAGAGCGGCACAGCGTCGAACGTTTCCCCCGCCGGACGATACGAGAGCGCCAGGCGCCGAGCGTCCCGGAGTGCGGCGAATGCGGCGCGCAACGGCAATAGATAGAGGTCGTGACCTGCAACTTCATGGCGATGCCCCCCTTTTATTCGCCGACAGAACTCTGCACGACCCGGCGTCCGCGGCATCAACGCAAGACGCGGGCCACGAACTATATTTATCAATGGATTCCGATATTTATCTACGATTGATGCGCTGGGCTCCGGCCGGACACCTGTCAAGTAGTCCGACACAAGATGTACAACACTGCATATGGTGCCCGGTGTGTGCATATGTGTTCCGAATTGCACATAGTCGGCCGGCACGACGGCTGGCGGCGTCAACCCGGCTCGCGCCCCGACCGGTCGGGGCGAGAGAAGACTCGACCTTCCGGCAGCGCTCGAGCAACCGTGGCGCGTTGATCCGCGTCGTCCACGCCGCGAACGCGTCGGTGGGACCCCGCCACCGAGCTCGTCGACGTTCTGAAAGAGCATCGTCCTGAGCGTGGCGAGCTGAAGAAGAAGCGTGCGCTCGCGGCGCTCTGAGCACCTCGGGTGGAAACTCTTCCAGCGCGCCATACCGATTCACAAGGCGGGCGCCGCGCCGACCGCGCCGATGCCGGGAATCCCGGATAGCCGTCCGCCGCATCGCCGACGAGCGCCACAGGAAGTCGGGGATCCGCGCGGGCACGACGCCGAATTTGCGGCGCACGCCTTCGGCGTCAGAGAATCTGCCATCTGCAACACTGGCGGTGCGCCTGGACGACGCGGTCGTCGCGGACGCGTTGGGCAAGATCCGTGTCGACGGTCCAGATGCGGACATTGTCGACACGCGGATCACTCGGCGCGATCCGGGCCAGGCCGACGCCAGCGCATCGTCGGCTGCGAGACTTCGACAAGCATCGGCCGACGTGCCGGCGACTCCCCACGCATCACTTCGCGAGCCTCTTCCACCGGGTGGATTATTCCCAGCGATAGCGCGCCGGGTGCGATGCCCTCGCCGGTCTTGTAATCTGGGCCCAGAGAAGGTTGCGGGAAGGATTCGACGTGGCGCTCGGTCGGTCGCGACCTAGACGTGAGGTGGCTCCCCTAGCTCCAGCGCTCCCGGACCACGGTCTGGAGCACGCCGGTCCACGCCAGACGGGCATCACTGCCACTGAAGCGTCGCAGGCCGTAGAAATTACCCTGGAAAAATGCGGTACCGTCCACAACATGGTGCGATCATCTCCTGCCGGGAGGATTCGGTTTGACCCGATAAAGCCTCAGTGTCTCATCCGTGTCACTGCTGGGGGCGGACGCGATGAAAATCTGGCGGCAGCGGCTGCGCTCTGCTGTGCCGCGGCTTTCAGCTCGGCGATGCGTTTCCTACCGGCGGGCCGCGACGATCTGCCTCGGCTCCACCTCGCCCTACCGCAACTCGCTGCCATGCTAGATGCCCGCCAGGCGCGCTCAGGCGCCTGCCACGAAAATGACGGCAACCTGGGCAAGGCAAGGATGCCTCGACAAGCGACGTCGGGTCGCTGGTAGCAGTGGCACCGCGGGAGTGCAAAAATTTACCCGCGCGCACAATGTAATTTACGTAATTACAGGCGCCGGAGGTTCACGGCGTCACCACGCGCCTGGCGTTTTGCCGGACGAGCGTTCTGGAATGCGATGATCGATTTTCGATCGATTAAATATTGGGCTGCCGGGATGGCGAGGCGGATGCCGGGAATGACTGATCCACTGCGCTCTCAGGGGCAAGCACCTCACCAATCCGACTGGTCGGGTGAAGGACGAAACGAGCGCTCGACTATCTCGCGGCGCGGCGCCGCCGGCGCGCGTCGGCGTGCCCCGGCTTCCTGCTGCTCGATCTCAGTCTGAAGGTCGACGGCATCGAGTCTTTGCTGCGAGGAAACGTCGATGCCCGTGTGTTGCTGACGTCGAGCGCGCCGGGAAATCGTCGCCAGTATTCACTCGGGTGAACGGCTGTCGTCTAGCCGGTGGACTGCTATTCACGTTAATGAAGGATTCGCGGGAGAACCAGCTGCTACTGGACGCTGGTCAACCGTTCTACAGCAAATCTGCAGGGCGACCGGCAGCAATTGCGGGCGAGGTCGATGGGGATCTGCTGGTCGAAGTTCGAGGACACTACCGGTTGACGGTGCGCGAGCCTTTGGTGGCGAAGCCTCGAGTTCGGCTTGGCAAACGCGTGGACACCCGAAGGCGGCTCACGCGGCGCTTGCCGGGGTTCGCGCCACTATCGTGCTGTCCAGCCGCGCCCGCATGCCACGCGTTCGACCAGGCTGTCGGCGCTGAGGATCTTCGCAATTGGCCGGAGGGTTCCCCTTCATCTTCGTGTCGAGGCGTCGGCGAGGAAACCACGCGATCCAGTCGCTGCTGCGGCGCGGGCGCCATCTCAAGTCCAGCCACCGGCGCCCACCGCACGATCAGCGTGCCGCTGCGGATTTACCGACGACGGCGCGGAAACGGAGAGTTGCGCACTGCGACCAGCCGTCGAAGCGGCGTCAGCGTCTTTGTAATCAGCCACCGATCCCCAGTGCCGTCGTGCCGGCTCATTTCACGCGTTCGACGAGATGCTGGAGCTGTTTCTGCCGCCTCTCCGGGCACCGACCTGCAACCAAGCCCGCGACTCGAAGTCCGCCGCGCCATCGCCACGACAGAACAACAGCCGTTGCTGCCTGCCCCGCACAGGACGCTAGCCTCTTCTGGAACATGCTGTACGGCGGCGCCAGTGCGATCCACGCGATCGAATCAGGTCCATTTCGTCGCGGGGTGGGCTGGCGACATCACTGATCAAGCACCTCTCGGGGGCTCGAGCACCATGACGGGACCGACGCCCTCACGGGGCTCTCTGCTTTTTCAGCCGGAACCACTACGCGCGACCTTCGCTGGGCAGGGATTACGCGTCGCGCACCGCAGGCGCGCTTACCGTCGCGTTCTCCAGTCTCGATAACTTCAAGCGCGATCTGCGACCAGTCTCGGCGGCGCCACGATCGGCGATCAGGTGCTGAAATCAGGCGGCGGCGCCACCAGCTTCCATTGAGGGGGGATACCTACCGTCGCCCTTCGGTGGCGACGAGTTCGTGCCGAGCACGGCACGTATAGCGGCCGTACGATGTAACTGCGCGGGTGATCGACGGCCGCTCGGCCTTCGATCAACGGCGCGAGTTCAAGGGCGCGACGTCTCGATCGGCGTCGCTGAAACCACGGGACGGCACCGACGCCGGCACCTTGCCGCATTGCCGACACAGATGCGCGGGCAGCCTCACGCACGCTTCCAGCTACTGAGGCCGAAATGAACGCGAACCTGGACGAGCGCCTGGCCTTTAGGCCAGGATCTGGAGACCTCGGAAACAACGAAGCTCGCGCTGCTTACCTGGCGCAAGATCGATCTCAACGCGATCGTCGATCTCGGGGCGCTGCCTGCTGCGGTGGCATCGCATCCGACAAGGAACATTCACCGTGAACCCAGTTCATTTGCGATCTGCACCTGAGGAAAGCAGCTTGATCGTCGGATCGGCCGAAGTGGGCCATCCGCAGGCATGCCTGCAGAACCGGGACTGGCAGAACGCGGTGCCGCAGAATGCCGATCGCCGTCGAATGTGTCCGGACGGCAGCTCCGCGGACTCGCGGCAGTGGTGCATTCGGCGACCGACCTGCCGCCGCGCCTCGGGTTGAGAGCTCACCAAAGCATAAAATCATCGTCGGTACGCAGAGGCGTCGAGGCGCGTGACCGGGAAGCTTGAACGTCAGGATCGCTGGACTGATTTTCGCTCCAGCTTCTATTCGACTGACCTGGCGCGCCGCTTCATCGCGACCGAGATCGATCGTTCGTGCGATCGCATCCGACCCCAGCAAACGACGCAACGCGTCATCGCGCGCGATGATGCCTGGGAGCGATGCTGGACGTGACGGCCGAAGCGATAAACCATGAATTTGGAATGAGGAGAGTTCTGCGAGGCTTGGCTGCGGCCTGCCTTGGAGACTACACTTCACCCAGTGCCACGGTTGGCGTCTGTGGAAATTCGCGAGACGGCCTGCCCGGCCCACTGGCAGGAGAGATGTGCCTGACCTGACCGGACAGCCTTTTGTTTTTCCTATCAGGCCTTCACTGGCGAGACTCACGATGAGGCCTCACCAAAGAGACAGTGGAGAGTGTCCACCACTGAGGTCTTCCTGGCGGCTTCTTGCCGGGGTGCCCCCTGGCGATGACTTCGTTCCCGACGTACCGGTCCGCGCTGGTCCGTCGAACCTCATCACCGGACTCCTGTTCAGGTCATTCAACATCTACGAAGCGCGGACTGCTGGTTACGGGCGCTCCTGCGTTATCACGATCGCACCTCTGAAACTTTCGGACTGTTCGCGCCCACGGGCGACTCTGGCGGACCGCAAACCCGCCGCGCAGATGGCTGTTACCCGCGGTCTGCCGGCTTCCGTTGGTCGTGATCGCCAGCTCTCGACCGGGTTTGATGCTCCACCGCTGCTGCACCGAAGCGACCGTCGGGACGAAACTATCCTGGATTGGGATCGTCGCGATACTACGACCCATCCGCGCTGCCTCGTCACACAGCTGGTACGCCAGCATCTGCCGGAGGTGGATACCGCACATCAGCGCAGCAAACCGGTGTGGTGTCCACGCTGTCGGGCGTATGGATTCGTGGCGCTCGCCTCTCGCGTCCATGTGGCGCCGGCGCCGCGGTTTGGCGTACTCGTGGCTGGCTCGCCATTGGTCATTTTGCGCGTGGAGCTCGACGTCGCGCTGGCGGTCTTCAACGGCAGCCGTTTTATCAAGCTATGTCGGGCACTTTTGTACCCAGGCTACGATATTAATCATCGATTCGTTGCTCTGAACACCATCTCGGTCGCCACGCTCGCCCGATCCTCGAAGCTTTTACGGCATGCGACGCGTCGGCAGCATCCTGCGCCGTCGATCGGGAAGCGCTCGCGACGAAGGCCTTTGAAGCTAACCATCGCCGCGTGATCCGGCTTGCGCGCCGCGCGGCTTTATCTGTGACGCTCTCCGTCAACATCTTCGACTCCAAAGGCGAGAGTGGGTGTGTCGCCATGGGGCGCCGCCGGACGCGCACCGGGCCCGAATTTGCGCCTCTTGGCGCGATGGGTTTTTATCGACGCGCGTTGCGGCGGTAAGCTCATCGCCCACTGTTGCCTGGGGTCGGTGGACGCGCAGCTCAGTCAGTCGATCACCATGATTCCATTGATCTGAAAATTAGTCGGTGCCCGGCTTCGCAGGCTTCGCCAGTTTCCCGCCGAGCAGGTCAACATCGCCTCCGCCCAGTGGCCACCCAGCTTTGCCATCGCCATCACCCAGGGCAGCGACTCTCTGGCAGGCGCACTCCAGAAAAGCAGTACGGTCGACTCGGATTGCGCGGTACGCCACTTCCGCGAACGTCTCCAGCACATGCCGTGGAGGTGCGGTGCCGGCGCCGCGAACAAGGAGCTCGAGGCCTTTCGTGAAGGCTCGGCTGTCGCGCGATCTGCGTGCGCCGCTGCGGGCGGTGGATGGCTATGCCCGGATGCTCGAAGAGGACTACGCCGGCGAGTTCGACTGCGGAGGGAGGCGCGGCTCTTGGGGGCGGTCCGCTCCCATGCGCGCAACGGATCGGTCGAGCAGACGATGACGCTCCTCACCTTCTCGCGTCTAGAGGCGCGCGCCCGCAGATCAAGGACCGGCGGGTCGGTCGGAGATGAAGCTTCCTCGATCTGAGCGGGTCATCAGCGGGTTGCGCCCGGATTTACGGACTGGTTGCACGCATCGCGATCCCGCGTCGGCGATTCTCGGAAAGCGTCGAGGCCGATCCCGCGTCTACGGCAGGGCGATACACCACCAACCGCCTGAGCGACGCAGATCGAGTTCACGCCGCGACGCTGCAACCCCCGCCGTCATCCGGAGATCGGCTGTGCAAGCGAAAGCGGCGCGGCGCACGTCGGTGGTCTGCTTCGTCCAGGACAACGGCAGACACGGGTTCTGACATGAAGCTACTACGACAAGCTGATATTCGGCGTGTTCCAGCGGCTGCACAGCGCTGGCCCGGAGTTTCCGGAGGACCGGCGTCGAGGCTACCGCCATCGATCCGGCGCGTGATCAACCGGCACGGTGGCACGCGCGTCGGGCCAGTAACCAGCCGGGCGAAAGGGTTTAGCGCACATTCCTTCTACGCTGCGGCGAGGTCACATGACGCCTCCGCAGCCAACCATCCAGCTTAGGGGCGGGAGGTTCGCACTGGAATGCTTACGAGCACCGCACGTGCCGATTCAGTGCCGCGTCGCGCTCTGAAGAGTCTGGCGACATCTGATGAGGCGCTCGCTTGCCAGCCGACTGTTCGCGTTCGAGCTCCGGGAGCAGGAGCGATACGGATGTCCGTTCATCGATCTCGGCGACCAGTTCATCGCACTGCAGAAAAGGTCAGGCGCCGCCCGACGTACGCGCACGCCAGCTGGCGGCCGTCGCTGGCCTCTGCGGTCGACGACAAGGAGGCGGGGTCAGGAAAGCGCTGGCCGACGCGGGCGTCGCCACCCTCCCCGGGCCGTTTCTGGATTTCGTGGACCCGTGGGGAAACCGGAGTCGAGATCGTCGGCTACGCCAGCGTCCAGTTCACCAAGGCCCCCACTGTAACGTTGCGCGCGCATGGGGCCTCGCGCGCATCTGCTGCGAAGAACGCCGCCAGCCATCAAGGAGCTGACGGAAGAAGGGAGATGGCGCCGGGCTAAACGGACAAGCTCTAGACAGGCGCGCGCGGAAAGCATCGCGTGCGGCAGCAGCACGTTGGCCCTGGGCTTCACGAGGTGCTCGGCGGCGTCACTCGGTCTCGTTGGGGCTGATGCCATCCTTGCAGGGGGACGAAGATCATGCCAGTCGGCGCAACCCGCGCGTGACGTAGATCGCATCGCGTGGTCGGCGCCGCTTACCTGCTCTCTTCGCGGGTGGGAATAGCCGAGTGCCTGCTGCCGCAGGCGCGAACCGCGCCGACGCAGCTCGAGTCGAAGCGCGCGATGCCGGAAGTGGTCGACCTGCTCGAGCTCGCATTCCTGAGCCGCCTGGGTCGCCTTGCGAAATGGCGAGCTGCATACATCGCGGCCTCGCGATCCATCGTGGCGAGATCGCGCATCGTCGGGATGGCGCAGGTCGACGGTCATCTTGACGCGAGCCCGGGGATGACATTGCGCGAATTCAGAGCCACTTGCATGAACTCCGGACCGTGGCGCGGCCGTCGGGCGCGCGTGGCGCCCCGCCAGCGCATTCGCCGCCTTCGACCAACTGCTGCGCCGCACCGCGCAGCGCATCGCTGGCGAAGCTTCCATCGGCGTCTCGGTCCGGCGTGCGCGCGTCCTGACCGGCTCAAAGACGCCGATCGTACCGGCGCAACCCCAGCGCACCGGTCACCACGCCGACGATCCTGTCCTCGCGCTCGAGGATCGGTCACCTGCTCGATGGCTTGCGCCTCGAAATGCGCATCGAGCGCGCGCGTCCGCCAGCCAGGTCGTTGCTGCACCGCATACCCGGTCGCGGCGAAGCGCATCGCCGAAGGCGATCCCGTCGACGTCGCGCTGAGCGACGAGAGATGCTCGAGCGTGAACACGCCGGCGGACGCACCGGATCGCGCCCATCGCCGGGACGAAGCGGCTGCCCTCCTCGTTGGTCCAGAGGTCGCGACGGCGACCGGCTTCTCCGTCACGATGCCGGCGTCGCTAGAGCGATGCGCAGCACCTCAGGCCAACGGCGAGGACGCCGTAGACGAGTTCCCGCGTCGAACTTTCCGCCAGGCTTTGCGGTTGCGCGTGTCGACTTATGGCTTTGCCGGTCAGCACCGCGCGGGCGCTCCGTTGTTCCAGCCACGGCGCGTCTGCGAACATGTTGCTGCCGCCGCTGCCGTCGATTTCGTACGCCTGCGTTCGCCGCCTCGCGCGGCCAACGCCGCGACGAGGTCGCGTCCTCTCCCGTCGATGGGTCGGTTGGCGCGAGCCCGCAGCACGCCTCCTCCTTTCGGCGTTGGCACCGATGCCGCGAAGAGGTCCATCAGCGATTGCCACAGGCGGGTGCCGCTTTACCGTTCGTGTATGCGTCTGTTGCAAGGCGCGTCGCGCCGCAGGAGTATGGATCACCGATGAGGCTCTTTCCAGTAATCAGACGGGGTTTGACGCACCGCAAGCCAGCCGGCAAAAGTGGATCCAGTCAGCGGCCAGCAGTAGGTCCGCCCGATCGGGCCTGCGACGTCACCCCACGAACGATCCTGCCCAAACTACCATCCCCATATGAATGGGATTCCAGCCATATCACAACAACGTCCCATCCAGTTGGCGTTTAACGGATCTATGATTGCGCTCTGATCAACTGTGGCGCCTCTGCTCGTTATGCGAGGCGCGCGACCGTAGTTCCCTGATAAAATAGCCCAGTACCGCGCGTTGCTCGAGCCGCGACTTCACCTGTCAGCGCCCAGCGCTCGACCACGGAAACGCGGGCTCGGCTGGGTATGGCGATCATCCTGCTGCTGACTCAGACTATCGCGATGCGCGACCACATTCAGTGCGACGGCAGCCTACTCGCGCACCATGCAATAATATACGCTGCGTCGTTGAGCCCCACGCAGACGGCGGGGGCGGCGATGTCACACAAACTTTACTCACCGCCACGGAAGCTGCACCCGCCGAAATTGCGCCGCCACCGTCACCGCCGAACGGCGAACGAACGGGGGCTGATTCCTCAGCTGGGTCCCGGCGGGAAATGCCCCACCCGCCTGGAGGGCGCACCGACGCCGATCAAAAGCTTCGTCGGTCTTTGCCGAGGTCGCAGCATCCAGCAGTCCGCGCCAGCACGCCGACGGTATCATGTCGGAGTCGCTTCACATAACGCGGTTGATGCGTGCCGAATATCGGCATATCCAGCGCGACGCCGCAACGCGCCGGTCGGGTCGGATCAAGCGGTCACTGCGTTAACCGAGCACAGCACCATCGATCTCACGGCGGCGGCCAGCCGGTTTGTGATCGCCGGGCGTCACCTGGTCGCAGGTTATCGGCTTAGATGGAAGCGTCGCGAACTCCATCAGTGACATCTTTGCGCTTGATGGCGCACAGCAACGCAGCAACTG
>ERZ1370068.4621-contig-3682_pt1 | contig 78310 bp, 107 predicted proteins | sample MGYA00561227_ERZ1370068 | MGnify/ENA primary metagenome ERZ1370068 (study PRJEB38410, sample SAMEA6850437) | metagenome | study: Metagenomic assessment of the ecological functions of the soil: analysis of the soil microbiota associated with the... | reverse complement strand
TTGTACTTCGTTCAGTTACGTATTGCTCACGGCGGCCGGGCATCGCTTCGTCCAGGCGTCGGCTTCTGGAAGAAAGCGAGATACGCGAGGATGCGAGCACCGCGGGCGATTCGAGAACCGTAGGTGGCGGGTATTTCCGTCGCCGGGCGCAATCGACCCAGCGCCCCGCCGAGCGGATAGCCTGGGATCGACAGGCGCTTCCGGGAGGTGCTCGCTGTCGTACCAGGCGATGAATTCCTCCTCCATGCCGCGCCGGGCGGCTCGGTCATGCGTGAGAAGCAGGCCGCGGCGGCTCATGAGAACGAGATTCTCCCGCATCTCGCTCATCGCGCAGCAGCGCCGCATCCTGTCCTGCTCGAGGAGGTAGGCCCGATCGCCCACGCCGGCGCGGCAAAGGCGACGTTCTGCTCGCGCAGCAGAATCGGCCAGGCCGCCGGCGCTTCATCTCGAGGAATCGCCCACTGCTCTATTTCGCCCGGCGATCCTCGGCGCAAGGCCACCTCGCAGGGCTCGTCCAGCAGCGAGCGCCTCGGGGTTCCCCGACCGAGGGTGCGCGCGATGCGTCAGCATCTGCTGCTCGCCGCCGGACATCAGTGCCGGCGCGACGCCGCGCATGCCGGCGAGCGCGGGAAACAGCGCCAGCAGCCTCTCCTCGCGTCCAGGCCGCGGCGCCACGGCTGCGGCGGCCGGCGGCCGACTTCCAGGTTTTCCTGCCACGGTGAGGTCGGTGAAGATGCGCCGGTCCTCGGGCACATAGCCCAGGCCGAGGCGAGCGATTTCGTAGGGCTGCAGGCGCGTCGATGCGCCGGCCGTCGAAGCCGCACCTCGCCCAGCGCGCGCCGGCAGCAGGCCCATGATGGTCTTCAGCGTGGTCGACTTGCCGGCGCCGTTGCGGCCGAGGAGGGCGACGACCTCGCCGGCGTCGATCTCGAGCGCGAAGTCGAACAGGATCTGCGCGCGGCCGTAGCCCGCGCTCAGGCGCTGCGAGCTCAAGCGCTCGCCAAGGTAGACCTCGCGCACCCGCGGATCGGCGCGCACCTCGGCACGGCGCGCCGTGCGCGATCAGCTCGCCGTCGGTGCAGCACGATGACGCGGTCGGCGAAGCCGAACACCGACGTCCATGTCGTGCTCGGTGAACAGCACCGCGATCGCCGTCGCTGCGCGCGAGCTCGGCGGCGAGCTCCATCAGCGCGCTGCGCTCTCGCGGCGCCATGCCGGCGGTGGGCTCGTCCATCAGCAGCAGGCGCGGCCGGTCGGCCAGCGCCACCGCGAGCTCGACGCGCTTCAGGTCGCCGTAGGCGAGCGCCGCGCAGGGCGCGCTCGGCCTGGTCGGCCATGCCGACGCGGCTCGAGCAGCGCGTCGGCTTCGTCGCTGTACAGAGTCCGCCGCGCGCGCCGAAGGACCACAGGCAGCCGGCGGTGCGACGAGCAGCGCCACCTGCACGTTCTCGCGCACGCGTCATCGAGCCGAACGTCGCGGCGACCTGGAAGGTGCGGCCGACGCCGAGCCGCGCAGATCGCGCGCGGCGGCAGGCCGGCGATGCTCGCGTCTCCGAGCAGGATCTCGCCCGCGTCCGGCGCGAGCTGCCCGTTGACGAGGTTGAAGCAGGTGGTCTTGCCGGCGCCGTTCGGGCCGATCATCGCCGACCAGCTCGCCCGCGCCGACGCGAAACGCGACGCCGCGCACGCGCCTGCACGCCGCCGAACGGCTTTGGACAGGCCTTGACGCGTCGAGGATGCGCTCATTCGCTTCGCCTGGCGAGCAGCGAAGCCGCGCGATGCCCTGCGGGAACGCGAGCACGAGCGCGAGGATCACCGCGCCGAGTCGCGGCGCGCCAGTAGTCGATGTCGCGGGCGACCGCGTCCTGCAGCCAGGTGAACAGCGCCGCGCCCCACACCGGGCCGGTGAGCGTCTGCACGCCGCCGAGCATCACCATGACCAGGCCGTCGACCGAGCGCGGCATCGCCAGCGTCTCGGGCGAGATGCGAGCCCTTGGAGAACGCGTACAGCGCGCCGGCGAGGCCGGCGAACAGCGCCTGCGACGGCGAATGCGGCCCACTGCGCGCGCGCGCACGTCGATGCCGATCGCTTCCGCGCGCAGCGGCGAGATCGCGCGCCGGCGCGCAGCGCGTAGCCGAAGGGCGCGAACAGCGCGCGCCAGCAGGAGCGCGATGCCCGCCGCGCACAGACAGCGAGCGTCAGGTAGGTAGTACGCGGTCTTGCGAGGCGAGCCAGGCGCGACGGCCACACGCCGACCAGGCCGTTCGAGCCGCCGGTGAGCGCGTCCCACTGGATACGCGACCGACCAGGCGATCTGCGCGAAGGCGAGCGTCAGCATCGCGAGATAGACGCCCGAGAGCCGCACGCAGAACCAGCCGAAGACGCCAGCGCCGCGCGGCCGCGGCGAGCGGCGCGAGCGCCAGCGCGAGCTCCATCGGCCAGCCGCGCTGCGCAGCAGCAGCAGCCCGGCGCGCGTACGCGCCCAGGCCGAAGTACGCGGCGTGGCCGAACGAATGCCATGCCGCCCGGGCCCATGATGAAGTGCAGGCTGGCGGCGAACAGCGCGAACACCAGGATGTCGGTGAGCAGCACCAGCGCGTAGCCGCTCGGTGAGCGAGCGGCAGCGCGGCGAGCAGCAGCGACGACGCGCCGCGCCGCGAGCAGACTTCTCGCCCGGACGAAGCGCGAGCGGCGGCTCCGCCGAGCCGGCGCCGCGCGGTCTCGCCAGCGGCCGCCCGAGCAGGCCCCAGGGCCGCAGCACCAGCACCGACCGCCATGACGACGAACTCGATCACCAGCGTGAGCTTCGGAGTAGCCCGAGGCCGATGCAGAACGCCTTGATCTCGCCGATCAGCAGCGCGGCGAGGAAGGCGCCCGGAATCGAGCCCAGGCCGCCGACCACCACGACCACGAACGCGTCGGAGATCAGCGACGAGGTCGATGTCGAGGCTGGCGGGCTCGCGCGGAATCGCGAGCGCGCCGCCCAGGCCGGCGAGCAGCGCGCCGAGCGCGAACACCGCCGGTGAACAGCCAGCGCTGGTTGACGCCGAGCGCGCCGGCCATCTCGCGGTCCTGCGTCGCCGCGCGGACCAGGATGCCCCAGCGCGTCTTCGTCGAGCAGCAGGTGGAGCGCAGCGAATACCAGCGGCCCGAGCACGATCAGCAGCAGGTCGTATTGCGGGAACGGCGCGCCCGGCGATGCTCGACCGCGCCGGCGAAGCCCGGCGCGCGCGGCCCGAGCAGGTCCTCCGGGCCCCAGGCCCAGAGCGCGAAGTCGCGTGATGATCAGCACCAGCGCGAAGGTGGCGAGCAGCTGCAGCAGCTCGGGCGCCTTGTAGATCCTGCTGCAGGAGGACGATCTCCGACGACGACGCCGACGCAGCGCCGACCGCGACGCCGCCGCGAGCGGTACGCGCGAGCCAGAATCCGAGCCGTCGGCGAGCCAGCACGGCGCAGGTACATGCCGAGCATGTACAGCGAGCCGTGCGCGAAATTGACGATGCGGCGTGACGCCGAAGATCAGCGACAGCCCGGCGGCGACGAGGAACAGCGAGAGCGCGCCCGCCGAGCCCGTTCAGGAACTGCAGCAGGACTGACGGCCAGGCTCACTGCCGCTAGCTACTCTTTGCGCAGTGCGCGGACTTCCTGGTCGGAGGGCAGGTAGTTCGCGCCGTCGGCGTAGCGCCAGTTCACCATCACGCCCTTGCCGTCCTTTGCGCGCGAGCTGGCCGACGTAGGCGCCCATCGTCGACTGGTGGTCGAGCGCGCGCCAGACGATCGGGCCGAACGGCGTCTGCATCTTCGAGGCCCTTCAGCGCGTCGACGAGCTTCTCGGTGTCGGCGCGACCTGGCCTTGCTTGATCGCCGTCGGCGACCGCGTAGACCGGCGCTGTAGCCGACGACCGAGCCCTGCGCGCGGGTAGTCGCTTCCAGCGCTTCTGGTAGGCGTCGCGGAAACTTGCGGTGCTCGGGCGTGTTGATCTCGCTCCAGGGATAGCCGGTGACCCACCAGCCGTCGGGCGTCTCGTCCTTCAGCGTGATCGAGGTACTCCGGGCTCGCCGGCGAGCAGGTTGAACACCGGCGTGTCCTTGAACAGGCCGCGCGTGTTGCCCTCGCGCACGAACTTCTGCAGGTCGGCGGCGAACAGCGAGCTGAAGATCGCGTCGGGCTTCGCGTCGGCGAGCGCCTGCACCACCGCGCCGGCGTCGATCTTGCCGAGCGGCGGCGCCTGCTCGGCGACGAACTCGACGTCCGGCTGCGCCTGCTTCGAGCAGCTTCTTGAACGACGCGCGTCGCCGACTGGCCGTACTCGTAGTTCGGATAGACGATCGCCCAGCGCTTCTTCTTCAGCTTCGCCGCCTCGGGAATCGAGCATCGCCGTCTGCATGTAGGTCGAGGGCCGCAGGCGGAAGGTGTAGCGGTTGCCGTTCTCCCAGACGATCTTGTCGGTGAGCGGCTCGGAGGCGAGGAACAGCACCTTGCGCTGCGTCGGCGAGGTCGGCGACCGCGAGGCCGACGTTCGAGGCGAAGGTGCCCATCAGGACAGTCGACCTTCTCGCGCGAGAGCAGCTCCTCGGCGACGCGCACCGCGTCGCCCGGATGTGCCGCCGTCGTCGCGCGACACGATCTCGAGCTTGCGCCCGAGCACGCCGCCCGCGGCGTTGATCTCCTCGAGCGCGAGCTCCCATGCCCTTCTTGTAGGGCTCGAGGAACGGCGGGGAACACCTTGTAGCTGTTCAGCTCGCCGATCATGACGGTCTGCGACCGGCACTGCGCCGGCAAGGAGCGGCAGCGGCGAAGCAGTCCGGGCGACTCTCATGCGTGTTCCTTTACAGCGGGATCCGCCGATTGAATGCGCTGGACCGGCCGAGCCTTCATTGTCCGTCCACGCCTTGGCGAAGGCAGAGCCCTGCGTGTCCGATGCCCCGGCAGGCGTCTTCGATAACCAGCGCTTCAAAGCCCTGCCGGCGCGCGTCGAGCGCGCTCCAGGCGACGCAGAAGTCGGTGGCGAGGCCGGCGAGGAACACCCGCTTCAGCCCGCGCTGCCGCAGGTAGACCGCCGAGGCCGGTCTGCGGTCTTCCGGTCGGCCTCGACGAAGCGCCGAATAGCTGTCCACCTCGCGCCGGTAGCCCTTGCGGAGGACAGGCCCGGCGTGCGGAATGTCGAGGTCCTTGTGGAGCATGCGCGCCCTCGGTGCCCTGCACGCAGTGATCGAGCACAGCACCTGCGTGCCGTAGGCAGAGCTGACGGTTTCGAACGGCTTCTTGCCGGATGCTGCGAGCGCGAACGAGACGTGGCCCGCGGTGTGCCAGTCCTGCGTCAGGACCGACGTGCCTGAAGGCTTCGCGAGGCGGTTTATCAGCAGGCACGATCTCGTCGCCGTCCTTGACAGCGCAGCGAGCCGCCGGGCACGAAGCAGTTCTGCACGTCGACACGACGGGGCACATCGCCGTCGCGCACGGCGATCTTGGATGCTTCGCCGCTGCCCGCGCGCCGGCTCAGGATCAGCGACGAACGCGGCGGCACAGGCCGGCAGCTCAGCGAGTATGGCGATCGCGCCGCTTCATCAGTCGCGCCCTGCCACTTTCGCGCGCCGCGGTCGGGCCGACCTTGTCGGTGCCGCCGGGAACACGCGCCGGAAACTCCCCTGCGGACGATGGCTCGACGATCGTGGTAGCGAGGCGCTCTTGTTGAGGCCGTGTGATAGCGGGCGACCACCTCGAGCATCTCGAGGTCGCGGGCGTGTGCGGAGAACGTCGTGACCTTGGCGCCTTGGTCTTGACCATATACAAATGTTATATAAGACTTGTATAGCGGCATGTCAACCGTCTCGCTGCCCCGTATCGCTCGGTCGAGCCGCCTTATTCGCCGGAGGTCCAGGCTGACTTCGACAAGCTGATGCGCGGCGCGCCGCCGCTGCTCCTGTTCCGCACGATGGCGCGCAATCCGCGCGTCGCTGCAGCGCTTCATGGCCGGCGCCTTGCTCGACCGCGGCAGCATCTCGCTACGCAGCCGCGAGCTGATGATCTTGCGTACCTGCGCGCGCTGCGGCGCCGAGTACGAGTGGGGCGTCCACGTCGCGACTTTCGGCGCCAAGGCGCAGTGGACTCCTGCGCAAATCCGCTCCACGGTGCACGGCGGGGCCGACGATGACGTGCTGGAGCATCGAAGACCGGTTGGTGATTCGCCTGGCCGATCAACTTCACGACACCAATCGAGCAGACGACACGCTCTGGGAACGAGCTGTCCGCGCACTTTGCGGCGGACCAGTTGGTGGAATTGATCATGCTGGCGGGGCTGTATCACGCGGTGTCGTATTACAGATTAACGTGGCGGCGTTCAGCGCGAGGCGTTCATGGAATTCCAGAAGTCGCGCCTAGGCGCCATGAGCGCCTCCACGCCGTAGGCGGATGCCGGCCGGATCTGGGCTTCGGTGAGCGACATAGCCGAAGAAGCAGGCCGGCGCGCCGCGGAGGCCGCAGTAATACGGAAGGATCAGGCGGGCGACGCGCCGACGCGTGCGGCGCGGGCGATCCCTGCCGCAGCCGCGCAGGCCGGACATCGTTCAGCCAGACGAGCCGGCACTTCCGGTGGTTTCCCCGGCAATCGCCACGCGCTCGCCGAAATGCTGGCGCAGCGCGCCGATCAGGTTCGCCGGCGCGCCGCGTTCCGCGCGCTGGCAGCGGCGCAGTGGCGCGCGAACTGGCCGCTCGTGATGAACTCCGCGACCGCGCCTGCTGCACGGGCATCGGCGGAGGGCTGGCGATCGACGCAACGCGCATTTCGCGGCGAGGAACGATTCTTACGATCGCCGCGCGGCAGCACCAGCCGGGCGCAGCACGCCGGGAAACAGGGTCTTCGAGGTCGACGTAAAGCCCGCGGCTGCGGCGCTGGTCGAGGCTTCTTGCCGCACCTCGGGCGGCCGGCCTTCGTACGCGGCATTCGCTGATGTAGTCGTCCTCTCGATGATCAGGCTCCAGTGCGCAGCCACTCCGAGCAGCGCGGGCGCCGCTCGGCGGCATGATGACGCCGGTCGGGAACTGGTGGCACGGCGGTGACATGGGCAAGCCGCGCTCCGGCGCCCGCGCGCTCGAAGAAACTATCAGAGTCCTTGGCCGTCCACCGGAATCCTGATGAGACGCGCGCCGGCACCTGCCTCGAAGGTCAGCGCGCTGGCGCCGGGGATCGTGGGGTTCCTCGACGACCACCGCGTCGCCGGGGTCGAGCGGCTGCCGCCAGCAGGTCGAACGCCTGCTGCAGCCGTTCACGATGACGATCTGCTCGGCGTCGCACGACGGGCCGCGTGCCCGCCCGAGATACTCGGCGAGCGCCTCGCGCACCGGCAAATATCCGGCAGGGCGGCGTGGCCAAACGCATCACGCGCGCTTCGCCGCGCGCCGCGAACCGGACGCCGCCAGATCTCCGCGGAAACTCATCGATCGTCGGGCGGCCGTAGCGGAGAGTCGTGGCGGTCTTTGGGGCCGGACAGCGTACAGGCCCGAGGCGATCGCCGGTTCTTCGCCAGCCGCCGCGCAGTAGAGATCGCGGCCGCGCCTCGTCTCGCGCCGGACGCGGCGGAGATACGCGCGGGAGGTGTTGCGCCCGCCACCGACGTCATCCGGCGGTGGCGGCTGACCAGATAGCCTCCGCGGCGAGCTGCTCGTACGCCAGCATGACCGTGTTGCACACCAGACGCGCCCAGTCGCAAGCTGAGCGCGCCGTCGAGGGCAGGCGCGCGGCGGCGCCAGGCCGTGGCGTGGATCCCGGATTTGAGCGCCTGGTAGATCCGGCGATAGAGGCCCACTTGGTCCGTTCAGATTGAAGCATGTCCGGCTCCGCTGGCACCTCTGGCGCATTTAGCTCTATCAGAAAAACTGATAACGGCGAAGGCCAGCAGCGCCAACTAGGATACCCCGTGCCGAGCACTGGCTGATCTTGAAACGCTGTTGGAGGTAGCCGCAGCTACGTCCGCGCGGCCGAACATTCTGGAGCTGGTACGGCGAGAATCTCGCCGGGGATTGCACTGAGCAGCGACGACAGCTCGCTATCGGCCACCTGAGTTCTGGCGCGGATGGCGCGGCCTTAATACAGCGCCAATCTCGAGGCGCACGCTCGATGGTGCGATCGGATCCTCGGCGACATCGCGATCATCATGCGGGATTCAAAGGCCACGAAACCGCCGACGGCAAGACGGGCGTGGGCGCTACACTCGAAGCATCTGGGTCCTGCGCCACCGACGCTGGCTTTGCGTCGCCGCGCACCTTTTCGCCGCTTTTGTGGAGGCCACGCCCATGCAAAACGTTGCACGCCAAGCGGCGACCTAGCGCGAGCGTTCTCCAGACCCTGAAGCTCAACCAGAACTTCCAGCATCCGATCAGTGGGGAATCAGATGTGCGCTGGTTCGACGACAACCTGGCGGACGATTTCCTGAACAGCAGTCCCGGCGGCTCGTCGATCGCGCGGCATTCCTGCAGCGGGTCACAGCGCCTTTGTCGCTGGCTGACGTGCGATCTCTCAGCGTCGTCAGCCCGTACGCATCCGGGTTCTCGGCGGCGCGCTTCATCCATGCCGGACCGTGAGGGCGAGGAGGCGAGCACGGCGCCATACCGGCGTCTGGTCACGCCGGCAGATGCTCCGCACGCGCCTGCCGGCAGCGCGGCTGACGCCGCGATGCCCGAGCTTCGTTCCGGTTTCCTCGTGCGCGCTCAGCGGCCGGCGCCTGGGCGATGCGCAGGTACGGCGAGGCAAGACGTACCGCTGGGCAACGATCGGCGCATTCATGGACATAAGCGCGGCTCGCTCCGGCGTCGGCTCAAGGGCAGAGTGCTGCCGGGCGGCGGCGACTGGTGCTGCTGCGTTTATCTGCGACGGCATCGACGGACTCTGTATGTCCGTCGACTATCCGCGCACCGAGCCAGGGTCGACCTGATCTACGTGAGCTGCGACGGCATTTTCGACATCGCGCCCGGGCTCGCCAGCGTACATACTGCCGGGCAGGGCGTCGGCCTTCAGAATACCGCCTTGCGCTCCGCTCGGGTGAAACGGCGCCGAGAGCTACCGCTGGCTCAGCCGTCGTCGCAGTCGGCGTCAGCAGGCGCTACCGCGACTGGTATGGTGACGGACGTTTGCCCGTCATTGTGATCAGCGACACGCTCGCGGCAGCCTTCAGGCAGCGGCCGATCCACAGCGCGGTGAGCTTCTCCTGCACGCCGTTCTGCGCCAGGCGCTGGGCGAGGCGCGGCGAAGTCGACCTGGTCGAGCGGCTGGTCCTGGTTGAAGCAGGAGAAGACGTAGCGTCGTCTTGCCGGTCTGCGGATCGACGTGCGGCTGCAGGCACTGCGCGCAGATCTCTTTCATCATGCATTGCATCGGCGAGTTGATCGAGCCGATCGCGACGTGATCCTGCTTGAGGTAATGCTGCAGCACGCCGTGGCGCGCGCTGCGCGACCGCCGCCATCATCCGGTCGGAGCCGATGGCGATGATGCGGTCGGCGTCCTGCGAACGCGATCGCCTGCGCGCCGAGCGTCGCCGGAGGCGTAGGCCTGCCATCGCCTGCACGATGTTGCCGACGAAGGCGCGGTCCTGCGGGCGGCGCGGCGCGAAGCCGGGCGCCTCGTCGCAGCACCAGACGACGACGTCGGCGGCGGCCTCGATGTCGTCGACGCTGGTAGCGGTCGGCGAGCTTCTTGTAGCCGGCGAAGTAGATGCACCTTGCGAGCCGCGCGCGCGCAGCGCCGGCCGATCGAGAAGAGCACCGCGTTGCCCAGGCCGCCGCCCGACGAGCACCACGGTCTCGCCGTGCGGGATCTCGGTCGGCGTGCCGGTCGGGCCCATCAGCACCACCGGCTCGCCGGGCTGCAGGTAGGCGCAGCAGGTCGGCCGAGCCGCCCATCTCGAGCGCGATCACCGAGATCAGGCCCTTGTCGCGGTCGACCCACGCGCCGGTGAGCGCGAGGCCTTCCATCGCGAGCGTCGTGCCCGGCGACGCGCAGCGCGAGCGTCTCGAAGTTCTGCATGCGGTAGAACTGGCCGGGCTGGAAGCGGCGCGCCGCGATCGGCGCGCGCAGCACGACTTCGACGATCGTCGGCGTCAGGCGCTCGCACCTCGTGCGACCACGGCGCGCAGGTCGCGGTTCAGGCGTGCGAGGAAGGCCTCGTCGTCTTCCGCGACGACGAGGCGGTCTCGTCGACGAGCACCGTGCTGACCACGGGATAGCCCTGCTTGGCGCTGCCCATCGCCTTCACCACGTTGCCGAAGTAGGAGGGATGCAGGTCGCCGAAGAAGCTCATGAAGCGGCCGTCGGGCGCCGGTGCAGCAGCACCTGCGGCGCTTGCGGGCTTCGCGGTGTGGCGCTCGGGCTTCACCGGCGTCGCCGTTCTCGTCGCAGGCCTGGAAGTACTTGCCGTCGAGGGCGAGGCTGACGCCTTCCTCGCGCGCGAGCACGGTGTTGGGCTGCGTGCCGGCGGCGATCAGGACGCGTTCGCGCCGGCAGCTTCGACGTCTCTTTCACTGGTGAGAAGCGACCGCCTGGGCATGGCCGTAGCTCGTCGACCTCGATGCGCGTCGGGCGTCAGGCCCTCGGCGAAAGCGATGCCTTCCTCGAGCGCCTTCTCGACTTCCTCGTGGTTGAGCGTGTAGGACGGGCTGTCGATCGAGGCGCCGGCGGTAGGCGATGGTCGACGCCGCCCCAGGACTTGCAGCAGCGCGAGGCGCTCTGCCGGCGGCGCGGCTCGCGCAGCGCGCTTCGCGTGGCGCGATGAATTCCTCGCGCGATCGCGCGCTCCTCGGGGTTCCACGACGGCGTCTGTCGCTCGAGCGCCTCGTAGCGCGCAGGAACTTCTCGACCTGCACGGCGTAGTAGGCGAGCGACTCGGTCGCGGTGTCGATCGCGGTCAGGCCGCCGCCGATCACCACCACCGGCAGGCGGATCTGCAGGTTGGCGATCGAGTCGCGCTTGCGCCGCGCCGGTGAGCTGCAGCGCCATCAGGAAGTCGGAGGCCGCGCGCACGCCGCGCGCGAAGCCGTTCGGGATCTCGAGCACCGTGGGCGTGCCGGCGCCGGCGCACAGCGCGATGTGGTCGAAGCCGAGCGGCGAACGCGTCGTCGATGCGTCAGCGTGCCGCCGAAGCGCACGCCGCCGAACATGGCGAACTGCGCGCGCCGCTCGAGCAGCAGGCGGATGATCTTGAGGAAGTTCTTGTCCCAGCGCACCGTGATGCCGTACTCGGCGACGCCGCCGAAGCCCGCCATGCGCGCGCTCGTCGAGCGGCTCGTGCAGCTCGGCGATGTCGCGGATCGGCTCGGAACGGCACGCGCGTTGCCGAGCGGGTCGACGCCCGAAACTGCGGCGTCGAGCGGCTCGATCTTCAGGCCGTCGATGCCGACCACGGCGTGGCCGTCGTTCATGAGGTGGTGCGCGAGCGTGAAGCCCGCGGGCCCGAGGCCGACGACCAGCACGCTGCTTGCCGGTGGCGGCCTGCGGGTAGGGGCGCCGCAGGTTGAGCGGGTTCCAGCGCGTGAGCAGCGAGTAGATCTCGAAGCCCCACGGCAGCTCGAGCACGTCCTTCAGCGTGCGCGTCTCGGCCTGCGGAATGTTGACCGGCTCCTGCTTCTGGTAGATGCAGGACTTCATGCAGTCGTTGCAGATGCGGTGCCCGGTCGCCGCCGACCATCGGGTTGTCGACCGCGATCATGCCGAGCGCGGCGAGCGGCTCGCCGCGCGCCTTCAGCATGTGGAACTCGGAGATCTTCTCCTCGAGCGGGCAGCCGGCGAGCGGCACGCCGAAGACGCGTCTTCTTGAAGGCCGTGCGGCCGGCGGCTTTCTCCTTCAGGCCCTTCGAGCAGGAGTCCTTGCCCTGCTCGTGGCACCAGATGCAGTAGTTCGCCTCGTCCAGCGCGCCGACGAGGTCGGTGCCCTGGTCGGTGAGCTCGAAGCCGTCGCGCTGCCGCAGATGGTCGAGCGTGTGCTCGGCGAAGCCGCGCGCGGTCTCCGTGTGCACCGGAACGAGGCGTCATGAAGTCGAGCTTGGGCGGCGTCTTGAAGAGCACGCCGGCGCGGTGCTTGCGTCTTGCCTTCCGGGCGTGGTCGCCGCCCAGGCGGCGTAGCGCGCCGCGCGCCTCGAGCTTCGTCGGCATTCGCCGCCTCGTCCTGCGCCATGCCGTGACGCTGGCGGGCGAAATCGAGCTCGGTGGAGAAATGCGAAGCCGTCCGGCTGTCGCATCCTCCGGCTTCACCTTGTGCAGCGCGCGGCGCTGCACGAACAGGCGCTTCACCGAGTAGAGCGGCGCGAGCTCGTTGTGCCGCGCCGCCAGCGCGCGCGCTTCGGCCTCGATGCCGAACAGCTTCGCGATGAAGTCCTCGACGTGCGGCGCGAGCGCGACGAGCAGGTCGGACTCCTGCTTTGCCGGCTGAGCGGCGTTGCTCCTCGCGGCGACAGCTTTCGCGCAGCGCAGCGTCGTCGCTCGCCGAGGAAGGCGAGGAACGCCGCGTCGACGCGCAGCAGGCCTTCGCGCTCGTAGAGGTCGTTGAAACCGAAGGCCGAAAGCGAGCTGCATGCGAGGTAGAATTATCTCGAAATCAGCGTCTTCCCAAGAATTACCTTATTCCGCGGAGTTTCAGATGCAGATCAAGAACAGCGTATTCCTCGTCACCGGCGGCGCGTCCGGCCTCGGCGCGGCGACCGCGCGCATGGCCGCCGAGAAGCGGCGGCAAGGTCGTGATCGCCGACCTGCAGGCCGAAGCCGGCGAGAAGCTGGCGAAGGAGCTCGGCGGCCGCTTCGCGAAGACGCGACGTCACCTCGGAGGCCGACGGCAAGGCCGCGGTCGCGCTCGCGCTGAAGGAATTCGGCGGCCTGCACGTGCTGGTGAACTGCGCCGGCATCGCGCTCGCCGAGCGCACCATCGGCAAGGACGCGCCGCACGACCTCGGCCGCTTCGTCAAGGTGATCACCGTCAACGTGATCGGCACCTTCAACATGATCCGGCTCGCCGCCGACGCGATGGCGAAGGCCGGGCCGAACGCCGTCCGGCGAGCGCGGCGTGATCGTCAACACCGCTTCGGTCGCCGCCTACGACGGCCAGATCGGCCAGGCGGCCTACTCGGCCTCGAAGGGCGGCATCGTCGGCATGACGCTGCCGATCGCGCGCGACCTGTCGCGCAACGGCATCCGCGTCTGCACCATCGCGCCGGGCATCTTCGAGACGCCGCTGCTCGCCGGCGCTGCCGAAGGAAGCGCAGGAATCGCTCGGCAAGCAGGTGCCGTTTCCGTCGCGCCTCGGCCGGCCGGCGGAGTTCGCGCAGCTGGTGAGATCGATCGTCGAGAACGAGATGCTGAACGCCGAGACGCATCCGCCTCGACGGCGCCATCCGCATGGCGCCGCAGCTGATTACTGCTTCTTGAGGTTGCTGTTGTAGTAGCTTGCGCGCGCTCGACGTAGCCGTCGCGCGACCTTGAGCAGGTAGTCCTTCTGCTCCTGCGTCGAGCTCGCGCACCACCTTGCCGGGCGAGCCGAGCACCAGCACGCCGTCCGGGATCTCCTTGCCTTCCGGCGATCAGCGTGTTGGCGCCGATCAGCGCGCCGCTGCCGATCTTCGCGCCGTTCATGACCACGCTGTTGATGCCGACCAGCGATGCCTTCGCCGATGGTGCAGCCGTGCAGCATCACCTTGTGGCCGACGCTCACGCTGCGGCCGAGCGTCAGCGGGTAGCCGGGATCGACGTGCAGCACCGAGCCGTCCTGGATGTTGCTGCCTTCGCCGATGGCGATGCTGGTCGTTCTCGGCGCGGATCACGACCTGGAACCAGATGCTGACGTCGTTCTCGAGCGTGATGTCGCCGACCAGCGTCGCGTCGGGCGCGATGAAGTGATCGCTTGCCGACGCAGCGTCGGCGCGGCGCTCGCCGATGGAGTAGAGAGGCATGCGGCTATCATAATGCAGTGAAAATCGTCGTCCTCGGCGCGGGCGTGATCGGCGTCACCAGCGCCTGGTACCTCGCCGAGGCCGGTCACGAAGTGACGCTCGTCGAGCGCCGCGCGCGAGCCGGGATGGAGACCTCGTTCGCCAACGGCGGGCAGATCTCCGCCGGCCACGCCGAGCCCTGGGCGAAGCCGGCGGTGCTGCCGAAGATCCTGCAGCTGGCTCGGGCGCGAGGACGCGCCGCTGCTGCTTCCGCCCGCGCGCTCGACTGGGCGCAATGGCGCTGGGGGCTCGGCTTCCTGCGCGAATGCATTCCCGGGCGCTTCGAGCGCAACAGCCGCGCGCTCGCCGGCCTCGCCGGCTACAGCCGCGATTGCCTGCGCGCGCTGCGCGAGCAGCACCGGCATCCACTACGACGAGCTGCGCGCGCGGCATCCTGCAGTTCGCGACCACGCGAGGCCGATCTCGAGGCGCTCGCGCAGCCAGGCCGAAGCGATGCGCGCATTCGGCGTCGCGGCGCGAGTTCAAGATCGCGGCCGAGTGCCTTGCGCTCGAGCCGGCGCTGCAGAACTCGCAGGAGCCGGTGCTCGGCGGTCTCTACGATCCGCACGACGAGTCGGGCGACGCGTTCAAATTCACCGCTGCGCTCGCGCGAACGGGCGCGCGCGCGCGGCGTGCGGTTCCACGTGGGCACGGTGCGAGGCGATCGAAGGCGGCCGGCGACCGCGTCGAAGCGGTACGCGTCGGTGAACGAGCATGCGCAGGCGGACGCCTATGTCGTCGCGCTCGGCAGCTACAGCCCGCTGCTGCTCACAGCCGCATCGGTATCCGCATCCCGGTATATCCGCTCAAGGGCTACTCCATCACCCTGCCGCTCGGATCGGACGGAGCCGGCGCCGACCGTCGAGCCTCACCGACGAGGCGCGCGAAGATCGTCATCTCGCGGCTCGGCAACCGCCTGCGCGCGGCGGGCACCGCCGAGCTCGACCGGCTACGACACCAGCATCAACGCGGCGCGCTGCGACGCGATCCTGCGCGCGCATCCGGACGCTGTTCCCGGCGCTTGCTTCGATCGCGAGCGGTCGAGACCTGGGCCGGGCTGCGGCCGGCGACGCCGAACAACGTGCCGGTGATCGGCCGCACCCGCTTCGCGAATCTCTTCCTCAACACCGGCCACGGCACGCTCGGCTGGACGCTCGCCTGCGGGTCGGGACAGGCGCTCGCCGACATCGTGTCGCGGGCGCAAGCCGGAAGTGGACTTCCGCTTCACATGAGAACCAGCGAATCGCAGTTCCTGCAGATCCGCGAGCTGCGCTATCACGTGCGCCGCTGGCCGCGGCCGGGCGCGCCGAAGATGGTGCTGCTGCACGGCTGGATGGACGTCTCGGCTTCGTTCCAGTTCATGGTCGATGCGCTGCAGGCGCGACTGGGACGTCTACGCGCCCGACTGGCGCGGCTACGGCCTGACGGAATGGGGAAGGCGCGACTGCTACTGGTTTGCGGACTACATCGCCGACCTGGATTTTCTCCTGCAGAAGCATTTCCGAAGCATCCGGTAAACCTGGTCGGCCACAGCCTCGGCGGCAACGTCGCCGCGCTCTACGCCGGCACGCGCCCCGAGCGCGATCGGCAAGCTGGTCAACCTGGAAGGCTTCGGCCTGCGCGCGACGCGGCCGGAGCAGGCGCCGCAGGCGCTACGCGAAGCTGGCTCGAGGAGCTGCGCGAGCCTCCGCAACTGCGTCCCTACGCCGGCTTCGCCGAGCTGGCGGAGCGCCTGCAGAAAGGGAACAAGCGAGGCTGACGAAGGAAAGAGCGCGGACTTCCTCGCGCGGCACTGGGGCCAGGAAGAGGACGGCGAGCGTCGTGCTGCGCGCCGATCCCGCGCACAAGATCGTCAACGCCACGCTGTACCGCTACGAGGAGGCGCTCGCCTGCTGGAAGCGGGTGAGCGCGCCGGTGCTGTGGGTCGAAGGCGAGGAGTGGGACACGCTCAAGAGCTACGGCCCGAACGCCGGGCAGCTCGTCGAGCGACGCGCCGCGCTTTCCGCGAGCTGCAGCACGTCTCGATCCCGCAGTCGGGCCACATGCTGCACCACGATCAGCCCGGAAGCGCTGGCGGGCGCGATCGAAGCGTTTCTCGCCGGCTGATGGCGCAGTTCTTCGCCATCCATCCGACCCATCCGCAGCCGCGGCTGGTGCGCCGCGCGGCCGACATCGTGCGCGGCGGCGGCCTGATCGCCTACCCGACGGATTCCTGCTACGCGCTCGGCTGCGATCGCGGCAACGCCAAGGGAGCTCGAGCGGCTGCGCCGCATCCGCGGCATCGACGAGCGGCACCACCTGACGCTCATGTGCCGCGACCTGTCGGAGATCGCGCGCTACGCGATCGTCGACGACGCGCAGTTCAGGCTGCTGAAGAGCGTCGCGCCGGGAAGCTACACCTTCATCCTGCGCGCGCGACGCGCGAGTGCCGCGGCGGCTGACGCGCGAAGAAGACCATCGGCGTGCGCGTGCCCGGCCATCCGGTCGCGCACGCGCTGCTCGCCGAGCTCGACCAGCCGATGATTTCCGCGACGCTGCTGCTTCCGGGCGCCGGCACGCCGCTGTCCGATCCTCACGACATCCGCGCGGCGCTCGAGCACCAGCTCGACCTGGTGATCGACGCCGGCGCCTGCGGCGTCGAGTCGCGAGCACGGTCATCGACCTCACCGGCGACACGCCGCTCGTGCTGCGCGAGGGCAAGCGGCTCGCTCGCGCCCTTCGCCGTCGAGGCGGTCTGATAAAATCGCGCGCGAAGAAGATGGACGTCAACCACGTACTGCAGACGTTCGCCATCTACGCCCTCCCGGTGCTGTTCGCGATCACGCTGCACGAGGCGGCGCACGGCTATGTCGCGCGCCACTTCGGCGACATGACGGCGCACGCCGCAGGGCCGCATCAGCCTCAACCCGCTGCGCCACATCGACCTCGATCGGCACCATCGTGGTGCCGCTCGCGATCCTGCTCGTCTCGGGCGGCAAGCTTCCTGTTCGGCTGGGCGAAGCCGGTGCCGGTGAACTACTCGGCGCTGCGCAAGCCGCGCCAGCACATGGCGTGGGTCGCCGCCGCGGGCCCGGCGGCGAACCTGCGTGCATGGCGCTCGCGCTGGGCGCGTGCTTCTCAAGCGTCGCCGATGCTGCTGCCGCGCAGGGCAGCTTCGCCCGAGTTCCTGCGAGCTCTGATGGCGCCAGGCCGGCATCATGGTCAACCTGATCTTCATGTTCCTCAACCTGCTGCCGATCCTGCCGCTCGACGGCGGCCGCATCCTCGACCAGCCTGCTGCCGAGCCGCGCGGCGTGGCGCTTCGCCAAGCTCGAGCCGTGGGGCCTGCCGATCCTGCTGGTGCTGCTCTTCACCAACGTGCTGAACGGCGTGCTCGGACCGCTGATCGACGTGTCCGGACGCGCTGATTCGCGCGATCGTGCTCTCTGAGCGATGTACGAAACCCGCGTCCTCTCCGGCATGCGGCCCACCGGCAGCCTGCACCTCGGCCACTACCACGGCGTGCTGAAGAACTGGGTGCGCCTGCAGGCCGAGTACCCGTGCCTGTTCTTCGTCGCCGACTGGCACGCGCTCACCACCGACTACGAGAAGCCGGGCGACCTGCAGCAGAACGGCCTCGGACATGGTGATCGACTGGCTCGCCGCCGGCGTCGATCCCGAGCCAGGCGACGCTCTTCATCCAGTCGCAGGTGCCCGAGCACGCCGAGCTGCACCTGCTGCTGTCGATGATGACGCCGCTCGGCTGGCTGGAGCGCGTGCCGACCTACAAGGACCAGCAGGAGAAGCTCGCCGACAAGGACCTCTCGACCTACGGCTTCCTCGGCTATCCGCTGCTGCAGTCGGCCGACATCCTGATCTACCGCGCGAAGTACGTGCCGGTGGGCGAGGACCAGGTGCCGCACGTCGAGTTCACGCGCGAGATCGCGCGCCGCTTCAACCACCTCTACGGGCGCGAGCCGGGCTTCGAGGACAAGGCCAAGGCCGCGGTGAAGAAGATGGGCACGAAGAAGGCGCGGCTGCTGAACGAGCTGCGCACCAAGTTCCTGGAGCAGCGGCGACGCCGAGGCGCTGGCAAGCGCGCGCAGGCGCTGCTCGACGAGCAGCAGAACCTCGCCGCGCGGCGACCGCGAGCGGCTCTACGGCTGGCTGGAAGGCACGCGGCAAGAAGATCCTGGTCGAGCCCGAGGCGCTGCTCACCGAGGCGCCGCGCATGCCGGGCCTCGACGGGCAGAAGATGTCGAAGTCCTACGGCAACACCATCTCGCTGCGCGAGGAGCCCGAATCGGTGGCGAAGAAGATCAAGACCATGCCGACCGACCCGGCGCGCGTGAAGCGCACCGACCCGGGCAATCCGGAGAAATGCCCGGTCTGGGACCTGCACCAGGTCTATTCGGACGACGCGCGCAAGGAGTGGGTGCAGCAAGGGCTGCACCACCGCCGGGCATCGGCTGCCTCGAGTGCAAGCAGCCGGTGATCGAGGCGATCAACGCCGAGCTCGCGCCGATGCGCGAGCGGGCGCAGGCCTACCTCGACGACCCGACGCTGGTGAAGAACATCATCGCCGACGGCTGCGAGAAGGCGAAGCGCCTCGCCGCCGAAACCATGCGCGACGTGCGCGAAGCGATGGGACTCTGATCGCTACCGCGATGATGGCCGCCAAGCGTCTACGGCGAGCCGGTCGTCGAGCTGCCGCACGACCTGTACATCCCGCCGGACGCGCTGGAAGTCGTGCTGGAGGCCTTCGAGGGCCCGCTCGACCTGCTGCTCTACCTGATCCGCAAGGAAAACCTCGACATCCTCGACATCCCGATGGCGCCGCTGACGCGCCAGTACCTCGAGTACGTCGAGATCATGCGCACCAAGAACCTCGAGCTCGCCGCCGAGTACCTGGTGATGGCGGCGATGCTGATGGAGATCAAGTCGCGGCTGCTGCTGCCGCGGCCGCCGTCGGCCGAGCCGATCGAGGAGCGATCCGCGCGCCGAGCTGGTGCGCCGCCTGCTCGAGTACGAGCGCATGAAGCAGGCGGCGCAGACGCTCGACGAGCTGCCGCAGGTCGGGCGCGACGTGATCGCGGTTTCGGTCTGGATCGAGAAGACCGATCGAGCAGCGCCTGCCCGACGTCCACGCCGCAGGACCTCGCCGAGGCCTGGCGCGGCCTGCTGCACCGGGCGCGCATGTCGAAGCACCACCATATCTCGCGCGAGGAGCTTTCGGTGCGCGAGCACATGAGCGGCATCCTGCGCGCTGCTGCGCGAGAAGCGGGTGCTCGAGTTCACCGAGCTGTTCCAGCCCGCGCGCGGCGTCGCGGTGCTGGTGGTGACCTTGCTCGCGCTGCTCGAGCTGGCGCGCGAGCTGCTGATCGAGATCACGCAGGCCGAATGTTTCGCGCCGATTTACGTAAAATTGGCCTATGCCCAGCCCGTCTGAAGCCAAGCGCATCCTCGAAGCGGCGCTGCTGGCCGCGCAGGAGCCGCTGGGCGTCATCGATCTCAAACGGCTGTTCGAGGGCGAGCTGAACGTCGATGACGCTGCGCAAGCTGCTGGCGGAGATCGCGCGAGGAATGGACGGGGCGCGCGGTCGAGCTGGTCAGCCTGGCGAGCGGCTGGCGCTTCCAGACCCGCGCCGAGTTCCAGCCGTACCTCGAGCGCCTGTTCCCCGAGAAGCCGCCGCGCTACTCGCGCGCCGTGATGGAGACCCTGGCGATCATCGCCTACCGCCAGCCGGTGACCCGCGGCGACATCGAGGACGTGCGCGGCGTCGTCGTGTCCACGCCAGATCATCCAGACGCTCGAGAACCGCGGCTGGATCGACGTCGTCGGCCACCGCGAGACGCCGGGCCGGCCGGCGCTCTACGCCACGACACGCAAGCTTCCTCGACGACCTCGGCCTGCGCTCGCTGGAAGAGCTGCCGCCGCTCGAGGAAATCGCCAAGACCCTCGCGCTTGAACCCGACCCCCGCCGACCACGGAAGCCGCTGTCCGTCCCGAGGACGGCGAACCGCAGCAGCCGGCCGCCGCCACCGGCACCAACGGCTGATCCTCGCGGGCGAGCGGCTGCAGAAGCTGCTCGCCGCCGCCGGGCTCGGCTCGCGCCGGGAAATCGAAGGCTGGATCGAGGCCGGGCGCGTCACGCTCGGCGGGCGGCGTCGCCAAGCTCGGCGACCGGGCGCTGCTCTCCGACGCCATCGCCGTGGATGGAAAACCCGTAACAGCTTTCAAGGCGCTTCGACGCCCAGGGTCCTCCTCTATCACAAGCCGGTCGGCGAGATGGTCACGCGGCAGCGATCCCGCAGGGCCGGCCGACCGTGTTCGCGCGCCTGCCGCCGGGACGCTGGGTTGCAGTCGGCCGCCTCGACCTGAATTCCTCCGGGCTGCTGCTCTTCACCGATTCCGGCGAGCTCGCGCAACCGGCTGATGCATCCGCGCTACGAGCTCGAGCGCGAGTACGTCGGCCCGGGTGCAGCGGCAACGCCCGATCTGGAGACGCTGCGTCGCGGGCGTGCCGCTGGAGGACGGCGTCGCCGCCTTCGCATCGCATCCAGGCAGGAACGCGCAGGCGAGCGGGCACCAACCGCTGGTACCGGGTGGTCCTGAAGCGAAGGCCGCAACCGCGAGGTGCGGCGGCTCTTCGAGGCGGTCGGCGCCCGGGTGAGTCGGCTGGTGCGCGTGCGTTACGGACCGGTCGGAGCTACCTCGCGGATTTGGCGCCGGGAAGCTGGCGCGAACTGGCAAATCCGGTTATACTTCAAAAGCTTTGAGCAGTGGGTTGGCAGACAGATGGGCTTCGGCCCATTTTTTATTTGAACCGGGAAAACGTGATCGAGCCGGTCGTAACCGGCATGGGCTACGAGCTCGTCGACTTGCAGTCGTCGAACGGGGGCCGGCTGTTGCGCCTCTTCATCGACAAGCCCGGCGGCATCGCGGTCGAGGATTGCGCCGCGGTAAGCCGGCAGCTGCAGCCGGGTATTCGAGGTCGAAGGCGTCGACTACGACCGGCTGGAAGTGTCGTCGCCGGGGCTCGACCGGCCGCTGCGCAAGGCGAGCGATTTCGAGCGCTTCGCCGGCCAGAAGGCCGAGGTGCGGATGCGCACGCCCGGACGCAGGCGGGCGCAAGAAGTACGTCGGCGTGCTGAGCGGCGCGGCCGAGGGGCAGCTGAAGCTGGAGCTGGAAGACTGGATCGGTGGCGCTGGCGCTCGAGGACATGGAGCGGGCGAAGCTGGTGCCGGAACTGTGAGGATCGCGACGTGGCAGTGAACTAGCAGCGGGAAATCGTGAACTGGTGATGCTGGTGGACGTGCTGGCGCGCGAGAAGAACGTGCCGCGCGACATCGTCTTCGGCGCGCTGGAAATGGCGCTCGCTTCGGCGACCAAGAAGAAATACACCGAGGACATCGACGTGCGCGTCGCGGTCGACACGAACACCGGCGCGTACGAGACGTTCCGCCGCTGGAAGGTGCTGCCCGACGACGCGCCGGACTGGAACACCGCGCAGATGCTGTCGGTCGAGGAGGCCCAGGACCGCGGCAAGGCCGACGCCAAGGTCGACGACATCATCGAGCAGCCGATCCCGAACGTCGAGTTCGGCCGCATCGGCGCGCAGACCGCCAAGCAGGTGATCCTGCAGCGCATCCGCGACGCCGAGCGCGAGCAGATCCTGCAACGACTTCCTGTCGCGCGGCGACGAGCTGGTCACCGGCACCGTGAAGCGCATGGAGCGCGGCAACGCCGATCATCGAATCGGGCCGCCTGGAAGCGCTGCTGCCGCGCGAGCACATGATCCCGAAGGAAAACCTGCGCGTCGGCGACCGCGTGCGCGCCTGGGTGGCGAAGATCGACCGCCAGGCGCGCGGCCCGCAGCTCATCCTGTCGCGCACCGCGCCGCAGTTCATCATGAAGCTGTTCGAGCTCGAGGTGCCGGAGATCGAGGAGAAGCTGCTCGAGATCAAGTCCGCGGCGCGCGACCCGGGCGTGCGCGCCAAGATCGCGGTGTTCACCAACGACAAGCGCATCGACCCGATCGGCACCTGCGTCGGCATGCGCGGCTCGCGCGTGCAGGCGGTGACGCAGGAGCTGGCCGGCGAGCGCGTCGACATCGTGCTCTGGTCGGCCGACCCGGCGCAGTTCGTGATCGGCGCGCTGGCGCCGGCCGAGGTGTCAGCTCGATCCTGGTCGACGAGGAGAAGCACGCCATGGACGTGGTGGTCGACGAGGAGAACCTCGCGCATCGCCATCGGCCGCAGCGGCCAGAACGTGCGGCTCGCCTCCGAGCTCACCGGCTGGCAGATCAACCTCGATGACCGAGGAAGAGTCGACCAAGAAGCAGCAGGAGGAGAGCGGCCGCGTCAAGGCGCACTTCATGGAGAAGCTCGACGTCGACGAGGAAGTCGCCAACATCCTGATCGAGGAAGGCTTCTCGACGCTCGAGGAGATCGCCTACGTGCCGATCAACGAGCTGAACGAGATCGAGGCGTTCGACGAGGACACGGTCAACGAGCTGCGCACCCGCGCGCGCAACGCGCTGCTGGTGGCGGCGATCGCCAACGAGGAGAAGGTCGAGGGCGTGGATCCCGAGCTGCTGCAAGCTCGAGGGCATGGACACCCAGCTCGCGGCCAAGCTCGCCGAGGAGCGGCATCAAGACGCGCGACGACCTCGCCGACCTCGCGCGTCGACGAGCTTGTCCGAGATTGACCGGCATGGACGACGAGACGGCCAAGAAGCTGATCATGGCCGCGCGCGCCCACTGGTTCGCGGACGACGACAAGGAAGAAGGCCGCATACGATGGCCCAGACCAGCGTCGCCCAATTCGCGAGCGAGCTGAAGGTTCCGCCTTCGGTGCTGCTCGAGCAGCTGCGCGCCGCCGGCGTGGAGAAGCGCGTGCCCGAGGACTCGCTCACCGAGTCCGGACAAGTCGCGCCTGCTCGAGTACCTGCGCAAGACGCACGGCTCGGCCGAGCACGAAGAACAAGATCACGCTGACCCGCAAGCAGACCAGCGAGATCAAGCAAGACCGACGCCACCGGCAAGTACCGCACGGTGCAGGTCGAGGTGCGCAAGAAGCGCGTGTTCGTCAAGCGCGATCCGGCCGAGGTCGCGGCGCAGGCCGTCGCGGCCGAGGCGCCGCCGCCGCCGCCGCCGTCGCCGGCCGCGCCGCGCGGTCGACGCGCAAGGCAAATCGAGCTGCGCGAAGAGGAAGCGCGGCGCCAGCAGCAGCTCGCCGAGCTGCAGGCGGCGGAGCTGAAGCGAAAAGCAGGAGCGCGAGCGCAAGGAAGCCGAGCAGAAGGCCGGCGCGAAGCGCAGCGGCGGCGACCGCCGCGCCCGCGCGCGGCCGGCGACGCACGCTGCACGCGCCCAAGCCCGCTGGCGACGCCAAGGGCGACAAGAGAGCCGAAGAAGGCGAAGCCGACCACCGTCCTGCGCGGACGACTCGCGTGCGCCGGCGCCAGATCAAGACCCGCGGCGACGCCGGCGGCGGCGTCGGCGGCTGGCACGGCGCGGCGGCGGCCGGCCACCGGCCGCGCGAGCCCGGCGTCCAGCGAGCAGACCACGTTTGCGCAGCCGACCGAGCCGCTGGTGCGCGAGGTGGCGGTGCCGGAGACGATCACGGTCGGCGAGCTGGCGCACCAGCATGTCGGTGAAGGCCGCCGAGGTCATCAAGGCGCTGATGAAGCTCGGCACCATGGCGACCATCAACCAGGTGCTCGACCAGGAGACGGCGATGATCGTGGTCGAGGAAATGGGCCACAAGGCGAAGGCGGCCAAGCTCGACGACCCGGAGTCCTACCTCGTGGAAGCCGAGGAGCAGGTCGCCGACGGCGGAGCTCAAGCCGCGGCCGCCGGTGGTCACCGTGATGGGCCACGTCGACCACGGCAAGACCTCGCTGCTCGACTACATCCGCACGCACCAAGGTCGCCGCGGGCGAGGCCGGCGGCATCACGCAGCACATCGGCGCCTACCACGTCGAGACGCCGCGCGGCGTCGATCACCTTCCTCGATACGCCGGGCCACGAGGCGTTCACCGCGATGCGCGCGCGCGGCGCCAGCGTCACCGACATCGTCGTCCTGGTGGTCGCCGCCGACGACGGCGTCATGCCGCAGACCATCGAGGCGATCAACCACGCCAAGGCGGCCGAACGTGCCGCTGGTCGTGGCGATCAACAAGATCGACAAGCACGAGGCGAATGCCGACAAGGTGAAGCAGGAGCTGCTCGCCCACGGCGTGGTGCCGGAGGAATTCGGCGGCGATGCCGCCGTTCGTGCCGGTCTCGGCGAAGACCGGCGCAGGCGTCGACGCGCTGCTCGAGCAGATCCTGCTGCAGGCCGAGGTGCTCGAGCTGAAGGCGCCGGTCGACGCGCCCGCCGAAGGGCGTGGTCATCGAGGCGCGGCTCGACAAGGGCCGCGGCCCGGTCGCGACCATGCTCGGTGCAATCGGGCACGCTGAACCGGGGCGACATCGTCGCTCATCGGCGCGGTCTACGGCCGCGTGCGCGCGATGCTGGACGAGAACGGCAAGCCGGTCGCGACGGCGGGTCCGTCGATCCCGGTCGAGATCCAGGGCCTGTCCGACGTGCCCGCGCGCCGGCGAGGACATGATGGTGCTCACCGACGAGCGCAAGGCGCGCGAGATCGCGCTCTTCCGCCAGGGCAAGTTCCGCGACGTGAAGCTCGCCAAGCAGCACGCGGCGAAGCTCGAGAACATGTTCGAGCAGATGGCCGAGGGCGCGAAGAAGACGCTCGCGCTGGTCATCAAGGCCGACGTGCAGGGCTCGCAGGAAGCGCTGGTGCACGCGCTGACGCGCCTCGCGACCGAGGAGGTCAAGGTCACCGTGGTGCACGCCGGCGTCGGCGGCATCACCGAGTCGGACGTCAACCTGGCGCTGGCCTCGAAGCGCCGTGATCATCGGCTTCAACACGCGCGCCGACGCGACGGCGCGCAAGCTGGCCGAGTCCTCCGGCGTCAGACGTGCGCTACTACAACATCATTTACGAGGCGGTCGACGAGATCAAGGCGGCGCTCTCCGGCATGCTCGCGCCGGAACGCAAGGAAAGCGTGCTCGGCCTGGTCGAAGTGCGGCAGGTGTTCCGCATCTCGAAGGTCGGCACGGTCGCCGGCTGCTGCGTGCAGGAGGGCCTGGTCAAGCGCGGCGCCCAGGTGCGCGTGCTGCGCGACAACGTGGTCATCCACACCGGCGAGCTCGATTCGCTCAAGCGCTTCAAGGACGACGTGCGCGAGGTCAAGGCCGGCTTCGAGTGCGGCATGTCGCTGAAGAACTTCTCGACATCAAGGAAGGCGACCAGTTCGAGGTCTTCGAGGTGGTGGAGGTCGCTGACGGACGGCTTCGTGAAGCGGTGACAGGGGCCGCCCGCAGCAGGCTGGGCGACCTGATCCAGCGCGAGCTCTCCGAGCTGATCCGGCTCGAGTTGCGCGATCCGCGGGTCGGCATGATCACCATCACCTCGGTCGACGTCTCGCCCGACATGTCGCACGCCAAGGTGTTCTTCACCATGCTTCGAGAAGGACAAGCTCGAGGACACGCTGCACGGCCTGAAGCGCTCCGCAGGATTCCTGCGCTCCCAGCTCGCACGGCGCATCACGATGTACACGCACGCCCGAGCTGCGCTTCGCCTACGACGAGTCGGTCGAGCGCGGCGACCGCCTGTCGCGCCTGATCGACTCCGCCAAGACCCGGAAATGATCGACGGCGCGCTGCTGGTCGACAAGCCGGTGGGCGTCAGCTTCGAACTTCGCCCTGCAGAAGGTCAAGCGGCTCCTGGAGGCGGCCAAGGCGGGCCATGCCGGCACGCTCGATCCGCTCGCCTCGGGGCTGCTGATCGCTGCTGTTCGGCGAAGCGACCAAGTTTGCCGGCCTGCTGCTCGAATCGGACAAGGAATACCTCGCAACGGTGAAGCTCGGCGAGACGCACCGCCACCGGCGATGCCGAGGGCGACGTGCTCGAGACGCGCCCGGTCGCGGCCTCCGCGGGCGAGGTCCAGGCGGCCCTGAAGAAGTTCATGGGAGAGATCGAGCAGATTCCGCCGATGCATTCGGCGCTCAAGCGCGACGGCGTGCCGCTGTACAAGCTCGCCCGCCGCGGCGAGAGCGTCGAGCGCCGGCCGCGGCGCGTGCGCATCCTGGAGCTCGAATTGCTGGATTTCAAGAACCCATTGCTGAATATTCGCGTCCGCTGCAGCAAAGGCACGTACGTCCGCACGCTTGCCGAGGACATCGGCGCCGCGCTGGGATGCGGCGCGCACCTCGCCGGCCTTCGCCGCACGGGTTCGGGCCGGTTCCGGGTCGACGGACGCGGTCCCGGTGGCGGCGCTGGAGACCATGGCGCCGCCCGAGCGCCGCGCCCGCGCTCGTCGGCCTGGACGCGCTGCTGGTCGAGCTGCCCCGCGTCGACCTCGATGCCGCCCTGGCGGCGAAGCTGCGCAACGGCCAGTCGCTGCCGTTAGCAGGCACTGCCGGAGGGCATCTCCGCCGTCTACGGACCGGGCGGCGCCCTGATCGGGATCGGTCGCGCGGAAGAGGGCACTTTGCGGCCCCTCAGGCTCACGCAAGTGGCTGAAAAAGGTTAAAATCGCGCGGCTCAAACGAGAGAGAGATAGGCGAATGGCATTGCAGGTCGCGCAGAAGACGCAAGTCGTCAAGCAGTACCAGCGCTCGGGCAAGGACACCGGCTCGCCGGAAGTGCAGATCGCGCTCCTCACCGAGCGCATCAACGGCCTCACCGAGCATTTCAAGACCCATGTCGAAGGATTTCCATTCCCGCCGCGGGCTGCTCGTGATGGTGAGCCAGCGCCGGAAGCTGCTCGATTACCTGAAGCGCGCGGACGCGGACAAGTACCGCGTCCTGATCGAGCGCCTCGGTCTGCGCAAGTAAGCTGTGTCCCCGCAGTACGCCAGCGCGCTCGCGCGTTCCGTGACAAAGGATTCCAAGTGAACCCGATCAAGAAGACGTTTACCTACGGCAGCCACCAGGTCACCCTCGAAACCGGCGAGATCGCCCGCCAGGCGCACGGCGCCGTGCTGGTCACCATGGACGACACCGTCGTCCTCGCCGCGGTCACCGCGTCGAAGACCGCCAAGCCCGGGCAGGATTTCTTCCCGCTGACCGTCGACTACGCCGAGAAGACCTACGCCGCGGGCAAGATCCCCGGCGGCTTCTTCAAGCGCGAAGGCCGCCCCACCGAGAAGGAGACGCTGACCTCGCGCCTCATCGACCGGCCGATCCGGCCGCTGTTCCCGGACGGCTTCTACAACGAAGTGCAGGTCGTCGCGCAGGTGCTGTCGCTCAACCCGGAAGTCGACTCCGACATCCCGGCGATGATCGGCGTGTCGGCGGCGCTGACCCTGTCGGGCGTGCCGTTCAACGGGCCCGATCGGCGCGTGCCGCGTCGGCTACATCGACGGCCAGTACGTCCTCAACCCGACCGCGACCCAGCTCGAAGGAGTCGAAGCTCAACCTCGTCGTCGCCGGCACCGAGGCAGGGCGTGCTGATGGTCGAGTCCGAGGCGCTCGAGCTGTCCGAGGACGTCATGCTCGGCGCGCGTGATGTACGGCCACGAGCAGATGCAGGCCGCGATCCAGGCGATCAACGAGCTCGCCGAGGTCGCCGCCAAGCCGGCCTGGGACTGGAAGGCGCCGGCGAAGGACGAGGCGCTCATCGCGCGAGATCAAGCGAGCTGGCCGAAGTCGGATCTGCGCGAGGCGTTCCGCATCAAGCAGAAGAAGGCGCGCTCGGAAGCGATCGACGCGATCTGGAAGCGGGTGTTCGAGGCGCGTCGGCGTCGGCACCGAAGGCGGGCCGACCTCGCAGACCGTGAAGGACATCTGCTTCGACGCTCGAGTCGAAGATCGTGCGCAGCCAGATCCTCGACGGCGAGCCGCGCATCGACGGCCGCGACACGCGCACCGTGCGCCCGATCACCGATGCGCGTCGGCGTGCTGCCGCGCACCCACGGCTCGGCGCTGTTCACGCGCGGCGAGACCCAGGCGCTGGTGACCGTCACGCTCGGCACCGGGCGCGACGAGCAGATCATCGACGCGCTGGCCGGGCGAGTACCGCGAGCGCTTCATGTTCCACTACAACATGCCGCCGTACGCCACCGGCGAGACCGGCCGCTATCGGCTTCACCAAGCGCCGCGAGATCGGCCACGGCCGCCTCGCCAAGCGCGCGCTGGTCGGCCTGCTGCCGACGGCCGAGGACTTCGGCTACTCGCTGCGCGTCGTGTCCGAGATCACCGAGTCGAACGGCTCCTCGTCGATGGCCTCGGTGTGCGGCGGCAGCCTCGCGCTGATGGACGCCGGCGTGCCGATCAAGGCGCACGTCGCCGGCATCGCGATGGGCCTGATCAAGGAAGGCAACCGCTTCGCGGTGCTGTCCGACATCCTCGGCGACGAGGACCACCTCGGCGACATGGACTTCAAGGTCGCGGGCACCGAGCAGCGGCATCACCGCGCTGCAGATGGACCTGAAGATCGAGTCGATCAACAAGGGCATCATGAAGGTCGCGCTCGACCAGGCGCGCGAGGCGCGCCTGCACATCCTGCGAGCATCATGAAGCAGGCGGCATCGAGGGCTCGCGCACCGAGCTGTCGACCTTCGCGCCGCGCATCATCAAGATCAAGATCAACCCGGACAAGATCCGCGACGTCATCGGCAAGGGCGGCGTGGTCATCCGCGCGCATCCAGGAGGAGACCGGCACCACCATCGAGATCGAGGACGACGGCACGATCTCCATCGCCTGCGTCGTCGGCCGAAGGCGGCGAGGCGGCGCGCAAGCGCATCCAGGACATCACCGCCGACGTCGAAGTCGGCAAGATCTACGAGGGCCCGGTGCTGCGCCTGCTCGACTTCGGCGCGATCGTGCAGCTGCTGCCGGGCAGCGACGGCCTGCTGCACATCTCGCAGATCAGCAACGAGCGCGTCAACGCGGTCTCGGATCACCTGAAGGAAGGCCAGATCGTGAAGGTCAAGGTGCTCGAGGCCGACGACAAGGGCCGCGTGCGCCTTTCCATGAAGGCCGATCAGCGCCCAGGAAACGGCGAAGAGCAGCTGAGAGCGGTTGCTTACTTCGCGACCTGGCGCTCGCGCAGCTCGTCGAGCGTCTTGCAGTCGATGCACAGCGTCGCGGTCGGGCGCGCCTCCAGGCGCTTCAGGCCGATCTCGACGCCGCAGCTGTCGCAGTAGCCGTACTCGTTGGCGTCGATGCTGCGCGATGGTCTCGTCGATCTTCTTGATCAGCTTGCGCTCGCGGTCGCGGTTGCGCAGCTCGAGCGCCATGTCGGACTCCTGGCTGGCGCGGTCGTTCGGGTCGGCGAACACCGTCGCCTCGTCCTGCATGGTGTGCACGGTGCGGTCGATCTCCTGCGAGAGCTCGGCCTTCAGCGCCTCGAGGATCTTGCGGAAGTGCTTGCGCTGCTGCGCGTTCATGTACTCCTCGCCCTTCTTCGGCGGCGTAGGGCGTGAAGCTTTTCCTGGTCAGTTCTACGGCGCATTTCGTTGCATCGGCCCGCAAAAATGAAGGTCGGTCTTTGTAGCAGAAATAGACCCCCTGCGCAAGCAAACTCGATTGCCCGCGAAGTGAGCTAAGAGTATCATTCGACGCCATTTTCGGGGTGTAGCGCAGCCTGGTAGCGCGCCTGCTTTGGGAGCAGGATGTCGGGAGTTCAAATCTCGCCACCCCGACCAGATTTGCAGGTCTATGCCCGGTAAGCTGCCCGTAGCTCAACCGGATAGAGCACCAGCCTTCTAAGCTGGGGGTTGTGGGTTCGAGTCCCGCCGGGCAGGCCAGATACAGTAGGTACGTTGTACGACAATGGTGGCCGTAGCTCAACGGTAGAGTCCCGGATTGTGATTCCGGTTGTTGCGGGTTCGAGTCCCGTCCGCCACCCCAAATTCCCGCGCAAGTGGCAGCGGCCCCGCGCTCGATTGCGCCGGCATTTCCGGGCGCTGCGTGCGCCGCGCTGACGTCGGCGGCGCTGGCGCAAATGGCCGCGAACGTGCCGGCGGCGCGATCGAAGCGCGGGATCCGGAATATCTCCACCAGCTGCGCGTCGGGATCCGCCGGCTGCGCACCGTGCTGCGCGTCTTCCAGAGGACCGACGCGGCTAGCGAGCGCCGCGCGGCTGCGCAGGCTGACGAATGCTGCCCTCGGCGAGGCGCGCGACTGGGACGTGTTCGTCGCGCGGTTCGGCAAGAGGCAAGGCGCGGCGAGCGTCGCGCGCGCAGGCACGCTGCCGCGAAGTCGCTGTCGAGCGCCGAGTTCCGGGCGTTCTTCGTCGAGACGCGGCGCTGGGCGAACGCAAGCTCGCAGCAGCGGCGAAGCGCCGCTCGCCGCTGTTCGCTGGCGGGGCGCTCGATCGCCTGCATCGCAAGGCGCTGAAGCGCGCGCGCGGCATCGACTGGCGCGACGCCGAAGCGACGCGGCACGCGGTGCGCATCGCGGTCAGACGCCTGCGCTACGCGATGCGACTTCTTTTGCTGCCCTGCTTCAGCGACGCCGGCCCGCTATCTGCGCGGGCTCGCCGATCTGCAGGATCTGCTCGGCGACCTGAACGACATCGCGGTGGCGCGGCGCTCCGGCGGTCAGCTCGGAGCGCGGCGCTGCGACCAGCGCGAGCGCGCGCTGATCAGCGAGCTCGCGCCCGCCGTGGTCACGCGCTTCGAGAAGCGCCGGCCGCTTCTGGAGGCCGATAGATGAACACCTCGCGCAGCGGCCAGGAAAGCGGCAGAGCGAGGGTAGCGCCGCTCGAGCGCCGCGGCGGTTGTCGCCGATCTCGCAGACCAGCGCGCCGCCGGGCCGCAGGTGCTCCGGGGCCGCTTCGAGGATTCTCGCCACCAGATCCATCCCGTCCCCTGCCGGCGCCGAGCGCCAGGCCCGGCTCGTAGCGATATTCGCGCGGCAGCCGACGCATGACGGCTCGCGGTACGTACGGCGGGTTGGTGAGGATCAGGTCGTAGCGCCGGCCGCGGAGCCCGGTGAAGAGATCCGAGCGGACAAGCTCGATGCGATGCTGCAGCCGTGCAGCTGCCGGTTGCGCTCGGCGACGGCGAGCGACGCGGCCGAGATGTCGACCGCGTCGATCTTCGCGAAGGGAAAGGCGCGCGCGGCGAGAACGGCGAGGCAGGCCGAGCCGGTGCACAGGTCGAGCACGCCTGCGCACGCGCCCCGGCCAGGACATGCAGCAGAGCCGGCGATGTGCGAGCGGGGCACGATCACCCGCCGGTCGACGTAGAAGGGCAGCGCCGTCGAGCCAGGCTTCCTTCAGCAGGTAGGCGGTCGGGATGCGCTCGCGAATTCTCCGCGCGACGAGCTTTCCACGCGGCGCAGGTCAGCGTCGTTGACCGGAATGCTGGCGTCGGCGTGGAAAGGCAGGCCGAGGCCGCGCAGCACGAGGTAGGCGGCCTCGTCGCGCGCGTTGTCGGTGCCATGGCCGTAGTGCAGCCGCGCGCGGCGTTGAAGCGCGCTGCTCGTCTGCGCGACCAGCTCTCGCCAAGCTTCAAGGCAGCAGCTTGCGCAGCGATGTCCGAGGTAGATGCGCGGCAGCATTCTCCAGCTCGGCGAGCTGTGATGTGCTCGTTCAGCTTGTGGATGCTGGCGTTGACCGGCCCGATCTCGATCACCTCCGGGCAGATGTCGATGATGAAGCGCGCATCCGGAGGTGCCGCCGGTGGTGGACAGCTCGGCCGAGCGGCCGGTGTGCGTCTTGGCCGCCTCGGTGAGCGATCTGCGCCAGCCGGCCGTTGCTTGCTGAGGAAGGGCTTGGCGCCGAGCACCCAGCTCAGCGAGTACTCGAGGCCGTGCTTCTTCAGAATCGCCTCGACCCGCTGCTTGAGGGACGCCTCGGTGCTCTCGGTCGAGAAGCGGAAGTTGAAGTCGACCTCGACCGAGCCCGGGACGACGTTGCGCGGCGCCGGTGCCGGCGTGGATGTTGGAGACCTGCAAGCTGGTCGGCGGAAAGCGCTCGTTGCCCTTGTCCCACTTCGTCGTCGCCAGCTCGGCGAGCGCGGGCGCGAGCGAGGTGGATCGGGTTCTTCACCAGGTGCGGATAGGCGACGTGGCCCTGGATGCCGCTGCACGATCAGCTTGCCCGGAGAGCGAGCCGCGCCGGCCGTTCTTCAGCGTGTCGCCGAGCGCGTCGACCGAGGTCGGCTCGCCGACGATGCAGTAGTCGATGCGCTCTCGCCGCGCTTCTTCAGCGCCTCGACCACGCGCACCGTGCCGTCGACCGCCGGGCCTTCCTCGTCGGAGGTGAGGAGCAGGGCGATCGAGCCCGAGTGGTCGGGCTTTTCCTTGACGAAACGCTTCGGCCGCGACGACGAAGGCGGCGATGGAGGACTTCATGTCGGCCGCGCCGCGGCCGTAGAGCTTGCCGTCGCGCATCGGTCGGCACGAAGGGATCGGAGTGCCACTCGGACAGCGGGCCGGTGGGCACGACGTCGGTGTGGCCGGCGAAGCAGACGACGGGCTGCGCGGTGCCGCGGCGCGCCCAGAGGTTGCGTCACCTCGCCGAACTTCATCGGCTCGCAGCGGAAGCCGGCGCGCGCGAGGCGCGCGGCGAGCAGCTCCTGGCAGCCGCCGTCCTCGGGGGTGACCGACTTGCGCGCGATCAGCTCCTTGGCGAGCTCGAGCGCCGCTGGCCGACTCAGGCATTCATGTCGATCTTGATGTCGCTGAACGGAGGCGCCGCCGGCGCGGAGAGCGATGCCTTCCTTCTTCTCCTCGGTCTTCGGCGCGGCGGGCGTCGGCGCGGCAGCGACTGGCCGCTGATCTCGCCCGCGGTCGCCTGGTTGATCAGCCACAGCATGTTGGTGGCCGAATCGGCGTTGGCCATCGCCTCGTCCTGCGTGATCTTGCCGTCCATGAACAGCTTGAACAGCGCCTGCTCGAAGGTCTGCGAGCCGGGCGACATGCTCTTCTCCATCGCTTCCTTGATCTCGTTGATCTCGCCCTTCTCGATCAGCTCCGGCGATGTGGCGCGTGTTGAGCAGCACCTCGCACCGCGGCGACGCGGCGCCGGTCTTGGTGCGCACCAGGCGCTGCGAGATGATCGCCTGCAGCGCCGCCGACAGGTCGAGCAGCAGGCTCGGCCGGTTCTCCAGCGGATAGAAGTTGATGATCCGGTTCATCGCGTGGTAGCTGTTGTTCGCGTGCAGCGTGGCGAGGCACAGGTGGCCCGACTGCGCGTAGGCGAGCGCCGCCGCCATGGTCTGCTTGTCGCGGATCTCGCCGATCAGGATGCAGTCCGGCGCCTGGCGCAGCGCGTTCTTCAGCGCGATCTCGAACGCCTTGGTGTCGGTGCCGACCTCGCGCTGGTTGACGATCGACTTCTTGTTCTGAAGATGAACTCGACCGGGTCCTCGAGCGTCAGGATGTGGCCCGACTTCGCGCTCGTTGCGGTAGTCGAGCATCGCCGCGAGCGAGGTCGACTTGCCCGAGCCGGTGGCGCCGACCATCAGGATCAGGCCGCGCTTCTGCATGATCGATTCCTTCAGCACCTCGGGCAGGCCGAGCGTGTCGAGCGCCGGGATGCTGCCGGGGATGTAGCGCACCACCACCGCGGGCGAGCCCTTCTGGCGGAAGGCGCTGATGCGGAAGCTGCCGACGCCCTCGAGCGGCAGCGCGGTGTTCAGCTCCATCTCGTCCTCGTACTCCTTGATCTGGCGCTCGGTGAGCACCTCGTAGAGGAGCTGCTTGACCGTGTCGGCGGTCATGCATCGGCCTGGTTGACCGGCATCGGCCACGCCGTTGATCTTGATGTTGATCGGCGAGCCGACGGAGAGGAAGATGTCCGACGCCTTCTTGTCGGCCATCGATCTGGAACAGCCGCTTCATCGCGGACATGTGCGCCTCCCGTAACTGCCTGTTGCCGCTAGTTTAATCCCCGCGCAGCAGTTCGTTCAGGCTGGTCTTGGCGCGGGTCTTCGCGTCGACCTTCTTGACGATCACGGCGCAGTACAGGCTGTACTTGCCGTCCGCGGAGGGCAGGTTGCCGGAAACCACCACCGAGCCGGCCGGGACGCGGCCGTAGAGGATCTCGCCGGTCGCCCGGTCGAAGATCTTGCGTGCTCTGGCCGATGAACACGCCCATCGAGATGACGCTGTTCTCCTCGACGATCACGCCTTCGACGACCTCCGAGCGCGCGCCGATGAAGCAGTTGTCCTCGATGATCGTCGGGTTGGCCTGCAGCGGCTCGAGCACGCCGCCGATGCCGACGCCGCCGGACAGGTGCACGTTCTTGCCGATCTGCGCGCAGGAGCCGACCGTGGCCCAGGTGTCGACCATGGTGCCCTCGTCGACGTAGGCGCCGATGTTGACGAAGGAGGGCATCAGGACCACGTTCTTCGCGATGTAGGCGCCGCGGCGCGCGGCGGCCGGCGGCACGACGCGGAAGCCGCCCTTCGCTGAAGTCGAACGTAGTCTCGAACTTCGACGGCACCTTGTCGTAGTAGCGGTCCGCGTCCATGACCGCGGTTGTCCTCCAGGCGGAAGGACAGCAGCACCGCCTTCTTGATCCACTGGTGCGTGATCCACTCGCCGCCGGACTTCTCGGCGACGCGCAGCTTGCCGGCGTCGAGCGCCGGCGATGACTTCCTCCACCGCGCGTCGCGCAGCGGCTGCGCTTGGCCGGGTTGAGCGTCGCCGCGGCCTTCCCAGGCGTCCTCGATGATCTTTTTCTGCTTATCCATTCTGCGCAAACTCGCATGCAGGCGTTGCGACCGCCTCGACGCATTCGTCGAGCGAGGCGACGAGCGCCATGCGGACGTGGTTCCTGCCCGGATTCGCCGCCGGCCGCGTCGCGCGCGAGGAAGCTGCCCGGCAGGCACGAGGACATTATATTCATGCGTGCAGGCGCGCGGGCGAACTCGGCGTCGTCGATCGGCGTGCGCATCCAGAGGTAGAAGCCGCCCTCGCGGCATTTCCGCCTTGCAGCGGCTTCTTCAGCAGCGGCAGGACCGCCGCGAACTTCTCGGCGTACAGGCGCCGGTTCTCGCGCACGTGCTCCTCGTCGTTCCAGGCCGCGATCGACGCGCGCTGCACGGCGAGGCTCATCGCCGAGCCGTGGTAGGTGCGGTAGAGCAGGAATTTCTTCAGCAGCGCCGCGTCGCCGGCGGCGAAGCCCGAGCGCATGCCCGGGCAGTTGGAGCGCTTGGACAGGCTCGAGAACGCCACCACGCCGCTCATAGTTCGCTGCCGAGCTTGCGGCGCGGCCTCCAGCGCGCCCAGCGGCGGCGCCTGGTCGAAGTAGATCTCCGAGTAGCACTCGTCCGAGGCGATGACGAAGCCGTGCCGGTCGGACAGCTCGAACAGTGCGCTTCCAGTCCTCCAGACCGATGCACCTTGCCGGTCGGGTTCGCCGGCGAGCAGACGTAGAGCAGCCGCGACGCCTTCCCAGTCGATTGGCAGCGCTTCGCCATAGACCGGCGTCGCCCCGGCGAGCAGCGCCGCGCCCTCGTAGATCTGATAGAAGGGATTCGGGCAGACCACCGCGCGTCGCCGGGCGCGAGCACCGTCTGCGCGAAGGCGAACAGCGCTTCGCGCGTGCCGTTCACCGGCAGAACCTGCGTCGTCGGCGTTCGGGCGCGGGATGCCGTAGCGCCGCTCGAGCCAGCCGGCGATCGCCTGGCGCAGCTCGGGCAGTGCCGGCGGTCGCGCGGATAGACGGCGAGGCCGTCGAGCGCGCCGGCCAGCGCGTCCTTCACCAGCGCCGGCGTCGGGTGCTTCGGCTCGCCGATCGACAGGTTGATCGGGCGCAGGTCGGCGTTGGGCGTGTGCCCGCCGATCAGCGCGCGCAGTTTCTCGAACGGGTAGGGCTGGAGGCGCTCGAGGAGCGGGTTCAAGCGCTTCGTCAAGCCCCGCTTCGCGGTGCTCGGCGATCACGCTGGTGTAGATGCCGCCGCGCGACGTTGAACTTCGCCTCCAGGCGCATGTAGCGCGGCCGCGTGGCGCGCACCAGGTCGTCGAGGATGCGGTTGGTCACCGCCTCGTGGAACGCGCCCTCGTTGCGGAACGACCAGACGTAGAGCTTGAGCGATTTCAGCTCGACGCACAGCTGGTCGGCGACGTAGTCGAGCGCGAGCGTGGCGAAGTCCGGCTGCCCGGTCATCGGGCAGAGGCAGGTGAACTCCGGGATCTCCATGTGGATGCGGTAGTCGCGCTCGCGGCGCAGGATTGGAAAACGTCTGCAGACCGCTTGCTTGGGCGCGAGGGCATCGAGCGATGAGCGACGCAATGTTATCATTTTTCCGTGCGACTCACGCAGATCAAGCTCTCCGGTTTCAAGTCCTTCGTCGATCCAACCACGCATCCACGTTCCCGGCCAGCTGGTCGGCGTCGTCGGCCCGAACGGCTGCGGCAAATCGAACGTCATCGACGCCGTGCGCTGGGTGCTCGGCGAGATCGCGCGCCTCGGCGCTGCGCGGCGACTCGATGCAGGACGTGATCTTCAACGGCTCGGGCAACCGCGCAGCCGCTGGCGCGCGCCTCGGTCGAGCTGATCTTCGACAATTCGCAGGGCCGCGCCGGCGGGCCAGTGGTCGCAGTACGCCGAGATCGCGGTGCAAGCGCGTCCTGCAGCGCGACGGCGAGTCGAGCTACTACATCAACGGCAGCCACGTGCGCCGGCGCGACATCACCGACATGTTCCTCGGCACCGGCCTCGGGCCGCGCGCCTACGCGATCATCGAGCAGGGCATGATCTCGCGCGTCATCGAGGCCAAGCCCGAGGAGCTGCGCGTGTTCCTCGAGGAGGCCGCGGGCATCTCCAAGTACAAGGAGCGGCGCCGCGAGACCGAGAACCGCCTCGCCGGACACGCGCGAGAACCTGGCGCGCATCACCGACATCCGCCTCGAGCTCGGCGCGCAGCTCGAGAAGCTCGAGGCGCAGGCCAAGATCGCGTCGCGCTACAAGGAGTTCCAGTCCGACCTGCAGCCTGAAGCAGCAGCTGCTCTGGTACCTGCGCCGGCGCGACGCCGGCGGCGAGCGCGAGCGCCACGCGCAGGAGATCGCGCGCGTCGGCAACGAGATGGAGGCGGAGAACGCCCAGCTGCGGCACGTCGAGTCGCGGCTCGAGACCGCGCGCGCCACGCACTACCAGGCGGGCGACGGCATGAACACCGCGCAGGCGCGCGCTCTATACGGCGAACGCCGACCGTGGCGAGCCACGAGTCGCAGCTGCGCTACGCCGAGGAGACGCGCAGCCGCCTGGAGAGCCAGCACACCGAGCGCCGCGCGCAGCTCGGCTCCTGGCGCGAGCAGCGCGCCCAGCTCACGCAGGCGCTGCACATGTGGGCGGCGCGCTCGGGCACCGCCAAGGAGCGTGCCGCGCAGGCGAAGCGCAAGCTCGAGCAGGAGAGCGGTCTTCTGCCGCAAGGCCGAGCAGGCGTTCCGCGCCGCGCAGGAAGGCGCGAACGAGGCGCGCAGCGGCGCTGCAGCAGTCCGAGAGCCGCCTGCAGCTCGAGAAGGCGAACCTCGCGCACCTCGAGCGCGGCGCAGGCCGCTCGAGCCAGCGGCGCGAGCGGCTCGATGCCGAGCTGCAGACGCTCGCGGCGCCGGACGCCGCCGCCGCTAGCGCCGTCGCAGGCCGGGATGCGCGAGCTCGACGCGGCGCTGCGCATCCGCGCAGGCCAGCTGCGAAGCCTGCAGGCGGAGCGCCGCCGCGGACGAAGCGGCGCGCCGCGGCGAGCGAGGCGCTGAACGCCGCGCAGCGCGAGCGAAACGGCGGCGCAAGCGCAGCTCGCGACCCTGCGCCAGATCCAGGCCGACACCGAGAACAATGCGCCGCTGCGCGACTGGCTCGAGCGCCACGCGCTCGGCGGGCTGCCGCGCCTCTTCCAGAAGCTGCGCATCGATGCCGGGTGGGAAGCGGCGGTCGAGGCGGTGCTGCGCGAGCGCCTGCACGCGCTGGAGTGCGGGCGGCATCGATCGCGCTGCCGGCCGAGATCGCCGCCGGCGAAGGCGAGCCTGTTCGAGCGCGGCACGCGCGCCGGCGACCGCGCCGGTCGCCGGGCTGACGCCGCTGGCGGCGCACGTCCATGCGACCGACCCCGCGGTATCGCGGCGCGCTGGCCGACTGGCTGGCGGATGTCTACGCCGTCGAGGGCACAGCCGACGCCGCAGCGCGCGCAGCGCTGCCGGCCGGGCGCGGTGCTGGTCAATCGCGAAGGGCACCAGTTCACGCGGCACACGGTCAGCTTCCATGCGCCGGACGCGGTCGACGCCGGATTGCTCGCGCGGCAGGCCGAGATCGAGAGTCTCGAGGAGCGCTGCAGGCGGCTGGAGCAGACGCGGCGCGGCGCCGAGGCGGCGCTGCAGGACGCCGAGGCGCGCGCCGCCGAGCGCGCCGCGGCGCTGGAGGCAGCGCGCGCGCGCAGATCACGCGCATGGCAGAAGGCGCGCCACGACGCGCAGATCGAAGCAGCTGAAGCTCACGCAGGCGCGAGGAGCGCTACCGCGAGAGCAGCACGCAGGTGCGCGCCGAGATCGGCGAGATCGACCGCGAGGCCGGAGCGCGCGCGCCAGGCGCTCGCCGACATGCCAGGCCGCCATCGCGCGCGGCGACGGAAGCGATCGCCGCGGCCAGCGAGCGGCTCGAGGCCGCGCGCGCAGGCGCTGCGCGGCGGCCGAGACCGCGCTCGTCGGCGCAGCGCAGCGCGGCGCAGCAGGCCGAGCGCGAGGCGCAGGACGCGCGTGTTCGGCGAGCGCGAATGCGCCTCGAAGATCGCCGAGATCGACAACTCGGTGAAGGTCATCGACCAGCAGATCGAGCACGCCGAGCAGGAGATCACCAAGCTCACCGCGGAGCTCGCCGCCGACCCGATTCCCGAGGTGCAGGCGCCAGCTCGAGTCGCGCGGTCGAAGCGCGGCATCGCCTGCGAGAAGACGCTGGCGACGCGCGCGCGATGCGGTCGAGGCGGCCGCCGCGGCGCTGCGCGAGATCGAGGAAAGCGCGCCTGCAGGTCGAGTCGCGCGCCGCGCCGCTGCGCGAGCGCCTCGCCGAGCTGCGCCTGAAGGAGCAGGCGGCGCAGATCAACCACGACCAGTTCGCGACGCAGCTGCAGCGAGGCCGAGCGCCGACGAAGCGCCGCTCGCCGCGCGATGCCGAGGCGCGCCGCGCGCCGTCGGCGCTGCAGGGCGAGATCACGCGCCTCACGGCAGGCGATCGGCGAGCTCGGCGCGGTCAACATGGCCGCGCTCGAGGAGCTGAGCACCAGCCAGGAGCGCAAGAGCTACCTCGACTCGCAGGCCGCCGACCTCGAGGAGGCGGTGACGACGCTCGAGGACGCGATCCGCAAGATCGACCGCGAGACGCGCGAGCTGCTGCGCGAGACCTTCGACAGCGGTGAACCAGCACTTCGGCTCGCTGTTCCCGACGCTGTTCGGCGGCGGCGAGGCGAAGCTGATCATGACCGGCGAGGAGATCCTCGACGCCGGCGTGCAGGTGATGGCGCAGCCGCCGGGCAAGCGCAACAGCTCGCATCCACCTGCTGTCGGGCGGCGAGAAGGCGCTGACCGCGATCTCGCTGGTGTTCGCGCTGTTCCAGCTCAACCCGGCGCCGTTCTGCCTGCTCGACGAGGTCGACGCGCCGCTCGACGACGCCAACACGCTGCGCTTCTGCGACCTGGTGAAGCGCATGTCGGCGCAGACCCAGTTCCTGTTCATCAGCCACAACAAGATCTCGATGGAGATGGCCGAGCAGCTGATCGGCGTGACCATGCCGGAGTCGGGCGTGTCGCGCGTCGTCGCGGTCGACATCGACGAAGCGCTGCGCATCCGGGAGGAGCTGGCCGCCTGACCGAACTCCATATCGGTCTGGTGGTGCTTGGCGTCGTCGCGTTGGTCGGGGTACTCGCCTACAACTTCCTGCAGGAACGCGCCGCGCGCCGCCAGGCCGAGCGCGCTTCTCGCTCGCGCCACACCGATGTCCTGCTGGAGCACGAGCCGGCGGCGCGACGCGAGCCGACGCTCGATGCCGTCGCCGAGGCGCGCCGAGGCGCAGGCCGGCGCGCTGCCGGATCCGCGCGTCGACTACGTGATCGAGCTCGCCTTGCCGCGCCGGCACGGCGCTGAAAGAGGCCTGGAGCGGCGCATCGACCACCGCTTCGGCCGCACGGGCGCTGCTGCGCCGTCGCGAAGGCAGTACAGCCACTGGCACGGCGCTGCAGATGGTCACGCGCGAAGGCGTGGTGAGCGAAGCGGAGCTGGTCGAATTCCGCTCCGAGGTCGAGACGCTGGCGACGCAGGGTCAAGGCCACGGTTCGCGCTCCGGAGATGCGCGCTGGCGCTCGAAGCGGCGCAGGAGCTCGACCGCGCCTGCGCCGACGCCGACATCCAGGTCGCGCTGCACGTGGCTCGGCGTCGCCGGCGGCGAGGCGCCGGCTCGGCGAGCAGCCGTTCCAGGTCGACGCGACGCGAGGACGGCGTGACGCTCACGCTCGACGTCGCGCGCACGCCCGACGCCGGCCGCAGCTACGAGGCCATGGCGCGCGCCGGGCGCCAGCTCGCCGCAGCGCAGCGGCGGCCGGCTGGTCGACGACAACGGCGCGCCGCTCGACGATCGCGCGCTCGCCGCGATCGGCGCGCAGCTCGAGGCGGTGCGCCAGGCGCTGCTCGGCCGCGGCATCGAGCCGGGCGGCCCGCTCGCGCTGCGCCTGTTTTCATGAGCGATCGAGCAGGAAGGCGCAGCGAAGCTGCGCGAAGCGATCGAGCGGCCACAACCGCCTGTACTACGTCGAGGACGCACCGGAGATCACCGACGCCGAGTACGACGCGCTGTTCCGCGAGCTGCAGCGGCTCGAGGAGCAGCATCCCGAGCTGCGCAGCGCCGGATTCGCCGACGCAGCGGGTCGGCGGCGCGCCGCTGGCGGAGTTCGCCGAGGTGCGGCATCGCGCGCCGATGCTCTCGATCAACAACGCCTTCGACGGAGGAGGACGTGCGGGCCTTCGACAAGCGCGTGCGCGAGGCGCTCGGGCGTCGAGATCGTCGAATACGCCGCCGAGCCGAAGTTCGACGGCCTGGCGATCAGCCTGCGCTATCGCGGACGGCGCTGTTCGCGCAGGGCGCGACGCGCGGCGACGGCACGACCGGCGAGGACGTGACGCCGAACCTGCGCACGGTCGCGCTCGATCCCGCTGCAGACTCGCAGGCGCAAGCCGCCGACGCTCGAGGTGCGCGGCGAGGTCCTGCATGTACCGCAGCGACTTCGACGCGCTTGAACGAGCGCCAGCGCGAGGCGGGCGAGAAGGAGTTACGTGAATCCGCGCAACGCGGCGGCCGGCGCGGTGCGCCAGCTCGACTCGCGCATCACGGCGTCGCGCCGCCTGCGCTTCTTCGCCTACGCATCGGCGCTGCCGAATCGGCCTGCCGGCCACGCATTCGCGCGGCGCTCGATCGCGCTCGGCAAGCTCGGCTTCCCGGTCTGCAAGGAGCGCGACACGGTCGTCGGGCGTCGACGGGCTGCTCGAGTACTACGCGCGGATCGGCAAGCTGCGCGAAAGCTGCCGTACGACATCGACGGCGTCGTCTACAAGGTCAACCGCCTCGACTGGCAGGAGCGGCTCGGCTTCGTCTCGCGCGCGCCGCGCTGGGCCGTCGCGCACAAGTATCCGGCGGAGGAGCAGACCACCGAGGTGCTCGGCATCGACGTGCAGGTCGGCCGCACCGGCGCGCTCACGCCGGTGGCGCAGCTCGAAGCCGGTGTTCGTCGGCGGCGTCACGGTGTCGAACGCGACGCTGCACAACGAGGACGAGATCGCGCGCAAGGACGTGCGCGATCGGCGACACCGTGATCGTGCGCCGTGCCGGCGACGTGATCCCGGAGGTCGTCTCGGTGCGGACCGAGAAGCGGCCGTCGAATGCGGCAAGTCTTCGAATGCCCGTCCGAATGCCCCATCTGCGATTCGGCGGTCGTGCGAAGCGAGGACGAGGCCGTGGCGCGCTGCAGCGGCGGGCTTTTCTGCCCGGCGCAGCGCAAGCAGGCGCTGCTGCATTTCGCCAGCCGGCGCGCGATGGACATCGAGGGCCTGGGCGACAAGCCTCGTCGACCAGCTGGTCGAGCAAGGGCCTCGTGCACACGCCCGCAGACCTCTACAAGCTCGACTTGGCGAAGCTCGTCGGACCTCGAGCGCATGGCCGAGAAGTCGGCCGCGAACCTGCTGGCAGCGCTGGATCGCTCGCAGACAGACCGACCCTCGAGCGCTTCATCTATGCGCTCGGCATCCGCAACGTCGGCGAGACTACGGCACGCGATCTCGCGCGGCATTTCGGCGATCTGAAGCGCTTGCTGGAGGCGAGCGAGGAGACCCTGCTGCAGGTGCCCGACGTCGGCCCGGTGGTCGCGCGCTCGGTGCGGCAGTTCCTGGACGAGGCGCACAACCGCGGGGTGATCGAGGCGCTGGTGACGGCGGGCGTCTCCTGGCCGGAGAGCGAACCGGCGCCGCGCGCGTCCCGGCAGCGCAACCAAGACCTTCGTCCTGACTGGTACTCTCCCGGGCATGAGCCGCGACGAGGCGCGCGCGGCGATCGAAGCGAAGGGGCACAAGGTGGCCGGGCTCGGTGTCGAAGAAGACCGACTACGTGGTCGCCGGCGAAGACGCCGGCATCAAGCTCGACAAGGCCCGCGCGCTCGGCGTCGCCGGTGCTCGACGAAAAAGCAATTCGTCGAAATGCTGAAGAGACCTCTGATCGCATGGACGTGAAACTCGCGAAAGCCGTCTTTCCCGGTCGCCGGACTGGGCAGCCGCTTCCTGCCCGTCACCAAGGCGAGCCCGAAGGAGATGCTGCCGATCGTCGACAAGCCGCTCATCCAGTACGCGGTCGAGGAGGCGGCGGCCGCCGGCATCACCGAGATGATCTTCGTCACCGGCCGCAACAAGCGCGCGATCGAGGACCACTTCGACAAGGCGCTACGAGCTCGAGACCGAGCTCGAGCGCAAGGGCAAGACGAGCTGCTCGACATGGTGCGCTCGGTGCTGCCCGAGGGCGTGCGCTGCATCTACATCCGCCAGGCCGAGCCGCTCGGCCTCGGCCACGCGGTGCTGTGCGCGCAGCCGGTCGTCGGCGACGAGCCGTTCGCGGTGATGCTGGCCGACGACCTGATCGACGCGCGAGCCGCCGGCGATGGCGCGCATGGCGCAGGTGTTCGAGCGCGAGGGCGCGTCAGCGTGCTCGGCGTGGAGGAGGTGCCGCGCGACCAGACGCAGAGCTACGGCATCGTCACCATCGATCGCGATGGACGGCGACCTGGCGCGCGATCCGCGGCATCGTCGAGAAGCCGAAGCCGGCGGACGCGCCGTCCAACCTCGCGGTGGTCGGCCGCTACGTGCTCACGCCGCGCATCTTCGAGCTGCTCGGCGAGGTCGCGCCCGGGCGCCGGCGGCGAGATCCAGCTCACCGACGCGATCTCGGCGCTGCTGCGCGCACGAGCGCGTGCTGCGCGGTGCGACTGCCGGGCAAGCGCTACGACTGCGGCTCGAAGCTCGGCTACCTGCAGGCGACGGTCGAGCTCGGGCTGCGGCATCCCGAGATCGGCAAGGACTTCGCGCGATTACCTGAAGTCACGCTAGACTCGCCGCATGCCGGACGTCGCAGCAGGCCTGGGCCTTCCTCGAGAACTCGGACCCGATCGCGAGCGCCGAGCAGGTCGCAGGCCGCGGTGCGCGCGCTCGCGCGCGAGATCCGAGCTGCGCTCAGCGACGCGTATCCGCTGGTGCTCGCGGTGATGGGCGGCGCGGTGGTGTTCGCCGGGCAGCTGCTGCCGCTGCTGCAGCTTTCCGCTCGATTTCGACTACATCCACGCCTCGCGCTACGGCGACGCGACGCGCGGCGCGCGGCATCGAGTGGCGCGTCGCGCCGCCGCGACGCCGTGCGAAGGGCCGCGCGGTGCTGGTGCTCGACGACATCCTCGACGGCGGCGAGACGCATGGCCGCGATCCGCGACCGGCTGCTCGAGCTCGGCGCGCAGAGCGTTCTACTGCGCCGTGCTGGTGGAGAAGACATCGGCACGCGAAAAAGCCGATCGCACGCCGATTTCGTCGGCCTGCAGATCCCCGACCGCTTCGTCTTCGGCTGCGGCATGGACGCGAAGGGCTTCTGGCGCAACCTGCCCGAGATCCGCGCGATGAAGGAGGCTGAGCCGATGCTCGCGATCATCGGCGGCAGCGGCCTCACGCAGCTCGCCAACCTGGAGGTCACGCGGCGCCAGGTCGTGCGCACGCCGTACGGCGAGCCCTCCGGCGCGCTCACGTTCGGCGCGCATCGGCGGACGCGACGTCGTCTTCCTCGCGCGCCACGGCTACGGCCACACGCATCGCGCCGCACGAGGTCAACTACCGCGCCAACCTCTGGGCGCTGAAGGACGCCGGCGCGGACGCAGGTGGTCTCGGTCGCATCGGTCGGCGGCATCCGCAGCGACCTCGGCCCGGGCACGCTCGTCGTGCCGCACCAGATCATCGACTACACCTGGGGCCGGCGCTCGACCTTCTTCGAGGGCGCGGGCGCGCCGGTCAACGCACATCGACTTCACCGAGCCGTACTCGCGCGCGCTGCGCGCAAGCGCTGCTCGCGGCGGCGGCGGCGCTGCGGCGAGACGGTCGCCGACGGCGGCGTCTACGCCGCGACGCAGGGACCGCGCCTCGAGACCGCCGCCGAGATCGACCGCCTGGAGCGCGACGGCGCCGACCTCGTCGGCATGACCGGCATGCCGGAGGCGGCGCTCGCGCGCGAGGTCGAGCCTCGAGTACGCGACGATCGCCGTGGTCGCCAACTACGCCGCCGGCCGCGGCGACAGCGCGCACGCGATCTCGCTCGACAAGATCGGCGCGGTGCTCGAGCAGGCGATGGGCCGCGTGCGCCGCATCATCGAAAGCTGCTGCGAGACCAATGATCCGCGAGGTGCTGCGCATGGGCGACCCGCGCCTGCTGCGAGAAGTCGCTGCCGGTCGACGCGCTTCGACACGCCGGAGCTGCATGAGCTGCTGCACGACATGCGCGACACCATGGCGCACCTCGAACGGCGCCGGCCTCGCCGCGCCGCAGATCGGCGTCGGCCTGCGCGTGGTGATCTTCGGCGTCGACAGCGAACCCGCGCTATCCGGACGTCGAGGAAGTGCCCGACACGGTGCTCATCAATCCCGTGCTCGACGCCGCTCGTCGGACGAGATGGAGGAGGGCTGGGAAGGCTGCCTCTCGGTGCCCGGCATGCGCGGCTGGGTGCCGCGCTGGCAGCAGCTGCGCTACAGCGGGCTTCGACGAGCACGGGCAAGCCGCTTCGAGCGCACCGTCGAGGGCTTCCACGCCCGCGTCGTGCAGCACGAGTGCGACCACCTCGACGGCATCCTCTATCCGATGCGCATCCGCGACCTCACGCAAGTTCGGCTTCAACGAGGCGCTGTTTCCCGGCGCAGGAGCTGCCTGCTGGAAGAGTAGCTCAGACTGCAGCGCCGAGCAGGTCCTGCTCGAGCTTGCAGCACCGCCTTCGAATCGGTCGAGCGCTGCGCCCGGACACCAGGAACACGTCCTCGGCGCGATCGCCCAGCGTGTTGATCGCGCGCCGATGTGCAGGTTGATGCTGGTAGCGCGCAGAGCGTGCGCGCGACGCGTAGAGCAGGCCCGGCCGGTCGCCGGCGACGATCGATCAGCGACGTGGTAGGCGCCGCGCTCGTCCGGGCCGGATGTCGACCGCCGGCGAGATCGGGAAGTGGCGCACGCGCCGCGACACGCGCGCCGCCGCGGCGGCGCGAGCGGCGCGCTGCGACTGCAGCTCGCCGGCGAGCTCGGTCTCGATCATGCGTGATCAGGTCGCGGTAGTGCGCGCCGCGGCCCTGGCCCATCACCAGGAAGGTGTCGAGCGCGTAGCCGTGCGCGCGTGGTGTGGATCTTGGCCTCGACGATGTTGAAGCCGGCGCGCTCGAAGTAGCCGCAGATGCGCGCGAACAGCGCCTCGCGGTCGCGGCGTGTAGATCATCACCTGCAGGCCTTCGCCGAACGGCGCGAGGCGCGCGCTGCACCACCGGCTTCGTCGGTGTCGACCCGGTAGTGCAGGTTGCGCGTCTGCCAGGCGATCTCCTGCGCGTCGTGGCGCAGGAAGTAGGTGGTGTCGAGCTGCGCCCAGAAGCGTGTCCTTGACCGCGTCGGACAAGCGCGTAGAGGCGCAGCAGGCGCGCCGCCTCGGCCTGCTTCTCGGCCAGCGCGGCGTCGCGCGCCGAGCGCCTCGCCGGTCGAGCACGCGGCGCGTGGCGCGGAACAGATCCTCGAGCAGCTTCGCCTTCCAGCCGTTCCAGACCTTCGGGCTGGTGCCGCGGATGTCGGCGACGGTGAGCAGGTAGAGCGCGACCAGGCGCCGCTCGTCGCCGACCATGTCGGCGAAGGCGCGCACCACGTCCGGGTCGTGCACGTCCTGCTTCTGCGCCACCGACGACATGGTCGAGGTGGTGCTCGACCAGGAACGCGACCAGGTCGCGTGTCCTCGCGCGACAGGCCGTGCTCGGCGGCAGAAGCGCTGCGCGTCCGGCGCTGCCGAGCGTCGAATGGTCGCCGCCGCGGCCCTTGGCGATGTCGTGGTAGAGCGCCGCGACGTACAGCAGCCAGCGGCGCTCGAAGCCGCTCATCAGCTCGGCTGCAGAGCGGAAACTCGTGCGCGAACTCGGGCATGGTGAAGCGGCGCAGGTTGCGCAGCACCATCAGGATGTGCTGGTCGACGGTGTAGACGTGGAACAGGTCGTGCTGCATCTGGCCGACGATGCGCGCCGAACTCCGGCAGGTAGCGGCCGAGCACGTCGTACTGGTTCATGCGGCGGAACTCGTGCACGATGCCGCGCGGCTGCTGCAGGATCTGCAAGGAACAGCAGGCGCGCGACCGGATCGCGCCGCAAGCGCGCATCGATGCCGCGCCGCGCGCGCCACAGCGCGCGCAGCGTGCGCGCGGTCATGCCGCGCAGCTCGCGGTGCTGCATCATCAGCAGGAAGCTCTCGAGGATCGCGCGCGGCTCGCGCTCGAACAGGTCGCCTCGCGCGCGCTTCGAGCAGCTCGCCGCGCGCCTCGGAAGCGCTCGTTCAGCGCGCGCGGCGGCGCTGTCGGGCCGGGGCGAAGCGCGCCTCGCAGGTTCTGCAGCAGGATGGTGTTGAGCTGCGTGATCGCCTTCGCGGTGCGGTAGTAGCGCTGCATCAGCGCTCGCTCGCCGCGCGCGCGTCGGGCTGTCGGCGTAGCCGCAGCTGCGCGGCGAGCGCGCTCCTGGAAGTCGAACGACGATGCGGTCCTCGCGCCGCCCGGCGAGGTAGTGCAGGCGGATGCGCAGGTCCTGCAGCATGCGCTTCGTGGCGCGCGAGCTGCGCGCGCTTCGCCGCTTCTGATCAGGCCGCGGCGCGCCAGGTCGCGTCCAGCTGCTGCCCGATGCCGCAGGCGCGCGCGATCCACCGGATGACCTGCAGGTCGCGCAGGCCGCCGGGCGCCTCCTTCGAGGTTGGGCTCGAGCGCGTAGGGCGTGTCCTGGTGCTTGGCGTGGCGCTGCTCCTGCTCGAGCTTCTTCGCCTTGAAGAACGCCGCCGGATCGACGCGCTGCCGCCAGCTCGCTTCGCGAGGCGCGCGAAACAGCGGCGTGCTGCCGGCGAGCAGGCGCGCCTCGAGCAGCGATGGTCTCGATGGTGATGTCGGCCGCGCGCCGCTTCGACGCAGCTTCGACGCGTGCGCACGCTGTGGCCGATCTCCAGGCCGATGTCCCAGAACATGCCGATCAGGCGCTCGAGCGCTCGCCTGCTCGGCCTCGGTCGAGCTCGGCTGCGCAGCAGGACCAGCACGTCGATGTCGGAACAGGGATAGAGCTCGCCGCGCCCGTAGCCGCCGGTGGCGACCAGCGCCGCGGCGCCGGCGACGCCGGCATCGCGCTCCACAGCGTCCTGCACGCGTGCGGTCGATGAGCTCGCGCGTGCCGCGCGCAGCAGCCGCGCGCGGCTCTGGCGCTCTTGCAGGTAGGCGCGCGCGCAGCGCCTGCGCGTGCTGCGGCCGCGCACCGACGTCGCGCAGCGCCGCGCTCAGCGGCCGGCGGCGGAGGCGCCGGCCGAGACGCGTCAGCACTTCGTAGCCGGCGGTCGGTCACCAGCGACGGTGTGCTCCCACTGCGCCGACAGGCTGTGGTCCTTGGTGACGATGGTCCAGCCGTCGGCCAGCTCGCGGATCGCCGGGCTTGCCGGCGTTGATCATCGGCTCGATCGGTGAAGGTCATGCCCGGCTCGAGCGCGCAGGCCGGTGCCCGGCTTGCCGTAGTGCAGCACCTGCGGCTCTTCGTGGAACTTGCGGCCGATGCCGTGGCCGCAGAACTCGCGCACCACCGAGTAGCCGTGCTTCTCGGCGTGCGCCTGGATCGCCGCGCCGACGTCGCCGAGGCGCGCGCCCGGGCGCACCTGCGCGATGCCGCAGCCACATGCACTCGTAGGTGACGTCGACCAGGCGCGCGCGCCTGGATGCTCGGCTCGCCGACGTAGAACATGCGGCTGCGAGTCGCCGTGATAGCCGTCCTTGATCACGGTGACGTCGATGTTGAGGATGTCGCCCGCCTTCAGCACGCGCTCGCCGGGAACGCCGTGGCAGACCTGGTGGTTGACCGAGGTGCAGATCGACTTCGGGAAGGGCTTGTAGCCCGGCGGGGCGTAGTTGAGCGGCGCCGGCACGGTCCCCTGCACCTCGACCATGTAGCTCGTGGCACAGGTCGTTCAGCTTGCCGGTGGTGACGCCCGGCTTGACGTGCGGGGCGATGAAGTCGAGCACCTCGGAGGCGAGCCGGCCGGCAACGCGCATGCGCTCCGATCTCTTCGGAGCTCTTCAGGACAACGGACATTGACGTCTGATTATGCTAGAATTTTAGGCTCAAATCTTCCGGCCGCGTTTCGCAAAGGGTGCCCCGCAGTACAGGGTGCTGAGACCGGCGCGGCAGACCAACCCTAACTGGAGAAGCAAGTGTCGGTGACGATGCGTCAAATGCTGGAGGCGGGCGTCCATTTCGGACACCAGACCCGCTACTGGAACCCGAAGATGGCGCCGTACATCTTCGGCCACCGCAACAAGATCCACATCATCAACCTCGAAAAGACCCTGGCGATGTACCAGGACGCGCTGAAGTTCGTGCGCCAGCTGGCCGCCAACAAGGGCACGCATCCTGTTCGTCGGCACCAAGCGCCAGGCGCGCGAGATCCTGCGCGAGGAGGCGCGTGCGCTGCGGCATGCCGTTACGTCGACCACCGCTGGCTCGGCGGCATGCTGACCAACTTCAAGACCGTCAAGCAGTCGATCAAGCGCCTGAAGGAAATGGAGGCGATGGTCGCAGGACGGCACGCTTCGAGCGCATCGTCGAAGAAGGAAGCGCTCGGCCTCCAGCGCGAGCTCGCCAAGCTGCAGCGCTCGCTCGGCGGCATCAAGGACCTCGACGGCGCTGCCCGACGCGCTGTTCGTCATCGACGTCGGCTACCAGAAGGGCGCGGTCGCCGAGGCCGAACAAGCTCGGCATGCCGGTGATCGGCGTGGTCGACACCAACCACTCGCCCGAAGGCATCGACTACGTGATTCCGGGCAACGACGATTCCAGCCGCGCGATCCGGCTCTACGCGCGCGGCATGGCCGACGCGGTGCTCGAGGGCCGCACCCAGTCGCTGGAGGAAGTCGTGGCGCGCCTCGCGCGACGAGTTCGTCGAGGTGGAAGACGAGGCGGGGACGAAGTAGATTGGCCGGCACGGACGATGCAAAAAGGGGCCGCAGCGCCCTTTTTTCAACCTGAGCAAGGAGTTGAAGAGGAATGGCTGAAATTACTGCAGCGCTGGTGAAGGAGCTGCGCGAACTGACCGGGCTGCCGAATGATGGAGTGCAAGAAGGCGCTCACCGAGACCGAGCGGCGACCTGGAGAAGGCCGAGGAGCTGCTGCGCATCAAGAGCGGCGCCAAGGCGAGCAAGGCCGCCGGCCGCATCGCGGCCGAAGGCGTGATCGGCGCCTACCTGTCGCCGGACGGCAAGCTCGGCGCGCTCGTCGAGCTCAACTGCGAGACCGACTTCGTCGCCAAGAACGACGATTTCGTCGCCTTCGCCGCAGCTGCGCTCGCGCGAAGATCGTCGCGACGTCGCGACTCGCCGGCTGCGCTATCGCGCGGCGATCGAGGCAGCAGCGCCAGGCGCTGGTGCAGAAGATCGGCGAGAACATCACCATCCGCCGCTTCGCAGCGCCTGCAGGCGAAAGGCAAGCTCGCGCTCGTACGTGCACGGCGGCCAAGATCGGCGTGCTGGTCGACTACGAAGGCGCGGACGAGGCCGGCAAGGACGTCGCGATGCACATCGCGTTCGCCAAGCCGGCGTACCTGACGAAGGCCGAAGTGCCGGCCGGACGTCGTCGCAGCGCGAGCGCGACATCCGCGACGCGCGCGCCAAGGAATCGGGCAAGCCGGCCGAGATCGTCGCCAAGATGGTCGAGGGCGGCGCTGAACAAGTTCCTCGGCGAGATCACGCTGCTCGGCCAGCCGTTCATCAAGGACGACAAGCAGACGGTCGAGAAGATGCTGGCGGCGAAGAAGGCCAAGGTGCTCGGCTATCGCGCTTCCTCGTCGTCGGCGAGGGCATCGAGAAAAGCAGCGACTTCGCGCCGAAGTCATGGCGAGGCTGAACGCCAGAACGCATGACGCCAAAGTACAAGCGCATCCTGCTCAAGCTGTCGGGCGAAGCCCTGATGGGCGACGGACGCCGTACGGCATCAACCGCGCAGACCATCGAGGCGATCGTCGCCGAGATCGCGCAGGTCGTCGCGGCTGGGCGTCGAGATCGGCGTGGTGATCGGCGGCGGCAACATCTTCCGCGGCGTCGCGCCGGGCGCCGCCGGCATGGACCGCGCCACCGCCGACTACATGGGCATGCTGGCCACCGTGATGAACGCGCTCGCGCTGCAGGACGCGATGCGCCAGCGCCGGCGTCGCGAGCCGCGTGCAGTCGGCGCTCAACATCGAGCAGGTGGTCGAGCCCTACATCCGCGGCAAGGCGATCCGCTACCTCGAGGAGGGCAAGGTCGTGATCTTCGCCGCCGGCACCGGCAACCCGTTCTTCACCACCGACACCGCCGCGGCGCTGCGCGGCAGCGAGATCGGCGCCGAGATCGTGCTCAAGGCGACCAAGGTGGACGGCGTCTACACCGCCGATCCGAAGCAGCGACCCGACGCGCGAAGCGCTACGCCAAGATCAGCTTCGACGAGGCGATCACGCGCAACCTCAAGGTCATGGACGCGACCGCGCTGACGCTGTGCCGCGACCAGAAGCTGCCGATCAACGTCTTCAGCATCTTCAAGACGGACGCGCTGCGCGCGCGTGGTCGCTCGGCGAGGACGAGGGCACGCTCGGTTCACGTATGACTGAGGCGGCATGGCAGCTGATGATCGCGGACCTGAAGAAGAACACCGAGCAGAAGATGGACAAGAGCGTGCAGGCCTTCAAGGCCGACCTCGCCAAGGTCCGCACCGGCCGCGCGCACACCGGCATGCTCGACCACGTCATGGTCGACTACTACGGCACGCCGACGCCGACTCAACCAGGTCGCCAAGATCATCGCTGCTCGACGCGCGCACCATCGGCGTGACGCCGTTCGAGAAGAAGCTCATCGCGACGATCGAGAAGGCGCATCCGCGAGTCCGACCTGGGCCTCAACCCCGCGACCAGCGGCGACACGATCCGCGTGCCGATGCCCTCGCTGACCGAGGAGCGCCGCAAGGAACTGGTCAAGGTGGTGAAGCACGAGGCCGAGAACGCGCGCGTCGCGGTGCGCAACCTGCGGCGCGACGCGATCCAGCACGCTCAAGGACGCGCTGAAGAAGCAGGAAGTGTCGGAGAACGACGAGCGCCGCGCGCTCGACGAGATGCAGAAGCTCACCGACAAGCACATCGCCGACATCGACAAGCCTGCTCGCAGGAGAAGGAAGCGGAGCTGATGGCGGTATGACGCGCGACGCCACGCTCGCCAGCTCGACACGCGAGATTCCGGGCACGGCGACGTGCCGCGCCACGTCGCCATCATCATGGACGGCAACGGCCGCTGGGCGAAGCGCCAGCGCTGCCGCGCATCGCCGGCCATCGCCGCGGCGTCGAGGCGGTGCGCGACGTCGGTCAGCGCCTGCGCCGAGCGCGGCGTCGGCTACCTGACGCTGTTCGCCTTCAGCTCCGAGAACTGGCGCCGGCCGGCGGAGGAGGTGGCGCTGCTGATGCAGCTGTTCCAGGCTGCGCTCGCGAACGAGGTGCAGAAGCTGCACACGCAACGGCATGCGCCTGAAGGTGGTCGGCGACACGCAGCGCTTCGAGCCGAAGATCCGTGCGCTGATCGAGCAGGCCGAGCACCTCACCGCGGCCAACCAGCGGCTGACGCTCACCATCGCGGCGAACTACGGCGGCCGCTGGGACATCCTGCAGGCGCGTCAACCGGTTCGCGAAGGAAAATCCGGGCGTGAACGGAGATCCAGCGAGGAGCAGCTCGCGCCCTACCTGGCGATGAGCTACGCGCCGGAGCCCGACCTGTTCATCCGCACCGGCGGCGAGCAGCGCGTCAGCAACTTCCTGCTCTGGCAGCTCGCCTACAGCGAGCTTCTATTTCACCGATACGCTGTGGCCGGACTTCGACGCCGCGGCGCTCGACGCAGCGTATCGTCTCCTACCGCGGCCGCGAGCGCCGCTTCGGCCGCACCAGCGAGCAGGTCGAGCAGGCGAAGCGGGCCGAGGTCGCCTGAACGGCGGGCTGGCGGCGCGCGTGCAGCGACGGCCGCGGCTCTGATCGCGGCGCTGCTCGCGGCGCTGTTCTCGCTTCTGCTCCGAGCGCGCTGCGTTCGCCGCGCTGGTCGGCGCTGATCGTCGCGCATCGGCGGCTCACGAGTGGGCGCTGGCTGTGCCGCCTGCGAGCGCACCGCGGCGCTGGCCTACGCCGCGGCCATGCGCGCTCGCGCTTCGTCGTGCTCTACAGCACCGCGCCGCTGCAGCCGGCGCTTCGCCTCGGCGGCGCTGTTCTGGATCGTCGCCGTGCCGCTGGTGGCTGCGGCGCGGCGTGCGACGCCGCGCGCGGCTGCGCGCTCGCCGGCTGGCGTCGTGGTATCTGGTGCCCGCCGGCGCTCGCCATGGTCGAGCCTGACGCCGCTCGAGGCTGCTGCTGGTGCTCGGCTCGTCTGGATCGCCGACAGCGCGCGCCTACTTCGCCGGCGCGCGCCTGGGGCCGGCGCAAGCTCGCGCCCGACGATCAGCCCCGGCAAGACCTGGGAAGGCGTCGCCGGCGGAGCGATCGGGCGCGCTCGTCTACGCTATCATCTGCGGAACGTTCATCGATGCGGGCTTGCTCGGGTGCGCTCGTACCTCCTCGCGGCGGCACTGCTCGCCGTCGCTCAGCATCGTGGGTGACCTGTTCGAATCCGCCGCCAAGCGGCAGGCCGGCGGTCGAAGGACAGCGGCACGCTGCTGCCGGGCCACGGCGGCATCCTCGACCGCATCGACAGCGCGACCGCGGCGCTGCCGGCGGCCGCGCTGCTGCTGGCCATGGCCGATGAGCGCACGACGTGAACCTCGCGCGTCCTCGGCGCGACCGGTTCGATCGGGGCGAGCACGCTCGACGTGGTCGCGCGCCATCCCGGACCGCTACCGGGTCTTCGCGCTGACCGCGCACCGCGTCGGCCGACGCGCTGCTCGAGCTGTGCCGCGCGCACAAGCCGCGCTACGCGGTGCTTTCCGGCATCGCCGAAGATCCGGATCTGCAGCGACCGAATTCGCCGAGGCAGGTGACGCGAGCATGCTGCTGTTCGGCGCGCAGGCGCTCGAGCGAGGTCGCCGCCGATCCGCGACTGCGACGTGCGTGATGGCGGCGATCGTCGGCGCCGCCGGGCTCGCCGTCGACGCTTGCGGCGGCGCGCGCCGGCAAGCGCGTGCTGCTCGCCAACAAGGAAGCGCTGGTGATGAGCGGCCCGCTGCGTGATCGAGGCGCGCGAAGCGCCGGCGCCGACGCTGCTGCCGATCGACAGCGAGCACAACGCCGTGTTCCAGTGCTTCTCCGGACCGCAAGGCGGTGCGCGGAAGATCATTCTGACCGCGTCGGGCGGGCCGTTCCGCACCGCGCCGCTCGAGCGCGCTGCGGCGGCGTCACGCCGGACGAGGCCTGCGCGCATCCGAACTGGGTGATGGGCCGCAAGATCTCGGTCGACTCGGCGACGATGATGAACAAGGGCCTCGAGGTGATCGAGGCGCGCTGGCTGTTCGACGTGCCGCCGGAGCGCATCGAGGTGCTGATCCACCCGCAGAGCATCGTCCATTCGCTGGTCGAATACGTCGACGGCTCGGTGATCGCGCAGCTCTCCAACCCCGACATGCGGGTGCCGATCGCGCACGCGCTCGGCTATCCCGAGCGCATCGAGTCCGGCGCGCGGTCGCTCGACCTGGCGGCGCTGAAGAGCTCTCGCTTCGAGCGGCCGGATCGCGCAGCGCTTTCCGTGCCTGCGCGCTCGCCTACGCGGCGCTGCGCGCCGGCGGCACCGCGCCGGCGGTGCTGAACGCCGCCAACGAGGTCGCGGTCGAGGCGTTCCTCGGCGCGACGCCTGCGCTTCACCGCGATCGCCGCAGCGTGATCGACGACACGCTTGCAGCGCTGCCGCGGACGTCCGGCGTCGGCCTCGATGAAATCCTCGCCGCCGACGACGCACGCCGCGGCGCTGCCGCCGCAGCGCGCGCTGTCATGGCGCAGGCCGCATGAGCCTCCTGCACACCATCGTCGCCTTCATCGTCGCGCTCGGCGTGCTGATCGTGGTGCACGAGTACGGCCACTACCTCGTCGCGCGCCTGTGCGGCGTGAAGGTGCTGCGCTTCTCGGTTGGTTTCGGCAGGCCGCTTGTTCGTAAGGCGACGCGGGCAGCGACCAGACCGAGTGGGTGATCGCCGCGATTCCGTTCGGCGGCTACGTCAAGATGCTCGACGAGCGCGAAGGGCCGGTCGAGGCGCACGAGGCGCACGCGCGCGTTCAACCGGCAGAGCGTCTGGCGGCGCATCGCTGATCGTCGATCGCCGGGCCGCTGTTCAACTTCGTCTTCGCCGTGCTGGTCTACGCCGGCCTGTTCATGTACGGCCTGCCGGAGGCGCGCCCGGTGCTCGGCGCGCCGCCGGCGGGCAGCGCTTGCCGCCGCGGCGCGGCCTGCACGCCGGCGACACGGTGCGCGCGATCGACGGCGAGCCGATCGCGACCTGGCAGGACCTGCGCTGGCGAGTGCTGCAGGCGCGCGCTGCAGCGGCAGGCGCTGCGCCTCGAGACGCTCGAGCGAGCGCGGCCACATCGCCGACGCACGCGCTCGACCTGCGCGGCTATCCCGCCGACGAAGTCGAAAGCGACGTGCTCGAGCGCATCGGCCTGCGTCTGTACCGGCCGCCGCTCGAGCCGGTGCATCGGCCAGATCGTCGCGGCGGCCCGGCCGAGCGCGCCGGGCCTGCGCCCGGCGACCGCGTGCTCGACGCCGACGGCAGCGCGATCGCAGACCTGGGACGAGCTCTGGTCGCAGCGATCCGCGCGCAGCTCCGGCGAGCCGCTCGAGCTGCGTGGTGCGAGCGCGACGGCGCAGCGCCGCGCGTCGAGGTGCGTCCCGACGCCGTGACGACGGCGGCGCGCATCGGCGCGCATCGGCGCGGCGCCGCGCGTGCCGGCCGTCGCACGCCGAGCAAGATCCTGATCCGCGTGCAGCTACGGCCCGCTCGACAGCCTGGCGCAAGGCGGCGCCAAGACCTGGGACATCTCGATCTTCAGCCTGAAGATGCTCGGCCGGATGCTGATCGGCGAAGTGTCGTGGAAGCACCTGTCCGGGCCGGTGACGATCGCCGACTTCGCCGGCCAGTCGGCGCAGATGGGCTGGCTCTCGTACGTCAGCTTCCTCGCGCTGATCAGCATCAGCCTCGGCGTGCTCAACCTGCTGCCGATCCCGCTGCTCGACGGCGGGCACCTGATGTACTATGCGATCGAGATCGTCAAGGGCAGGCCGGTGTCCGAGCGCGCGATGGAGCTCGGCCAGCGCGTCGGCCTCGCGCTGCTGCTGGTCATGATGGCCTTCGCCTTCTACAACGACCTGAACCGCCTGCTCTCACCGGCTGACGTGCATGCGCAGCAGCGTTCGCCGCGCGTCTGCGCCGCGTGCTGCGTCGCGGCCGCCGGCGGCGCGGCGCGCAGTCGCTTCCAGCCCTTCGTCGTCAGGGACATCCGCGTCGAGGGCCTGCAGCGCACCGAGGCCGGCACGGTGTTCAGCTACCTGCCGGTCAAGGTCGGCGAGACCATGAACGAGGAGAAGGCGCAGCAGGCGGTGCGCGCGCTGTTCGCCACCGGCTTCTTCCAGGACGTGCGCCTCGAGGTCGAGAACGACGTGCTGGTGGTGTTCGTCGCAGGAGCGCCCGGCGATCGCGCAGATCGACTTCGCCGGCATGAAGGAATTCGAGCCCGACAACATGCAGCAAGGCGCTGCGCGAGCTCGGCCTCGCCGAGGGCCGCATCTTCGACCGCGCGCTGCTCGACACCGCCGAGCAGGAGATCAAGCGCCAGTACCTGTCGCAGCGGCCTCTACGCGACCGAGGTGCAGGCCACGGTGACGCCGCTCGAGCGCAACCGCGTCGGCGATCAACATCACCGTCACCGAGGGCGACGTGGCGAAGATCCGCGGCATCAACATCGTCGGCGCCAAGGCCTTCAGCGAGAGCGAGCTGATCGACCAGTTCGTGCTGCGCACGCCCGGGCTGGCTCACCTGGTACACCAAGCACGACCGCTACTCGCGCGAGAAGCCTCGCCGCCGACCTCGAGACGCTGCGCTCGTTCTACCAGAACCGCGGCTACCTCGACTTCAGCATCGAGTCCACCCAGGTGTCAGATCACGCCCGACCGGCACGGACATCTACATCACGGTCAACATCACCGAGGGCGAGAAGTACACCGTCACCGGCGTCAAGCCTCAGCGGCCAGATGCTGGTGCCGCGCGAGGAGCTGGAGCGGCTGGTGCAGCTCAAGACCGGCGACGTGTTCTCGCGCGAGAAGCTCGCCGCGCAGCACCAAGGCGATCACCGACCGCCTGGGCAACGACGGCTACGCCTTCGCCAACGCCAACGCCGATCCCGGACGTCGACAAGGAAAAGCGCACGGTGGCGTTCAACATCGTCGATCGACCCGGGCCGGCGCGTCTACGTGCGGCGCATCGACGTCGCGGGCAACACCAAGACGCGCGACGAGGTGGTGCGGCGCGAGATGCGCCAGCTCGAGGCGCGTACTACGACGCCTCGAAGATCCAGCTCTCGCGCCGGCGCATCGACCGCACCAGCTACTTCAGCGAGGTCAACGTCGAGACCCAGCCGGTCGAGCGGCAGCCCCGACCAGGTCGACGTCGCTCTACAGCGTCAAGGAGCGGCCGACCGGCGCGCTGCTGTTCGGCGCTCGGCTTCTCCAGCGTCGAGAAGCTGGCGCTGTCGGCCTCGATGACGCAGGCGAACGTCTTCGGCACCGGCAACTTCCTCTCGCTTCAACGTCAACAGCGGCAGCGTCAACAAGGTCTATTCGCTGTCCTACCTCAATCCCTACTGCACCGTCGACGGCGTCAGCCAGGGCTTCGACGTCTACCGCCGCAAGACCAACGCCTCGCAGCTCGCGGTCGGCGCCTACGCCACCGATACGCTACGGCGGCGGCGTCAAGTTCGGCTATCCGATCTCCGAGAATTCGCGCATCGACATCGGGCCTCAACGCGGAGCGGGTGCAGCTCGACACCTTCGACAACCAGCCCGCTGCAGTACCTCAACTTCGTCGACCAGTTCGGCAACCAGTACACCTACGGCGCGCTGCACCGCCGGCTGGGCGCGCGACACGCGCGACAGCCTGATCCAGACCAACGCGCGGCGCGCTCACGCGCGCCACCAGCGAGATCGCCGGCTGGCGACCTGCAGTACTACCGCCTCGGCTACCAGCAGCAGTACTACTGTCCGCTCGACCGCGCATCTACACGCTCTTCGCTGCGCGCGACGTCGGCTACGCCGACGGGCTACGGCGACAAGCCGCTGCCGTTCTTCAAGAACTACTACGCCGGCGGCGCCGGATCGGTGCGCGGCTACAGCGCGTTCTCGCTCGGCCCGACGGACGCGCTCGGGCAACGTGCTCGGCGGCAACCGCAAGATCACTGGCAGCGCGGAGATCCTGTTCCCGATGCCCGGCGCGCAGCAGGACAAGTCGCTGCGCCTCGCCTGGTTCGTCGACGGCGGCCAGCGTCTACGTCAACCAGCTACGCAGCTCGACGACCTGCGCTACTCGACCGGCCTCGCGCTTCGCCTGGTCCTCGCCGTTCGGTCCGCTGCAGCTGTCGTTCGCGCAGCCGCTGAACGCGAAGAGCACGGACCACATGCAGAGGCTACAATTCACCTTCGGCACCGCGTTCTGAAGCTTGAATAGCCTCCACATGCAACGATCGCGCTCTGGCCGCGCCCTGGCGGTGGCGGCGCTCGGCGTCGCGGCGCAGCCCGCGCGCCGGCGGCGACGACGCCGATGAAGATCGGCTTCGTCAACACCGAGCGCATCCTGCGCGATGCGCGCGCCGGCGGTGCGCGCGCAGCAGCAAGATCGAAGCCGAGTTCCAGAAGCGCGACCAGGAGCTGGCCAAGGTCGCCGAGCAGCTGCAAGCGCATGCAGGACGAGCTCGAGAAGAACGCCGTGACCATGAGCGAGACGCCAGCGGCGCAACCAGTGAGCGCGAGTTCGGCGAGCTCAACCGCGAGTTCCAGCGCAAGCAGCGCGAGTTCCGCGAGGACCTCAACCAGCGCCGCAACGAGGAGCTGGCGCAGGTGGTCGAGCAGGCGAACCGCGTGATCCGCCAGATCGCCGAGCAGGAGAAGTTCGACATCATCTTCCAGGACGCCGTCTACGCGCAGCCCGCGCATCGACATCACCGACAAGGTGATCAAGGCGCTCGAAGGCAAGCCGCCGGCGAAATGACGCCGATGCCGGGGCCGCTCACGCTCGGGCAGATCGCGACGCGCCTCGGCGGCCGCGTCGCCGGCGATGCCGGCGACGCTCGATCCGCCAGGTCGGCTCGCTCGAGCACGCCGGCGCCGGGCCAGATCACCTTCTTCGCCGATCCAAGCTAGCAAGCGCAGCTCGCCGCGACCGCGCGCCGGCGCGGTGATCGTCGCCGCCGACGGCGAGAGCGCTCACCGCGCTGCCGCGCATCGTCTGCGACGAGCCCGTATGCCTATTTCGCGCGCGTCTCGCAGCTCTTCAACCCGCTGCCACGCAGGCGCCCGGCGTGCATCCCTCGGCGGTGATCGCGCCCGGGCGCGCAGCTCGGCGCGCGCGTCTCGATCGGCGCCGGGCTGCGTGGTCGGCGAGGGCGTGCGCGATCGGCGACGACAGCTGCCTCTATCCGCGCGTCGTCGTCTATCCGGGCTGCACGCTCGGCGCGCGCGTGATCGTGCACTCGGGCGCGGTGATCGGCGCCGACGGCTTCGGCATCGCCCGCGACGAGCGGGCGCTGGGTGAAGATCCCGCAGATCGGCGCGCGTGCGCATCGGCGACGACGTCGAGATCGGCGCCAACACCACCATCGACCGCGGCGCGCTGCGACGACACGGTGATCGAGGACGGCGTCAAGCTCGACAACCAGATCCAGATCGGCCACAACGTGCGCATCGGCGCGCACACCGCGATCGCCGGCTGCGCCGGCATCGCCGGCAGCGCCGACATCGGCAGGCACTGCATGATCGGCGGCGCGGCGATGATCGTCGGCCACATCACGATCGCCGACGACGTGCACGATCTCGGCCGGCACCGCTGATCTCGCAGCTCGATCCTCAAGCCCGGCACCTACACCGGCGCTCTTCCCGTTCGACGAGCACGCAGCGCTGGGCGCGCAATACCGCGGTGCTGCGGCACCTCGGCGAGCTGGCCGAGCGCGTGCGAGCGCTCGAAGGAAAGGCAGACAGGAAGAAATGACCGAGATGGACATGCAGCGGATCCTGAGCTACCTGCCGCACCGCTATCCGATCCTGATGATCGACCGGGTGCAGGAGTGCGAGCCGCGGCAAGCGCATCGTCGCGCTGAAGAACGTCTCGGCGAACGAGCCGTATTTCCAGGGCCACTTTCCCGGCCGGCCGATCATGCCCGGCGTGCTGATCCTCGAGGCGATGGCGCAGGCCGCGGCGATCCTGGTCGTTCCGCGCGCCGGCGACGCGCCGACGACCGACTAGATCTACTACTACGTCGGCATCGACGACGCGCGCTTCAAGCAGCCGGTGGTGCCCGGCGACCAGCTCGAGCTCGAGGTGAAGCTCGACGCGCCAGCTGCGCGGCATCGGCAAGTTCACCTGCGTGGCGCGCGTCGCCGGCGACGTGGTCGCCGAGGCCGACGATCCTGCTGCACCATGCGGCCGGCGAGCAGATGACCGGCGTGATCCATCCGACCGCGATCGTCGACGCCGGGCGCGCAGCTCGCGCGCGGCGTCGACGGTCGGCCCGTACTCGCGTCGATCGGCGCGCGAGGTCGAGATCGGCGAGGGCACGCTGGATCGGCGCGCACGTGGTGCATCGACGGCCGCACTGCGCATCGGCCGCGACAACCGCATCTTCCACTTCGCGTCGATCGGCGCGCCGCCGCAGGACAAGAAGTACGGCGGCGAGCCCACCGCGGTCGAGATCGGCGACGGCAACACCATCCGCGAGTACGTGCACGATCAACCGCGGCACGGTGCAGGACGCCGGCGTGACGCGCATCGGCAACGACAACTGGATCATGGCCTACGTGCACTTCGCGCACGACTGCCAGATCGGCAGCAACACGATCTTCGCCAACGACGTCCAGCTCGCCGGCCACGTGCACGTCGGCGACTGGGCGATCCTCGGCGGCATCACGCTGCGTGCACCAGTTCGTGCACATCGGCGCGCACGCGTTCACCGGCATGGGCATCGATCATCTGCCGCAGGACCTGCCGCCCTACGTCATGCGCGGCGGGCAACCATGGCGCAGCCGCTACGGCATCAACAGCCGAGGGCCTGAAGCGCCGCGGCTTTCACGCCGGAGGCGATCGCCGGCGCTGAAGCGCGCCTACCGCACGCTCTACCGCAGCGGGCTCGGCGCTGGAGGAGGCGCAGCGCGAGCTCGAGGCGCAGGCGGAGGCGTGCGCCGAGGTGCGCGCCGATCCTCGACTTCGTCGCGCCGGTCGAAGCGCGGCATCATCCGCTAGATGGCCTCACCGCTGCGCGTCGGCATGGTGGCCGGCGAGGCCTCCGGCGACCATGCTCGGCGCGCACCTGATCGCGGCGCTCAAGGCGCGCCGGCCGGCCGATGCGCTTCGCCGGCATCGGCGGGCCGCGCATGATGCGCGCAGGGCTTCCGAGTCGCATGTACCCGATGGAGAAGCTCTGCGGTGCGCGGCTACGCCGAGGCGCTGCGGCACTACCGCGAGATCGCCGGCATCCGCCGCGCAGCTCGCGCAGCGCTGCTCGCGCGAGCGCCCGACCTGTTCATCGGCGTCGATTCGCTCGGACTTCAACCTCGGCCTCGAGCGCCAGCTGAAGGACGCCGGCATCCCGACCATCCACTACGTCAGCCCGTCGATCTGGGCCTGGCGCGCGCTGGCGCATGCGCGCGATCGCGCGCTCGGTCGAACCACATCCTGGTGATGTTTCCGTTCGAGGCGCCGCTCTACGAGAAGGCCGGCGTGCCGGTGACCTACGTCGGCCATCCGCTCGCCGACATCATTCCCGATGAAGCCGAACACGCGACGAGGCGCGCGCGCAGCTGCGCCTGCCGTCCGGCAAGCTGATCGTCGCGCTGCTGCCCGGCAGCCGGCGCTCGGAGCTGCACTACATGGCGACCACCTTCGTGCTGGCCGCGCACCGCTTGCCGCCAGGAGGTGCACGACGTGCATTTCGTCGTGCCCGACTGGTGACGCGCGAGACGCGCGACATGTTCGAGCGCGCGCTGTACGAGCACGCAGCGAACCGACCTGCCGCTCACGCTGCTGTTCGGCCACTCCCACGAAGCGCTCGCCGCGGCCGACATGGCGCTGGTGGCGAGCGGCACCGCGACCCTCGAGACGCGCGCTGTTCAAGACGCCGATGGTCATCACCTACCGGCAGTCGCCGCTGTCATGGCACCTGATGCGCTCGCTGGCGTACCTGCCGTACGTCGGCCTGCCGAACATCCTCGCCGGCGAGAAGCTGGTGCCCGAGCTGCTGCAGGACGAAGCCACGCCGGCCGCGCTCGCGCCGCGCTGATCAACCTGCTGCGCGACGGCGAGGCGCGCAGCGCCGCCAGCGCGAGCGCTTCGCCGAGTTCCACCAGCTCTGCGCTGCAACGCCGCCGAGACGCGCCGCCGACGCGGTGTTCAAGGTCCTGGAGCGGCGTGGCTAAGCGCGTCGTCTGGTCTGCGGCGTCGACGAGGCGGGCGCGGGCCCGCTCGCCGGCCCCGTCTACGCGGCGGCGGTGATCCTCGACCCGGCGCGCCAGATCCGCGGCCTGGCGGATTCCAAGGTCCTGAACGCGGAGCGGCGCGAGGTGCTCGCCGAGCGCATCAAGCAGCGCGCCATCGCCTTCGCGATTTCATCCGCCAGCGTCGAGGAGATCGACCGGCTGAATATCTTCCAGGCCTCGATGCTCGCCATGAAGCGCGCGGTCGAGGCGCTCGGCGTCCAGCCGGAGGAAGCCTGGATCGACGGCAACCAGTGCCCGCGCGAATTGCCCTGCCGCGCCAGCGCGTTCGTCGACGGCGACGCGCGCTACAAGCCGATCTCGGCCGCCTCGATCCTCGCCAAGACCGCGCGCGACGCGGAGATGCGCGCGCTGCACGAGCGCTATCCCGGCATACGGCTTCGACCAGCACAAGGGCTACGCCACCGCCGAGCATCTCGACGCCGCTCGGGCGCGCACGGCCCGTGCGAGATCCACCGCCGCAGCTTCTACCCGATCGGCGTGTTCTACGAGAGAGACCTCTTTCAGCGACAGCTGGGCCAACCTGCCCGAGCAGCTGCGCAGTCCGCAGCTACCGCCTGTACTGCGAGGCGCTGAAGCTCTCCCCGGAACGAAACTCGAGCCCTTCGACGCACGAGCAGCGCCGCTTGAAGCGCGAATTACGCCGACGTTCTGGCGGCGAAGCAGGCGGCGAGCACGAAAGGCGCTGCTCGTCCTGCGCAACGACGAGGCAGCAGCTCAAGAATTGATCTTCATCTGCGCGCACGGCGCGGGCGGCCACAAGGACGACGGCGCGATGCTGGCCCTCGATCGGAACGCTGACGGGCATCGGCCTTGAAGGTGGTGCGCTTCAACTTCCCGTACCGCGAGAAGGGCAGGAAGATCCGCGATCCGATGCCCGTCCTGAAGGCGCGCATCGCGGAAGTCGCCGCCGGCAAGAGGCAACGTCATCATCGGCGGGCGCTCCATGGGCGGGCGCGCCGCCTCGATGCTCGCCGCGGACGGCTTCGCCTGCGCGGGCCTGCTGCTCTTCGCTTATCCGCTGCACCCGGCCGGGCAGCCGGAAAAGCTGCGCGTCGCCCATCTGCCCGACATCAAGGTGCCGGTGCTGTGCTTCAACGGCACGCGCGACGCGCTCTGCCGCCGCGACCTGATGGAGCAGCACGTGCCCGCCGCCTGGAACATGCAATGGCTGGAAGGCGCCGACCACTCTCGCTCAAGGCGCGCCGCGGACGCTCGAGGCGATCGGGAGAGAGACGCAACGCTGGCTAGCAACGCTCTAGCTTCGCTGCGCCGGGGCGACGGTCGGGCGCAGGCGCGCCACCTGGCTCTTCAGCTTGCCGTAGAAGGACTTCTCCATCGCCCGCTCGATCAGCCGCGCCAGCGTCACGCTCGTCGCCGACCCTGAAGTAGCCCGCGTAGCGCTCGCCGAGCAGGCCGACGTTGCCGGAAATGCGGGAGGCGAGGACCGGGACGCCGATGCGCAGCGCTTCGCACACCACGTTGGCGCCGCCTTCCATGCGCGAGCTGATCACCATGGCGTGGCTCGAGGCCAGCCATTTCAGCGCGCGGCATGAGGAACGCTTCCCAGCCAGCGATAGCGCGCGTCGCCTGGTTTTCGGTTTCGAGTTCCGGCTCGAGGAGCTCCCCGAGCTGGACCACTTCAATTTCTTCGCGACACGTGCTGAAGCGCCCGGAGGGTCAGCAGGGATCCTTCACGGCCCGCAGATGCCCGATCACGCAGATCCGAAACTTGTCCTTGATGGGTCGGTGGCGCATACGCGTCGCGGAGCTTTGCACCACGACGTGCACCTTCTTGCGGGTGGACAACTCCTCGGCCGCTTTCGGCTGCAGCACGATCAGCCGATCGGCAAGCTCGAGCGATTCGCGCGCTTCCGGACGAGTGGTGAATGTCGTGGTAGACGTCCGTGCCGGTGAGAGCAAGGATGACGGGGCCGGGGAAGGCCTTGATCGAAGCGTGACTGCGCCGCGCGTGCAGGGCGAGCATCGCGTCCGCCGGCGCGCCGTTCCATTCCGTGGAGACGGTGACCCGGTGCCCGGCGGCGCGCAGGAACGCCGCCCAGCGCAGCGCGGTGTGCCGGTTGCCGCTGCGCGTTCCCGGGCCGCGGCGGGCGTGACGAGCGCGATTCTCATTTAGACTTTGCCGCTTGGTCCCGGACCTGATCAGCGAGCTGAAGGCGGCGCGCGCAGCATACGCGCCGCGTCGCCGACGACCTCGGCGGCGAGCGCGAGTTCGGCCCGCGTGCTCGCGATCGTCAATCCGCCGCGCTGGGAGATCGGCCATGTCGGCTGGTTTCAGGAGTTCTGGTGCCTGCGGAAACGCGGGCAGCCGGGGTGGCGTCGATTCTGCCGAACGCCGACGTCCTCTACAACTCGGCGACCGTGCCGCACGACACGCGCTGGGAGCTGCCGCTGCCCTCGTTCAAGCGACACGCAGGCCTACCGCGACGCGCGGTGCTGCGAACGCGTGCTGAGCAATGGCGCGGATCCCTATTTCGTCGGCCTGGCGACAAGACATGAACGGATGCACGCCGAGGCGTTCCACTACACCCGCCAGACGCTGGGCTACCGGCGCCGCCGCTGCGCTCCACTCCCGAGATTTCCAGCGAGAAGGGCGATCTGGCAGATTCCGGGGGGTCCTTTCAGCTCGGCTCTCCGAGAAGGACGCCGAGTTCGCATTCGACAACGAGAAGTGGGCGCACGTGCGTCCTGCTGGCGCCGTTCCGGATCTCGCGGCGGCTCGTCACCAACGGCGAATACCTTGCCTTCGTCGAGGCGACCGGGCACAAGCCGCCGGTCTACTGGAAGGGCAGGCAAGATGCGGCGCTTCGAGCGCTGGATCGACATCCCGTTGGACGAGCCGGTGCTGCACGTGAGCGCGCTCGAGGCCGAGGCCTACTGCCGCTGGGCAGGGCGCCGGCTGCCCAGCGAGGCGGAATGGGAGCGCGCGGCGCAGCGAGCCCGGGCATGGAGCAGCTCTTCGGCAGCGCCTGGCAAGTGGACCTCGTCGCGCCTTCCTGCCGTACCCGGGGTTCCTGCGCGATCCGCTACGCCGAGTACTCCGAGCCGTGGTTCGGCACGCACCGCGTGCTGCGCGGCGGCAGCTTCGCCACGCCGCCGCAGATCGCGCACGCGAAGTTCCGCAACTTCTATACGGCGGATCGCAGCGACATCTTCGCGAGCTTTCGCACCTGCGCGCCATGAAGCTGACTTCCCGCGACAACCCGAAGGTCAAGCGCTGGGCGAAGCTCGCGCGCGACGCGCAGCTGCGCAAGAAGGAAGGGCGACTGCTGATCGAGGGACCGCACCTCGTCGAAGCGGCGCTGCAGGCTCGGACTCGAGCCACACGCGCTTACTGGTCAGCGAGCAGGGCATGCGCGACCAGGAAATCGCGAGCTCGTCGCGGGCGCGGCCGCGTCGTCCTGGCAGACCGCGTCTTCGCCGCGCGTCGTCGACGCGCGAGAACCCGCCGGGCATCGCCGCCGAGAATCGTCCCTTCCTGCGGCGAAGCGGCCGACGGCGACGCCGTGTTTCTCGAAGGCGTCCAGGACCCGGGCAACGTCGGCGCGATCATGCGCAGCGCCGCGGCTTTCGGCGTGGCTGCGGTGACCCTCGACCGTGCGTGCGCCGACGCCCTGGTCGGCGAAGGCTTTGCGCGCCGGGATGGGCGCGCACTTCGCACTGCAGGTGAAAACGGTTTCGTCCCTCGAAGAAGAGCTGGAACGGTTTACCGGCCGGATTCTCTGCATGGTCCCCGCGGCGGCGTGGTTCTGGCGGAGGCGGACCTGAGCCGTCCAGCTCGGCTGGCTATTCGGCGCCGAAGGGCAGGGCGTGAGCTCGGAGGCGGCCCAGCACACCGATCTCAGGGTCACTATTCCAATGATCGATGGCACTGAGTCACTGAATGTCGCCGCCGCAGCCGCGATCTGTCTCTACGATGCGGCGCGTCGACGCGCGGAGTAGGATCTTGCTGCGGAGGAACTATATGAAAACGATATCTGACGACGCTTCTCACGGTTGCGATGCTCAGCTGTGCTGGCCATGCCTTGCGCGCAGAAGCCGCAGCCGACTGTCCTCACCAACGAGCAGTTGAAGGCGCTGTTGTCGAAAGGGTTGACCGTGAAGATCACGGGGCCGACCGTGCAAACACGCGCTGCCCGCACCAGGCACCGCTGTTTATCAGAAGGACGGAACAGCGCGCCTCAACGACGGCCCCACCACGACTGACGCACATCGGCTCTTGGCGGATCGACGGCAACAAGTTCTGCACCAGGTACACCAATCGGTTGGCAGCGGGTGCTTCAACCTGCAGAAGACCGGAGACAAGACCTACAAGCTGCTCCCCTCGATGGGCTGCTCGAAGAAAACTGGGAAGTTCTGAAATAGCCGGCGCTAGTAGACGTGCCGCGCGATCCTGAGCTCCCGCAGGATCGTGGTGGCGATCTCCTCGATCGACTTGCTGGTCGAGTTGATCGCAGCGGATGCCTTCGCGGCGCATCAGCTTCTCGGCCTCGTCGATCTCGAAGCGGCAGTTGTCGAGGTCGGCGTAGCGGCTGTCGGGGCGGCGCTCCTGGCGGATCTCGCGCAGCCGCTCGGGCGCGATGGTCAGGCCGTAGAGCTTCGTCTTCTGGCTGCGCAGCGCCTCGGGCAGCTGCATGCGGTGGAAGTCCTCCGGGATCAGCGGGTAGTTGGCCGCCTTGACGCCGAACTGCAGCGCGAGGTATAGGCTGGTCGGCGTCTTGCCGCTGCGCGAGACGCCGACCAGGATCACGTCCGGCCTGGCCGAGCTCGCGGTGCGAGGCGCCGTCGTCGTGCGCCATGGCGAAATTGATCGCCTCGATGCGCTGCTGGTATTCCTTCTTGTCCATGGCGCTGTGCGAGCGGCCGATGGTGTGGCTCGACTTGACGCCGAGCCCGCCTCGAGCGGATCGATGAAAGTCTCGAAGAAATCGATGAACAGCGCCTTCGCCTTGCGCACGCACCTGCCGCAGATCCTGGTTGACCAGGGTCGAGAAGACGATCGGCTGGCCGCTGCCGTTCGCCGACTCGCGCTCGATGCGCGCGAGGCATTCCTCGGCCTTCTCCATGCTGTCGACGAAGGGCAGGGTGATCTGCTTGAACTCGACGCCTTCGAACTGGCGTCAGCAGGCTGTGGCCGAGCATCTGCGCGGTGATGCCCGTGCCGTCGGAGACGAAGAACACGGTACGCTTTGGATTCACGCGGCTAAAATACTAGGCGAATGCGCGTCGGCTTGGCTCAAGGATCTTCGCCTCGCCGACCTGCCGCAGGTCGGCGGCAAGAATGCCTCCCTCGGGGAGATGATCGGCGCGCTCTCGGCCGCGGGCATCCGCGTGCCCGGCGGCTTCGCCACCACCGCCGACGCCTTCCGCGAGTTCCTCGCGCAGGGCGGCCTCGACAGGAAGATCGAGCAGCGCCTGCGAGCGCCTGGATCCGAAGGACGTCAGGGCGCTGCGCAGCATGCGGCGCCGAGATCCGCTCGCTGGATCCTGAAGACCCATTTCCGGCACGCGCTTGAGAATGAAATAAGGTCGTATTTTCAGCAGCTTGAGAAGCAGACCTCAAGCGAAACCTCATTTGCCGTCCGCTCCTCCGCCACGGCCGAGGACCTGCCTGATGCGTCCTTCGCCGGGCAGCAGGAGACCTTCCTCAACATCCGCGGCATCGACAACGTCCTCGAGGCGATCCGGCAGGTCTTCGCCTCGCTCTACAACGACCGCGCCATCTCCTACCGCGCGCACCAGGGCTTCGCGCACGCCGGCGTGGCGCTCTCGGCCGCGCGTGCAGCAGATGGTGCGCAGCGACCTCGGCGCGGCCGGCGTGATGTTCACGCTCGACACCGAGTCGGGCTTCCGCGACGTGGTGTTCATCACCTCGTCCTACGGGCTGGGCGAGACTGGTGGTGCAGGGCGCGGTCAACCCGGACGAGTTCTACGTCCACAAGCCGATGCTCGAGCGCGGCAAGCCGGCGATCGTGCGCCGCGCGCTCGGCTCCAAGCTGCAGAAGATGGTCTTCGCGCAGTCCGACGAGCGCCGGCAAGTCGACCGCGCACCGTCGACGTGCCGGAAGCGGAGCGCAACAGCTTTTCGCTCAGCGACGCCGAGATTCTGGAGCTGGCGCGCTACGCCGTCGCGATCGAGAAGCACTACGGCCGGCCGATGGACATCGAGTGGGGCAAGGACGGCAGCGACGGCCGGCATCTACGTCCTGCAGGCGCGTCCCGAGACCGTGAAGTCGCGCAAGCGCGAGGTCGAGGAGCGCTATGCCGCTGAAGGGCAGCTCGCGCGGTGCTCGTCGAGCGGCCGCGCCATCGGCCACAAGATCGGCAGCGGCACGGTGCGCATCGTCCCCGACGCCTCGCAGATGGCGCGCGTGAAGGCGGGCGACGTGCTGGTCACCGACATGACCGATCCCGAACTGGGAGCCGGTGATGAAGCGTCGCCGCGGCGATCGTCACCAACCGCGGCGGCCGCACCTGCCACGCGGCGATCATCGCCCGCGAGCTCGGCATCCCGGCGGTGGTCGGCTGCGGCGACGCGACCGCGCGGCTGAAGGACGGCCAGCGCGGTCACCGTCTCCTGCGCCGAGGGCGACACCGGCAACGTCTACGAGGGCCTGCTCCCGTTCGAGGTCGTCGACCCGCGAGCGCGGCGAGATGCCGCGCATCGCCGGTGAAGATCGCGATGAACGTCGGCAACCCGCAGCTCGCCTTCGAGTTCGCGCAGCTGCCGAACGCCGGCGTCGGCCTGGCGCGGCTGGAGTTCATCATCAACAACGAGATCGGCGTGCATCCCAAGGCCTGCCTCGAATTCGAGCTCGACAGCTTCCTGCGAACTGAAGAAATGCTGGACGAAGAGCCGCGCGGCTATGCCGACCCGCGCACGTTCTTCCGCGAGAAGCTGGTCGAGGGCGTGGCGACCATCGCCGCCGCGTTCTGGCCCAAGCCGGTGATCGTGCGCCTGTCGGACTTCAAGTCGAACGAGTACACGCAAGCTCCTCGGCGGCGAGCGCTACGAGCCGGACGAGGAGAACCCGATGCTCGGCTTCCGCGGCGCCTCGCGCTACGTCGCGCCGGATTTCCGCGACGTGCTTCGAGCTCGAGTGCGCGGCGCTGCGCAGGGTGCGCGACGAGCTCGGCCTGACCAACGTCGAGCTGATGGTGCCGTTCGTGCGCACGCTCGGCGAAGCGCAGCGACGTCATGGACCTGCTCGAGAAGAACGGCCTGAAGCGCGGCACGAACGGCCTGCGCGTCGTCATGATGTGCGAGCTGCCGTCGAACGCCATCCTCGCCGACGAGTTCCTCGAGCTGCTTCGACGGCTTCTCGATCGGCTCGAACGACCTGACGCAGCTCACGCTCGGCCTCGACCGCGACTCCGGCCTGGTCGCCGGCGCGCTTCGACGAGCGCGACCCGCGCGGTGAAGGCGATGCTGGCGATGGCGATCAAGGCCTGCCGCAAGGCCGGCAAGTACGTCGGCATCTGCGGCCAGGGACCCGTCCGACCATCCGGATCTCGCGCGCTGGCTGATGGAGCAGGGGATCGAGAGCCTCTCGCTCAACCCCGATACCGTCGTCTCTACCTGGATGGCGCTCGCGGAGCCCCAGCCCGCGGGCAAGAAATCAGCGGCTGCGTAGCAGACGCTGCTTCTCCGCGGCCCACTCCTTGTCCTTCTTGTCGGCCCGCTTGTCGTGTTCCAGCTTGCCTTTCGCCAGCGCGATCGCAGATCTTGATGCGCCCCTTCGTGTAGTGCAGGTCGAGCGGCACCAGCGTGTAGCCGCGCTGCTCGACCTTGCCGATCAGCCGGCGGATCTCCTCGGCGTGCAGCAGCAGCTTGCGGGTGCGGGTCGGGTCCTGGACGTAGTGCGTCGATGCCGAGGGCAGGGGCTGATGTTGCGCGCCGATGAGGAAGATCTCCTCGCCCCGCACCATCACGTAGGCCTCGCCGATCGTCGCGCGGCCGGCGCGGATCGCCTTCACTTCCCAGCCCGCGAGCACCAGCCCGGCCTCGTAGCGCTCCTCGATGAAGTAATCGTGGGAGGCCTTGCGGTTCTGCACGATCGACATGAAGAATTCTATTCATGAAACGCATCGCCCGTTCGGCGATCGTGCCGCACAGCGCGGCGCAGCTCTACGCGCCTGGTCGAGGACATCGAGAGCTACCCGCGCTTCCTGCCGTGGTGCGTCGGCGCCGAGGTGCGCGAGCGCAGCCCGGGCGCGACCGTCGCCACGCTCACCGTGGGCATGCGCGGCGTGCAAGCCAGTCCTTCACGACGCAGAACGAGAACCGCGCGCCGGAAGCGATCGACATGCAGCTGGTCGAGGGCCCGTTCCGCCACTTCGCCGCCGCCTGGCGCTTCCAGCCGCTCGGCGAGCGCGCCTGCAAGGTCGAGTTCTCGATGGAGTTCGAGTTCGCAGAGCCGCGCGCTGCGCGGCGCTGCTGCAGCCCGCTCTTCGAGCGCATCGCCGACAGCATGGTCGACGCCTTCACCCGGCGCGCGGACGAGATCCATGGCGCTGAGGTTGAAGTCGTCCATGCGCGGCCGGGCGGGGCGGAGGATCGCGGTGATCCGGCCTGCGCCGACGGCGCCACCGCGTGCGCGATGCGCGTGGCCGCGTCCGGGCTTGAAAGGAGTCCGGCAGTCGGGATTTTCGGCAAGCGTGCAGCGATGGACACCCGCCTGGCAGACGGCGATCGCGTCGGAGATCTACCGGCCGCTGGCGATCGGATCCGAAGGAGGCCGCGCGGCGCCGGCAGGAAGCGCGGCGTCTGGCGCTGACTTGCAGCTGCCGCGCTGACCGCGCTGTCTGCTGCGGCGCGTCGGCTCGCGCTCGCGCTGCGTCGTCGTCAGATAGACGCGCTCGCCGGCCGCGTTCGGTGGTCGGATGATGCGCTGTCCGCTCTGCATCGTGCGCAGCGCGGCCTGCGCCGGCTCGCAGTTGATGCGCGCGACGTCCGCGTCGGCGTCGCGCCTTCGCCGCCTTCTTGCTCGGCCTCCGCTGCTCCTGCTGGCGCTTGCTGAAACGCGGCTTCCGGCGAGAGCGGCTTCTCGCCGTCCTTCTTCGCCGCGGCGGCGGGCGCGTGCGCTGCGACGGCGGCGGCGGCTTGAGCGGCGTCGCCTTGACGCCCGGCGGCGGCGTGTCGCCGTAGCTGCACGCGGCCATCCTTGTCGACCCAGCTTGAAGCTGCTGGCGCGGACGCGGCGCCGGCGAATCCCATCGACGACGATCAGCAGAGAGACTCTCTTCATAACGAGCCTCAACGCATCGATGCAGTCAACGGATGACACGAGTATAATGCCGCTTTGCGAGCAGAAACTCATGCGGGTCATCCAGAAGGCGCTGACCTTCGACGACGTCCTCCTCCTTCCCGCCCACTCGCGCGTCCTGCCGCGCGACGTCTCCCTGAAGACCCGCCTCACCCGCAACCTCGAGCTGAACATCCCGCTCGTTTCGGCCGCCATGGACACGGTGACCGAGGCGCGCCTCGCGATCGCCATCGCGCAGGAAGGCGGCATCGGCATCATCCACAAGAACTTGCACGCCGCAGGCGCAGGCCGCCGAGGTCGCGAAGGTGAAGCGCTTCGAGTCCGGCGTGCTGCGCGATCCGATGACCATCACGCCGGAGATGACGGTGCGCGAGGTCGATCGCGCTGCAGCAGCAGCACAAGATCTCGGGCTTCCCGGTGGTCGAAGCAGCGGCAAGGTGGTCGGCATCGTCACCAACCGCGACCTGCGCTTCGAGACGCAAGCTCGACCAGCCGGTGAAGCGCGATCATGACGCCGCAGACGAAGCTGATCACGGTGCGCGAAGGCGCGAGCCGCGAGGAAGCGCAGGCGCTGCATGCACAAGCACCGCCTCGAGCGCGTGCTGGTGGTCGACGACGGCGTTCCGCCTCAAGGGCCTGGTCACCGTCAAGGACATCCTCAAGGAGACCGAGCACCCGAACGCCTGCAAGGACGCGCAGGGCAAGCTGCGCGTGGGCGCCGCGGTCGGCGTGGGCGAGGGCACCGACGAGCGCGTCGCCGCGCTGGTCGAGGCCGGGCGCCGACGTGCTGGTGGTCGATACCGCGCACGGCCACGCGCAGGGCGTGCTCGACCGCGTGCAAGTGGATCAAGAAGCAATTTCCGAAGATCGAGGTCATCGGCGGCAACGTCGGCACCGGCCGACGGCGCGAAGGCGCTGGTCGACCACGGCGCCGACGGCGTCAAGGTCGGCATCGGCCCGGGCTCGATCTGCACCACGCGCATCGTCGCCGGCGTCGGCGTGCCGCAGATCACCGCGATCCAGAACGTCGCCGAGGCGCTGGCGAAGGCCGGCGTGCCGCTGATCGCCGACGGCGGCGTGCGCTACTCGGGCGACATCGCCAAGGCGCTCGCCGCCGGCGCGCACGCGGTGATGCTCGGCTCGCTGTTCGCCGGCACCGAGGAGTCGCCGGGCGAGATCGAGCTCTACCAGGGCCGCTCCTACAAGTCCTACCGCGGCATGGGCTCGCTCGGCGCGATGCAGAAGGGCGCCGCCGACCGCTACTTCCAGGACTCGGAGATGAACGTCGACAAGCTGGTGCCCGAGGGCGTCGAGGGCCGCGTGCCGTACAAGGGCAGCGTCGTGTCGCGTCATCGCAGCAGCTCATCGGCGGCGTGCGCGCGAGCATGGGCTACACCGGCTGCGCGCACCATCGACGAGCTGCGCACGCAAGACGCAGCTTCGTCGAGATCACCTCGGCGGGCATGCGCGAATCGCACGTGCACGACGTGCAGATCGTCAAGGAGGCCCCGAATTACCGGGTCGAGTAGAGCATGCACGAAAGATCCTGATCCTCGATTTCGGCGCGCAGTACACGCAGCTGATCGCGCGCCGGGTGCGCGAAGCCAAGGTCTACTGCGAGATCCATCCCCACGACGTCTCCGACGACTTCGTGCGCGGCTTCGGCGCGCAGGGCGTCATCCTCTCCGGCAGCCACCTGTCGGCCTACGAGGAGTCGACCGGCAAGGCGCCGCAAGGCGGTGTTCGAGCTCGGCGTGCCGGTGCTCGGCATCTGCTACGGCATGCAGACCATGGCGCAGCAGCTCGGCGGCAAGGTCGAGGCGCGGCAAGGTGCGCGAGTTCGGCTACGCCGAGGTGCGCGCGCGCGGCCACACCAGGCTGCTCGACGGCATCGAGGACTACCGCACCGCCGAAGGCCACGGCATGCTCAAGGTCTGGATGAGCCACGGCGACAAGGTCACCGAGCTGCCGCCGGGCTTCAAGCTGATGGCCTCCACCGACGCCTGCCCGATCGCCGGCATGGCCGACGAGGCGCGGCGCTTCTACGCGCGTGCAGTTCCATCCCGAAGTCACGCACACGCGGCAGGGCACGAAGCTCCTGCACCGCTTCGTGCGCGACATCTGCGGCTGCCGCGGCGACTGGAGCATGCCGGACTATGTCGTCGAAGCGGTTGCAGCAGATCAAAGCAGCAGGTGGGAGACGAGGAAGTCATCCTCGGCCTCTCGGGCGGCGTCGATTCCTCGGTCGCCGCGGCGCTGATCCACAAGGCGATCGGCGAGCAGCTCACCTGCGTGTTCGTCGACCACGGCCTGCTGCGCCTGAACGAGGCGAAGCAGGTGATGGACACCTTCGCGCAAGCACATGCAGCGTCGAAGGTGATCCACGTCGACGCGTCGGAAGATTTCCTGTCGCGCGCTCGAAGGCGTGGCCGACCCGGAGGAGAAGCGCAAGATCATCGGCAGGCTGTTCGTCGAGGTCTTCCAGCGCGAAGCGAAGAAGATCAAGAACGCGAAGTGGCTCGCGCAGGGCACCATCTACCCCGACGTGATCGAGTCGGCCGGCGCGCAAGACCAAGAAGGCGACCACCATCAAGTCGCACCACAACGTCGGCGGGCTGCCGGAGACGCTGCACCTCAAGCTGCTCGAGCCGCTGCGCGAGCTGTTCAAGGACGAGGTGCGCGAGCTCGGCCTCGCGCTCGGCCTGCCGCGCGAGATGGTGTTCCGGCATCCGTTCCCGGGCCCGGGCTCGGGCGTGCGCATTCTCGGCGAAGTCGAAACGCGAATACGTCGACGCTGCTGCAGCGCGCCGACGACATCTTCATCGAGGAGCTGCGCGAGCTCGGGCTGGTACGACAAGACCGGCGCAGGCGTTCGCCGTGTTCCTGCCGGTGAAGTCGGTCGGCGTGATGGGCGACGGCCGCACCTACGAGATACGTGGTCGCGCTGCGCGCGGTGCAGACCACCGACTTCATGACCGCCGACTGGGCGCCGCTGCCGCACGAGCTGCTGCGCGCAGGTCTCCAGCCGCATCATCAACGAGGTGCGCGGCATCAACCGCGTCACCTACGACACCTCTCCTCGAAGCCGCCCGCCACCATCGAGTGGGAATAGCTCAGGCGACGTTCGCCGCCGCCGGAGCGGTGCCAGAGCGCTCTCGCGCCAGCGCCACGCCGATCGACGATGGTCGCTGCGAGGCCGAGTCCGGCGTGCAGACGAAATTGGTCGCGCGCATAGCCGAAGCGCGCGCGATCAGCGGCCCGGCTAGCGACCAGGCCGAGCGGCGAGGCCCCAGATCGCGAGCATGCGCACGCCCATCACGCGGCCGCGCATCGCCTCGCCGGCCGAGCGCAGCATCACCGCGGCGAGCGGCGTGAGGCAGAAGCTCTGCACGAAGCCGGCGAAGAAGAGCAGCGCCAGGCCGAGCGCGAGGATCGTCGTCTGGCCGAAGAGCAGCGTCGCGGCGAACCACAGGCCGCCGCGTCCACAGCATGGTGCGGGCCGCGCGCCATCAGCGAAGCTCAGCTAGCGCCGACGATGAGCGAGCCGGCCAGCGCGCCTGACCAGAACGCGGCCGCGAGCTAGCCGAGCCCGGCCTGGCCGATCGCGTACACCTCCTTCGCGGCGTAGGGCAGGAGGCCCAGCACGAACGGGTAGGCGAGCAGGTTGACGAGGAAGGCCATGCGTGAAAGCGCCGAGCAGGTCGGGCTTCTGCCAGACGTAGCTGAACGCGTCCTTCAGATCCGACAGCGGGATGAGCGGACGGTGGTGGAGGGCGGCGCTTTCGCCGACCCCGAGCGAAAGCAGGAACGCCGCGACGTACATCGCCGTAACGACGACGTACGCCGGACCCATGCCGATCAGCGCCACGCCGCCGGCGCCGGCGAGCGCGCCGGCCACGCGGGCGGTATCCGACGTGGTCCGCGAAAGGCCGACGCGCCGCAGCAGCATTCCGGGCGGCATGGTTTGTCCGACGAGCGACGTGGCGCATCACCATGTCGGAGGGCCGCAGCAGGCCGGCGAGCGCGGCGATGGCGAACACGTGCCAGGGCTCGAGCGCCTCCGCTCAGCGTCAGCGCCGCCAGCACCGCGGCGAGAACAGGGCGTAGACGCCGCGCGTGATGCAGAGCAGCGTGCGATGCCCGATGCGGTCGCCGGCGACGCCGAAGAACGGCGAGAACAGCGACCCGAGCCAGACCAGCGCGGCGACGATCACCAGCTGCTGTCACCGAGCCGGTGGCGGTGAGGATGTACCAGCCGAGGATCAGCGCTTCCATCTCGAACGCCCAGGACGTGGCGAGGTCCGCCGGCCACTGGAAACGGAAGCTGCGCACCGCGAAAGGCGACGCCATCTGCGACAATCACACGGGGATGAAGGACGAAGAGTACATGCGCCGCGCGCTTGGAGCTTGCGAAACGCGCGCAGTCCGAAGGCGAAGTGCCGATCGGCGCGCTGGTGGTTCTCGACGGCAGAAGTCATCGGCGAAGGCTGGAACCGGCCGATCGCGGTCATCCGATCCGACCTGCGCACGCCGAGATCCAGGCGCTGCGCGCCGCCGCTTCGGCGATGAAGAACTACCGCCTCACCGGCGCGACGCTCTTACGTGACGCTCGAGCCCTGCGAGATGTGCGTCGGCGCCATGTTTCACGCGAGAATCGCGAGAGCGGTCTATGGCGCAACGGATCCGAAGAAGCAGGTGCTGAAGAATCAGGTCACAGCTCGAGGGCGGCGTGCTTTCCCGTGAATCCGGAGAAGTTCTTCGCAATTCTTCGCGGCCAAGCGGTGGAGATCGAAATCGACCTGCCGAAGCAGGAGCTGACCCTGCGGGACGGACACACGAGGTACTGAAAAATATTCCGTCTCGACCGCCAGGCGCAGGGGCAGGCGAGAAGAACGGCAGCTTCTGCACCCCGCGCGGCCGGCACATCGTCGGGCCAGAGATCGGCGCCGGCCAGCCCGCCGGCACGGTATTCGTGCGCAGGCGTCCCACCGGCGAGGTCTGGACGTCCGGAGCTGCATGCGAAATACCCGGGCCGGGACTGGATTTTGACCCGCATTCTGTGGCTTTCGGGCTGCGAAACGGGCAAAAACCGCCTCGGCGACGTCGACACCATGCGCCGCTACATCTACATCCACGGCTCGCCCGAGAGCGCCGAAATGAGGCAAGCCCGGCTCGATCGGCTCGTGCGCATGCACAACAGGACATCGTCGAGCTTTTCGACCTCGTTCCGCCCTATGCGGAAGTTGAGATTCAGGGCTGAGGCGGGTATCGTCGTCTGCAATTCCAGAGGAGGAAAAATGGTCAGGCTGTCCATCAACGGTAAGACATTCAACGTAGACGTCGACGACAACACGCCGCTGCTGTGGGCGATCTCGCGAGCAGGTCGGCCTCACCGGCACGAAATACGGCTGCGGCGTCGCGCAGTGCGGCGCCTGCACCGTGCACATCGACGGCGCATCCGGTGCGCTCGTGCTCGTTCCCGGCCAGCGCCGCGGCGGGCAAGAAGATCACCACCATCGAAGGCCTTGCGCGAGGGCGGCAAGCTGAACAAGGTGCAGGAAGCCTGGATCCGCGCACGACGTGCCGCAGTGCGGCTACTGCCAGTCGGGGATGATCATGGCGGTGACGGCGCTCCTCGCAGGAGAAGCCCAAGCCCACCGACGCGGACATCAACGCCGCGATCACCAATCATCTGTCGCATGCGGCGCGCGCCTTCCGGCAGCGTGCGCGAAGGCGATCCATTCCATCTCGCAAGCAGTCGGCCTAAGGGGCACCTCATGAAAATGACCAGTCGCTCCCTTCATCGTCAGCTCCGCCGCCGCCACCGGCGGCGTCTCGCACTCGGCCTGCGCATTCCCTTCGGCGGCCCCGGAAGTCGTCCGCGCCGCGGATCGGCTCGCCCGAGATCAACGCCTGGGTGGTGATCCAGCCCAACGACACCGTGGTGAGATCCGCTGCGCCCGCTCCGAGATGGGGCGGGCACGATCACCGGCCCTCGCGCAGCTGGTCGCCGAGGAACTGGAGTGCAACTGGTCCGGAAGGTCGGTCACCGATAATCTGCGACGCCCGGCGAGAGCGTGAAGCGCAAGCGCCCGTGGGGCGATTTCGCCACCGGCGGCAGACCGCGGCATCCACACCTCGCACGAGTACGTGCGCAAGGGGCGGCGCGTGCAGCGCGTATGATGCTCGTCAGGCCGCGGCCAATGAGTGGAAAGTGCCAGCTTCCGAGTGCGTGGCCGCGAACAGCGTCATCACGCACAAGCCGACCGGACGCAAGACCACCTGGCAAGGTCGCTGGAGGCTGCGAGGCTGCGAAGCTCGAGCAGCCGAAGGACGTGCCGCTCAGGGATCCGAAGCAGTGGAAGCTGATCGGCAAGCCGGTCAAGCGCCTCGACACGGCGAACAAGGTCAACGGCCGCCAGGTGTACGGCTTCGACCTCAAGCTCCCGGGATGGTGAACGCCGCGATCAGAAATCGCCGGTGATTCAGCGGCAAGGTGAGCTTCGACGCCGCCGCGGTGAGCAACATGAAGGCGCTGAAGAGGAGTGCGCTTGCAGGGCAGCAGCCTGGC